>JADHED010002384.1_pt1 | contig 13212 bp, 18 predicted proteins | sample 8952041 | NCBI WGS metagenome assembly JADHED01 (sample SAMN16124423, study PRJNA663239) | bioreactor sludge metagenome | isolation source: sludge (control) | place: India:Bengaluru | collected 2018-09-08
AGGAGGCGCGCATCGTCGGGGTGGCCGACGTGGTCGAGACCATGTCCTCGCACCGTCCCTACCGGCCGTCGATCGGGTTGGAGAAGGCGCTCGAGGAGATTAGCGCTCACCGGGGCGAGCTCTACGACCCGGCCGCGGTCGACGCCTGCTTGAAGGTCATCCGCGAGAAGCGCTTCGAATTCGTGGACCCGGTTTTCGCTTGAACGCAGGGAGGCTTTTCAATATCCTTAGGCTGTAATTCCGGCGAAAGCCGGAACCCGTTATTATCCTTCCAGACGCCTGGGTGGCGGAACTTGGTAGACGCAAGGGACTTAAAATCCCTTGGGACTATGTCCCGTGCCGGTTCGATTCCGGCCCCAGGCACCAAATAAAACAATATGTTAAACTCTAGTATGGGCAGCGGAAAAAAAGATTCAATAAGGCAAGTGTAAGCATTATGTAAGCAAGTTTGCCATTCCGGCCTCCGCCACGACAAGCGCATCTAAGAGCTTCTGCGGCGTCCTTGTGCGTGTAATGGCCGCGTTCCTGAGATTTTTTTTTGGGGCATCCCCACGGCAACGGCGACGGCTGCCCACACCGCATGAACACCGTTGCTCTCATAACCCGAAGGTCGCAGGTTCAAATCCTGCCCCCGCTACCACAATAAAAAGGGGACTTAGACTAAAATCTAAGTCCCCTTTTTATTTGTATCGAAATCTGTTTCCCAGTCAGTTTCCCAGTTACGCAAGTTTGGTCGCTGAACCGAATAGCTCCACCTTAACTTCGTCGGTAAGCGATAGGTCCCGCCCTCTAAGCCGAACTTGCCCATACCTGCCGTTAATAACTCTTATGCTCTTAGTTGCTCCTTTAACAAACTCTTCTACGAGCCGCTCTCGCTTAATCCGTGTAATTTCCGGAACCGCGGTTACGTACGCAGCCTTGGAATTTTCTCGAATCCTTCGAACGTCCTCGATAGTCGGCAACCGAACTTTACCACGCGAAAATGGTGTTAGGATGGAAATGGGATCCGCAGCAAGGAGGAACCTCCATATGTCAGGATTTTCACCATTTTCTGACCCATGATGGGGGACTTTATAAATCGAAGCGGTTCCGGTTGGCCTCGCGTTTGATTCAATGATAGCATTCCATCCTATTAGATTCGAAGAGCCGTTCTGTAAATCGGAGCCGAGCAAAACTGCATTTGTTCCAATTGCAACCCAGATGACAACAGCTAAATGATTGGGCTCAGGAGCAACTATATCCCCCTTTTGGTCCTTGTACTCTGGCAAAATTTTAGCCAATTCAATACGCGATAGACGAATCGATTCGTCGGATGGAGAAAGAGAGTGAACTTCAGCTATTGCTCTTCCATAATTGTCGCAAATTCTGCTCAAAAGCCGATTTGAAATTGCAAAAATAGGGGGCTTTCTTCTTTCTTTCAGTGTGTCCAAAATTTCTCTGAGCTCGCATAAGCCTCTACTCAGTTCTGGCCTTTCTCCGTATGCGGATACAAGTTCCAGAAACTCATCGCTCTTTATAGCATCTGAGCAAATAAAGTCCGCCGCCTCACTTGTTCTAACGATTTCAGCCAATCCTTTAACATGATCATCATGCCAGTGAGTCGCGATAACGAGCTTGACAGAATGCGCAGGATTTACACCAATTCGTGAGAAATACTCTAGTATCGATGGGCGCTTGGAGGCAGGGTTAATACAAGAGTCGATCACTATCCAGTTTCCGTCCCCGGCATGAACTACTATTGCCTCACCGTAACCAGGGCCGAAAATTGATATTTCAATCTCGTCGTGATCCGGAGCTCGATCAAGAGTCATCTGCCCCCAAAAACCGTTTGTAGTCAGCTGCTTTCGATTTCGCTATCTTGAGTTCCCCTGCGGTCCACATGGGTAAGCGCCTAAACCGTATGATCGAAGCACGCCTCCTCTGGCGCGAAGGGTCAGTATGATAACCAATGCTCCAATAAAAAACAGCGCCCAACTTAATCAGAGGTTTATCTTCATCGGAAATCTCCGATAGAAGTATTTCGGCCTCTTCGTCCGGTTTTTGGATATCGAGGTCTTCAAGTTTAGCCCAAAAGGTTTCCTCTGCAGTGCTAAAAACAACCCCTCTCCACTTTTGCATGCAAAAAAAGTAGCTTCTCCTTTCAGGCTTTAGTTCGTGATAAAAAACAGGCTCTTCAACTTTACGCCGTGGCGAATCTATCTGGCTATCAAATTTGTCATTTGCTTCCTGTGGTTCGATTATGGTTGTTGTGCATAGGGCCGTCTGGCCCTCGTTTATTGCAATAGACGGAGAAATGACGCACTGGTCTTTCTGCCCGATTACCGTAGGCCATTTCCTATCAACAATGAAATCGGCAAATACCGCATGCTCTTCAACCATTTCGGATAGCTTCGCATTAGTAGTATCATCTAATAATTTTTCCGCGAATGCTGATGTCATAAAGTGTCCTTATGGAGTGCCCGTAATTCGAGCACCAATTTCCAATGCTCGCTGTTTCGATGACACCCAGTTATCTGAAATGATACTGACTAACTTTTCACACCCCAAAACAGTTTTTTCATCTCCAACAACAAAGTGGTCGTTTGTATTAAGGAAAATACCAGGCTGACATCTATTTGAGGGTTCTACTCTCACTCTTAGAAACCCGCGCGGGCCATTTTCTCTGGGCTCATGCATCTCAACCCGCAACATGCCCGGATTCGATAAAATACCTTTCCATGGTTCTTTTGGCGCGAGTTTGTGTCCGATCGCGTGCCACTCTTCGACTGTCTTAAATCTAAAGTGCATTGAATTGTTAATGCCCAACGTCCAAGCAGGAGTATGCGGCAGTATTCTGAAGCTGCTAATGATCAAGTCAGCGAAAACCTCGAAATATGCTTCTTGGTCAGTGACTGCATTAAATCTTTCGCGGGTAACTTCGAGTTGTAACCAATCGAGCCTAAAGACTGTAATATCTTGGTGAATGATTTCGATTTTCGCTTCTTCAGCCTCTATTTCCCTTATCAGGCCTTGAGAGGCGAACCAAGCTGGTTGGAAAATCTTGGGATTGAAACTCCCAATCAGCACGAAGCCTATTCCGTGAATTTCTGGCTTCATTCAGATTCCCTCCTATGTTTGCAATACAGTGTAATGGTAGCACATCTGTCGGTTTCTGGGAATAGACTGTCAAGGGTACCCGAGACGGTCACGTTGCGAGAGAATGAGAAACGGGGGACGGCCGCCGCGAACGGCCGTCCCTTGCCAGATCACAGAGGGGAGTTGCCCCTGCTCCGGCTGCCGGGATTGTTTCGAAATCGGCGACACTCACCGGTTTGTCGCCGTCGGCGCCCATCGGGAAAAACCCGCCCGCCGCCGCGGTCCTTACGCGCGTTGAAATTTGTCCGCACGGAAGAAGCGCTCATAGATCCGATTCGTTGACCCCGGTGCGGGCCGCACCTCCACATCCGGCCGACTGATGATGTCGTGGAAGGCGGCTTCCGAGATGGCCTCCGCCGCCGTGGCCAGCTTGGTCAGGTCCATCTTCTGCATCCGCGCCTCGATCGCCTCGATGAAAGAGCTGACCTCGGAGAGGCTACGCAGGTTCATCTCCTTTAGCGTGCGGATCGCATCGAGGAGCGCCTCTCGTGCTTCAGTGATGGCGGCTAAATTGCTCCGCAGGCGAAACGACTTCGGCATCCGATCGTCCACCAGGTCGATGAGCTTCTCGTCGATCTCGACCACCCGCTCTCCGCCCAGGGCATTCAGTTCGCCGTGCCACCTACGGATCGTTTCCGCTATGACCGGCGCGTTGAGCACCTCGAGCTCGCCGTTCAGTTCACTAACCGCGCGCTGATAGGCGCCATTGACCCCATCGCGCTTCCAAAGAGCCTGCTTCAGGGCTTCGCGCGCTGAAATGAGACGATCCGGATTTTCGGCGAGCAGTGCGACGCTTAACTTTGCCGCTGCCGGCAGGACTTCCTGCTCGTCGATTTTGTTCCACTCCGCCTCAACCTGCGGCCACTTTGCTTCCAGGGCGGAGCGCTTTTTGACGAGCTGCTCGGATGTTTGAACCGCCTTCGATTGATTACTTTCCCGTTTCCAGAAAGACATGACTACTCCTTTCGCTGTGAAAGTGTTTTGAGTTCCTCTTCTGCCTGCTCGAGTTGTGCTAACAGCAGCCGGGCGACGCTCCCCTCGGCACGGAGAAAGCCGTCTCGTAGTATTCGCCGCGACTGCTCAAGAAGAGCCTTCTTGCGCCATGCCGCCTCGTGCTCATCCCGGGGGAACCATGGCGCAGCGCGGAAAGACGGGGAGCCGCCCGTCATGGCCGAATGCCGGTCGCCGTCGGATACTGGCTTCAAGGCCGCTTTCCGCACAACCTGAGGCCATTGTAAAACGTTACCGTGTTGCATCGCCCACCTCCGTTGGGTAGAGTACCCGGCGCAAACGGACCATCTCCCGGACGCAGAACGGGTCCATTGTGCGCCCTTCACGGATGAGCGGTTCATGGCGACGCCACATTTCGCTCATCCAGGCCAGCCGGTCCTCTAAAGGCCATGAAAGGACCACCCGGTAAAGATCACTCAGCCTCTCGTCGGCGGGGCGAACGACGTTGCATCCGTGCCGCAGAAGTGTGAGCACGTCGTCCGGGATCTCGCGCAGCCCCTCGACCAGTTTCCGCATTCGCCGCCGCCTGATAGTCGTCATGCGTCTCCCCTTCCTGTCCTCTTTCTCGCCAAAAGCTCCTTCTCCCAGTCGTACAAGAGCCCCAGGCGCAATAGGTATTGGGCGTCACTTTCGTAAACGTCCTTGCCGTCTGGCTTGGGCACCGGCCCGCTACCATAAGGCAAGTGCACCATCTCCTTCCCGACGACCAACCGCGGATGCGCCGGCTCCAGGTCGAACCGGAAAAAGGGCCAAGGCCGACGGCCAGGCAACCGACCCCATGCGCGATAGGAAGCCGCGTGGCGGGCCATGATCGCGTCCCGGTGCTTTTCCCACGCGTCCCGGTGCTCTTCCTCGGTATGGCTGAAACGCCAGTCGTGGCCGTCGTCGTCAACGATCCAGCCTTCGGTCAGCGCCTGGTAAACGGAATCCGGAACCCCGCCGATTACACGTGTCCTCAGCCTTCGTCGTCGGTTTGTCGGCATGCCTCACCTCCTAATTCCAGGGGATCTCTTCCTGAATTTGCGCAGCGCTGCCCCTCGGGCGGCCGATCGGTCCTATCGGCTCGACATCGAGGTTCAGCGCCTTCAGCCCGGCCAGGAAAGCGCTGCGGGCGTCACGTTCGGTCGGCAAAAGCGGGTGGGGCTTTAGCTGCCCGAATTTATCCTTGACGACCATGCCGTCCTGGTCTATCTGCCGGCGGGCACTTTGGCAGCGATCCCAGGCTTCCAGGGAGGTCCGCAAAACTCTAAGCCCGGCGGTGTCAGCAATCCCATACTCGGCGCAAAGACTTTCAAACATCCGCCTCGCCTCAGCGGATAGATGCTTAGGAATCGCCTGGTTTCTCTTTTCCATCTCTCATTCCCCTGTTTTTCAAAGGAATACTTCCTTTTTTGTACGTCGAGGAGCCCGCTCGGTTAAACGGGCAAACGGTTTTTAAGATTTGACCCGCCCTCCCCCTTGCCGACCGGACGACGTGAAGGGATCTGCGTCTAAGAACACAACCTCGACTGAACCAGGCCGCAACCCGTGCGCTGCCAGAGCCGCGCGTGCGGCCTCCTTGACGTCGATGTCGACTTCCGAATGATCGAGCTCGATCTCCAACACAAACCTGTTGCCCTTACTCACGACGCGCGACTGCATGTTCTCCTCCCTTGTCAGAACGGGATGTCATCGCCCGACTGTGCCGCCTTGCGGCTCTCCTGGTAGGCCTCACTCCCCTCGCTGCGCTTGCTGTCGCTTGGCCGTTGCGCCTGGACGCCGCCGCCTGCATCGAGCAGCGACCGCAGTTGCGGCCGCACAAGCCTCTGCAGGTGACGCATGGTCGGCTCTGCTGCCTGCACGATGTCGTTCCAGACCTCGCCGCCGTCCCTCGTCGTTCCCCTCGTCGCCGGCCAGGCAAACCACAGCCGATCCTCTCCGCCGTCGCCCAGCTTCCGAAACGCCTTGCACCCAGTGACGACGATCCCGCACACGGCCAGATCGAAGAAGCCGACCAGGCTTCCGCTGCTGTACGTCTTCCAGTTAAGAACCTCGACGCCGTTCATCCCCCAGCCCTCCCGGTTCGTTCCTCCTAAACCCTGGAGGAGAAAACCGTGGAATCCGGACACGGTTTTTCTCCTCCTTTAGGAGGCCGGATTTGTCCGGATTTGTTATTAAACAATTTCGCCATGTTACGCGCCTCCCGAATCCGGACATTTGCCCGTGTCCGTGTCCGGATTCGATTGAGATGTTTTCTCTGTCATTCCCGCACCTTAAATCCGGACACACTCTCCGTGTCCGGATTTGTCCGGATTGTCCGTGTCCGGATTCGACCACGGCCGCAGCACCAGCTTATGGTTCGTCCCGGTCGTTTCTGACGACTCAATCGCCAGGTTGTTTTTTAAGAGGAAGCCTATCGCTGGCGCGAGATCGAGCCGCCGCCGGAAGCCGGGAAACGTTCTGGCCAGCTCATCCGCAATCGGCTTGCCGGCCGGTTCTTTTTCCAGCTCGCGCCGGGAATACGCCCCGCCGCACGCCTGGAGAATTTCAAGCAGGGCGAGCCCTATTTGCTCCGACCTCATCTTGGTCAGGTTGATAGGTTCGAGATTGCCGTCCTCGTTGAAAACCAAGTACGAATCAGCACCGGCCTTCGGTCCGTAGTTGATTTTCGAGATGTTCAAGGCAACGGTCTTTTCTGGATTTTTGATCCCCAGGCGCTTCGCCACCTCAGGATCAAGGGGAACCATGCCGATCACGCAGCGGCAGGCGTCAACCAAGGCCCCGCCGCCGCGAGCCATCCATTGACTGATTGCGTTGGTCTGCTTGGGAACGTGGTGTGTGAACAAAATTGCGAGCTGGTGTTTGATCGTCAGGGCTTCGAGGCTTGCGACCCATTGTGTCGCGTGGTCGTTGTTCAGCTCGTCCAGGCCGTAGAAGCGGGATTTTGGATCGAGTATCAGAAGATCAAGCGGGGCGTGGTTTTGCAGTGTCTTGTCGAGCCAGTAGAACCAGGGGCTTCGCTTCGGGGTGGACCCCTCCAGGTGCATGAGCGGGCCGGCGATCCCCTTGACTGACCGGGCATAGAGCCCTTCGGGAAAACGGCCGCCGCACGCGTCCCATAGCCGGCGGTCAACCTCGTCCTGGTCCTCTTCGGCAAACAGCGCGAGCACTCGCAGGGGCCTTGCCGCTTGAAAAAACGCCCAGACCAGACCGGCCACCGCCGCCAGGATCAACTGAATCAACAACCGCGTCTTGCCGGTCCCCCCGCCGGCCGTAAGCATGTTCACCGTGCGGGGGAGGATCAGCGGCCGGCCGTGAAGCGAAATCAGGGGCTCTGCGTCTTCCGGTCGTTCGGTCAAGACGCCAAGCACGCGGGTTTCGTCAGGGGTCAACGGCCGGCTGGCAGGGTCGTCCTCCGAGCGCACGCCGAGCCCTGCGACCAGATCGCGTGCCTTGCTCAGAACCTCAGACGCGGCAAGCCCGTCCTGCCCGGCCTTCATAATGGCGTTGCCGGCTTCGACCGCTGCGCGCTTCGTCGCGGCGTCCCGCACCAGGCGGAGCTGATACGCAGGATCGCCGGAGATTTCGTCCAATAGCCCCGCGACGTAGCCCGCGCCGCCGGCCCGCTCAAGCTCGCCTTTCCCCATGAGCGTGGCCGCGACCGCCGGAAGGTCGATCTTCAGGCCCTCGGCTCGGAGGGACCGGATCACCCTGGCGATTGCTTGGTGTTTGCTAAAATAGAAGTCCTCGACGCGGAGCTGGTCGGCAAGGTCGGCGTTTTCTTCAGCCGCAAGCAGGCCGCCGAGCAAGGCGCGTTCGGCAATCTCGTTCGATGGTAGCAAGGAGCGTTCGGCCATTCGCGCCTGAGCCTTTCCCGGTAGTAGAGGCTTGAGGCTCATCCCTGCGCCGCCGCACTTATGGCATCCGGCGTATCAGGAATCCAGCTCCACCGGGAGTCGGCGCGTTCTTTCTTCCAGTAGCGGCCACGGTCCATTATGGTGCCCTCGATTTTTGAAATTACAGCAGCGCCTCGATGTAGGCGCCGTCACTCATGGCCGACCAGAAGACGCTGAACTTGAGCGCTCCGCTCGTCGCGTTGGCCCCGGCCGTCAGTATCCCGATGGTTCCGACCCCGCCGTCGGTGCCGACGATCTGCGAGGTGCGGTTGACGTCCGTGATGCCGGCGGTTGCGGTGAGGACGGCCGCGGTAGCGACCGCGCCGCCGATCCAGGCCACGCGCTCCCCGACCGCCAGCTGCGCCATGGAGGCCGAGGCCGCGCAGAGCGGCTGGACCGCGATCACCGGCGTGGTCGAGGTCCAGTTGTAGAGGAGCGTCGTCGCGGTGTTGCTGATGATCGTCGAGACCTCGCCGAAGAGCTCGTGGATCTTGACGCGGCCGTAGAGGTTGAAGAGCTCCACCTGGTTCTGCAGCAGGTAGCTTGCCGCCAGGAGAGTCCCCGTGCTGGTGCAAAGCCCGTTTTTCAGACGGCTCCATTCCGCAACGGTGCTCGGGTGGTAGTTTGGCATTTTAGCCTCCTCGCTTAGATAGTATTTTCGCGCCTGAGCCTTTCCCGGTAGAGGCTTGAGGCTCATCCCCGCGCCGCCGCGCTCAGGGCTCGGCCCTCGTCGCTGGTCGATGTTCGCGTCCTGGATTTGACGTAACGTTCTATGGCCTCGGCCGAATATCTGACCGCCTTACCCAGCTTCACAAACTCGGGGCCTTCGCCCCGCGTGCGCCAGGCCTCCAGGGTGGCGGGTTTGACGCTCAGCCGGGCGGCGGCCTCTTCCGTTCGGTACAGTGTCATGAGAATCCTCCTTCAATTGTTATGTTCAAGCTGGCCCAATGATAGGCGACATGATTCGGGCATGTCAACCATAACATATTGAAAAAACTAATAAATAATGCAACTAACCCGGTAAGCTGCAAACAGATATGAAAGGGGAAAGGACAAAAAAAGAGCGCTGAACGGCGCTCTTAAGAAGAAATAGGGGAGGGGTTTATTCGGGAATGATGTCCATGACTCTTCGCCATTTCAGCCCATAATCGGCCGCGTGTTTCGTGGCGAAACTGCTGCGGGTAAGTTTGGTCCTCTTGTAATGCGCGATGATCGCCTTGTCGCGTGCCGAAAGCTGCTCCTTCGTCATGCCCTTCCAGGTCTTGCGATTCCCTCGCCTCTCGCTCTGCTCCTTGCCATGTTTTTCGGCGATGTCCATTGCACGCCGCACGGCGCTTTGTTCAAGCCGTTGCCGAAAGCCAGGGTCTTGCACCGCCTGCTTGAGCTGCGCCTCCAGGCTCTTCAGTTCGTCGATTTTCTTCTGCGTCTTGGGTGTCCTCGGCAACTTCTCAAGCGCAAGGCGGTCCCGGTATAGCAGCCATATGGTTCGGTAGGCTTTCAGTAACTCGCTCATTTGGCCCTCCTCATGGGGACCACCTTCTCGCTCGCGGCAATCGCTCCTTGTCGCACAATCCAATCGGCAATCCGTTCAATTTCCGGCGCGAGATAGCGAAGGTCTTCTGTTTCGGTGTAGTGCGTGATCGTCACGTCGCCGGATAGCTTGTGGCCCATCAACAGCTTCGTCTTCCACAGGTCGATCCCGACCTCCCCGGCCACGGCCCGGAACGTCCGGCGCAGGTCGTGAGCGGTCAGGTGGACGCCGGCCGCCTCGGACACCTTCAGCATGGTGCCGCGAGGTTCCCTGATACGTCCCTCGCCGGATCGCGCCGGGAAGACGTAGTTGCTCACCTTTGGTCGGGCCGCGAGGATCGCCACGGCTGCGGCAGGCAGGGGAAATGTGACCTTGCTCCGGTTCTTGGTGTCGGGGATGTGCCACCAGCGCTCTTCGAGGTTCACGCGGTCCCAGGTCAGCTCGGCCATTTCAGACCAGCGGGCGCCGGTCAACAGCAGGAAGCTAACGGCGTCGGCCAGGGTTTGACCGACAACGGTCTGCTCCGGGGATGTCCGGAGCGCCTGCAGGACGTTCCAGGCCTTGCCGATCTTGTCTGTCGGTATGCGCCCGGATCGCGGGTTGACTCGGTTCCAGACCTTGAGGTCGCTCAAGACCCTCACCGGGTTCTCAACTATGATCGGCTTGTCTCCAGGCCGATAAGCCCCCCGCGCGTAGTTCATCAAGGCCCTGAGGATACGGAAGGCCAGGTTCGCCTGCGCGCCGCCGCGCTCCGACAATTCCCGGAAGCGAATAGCCACCCGGTCCCGTGAGATTTCCACAACCGGCCGGTCGGCCCAGGCTGCAAAGGATGTCTTGAGGTGCTTTTCGATGTCCAGGCGGTAAGATGTTTTCAGATCGCCGTGGTCGTCGAGGTACTGCTCGACGAGCTGCCGCAGCGTCACGGAGAAGGCTTCCTCGCGCTTTTTCTCGACGGAGGGGTCTATCCCCTTGGTCATGTTGGCAAGCTCAACCACGGCCCTCTTGCGGGCCTGCTGGACGGTCAACACGCCATGCCGCCCCAGGGACACCCGGCGCTCTTTGCCGTTCACCCGGGATTGAATGACATACGTTCGCGCCCCGGATGTGAGCCGAAGGCCAAAGCCTTTTAGCTCCGAATCCCAGAGAAACCGCTGGCCGGTTTGGGGTAGTTCGGCCCCCTCGACGATAGCTTTCGTCAGCTTCATATTTAATCCCCCGTTTCTCCGTGTAAGCACAATGTAAGCAGATTATTTCAAACATCGTCGTAGAAACATGGGATTTATAATACATGAAAGCCTTTGCCTGTCAAGGTTATTATACTTACACGAACATGGTGAGGCATCATAATAGGGCAGAAAAGGGGACTTAAAATCCCTCACCACAATGTGGTATGCCGGTTCGACTCCGGCCCCAGGCACCAGTAATAACAAGTATTTATCCATTTGCGGGTGACTCCTTGTTTTTTTGAAAATCGACGATTGTAACGGTTCTTGTAACGGTTCTCGATAATTTCTTTTCGGACAGGTATTTTTCCTGCTTGGCGGCGGCCTGCTTTAGATCTTCCTCGCTCACGATGTTGTAACGGTCGAAGACTGAGCGGGTTTTGTGACCTGAGATCTTCATAGCAACCGTTTCAGGCACACCGGAACGCACCATGTTTCTAACAGCCGTTCGGCGAAAATCGTGCAATATGGGGCCAGCCGGCAACTTGGCCTGCCACTCCTCAACGTATTTGCCGTCCAGCCGGTAGCCGTAGCCCAGCCCTGCGCTTCTGCAGCCTTCATTCCACTTGTAGCGAAAATCCTTGATCCTGCTGGTGCCGTCGTGGTTGGGGAAGACGTATTCGGTTAGCCTATGGGTGCGCTTGCGCTCTTCCAACTGGTTTTTGAAAAGCTGCTGCAATTCAGTGTCGAGGAAGACCGTCCTGCCCTCATCGTTCTTAGTTGTTCCAGGCTCCAGGCGAACGATACCGGCATCAAGGTCAACCTGGCTCCATGTGAGATCGGCAATCTCGGATTCCCGCCAACCGGTTTTGTAGGCGAAGGTGATAAAGGGCTTGAGGTAAGAGGGCAGGGCATCCCGCAGCGCGATGAAATCGCCATGCTCAAAAAAACCTTTTCGGACGTTGTTCTCCTCCAACATAGGGATATGGGGCACATGCTCAATTTTTCGAGGGGTCTGCTGTGCAGCAAGGTTCATTATCGTTTTTAATGCCGCCAGTTCACGGTTGACGGTGGCATTGGCGGCGCCTTCCTCCAGCCTCTTCTTGATATACTCGTTGATCTTTGGGGTGGTGATTGCATTCGCACGATTTCGCTTGAACTCCTCAAGGAGGTGGTTGACGCTTCTCTGTGCGCGGGCAATGGACTTGCGCTGGTTAATTTTATAGGCGGTAAGGAAATCGTCTGCCAGATCCTTGAACATGACCTTGTCGAAACGCACTGCCGGGGCCTTGCCCTCTGAAATCTCCCCCATCCGTTTCTTGAGCAGTTCTCTGGCGGCCATCTTCTTGCTGCTGCCGCTGCTTTCACGGTAGGGATGACCGTTCTGAAAATACTGAATCCACCAAGTCTTGCCTCTCAAATATACAGTGCCCAATCCACGCTCCATAGTGTTCACCCTCCTGTGAGGACTACCCCCAGTATATTATCTATTCGGACACAAGGTCTAGACTTTTTTAATCTCTACAGGTCGAATTCCTAGCAGCTCGCTTCAATAAGACCACCCCTAACCTCAAGCTGAATTCCCCGCCACTTGGGGCGGGGATGGTTTATCAGCTTTGGAAATGCTGGGGCTCGGCCATAAAATCCTTTACGTTATCCGCTTTCTCTCGGTTATTCTAAATGATACAGCATTCTCTGCTCGCAGACGTGTGTCATAAAAAATATACAAGCAGCGGTTTTAGACTGTCATCGTACCCCCTCTATGATCTTATTTTTTTCAATAAAAGCATCAATGTCTTGCCGATCGACCACCAACTTACGCCCCAATTGCAGGTGCGGAATGTCACCGCGCCAAATGCAAGTGCGCCAATACCAGGTTGTGAGTCCATAGACAGCGACCAAATCCCGCAAACTGAGCAGTCGCGCATGACGGACGGCTTCCGCATCTCTCGGTGTTAAACATTTTCTTTCCGCGGTGCTGATCTTTCTATAATGTAGACGATCAGCATTATTCATCTTTGTCGAGAATTTCCTTGATATCGGTATTCATGGCCACCGCTTAGCATGGTTAAGGTTGAGGGGAATGGACTGTCCATTCCCCCTCCAGATCAATAGTCTCCTTTAAAAGCTATGCAGGGTATTCATTCCAAATCTGGCCATCCAGCAAGCAGCCGGCCTCACCTTTATAGTGGCCTCCCCACTGCTTGAAGAAGAAAGCGACATTGGCGGAAATGCATTTATCGCGAATTTCAGTCACCCACTCTTCCTCCATGGGGCGCGCGCCAGGCCCGGACTCTCCCCCAACGATCACCCAGTCGATGCCTGCTGGATCAAAGTGACTGACAGGCCCAAGCAGGGGTTCAAAAGAAATGAATTTGATGGCCGCCGGGGTTTCAAGCAGGTGCTCAATACGGTAGAGATACTTTTGGGTTTCGACAGTAACTCCCATCCAAATGTTTTCAGTCCACGTCAAACTGGGGGCCAGTTCAGCCAACCT
>JADHED010002386.1_pt1 | contig 13207 bp, 12 predicted proteins | sample 8952041 | NCBI WGS metagenome assembly JADHED01 (sample SAMN16124423, study PRJNA663239) | bioreactor sludge metagenome | isolation source: sludge (control) | place: India:Bengaluru | collected 2018-09-08
GAACCCGCGTCATTAGCTTGGAAGGCTAGGGTTCTACCATTGAACTACTCCCGCACAGACCACCGGCCTTTGCGAACTTGACCCCACCTTGCACGGCCAAGCAACACTCTTAACACTGCTCACTCACTGGTGGAGGGGACTGGATTCGAACCAGTGTAGGCGTAAGCCAACAGATTTACAGTCTGCCCCCTTTAGCCACTCGGGCACCCCTCCAACGAATTTGCGATTATAGCAGCATTTTTAGCACCCACAGACTCGGCATGCCATTTTGCGCCCACACACCCAAACGGTACGCGGCGACTCCCTGCATCATTGGCGCGGCTGGCGGGGATCGAACCCACGACCCTTGGCTTCGGAGGCCAATACTCTATCCACTGAGCTACAGCCGCACACCTCTGACTTACGCAGCCTTTGATTATTGCACGCGACGGGCTTCCAACCAAAGAAAGCCCCGGCGCTCAATCACGACAGGGGCGCATGGACTCCTTAGACCCGTCCAGCGACAAGCCCACCCCCTGAAGAAACGCGTCAGTACTGGCGCCACCCACACGAACGAGATCAAAGCCCCCCTCATTGAGAATCCAGTTGCGAATCAATCCATCAAAAAGAGCGTGCAGGCTGATGGCCGCCTCCATGGCTGACATCGACAGAGCCACTCCCTGCGACTCCGCCGCCAACGCAAAGTCACGCGCCAGCTGCTGCGTGAAACCCTCAGAGGCCGCCACGTGGCGCTCACGCAAGCCCATGAGCTCGCTCACGTACTCCACCTTGTACAAAGCAATTTCGAAAACCCGGCGGGTGTGCTCGTCCGAGGCCACGCTGCGAAATACCAGCGCCATCACCGCCCGCAGCCGCTGCACTGGATCAGCACCGGCACTGTCCTCAAAGCTGGCAAAACCCTGCTCCAGCGGCAGCGTGACCCGATCCATCATGGCGCCGAACAGATCTACCTTGTCCTTGAAATGCCAGTAGATCGCACCACGGGTAGCCCCCGCAGCCTGTGCAATATCACTCAGCGACGCCCGGGACACCCCCTTCTCCCGAAACACCAATTCAGCCGCATCGATCAACCCGTTACGGGTGGCGATTGCATCTTCTTTTGTCCGGCGCGCCATAGTCAAACACCTTGTTGAGTCTCCAAAACCTCTACAGCTGCGGAGGGGCATCTGTCGCAGTCAACAATTATACATTCATGTCTGTATGTATAATTTCCGATCAAACTGGCGGGACTTCGCGCGCAGCGCCCTGAGCCCGGCCTGGCCTTGTGGCTCCCTCCCTTTTCTGACGCACATCCAAAGGACTCCCATGCCCCAACTGCATGACGCATCCGGCACCCCGCAACTGCGTGCCGCCACCACCCGACGAGTGCTTTCGCTGGCCGCCATCAGCGCAGCGGTACTGCTGGTATCCGCCTGCGGCAAGGCCGATGGACAGGCCGCCGGTGCGGGTGGCCCCAAGCCTCCGCCTGTCGAGGTGGGGGTGGTCACCGCCACCCCGGGCGACGTAGGACTGATCACCGAGCTGCCTGGCCGCGTGGAAGCATCGCGCGTGGCCCAGGTGCGCGCCCGGGCCGCAGGCATCCTCCAGCAGCGGGTGTTCAAGGAGGGCAGCGACGTCAAGGCGGGACAAGTGCTCTTCCGCATTGATCCCGCCCCCTACGCAGCAGCGGCAGAAAGTGCGCGCGCCAGCCTCGCGAAGGCACAGGCCAATCTGGCGCAGGCCAGCGCACAGGCAGAACGCTATCGCCCGCTGGTCGCCGCCAATGCCATCAGCAAACAGGACTTCGTGAACGCCGAAGCGGCCGAAAAACAAGCCCAGGCCGATGTGGCGGCCGCCAAGGCCGCAGTGCGCACCGCCGACATCAACCTCGGCTATGCCAGCGTGACCGCCCCCATCTCCGGCCGCATCGGCCGAGCGCTCGTCACGGAAGGCGCCCTGGTGGGCCAGGGCGAGGCGACCGCCTTGGCCGTGGTGCAGCAGATCGACCCGGTGTACGTGAATTTCACCCAATCGGCCGCAGACGTGTTCCAGCTGCGCCGTGCCATGGAAAGCGGGCAATTCAAGCGCGCTGGCGGCGGACAGGGGGCCAGCGTCAAGCTGGTGCTCAGCGATGGCTCTGAATACGCACAAGCCGGCAAACTGCTGTTCACAGACTTGTCGGTGGACTCCACCACCGGCCAAGTCACCCTGCGCGCCGAAGTGCCCAACCCCAAGGGCGAACTGCTGCCCGGTCTGTACCTGCGCGTGCGGATTGAACAGGCACAGGCCAGCAACGCCATCACCCTGCCCCAGCAGGCTGTCACGCGCACCCAGCAGGGCGACACGGTCAGCGTGGTGGGCGAGGACGGCAAGGTGTCCCAACGCACCGTCAAGATCAGTGCCGCACAGAACAACCGCTGGGTGGTGCTGGACGGTCTGAAGGCGGGTGAAAAAGTGATGGTGGACGGCTTCCAGAAGCTGCAGATGCTGCCTCCCGGAACCCCGGTCAAGCCCGTTCCATGGCAAGCGCCAGGCACGCCTGCGCCGGCAGCAGCGACAGCCTCCGCCCCCACCTCCGCAGAGGCACCGGCCGCACCGGCTTCGGCCGCATCCAAGCCATAAGGGGCAATCCAGCATGGCCAAATTTTTCATTGACCGCCCCATCTTTGCGTGGGTGATTGCGCTGTTCATCATGGTGATGGGCGGCGTGGCCATCACGCAGCTACCTATTGCCCAGTACCCGCCGGTGGCACCACCGTCCATCGTCATCAACGCGGCCTACCCCGGCGCGTCAGCGCAGACCCTCGAAGACAGCGTGCTGTCGGTGATCGAGCGCGAGATGAACGGATCCCCAGGGCTGATCTACATGGAGTCGGTGGCGCAGGCCGATGGTTCCGGCAGCATCACGCTGAGCTTCCAGCCCGGCACCAATGCCGACCTCGCACAGGTGGACGTGCAGAACCGGCTCTCGCGCGCCTCGCCGCGTCTGCCGTCTGCCGTGACGCAGCAGGGCGTGCGCGTGGACAAATCGCGCTCCAACTTCCTGCTGTTCACCATGCTGTCGTCCACCAACCCGGCCACAGACACAGTGGCCCTGGGCGACTATGCCTCGCGCAACGTGGTGCCAGAACTGCAACGCCTCAAGGGCATTGGTCAGGCGCAACTGTTCGGCACCGAGCGGGCGATGCGCATCTGGATCGACCCGGCCAAGATGCTGAGCTACAACCTGTCAGCCGCCGAGATCACCGCTGCAATCCGCGCCCAGAACGCCCAGGTGGCCAGCGGCACCATTGGCGACCTGCCCAACGTCGCGGGCCAGGGGATTGCCGCCACTGTGGTGGTCAACGGGCAACTGTCCAGCGTCGAGCAGTTCGGCAACATCGTGCTGCGTGCGAACACCGATGGCTCCACCGTGCGCATCAAGGATGTGGCGCGCGTGGAACTGGGCGGCCAGGCCTACGCCACCGCTGCGCGCCTGAACGGCAAGCCCGCCGTCGGCATCGGCGTTCAGTTGTCACCCAGCGGCAATGCGCTGGAGGCAGCCAAGGACGTGCGCGCCAAGATGGATGAACTCTCGCGCTACTTCCCGGAAGGCATGAGCTGGAGCATTCCTTACGACAGCTCGCGCTTCGTGGACATCTCCATCAAACAAGTGGCTGAAACCCTGGTCGAGGCCGTGGTGCTGGTGTTCTTGGTGATGTTCCTGTTCCTGCAGAACTGGCGTTACACCATCATCCCGACCATCGTGGTGCCGATTGCGCTGCTGGGCACGTTTGCCACGCTGCTCGCGTTGGGCTTCTCGATCAACGTGCTCACCATGTTCGGCATGGTGCTGGTGATCGGTATCGTGGTGGACGATGCCATCGTGGTGGTGGAGAACGTCGAGCGCATCATGAGCGAGGAAGGCCTGTCTCCACTGGAGGCCACCCGCAAGGCCATGCGCCAGATCTCCGGCGCCATCATCGGCGTGACGGTGGTGCTGATCTCGGTGTTCGTGCCGCTGGCCTTTTTTGCAGGCTCCACCGGCAACATCTACCGCCAGTTCTCGGCGGTGATGGTGGCCTCCATTGGCTTCTCGGCCTTCATGGCACTGTCGCTCACGCCAGCGCTGTGCGCCACGCTGCTCAAGCCCGTGGAGGCCGGGCATCACCACGAGAAGACCGGCTTCTTTGGCTGGTTCAATCGCGGCTTTTCGCGCACTGCCAAGGGCTACGAAGGTTTTGTGGCGCGCATCCTCCGTCGCGCTGCGCGCTACTTGGTGATCTACGCCGCCATCATCGGCGCCGTGGCGGTGGTCTACATGCGCCTGCCCACATCGTTCCTGCCCAGCGAGGACCAGGGCAACATCATCGTCAACGTGCAGTTGCCACCCGGCGCCACGCAAGAGCGGACGCTGGCCGTGATGGAGCAGGTCGAAGGCTTCATCTTGAAGCAGCCCGAAGTGCAGAGCATGGTGGGCGTGCTGGGCTTCAGCTTCTCCGGCCAGGGGCAGAACGCAGCCCTCGCGTTTGTGACCCTCAAGGACTGGAGCGAACGCCATGGCCCTGGCCAGTCAGCGCAGGACGTGGCCAACCGCGCCTTTGGTGCGCTGATGGGCATTCGCGATGCGTTCATCTTCCCGCTGAGCCCGCCACCCATTCCCGAGCTGGGCAACGCCAGTGGCTTCACGTTCCGCCTGCAAGACCGGGGCGGCGCGGGGCACGAAGCCCTGGTGAAAGCCCGCAACCAGTTGCTGGGCATGGCCTCGCAGAGCAAGGTGTTGACGCAGTTGCGCCCTGATGGTCTGGAAGATGCGCCCCAGCTGCAAATCGACATTGACCGTGACAAGGCCAACGCGCTGGGCGTGCCCTTCGACGCCATCAACTCTGCGCTCTCCACAGCGCTGGGCTCCAGTTATGTGAACGACTTCCCCAACCAGGGCCGCCTGCAGCGGGTGGTGGTGCAAGCCGATGCGCCAGCGCGCATGCAGCCTGACGATCTGCTGCAGATCAATGCCACCAACAGCCAGGGCAAACCGGTACCGCTGTCGGCGTTCGCGACGACGCGCTGGGTGACCGGAGCGCAGCAAACCGTGCGCTACAACGGCTACCCGGCCATGCGCATCTCCGGCTCGCCCGCACCGGGCTACAGCACGGGAGCTGCGATGGCCGAGATGGAGAAGCTCGCTGGCCAACTGCCTCAAGGCTTCGGTTTTGAATGGACCGGCCAGTCGCGCGAAGAAAAGCTCGCAGGCTCGCAGTCGCTCATCCTGTACAGCTTTGCCATCCTGGCGGTGTTTCTGTGCCTGGCCGCGCTGTACGAGAGCTGGTCGATCCCGCTGGCCGTGATCCTGGTGGTGCCCCTGGGCGTGCTGGGCGTGCTGCTGGCCACGTTGCTGCGCGGCTATGCCAATGACGTGTACTTCCAGGTGGGCCTGATCACCATCATTGGCCTGTCGGCGAAAAACGCCATCCTGATCATCGAGTTCGCCAAGGACCTGCAGGCCCAAGGCAAGGGCTTGATCGAGTCGGCGCTGGCCGCCGCGCACCTGCGGTTCCGTCCTATCGTGATGACCTCGATGGCGTTCGGCTTGGGTGTCCTGCCACTGGTGGTTGCGTCGGGCGCAGGCTCTGCCAGCCAGCGGGCCATCGGCACTGGCGTGCTGGGTGGCATGGTCACCGGCACCGCCCTGGCCGTGTTCTTTGTGCCCGTGTTCTTTGTGGTGGTGCGCAGCCTGTTCAAGGGCAGCGCACGCCAGCAGGAAATGAACCGCCGCCATGCAGAAGAAGCAGGAGTTGGAACCCATGACTAAACACCGCCGTACCCCCCTGGCACTGGCAGCGGCCGCAGCGGCGGCGTTGCTGGCGGGCTGCTCGTTCATTCCGACTTACGAGCGTCCTCAGCCTCCCGTCCCTGCCACTTACACCGGCGCCGCAGCGACAACTGACGACGCAGCGGTTCAGCCGGGCGCCACCGTGCCCTGGCAGAACTACTTTGCAGAGCCACGCCTACAGCAGCTCATCGGCATTGCGCTGGCCAACAACCGCGACCTGCGGGTGGCCATGCTCAACATCGAGCAGGCTCGGGCCACCTACCAGGTGCGCCGCGCCGACCTGTACCCGGGCGTGGGCCTGGCGGCCAATGCCAGCCGGGCGCCCGCTGCGGGCACCGGCAACCTGACCAACTCGTTCAGCGTGGGCCTGGCCGTATCTGCGTGGGAGATTGACTTCTTTGGCCGCATCGCCAGCCTCAAGGAACAAGCGCTCGCCCAATACCTCGCCACCGAAGAAGGCCGCAACGCCGCCCAGGTAAGCCTGGTGGCGGCGGTGGCCAATGGCTGGCTGACGCTGCTGGCCGACGAGGAACTGCTGGACCTGTCGCGCCAGACTCTCGCCTCGCGCGAGGAATCTGTGCGCCTGACCAAGATGCGCCTGGACGCGGGTGTGGCCTCCGAGCTCGATTTCCGCCAGGCAGAGTCGCTCACCCAGGCGGCCCGCGCCACGCTGGCACAGCAACAGCGCCAGCGCGCGCTCGACGAAAACGCGCTGGTCCTGCTGCTGGGCCAAGCACTGCCTCAGGACGTGCGCGCCAGTCTGGCCGGTGGCAAGCTGGCCGACGCGCCTGCGATGGCACCGCTGCCTGCCGGCGTGCCGTCAGAGCTGCTCACCCGCCGGCCGGACATCCGCCAGGCGGAGCAGCAACTGATTGGCGCCAACGCCAATATCGGCGCGGCGCGGGCGGCGTTTTTCCCGCGCATCTCCCTGACGGCGCAGGCAGGCACCGCCAGTGGCGAGCTGTCCGGCCTGTTCAAGAACGGCTCTTGGGGCTTCACCATTGCGCCATCCCTGCTGCTGCCCATTTTTGACGCGGGCCGCAACCAGGCCAATCTGGACAGCGCCCGGGTCGGACGGGAGATTGCGGTGGCGCAGTACGAAAAAGCCATCCAGACCGCGTTCCGCGAAGTCTCGGACGCGCTGGCCGGACAAGCCACCCTGGGCGAACAGGCCCAGGCCCAGCAACAGCAGGCCCAGGCAGAAGCCGCGCGCCTGCAACTGGCCGACCTGCGATACCGCAACGGCGTGGCCAGCTATCTGGACTTGCTGGACGCACAACGCTCACTGTTCACGGCCCAGCAGGCGGTGGTGCAGGTGCGGCTGGCACAACTGCAAAACCAGGTGTCGCTGTACAAGGCACTGGGGGGCGGAGCACCCGACACCAGCGCCCAGGCCCCCTCCTGAAGCCCAGGGCTGAAGCGCGCGCAGCCCCCTGGGGCGCTGCGCGCGCTGGGACAAACCCGTGGTTGTCTGCATCAAGCGGGGATCGGAATAACCATCCCCGCAGATATAATTTAAGGTTGATTACACCGAAGCCCCCGATACACCTGAGGACGACATGAGCGACAACCACCACGAAGAAGCCCATACCGGCCCGATCAAGAACCCCAAGCAGTTGCTGGTCGCGGTACTTTTCTCGTTTGTAGTTCCGATCTTTGCCATCATTGGCTTGGTCCTGTATGTGACGTCGGCGGACAAGCCCGCTGCCGGTGCCGTCAACCCCGAAAAGGCCATCGCCGAACGCATCCAGAAGATCGGCATGGTCGAAGTGCGCGACGCCAACCGCCCCCTTAAGAGCGGCGAAGAAGTGTTCAAGGCCCAATGCTCCGCCTGCCATACCTCCGGCGCTGCGGGTGCCCCCAAGTTTGGCGATGCAGCCGCCTGGGCTGCGCGCATTGGCACTGGGTTTGAAGCCCTGGTGCAGTCCGCCCTGAAGGGCAAGGGCGCCATGGCCCCCCAAGGCGGCGGCGACTTCAACGACACCGAAATCGCACGCGCCGTGGCCTACATGGCCAACGCCGGTGGCGCCAAGTTTGCCGAACCTGCTGCTCCCGCCGCCGCGGCCCCTGCCGCCCAGGCAGACGCAGCCCCAGCGGCCGCTTCTGCACCAGCAGCCGCCGCAGCCCCTGCAGCGGCTGCGCCCGCTGTAGTGGTAGCTGCCGCACCTGCAGCCGCCGCAGCAGGCGCTGGCGAGGCTCTGTACAAGCAGGCTTGCCAGGTGTGCCACGCTGCCGGTGTGGCCGGTGCTCCCAAGTTTGGTGACAAGGCCGCCTGGGCCGCTCGCCTGCCCGCAGGCATCGACGCGCTGTACACCAGTGTCGCCAAGGGCAAGGGCGCCATGCCTCCGCGTGGTGGTGCCCAAGCCTCTGACGCCGATCTGCGCGCCGCGGTGGAGTTCATGGCAGCCGCCGCCAAGTAAAGCAGCGCCTCACCCTGCACGGGCGGGGTAGAACCCCCACCCAGAAAGCCGGTCCTTGCGACCGGCTTTTTTTTCGTCTTGCAGGTTATTCAGTACCGTTGTGAGCCGCTCTGAATGCCTGCAACTCAGGGTTGAAGGCGGTGGGGTGTTCAGGTTGGCCGCGACGCGCCAGCTTGCGACCGGGCACGCGGGCTGCAGACATACCCGTAGCGTGCCGGAAGGTCCTGCGCCTGCACGTCCTCGGGCGTCCAGCGCCCATCGGTCACCGCCTCTGCTGCCAGTGCCACGTCCAGCGTGTGCACCAGCCCCAGGCCCAGGTCCGTCTCCAGGTACACACGGCCCTGCTCGTCCAGCAGGCAGCGGCGCACCAACGCCTCCCGACCGGTGTGGCTGACGGCGCGCAGGTGCTGCGGCTGCAGGCGCCAGACCCAGGGCGTGGCCTCCAATTCGACGTACACACGCTGCGGGCCGTTCTGAAAGAACCATTGCCCCTGGTCGTCATGCTCGTAATTGCGCGCGATGAAAGCCAGCAACTTGTCGTGCTGCAGCAGCGTGCCTTTGCTGTGCGGAAACGCGCCCGCCGCCTGCACGGCGTCGTCGCGCAGATACCAGTGGCCGCGCGCATCCAAGCCCAGCCAGCCGTAGCAGTCGGGCACGTTGGGCCATTTGGCCAGTGCCTGTTTGACGATGTCATCCATGGGCGGATTGTGCTCCGTACAGCGCCAGCGCCCCACTGTGCTCGGCCAGCCACCCTCCCACGGCGTCGGGCATGGCGCGCACATGCCCGGGTGGCAACCCACGCGGGAACCCCACATGGCCGCCGTGCGCCGGCTGCCAGAGCGTCACATGGCGTCCCACCTCGCGCACGCCCGGCAGGCTGCCAGCGGGCACAAAGGGGTCGTTCCGCGCGTTCACCACCAGGGCCGGAATGCGGATGCGGTGCAGCAGCGGCTTGGCCGACGCGCGCAGCCAGTAGTCCTCGGTGTTGCGAAACCCGTGGACCGGCGCTGTAAACACGTTGTCGAACGCGTACAGATCCCGCGCGGCCAGCAGCGCCTGCCGGTCAAACAGCCCCGGGTGCTGGGCCAGCTTCTGCAGTGCCTTGGGCACCAGGGTGCGCATGAACATGCGCGTGTACACCAGCCGGTTGAAGCCGCTCCCAATGGCATGGCCGCCCGCTGCCAGGTCGATGGGAGAGCACACGGCCGCCACCGCATCTGCGCTGCGCGCAGCGTCAGTGCCCACTTCGGCGGCCCAGCGCAGCAGTGCATTGCCGCCCAGTGACACCCCCACCGCCATCAGCGGCCCCTGGTGGCGCGCGCGCAGTTGCTCCAGCATCCAGCCGATCTCGGCATGGTCGCCCGAGTGGTAGGCGCGCGGGGCGCGGTTGATCTCGCCACTGCACCCGCGGAAGTGCGGCAGCGCGCAGGCCCAGCCGCGCTCGCGGGTCAGGTCGGCAAAGGCCTCGCAGTAATGGCTGCGCGACGAGCCTTCCAGGCCGTGGAACACCACCAGCAGCGGCCGGGGTGCGTCAGCCGCCACTCCGTCCTGCAGATAGTCCACATCGACAAAATCGCCGTCGGGGGTGTCCCAGCGCTCACGGCGGTACTCAGGACGCGGGCCGAACACCCGGCGTGCGTACAGCGCAGGCCAGATCGTTTGCAACTGACCACCCGGGAGCCAGCGGGGCGCTATGTATTTCATAGCTGCCAGGGCATATGTTGTCGGCGCATACGGCCAATTGGGCCCAAAATCCTCACGAAGCGGCCTCTCAATGCAGAACGGGGCGCTGCGCCAGCACATCCACCTGGGCATCGGGCGCCACGCCCGGGCTGGCATGGTGGGCCACCAAGCGCCAGCCTTCGGGGGTCTTGTGGTACACGTTGGTGGCCATGACCACGGCCTGGTGCAGACCATCGGGCAACATCACCTCGACCTGCTCGACCACGCTGTGCACGGCACTCGACAGCGCCACTACGCGGTGCACCTGGGCCGGCCGGGCACGCACGGTGCCATGGGAGAACATCGCCTCGAACGCGGCACGGATGGCCGCAGGCCCCAGCAGGCGAGGCCCCCCCGGATGCACGCAGACAATCTCGTCGTCGTCTGCCCAGCACGACATCAGCAGATCGATGTCACCGCGCTGCAGCGCCTCATAAAACGCGGATTCGGTTTCATCCGAAGAGCCACCCAGGGTGGCTGCTTTTGATCGGGCGCGGGGCATGTGGATTCAGAGGGTAAGTGGGTTGGAATGGCGTGACAGATGCAACGCTAGGCTGCTATTGTGCGGTGGCGGTGCAATGCCTTGCTGCGTACCGATTTTGTACGCGCTCTGGAGGCGCGCCCGCCGCGACAGATCCTCCACAAACTTGCTGTCTTGCGCATCGCGGTTTCTGGCACAGTCATCCCATTTCTCCATTGGCGGACTCCACCATCATGATGATCCAACGTCTTCTTGCCCTCCTCACCGTGCTCGCTGCCACGCTCACACTGAGCGGCTGCGGCTACAACGACTTCCAACGCCTGGACGAGCAGTCCAAGGCCGCGTGGAGCGAAGTGCTCAACCAGTACCAGCGCCGGGCTGACCTGGTGCCCAACATCGTCGCCACCGTCAAGGGCGAGGCCAACTTTGAACAGGAGACGCTGACCAAGGTGGTCGAGGCCCGTGCCAAGGCCACGGCTATCCAGGTCACGCCCGAAACCCTGAACAACCCCGAGGCTTTCAACAAATTCCAGCAGGCGCAGGGCGAGCTGTCCAGCGCCTTGTCGCGCCTGATGGTCGTGTCCGAGCGCTACCCCACCCTGCAGGCCAACCAGGGCTTTCGCGACCTGCGGGTGACGCTGGAAGGCACCGAAAACCGCATCACCGTGGCCCGCAACCGCTACATTCAGACGGTGCAGGAGTACAACGTGCTGGCCCGCAGCTTCCCCACCAACCTCACGGCCATGGCCTTCAGCTACGCCCCCAAGCCCAGCTTTACCGTGGCCAATGAGGCACAAATTTCCGTGCCGCCTACGGTGGACTTCTCCGCATCCAAGGCCAAGCCCTGAACACCTCTTGCAGGGCCTGATGTGAGCCAAACATGCTGCTAGCGCCCATTCGATATGCCCTAATAGCTATATTTTTGATAGCTTCATTGCCCCTCTTTGGCTGGGCTCAATCACAGCCGCTGGCTGTGCCCCCGCTGACCGGCCACGTCATGGATCAGACAGGCACGCTCAGCGCCAATGACATTCAGGCGCTAGAGGGCCAGCTGGTTGCGCTCGAAAAATCGCGCGGCTCGCAAGTCGTGGTGCTGATGGTGCCCACCACGGCACCGGAAGATATCGCTGCCTATGCCAACCGCGTCGGCAACCAGTGGAAGATCGGACGCCGCGACGTGGGTGACGGTGTGCTGGTGGTGGTCGCCAAGAACGACCGCAAGATGCGCATTGAGGTCGCCAAATCGCTGGAAGGCGCCATCCCCGACATCGCAGCAGCCCGCATCATCGACGGTGCGATGAAGCCTCGCTTTCAGCAAGGCGACTTTGCGGGAGGCCTCGGTGCAGCAATCACGCAGATCGGCGCGCGCATCGCGGGCGAAGCCTTGCCCGCCCCGGCCGAGACACCCTCCCCTGCCGCTGGAGGCAGCAGTGATGGCCTGTTCGACTGGACGGACTTTGCCATCTTCCTGTTCTTTGGCGTCATGGTGGCGGGCCCGTTGGCGCGCAGCCTGCTGGGGGCTGCGCTGGGCGGCCTGGCAGTGGGCGGCGGCGTGGGGGCCCTGGCGTTTGTGTTCACCTCCAGCCTGCTGTTGTCGGTGGGCGCGGGCGTCATTGCGCTGCTTTACACCTGGCTTTTTGGCGGCAGCAGCGGCTCCATCAGCCTGGGGCATGGCGGTGGAGGCTCCGGGGGCTGGAGCAGCGGCAGTTCGGGCGGATTCAGCAGCAGTGACAGCGGCGGCTTCAGTTCGGGCGGCGGGGGCGATTTTGGTGGCGGCGGCGCATCGGGGGATTGGTGATGGGTGTTGAGAACAGCGAACGACCTGCACGCACGCTGTGGCGAGCCCTGTGGCGGCTGGTGCACCACCGCTGGCACGACGCCTTTGGCCGGTCCGCCGTCCCGGCGCCCGCGCTGCAGCGCCTGGGCGCACAGGTGGCGGCCAGCGAGTTGCAGCACACGGGGCAGATCCGCATCGTAGCCGAGGCGGGCCTGCCCTGGAGCTACCTGCGCCGCCACGCCCGAACGCGGGAACGCGCATTGATGCTGTTCAGCAAGCACCGCGTGTGGAACACCGAACACAACAATGGCGTGCTGATCTACCTGCTGATGCCCGAGCATGTGTTTGAGATCGTTGCCGACCGAGGCTTGGCGCGCCACGTCCCTCCGGAGGTGTGGCAGGAGATGGCGGCTCAGATGTCAGCTCAATTTCGGCAAGGGCACTACGAGGAAGGCCTGTCGCAGGCGGTGAGTGCCGTGGGCGCCCTGCTGATTCAGCACTTTCCACGCGCGGCGGACTCCCCCTCCCCCAACGAACTGCCGGACGCACCGATCGTTCGCTGACGCGGGTTGGCGGGCGCTGTACCAACAGCGTACGAGCGGCGCATGCCGGCACACCAAAGACCACGATGACGGGGCACCTTGCAGGCGAGGCCATTGGCGGTCGCAGCCTTCCTAACCCCCAGCCCCACGTACATCAGTGGCCCTCTTGTCGGATGTCCTGCGGGGCGCCGACTCTGTGGTCTTGCACCGCGCCGTACGGTCGGGACACTGAACTTATCGAGGCGCTGGCTGTCCTGAATTTGCACCCGGGTTATCCATGAAAGCCCGGCAATCCCTGCCCCTTGTGAGGCCCTAGTCCCTCGGACACTCTCCTGCATTCCTTTTATTGTTTCCAATACTGGAACAGTTAGTTCGCGACCCGGTGGTTTTTCTCTGCACCCCACCGGCGTACAGTTCATCCCATCGATGAGCCGAACCCGCAAGGCGACTCACCGAACCCGGTCCCAGGCAGCT
>JADHED010002388.1_pt1 | contig 13202 bp, 12 predicted proteins | sample 8952041 | NCBI WGS metagenome assembly JADHED01 (sample SAMN16124423, study PRJNA663239) | bioreactor sludge metagenome | isolation source: sludge (control) | place: India:Bengaluru | collected 2018-09-08
GGAGACGGCCGTGTTGCCGGTGAACCGGCGCCACACGCTGACCTACGCGTTCTAGAGCCCAGGTCTGGAGTCACACGGCCAAGCCAGTGCTGCCGCAACGAGCATAATTTCCGATTCAGAACCTTCGGGCCGGAATGGAGGCGTTGGCGGCCACAGTTGCGAGTCCCACACCCACTACCGCCGCCAGCACCAGCAAGAGGAGCAGCAGTCGCTTGATCATAGGTCGACTCCGTTCGTCATATCCGAGTGTAGATCGTTGACAGCTGCGCGGCAATGGCCGCCCAGCTGAAGTTCGCTTCGATGTGCCGGCGAGCCCGCTCGGCGCGGCGCGCGGCTTCTTCGCGCTGCGTCACCGCGGCCATAACCTGCGCGGGAAACGCGGCGATGTCCGGGGCAAGCCACACGGTCTCATCGCGCTCGTCGGTGATCCCCTCGGCGCCGATCGGCGTCGTCACCACGGGCAGGCCACGGCCCATGGCCTCGAGGATCTTGATCTTGATGCCGCCGCCCTCGGTCAGCGGCGCGAGAAACACGCGGCTACTTGCAAACAAGTCGCCGAGGTCGTCGACGTAGCCAAGTCCCCGCACGTCTGCGGACGGTGCCGCCAGCGCGGCCACGAAGGTGTCCGAGCCGGGGCCGGCCAGGACCAGTTCCCAGCCTGGCAACTGGGGTCGCAGCCGCGGCCAGATGTCCTCGACCAGAGCCCGGGCCGCCGACCGGTTCGGGGGGTGCTGGAAACTGCCCAGAAACAGCGCCCGCGCCCGCGCGGAGGTCGCCGGCCGGTAGACCACCTCTCGCGTGTCCACGCCCAGGGGCAGCGTGTGCAGATTGACCCCACCCAGTGAGGCCAGGAGGTCGTGATCCTGCGGCGTCACGCACAGGGTCGCATCGGCCCAGTGCGTCGCGTCCACCTGCAGCCGTTCCCAGGCGCCCGCGGCAGCGAGAAGCCAGGCTCGCGAGACGCCGCCGGCCAGCGCCGCCCGGCGACGGCGCGGCAGCGACGAGAGTTCGTGCGAGTTCAGCACGAATCGCGGCGGCGTCGGGCCGAAGGTCCCGTGGTCTCGTCGCCGGCGCAGGTCCCGCAGCGGCAACGCCATTTGCAGGTACTCGACCTGCACGATGTCGGGGGCGTAGGCGTGCACGGCAGCCTTGATCTTTCTCATGAGGCCCGGGGCGCCGTACTTCGCCACGTAGTAGGGGTAGCGCCCGGTGAGCGCGCGCCCCGCGGCCGGCAACCGGTGGGCGAGGAGTTCCACGCGCCGCCAGCCGCGAGCTTTCTGGTCGAGGAACGGAATTCCCGTCACGCCGACACCGAGGCTCTCGACCTCCGGGACCAGTGTCGCCTCGCCGGGACGGATCAGGCTCAGCACGCGGACGTCGTGCAGACGCGCGAGTTCAGCCACGAGATTGCGCACCGCGGTGCCGCCACCGTGGCCGACACGGCTGTGCGGAAGATACGGCGTCAAGAGGAGCACCTTCACCGCCGCGCTCCGCGCGCGGCGAACCACCGCCAGGTTCCGCTCAGCGGATGACGTACCCTCGTGACACGGCGAGGTCCTCCTTGACCCTGTCCATCTGGATCTCCCACTCGGTGGATCCCTCCTCGAGGTGCGGACGGTGCTGCTTGAGCCAGGCGGTCGCATCCTCGTCGATGGCGTCCTCGATCTTGAGGTCCTGTACGATCAACATCTCGACGAGATTCACGAACTTCGACTCGTCGATCTCCAGATCGATGAGTTCGTCGTCCAGCAGGCTGTTGGCGATTGCGCGCGCCAGATGGGCGATGCGCTCCTCAGACAGGCGCATGCTCCTTCGCCTCCAGGTTCAGAGAACGAACCCGCGCCGCTTGGCCACCTCGCGCTTGAACTTGCGGCGCAGATCGGCGAAATCCATCTCCATGACCTGGATCTCCGCCTTGTGTGCCCGCAGCAACTCGTCCACCTCGGCCTCGATCTCGTCCTCCTCGCGCATGTTCGCGAAGATGGAGTCGGCGATGGTTTTGTGGACGGTTTCGACGTTCGAGGTAAGGTGAACCTTGGGGTGCTCCTGGATCAGCAGGAGGACCCTGTCGGCAAGGTATTCGATCTTGTTCGGCGAAAGCCTCACTCCGACCTCCGCGGCGGGCCCTTGATCGTGGCTAACGCCAACCATTCAAGGGTTTTCGCTGGCGCTTGGCAAGGGAAATCCGCGGCGCTAAGATTCCGCCGCCGCGCGCCTCGCCGGGCGCCGGCGGAATCCGCGGCACCGGGAACCGTTGCCGGCGCCGCGGCGTATCAACGGGTCGTGTTGCCGCAACGGTCCATAACCGGTCAGGAATGGGGAGATCATGAGCGAGGCCATCCTGGAGAAATCCCGCGCGCAGGAAGTCGCCGCGCGGCTCGACGCCGTGCTGCAAGAAGTCGGCAAGGTCATCGTCGGTCAACGGGAGATGCTCGATGGCATGCTCCTGGGGCTGGTCACCAACGGCCACATCCTCCTCGAGGGGGTGCCCGGGTTGGCCAAGACGCTGGCGGTGAGCACCCTGGCGCGCGCGGTGGACACCGGTTTCCAGCGCATCCAGTTCACGCCGGACCTGCTGCCGGCGGACATCGTCGGCACCACGGTCTACCGTCGGGAGACGGGCGAGTTCACCGTGAAGAAGGGTCCGGTCTTCAGCAACATCATCCTCACGGACGAGATCAACCGGGCGCCCGCCAAGGTCCAGAGCGCGCTGCTCGAGGCGATGCAGGAACGCCAGGTGACCATCGGCGACCGGACCTATCCGCTGGCCGACCCGTTCCTCGTCCTTGCCACCCAGAATCCGATCGAGCACGAGGGGACGTACCCGCTGCCCGAAGCCCAGGTCGACCGGTTCCTGCTCAAGCTCGACGTGGGCTACCCGAGCCTGGAGGAGGAACGCCTGATCCTCGACCGCATGGCCGGCCGCACGCCCGCGACGGTGTCGCCGGTGATCGGTCCCGCGGACATCGCGGAGTTCCGTGCCGCGGTCAACGCCGTCTTCGTGGACGAGAAGATCAAGTCCTACATCCTCGCGCTGGTCTTCGCGACGCGGCGACCGCGCGACTACGGGCTCGACATCGCGCCCCTGATCGCCTACGGCGCCTCGCCACGGGCGACGCTGGCCCTGGCTCAACTGTCCCGCGCGCGTGCCCTGATGGCCGGACGACCCTTCGTGGTGCCCGAGGACGTCAAGGCCGTGGGCCGCGGTGTCCTGCGCCACCGGATCCTGGTCACCTACGAGGCGGAGGCCCGCGAGATGAAGAGCGACGATCTGGTCACTATCCTCTTCGACAGCATCGAGGTGCCCTGAGGTGGAACGTCCGGTCAATGCGCCGGCGCGCGACGACGCCATCCCCGCGTCGGTCTTCGCGGCCGTGCGGCGCATCGAGATCCGCACGCGTCGGCTGGTCGAGGAGGTCTTCTCGGGCGAGTACCACTCCGTGTTCAAGGGACGCGGGGTGGAGTTCCGGGAAGTGCGCGAGTACGTCCCGGGCGACGACGTCCGGGCCATCGACTGGAACGTGACCGCGCGTCGCGACGATCCGCACGTGAAACAGTTCGAGGAGGAGCGCGAGCTCACGGTCGTCCTGGTCGCCGACGTGAGCGAGAGCGGACGGTTCGGTTCCGGGGCCCGCGTGAAGCTGGACGTCGCGGCGGAATTGTGCGCGGTGCTGGCGTTCGCGGCGATCAACAACAAGGACAAGGTCGGCCTGATCCTCTTCAGCGATCACGTCGAACGGTACATCCCTCCGGCCAAGGGCAAGACCCACGTCCTGCGGCTGATCCGCGAGTTGTTGACGTTCAAGCCGAGCGGGCGCGGGACCGATCTCGACGCCCCCCTGCAGTTGCTCGGGCGGGTTCTCAAGCGCCGGGCTACGGTCTTCCTGGTCTCGGATTTCTGGGCGACGGGATTCGACGGCAGCCTACGTACGGTGGCCCGGCGACACGACTGCATCGCCGTGCGGCTACGCGACCCGCGCGAGACCGATCTGCCGGCCGCGGGGCTCGTCCGCTGGCGCGACGCCGAGACGGATCGCGAGGTGATCGTCGACACCTCGTCGGACGCGGTCCGGCGGCAGCTCCGGGAGCGTGCCGCACGCTTCGACCGCGATCTCGAGCGCACGTTGCAGGCGGCCGGCGTCGACATCGTCGACGTGGATGCGACGGCCTCCTACGTCGAGCCGTTGCAGCGCTTCTTCGCCCTGCGCGCGGGGCGTCTACGGGGAGGGCGGCGATGACCGGCCGGCACGTCCGGGTCCTGCTGGTCTGCGGTCTCCTGTGCGGAGCGCACGCCGCGGCTCTGGCCCAGCCGGGGGCGGCGTCGATGCCGCCGGCGTCCGTGGTTCCCGACACGGTCAGCGCCGAGCTCGGCGGGCCGCGCCACTGGCCGGCACCTGTCGCCGTGAGCCTGTGGCCGGCGGAACCTCGCTTCGGCGAGGTCGCCGCCTTGCTGCTCGATTTCCCAGGGGAAGTCCGCGGTTTTCGTGCCGATTCGCTTGCAACCGCCGCCGATTGGCTGGAGGTCGTGTCCCCGGCGGCGGATCGCCCCTGGTGGCGCCGCTGGGGCGGCGGTGACGACCCCGCGGCGCGCATCGCGGCGGAGGCGACGGCGCCCGCGGCCGGGACCTGGCGCGCAGCGGTGCCGGTGCGGGTGTATACGACGGGGCCGGCGCAGATCGTCTGGCGGGACGGACCGGGGACCGGCGTGTTCCCGGTGCGGGGACGCCTGGGCGCGACCGACGAGAGCGCCGCGGTACGGGATCCGCGCGGGCTGGGCTGGTACGCGGGCCGGGTCGCGTTCGTCGTCCTTGCTCTCGTGGCGACCGCGGTCCTCGCGCTCTGGCTGCGCCGACGGCTGCGGCGCGGCGCGACGGCGGTGGATCGCCCCCTGCCGGTGCCCGGCTGGCTGTCGGCCGCGATCGCCCTGTGGCGTCTGGATCAGGAGGACTTGCCGGCGCGCGGCGAGGGCCGGGCGTTCCTGGACCGCCTCGCGGCGATCCTGCGCGCCTACGTCGCGGCGCGGTACCACCTGCCGGCGTGCGAGTCGACGGCGACGGAACTCCTGGCCGCCATCGAGGGCAGCGGTTGGCCCGAGACGCCGCTGCGCGACTTCGTCGCCCTCATCGCGGCGGCCGATGCCGACCGCTTCGCGCCCGGGCGCATCGAGCCCGCGCGTTGCCGCGCCGACCTGGGGCGGGCGGTGGCGCTCATCGCCGCCGTGCGCATCGAGCCGCGATACACGCCGGTGCCGGCGGCCCTGAAGGTGGAGGCGGAGGCGGCCTGGCAAGGCCTCTGCCGTCGTCACCTCGGCGACGCGCCGCGGGAGGTGGCGGCGTGACGAACTTCGCGCACCCGTGGATGCTCCTGCTCGCCGTGCCGGTGCTCGCTGCCTTCTGGTGGCGCTGGCGCCGGCCGGCGTTGCGGCCGAGCCTGCGCCATTCGCGGGCCGAGCTCTTCGGACCGGTGCCGGGGAGCTGGCGGGTACGGCTGCGCCGGGTCACGCCGTGGTTGAGCCTGATAGCGGCGCTGCTGGTCGTCGTCGCCCTGGCGCAGCCGCGACGCACGTTCCACAGCCAGCGCGTCGAAGGCGAAGGCATCGACATCATGATCGCGCTGGACATCAGCGGCAGCATGAAGGCCCTGGACTTCGCGCCGCAGGATCGACTGGGAGCCGCCAAGGCCGTGATCCGAGATTTCGTCGCCGGTCGTCCTCACGACCGACTCGGCCTGGTCGTGTTCGCGGCGCGCGCGTTCACCCAGTGCCCGTTGACGCTCGACCAGACCATCCTCACGGGGTTCCTCGAGGAGATCGAGGTCGGATTGATCCCCGACGGCACCGCGATCGGACTCGGGCTGGCGACGGCGGTGGGGCGCTTGCGGCACAGCGAGGCCAAGAGCAAGACCATCATCCTGCTGACGGACGGCGTGAACAACGTGGCGACCCTGGAGCCGGAAACCGCCGCGCAGCTGGCGCGCACGCTCGGCGTGCGGGTCTACGCGGTCGCCATCGGTCGCGAGGGCGTCGCGCCGTATCCGGTGGACGACCCGATCTTCGGTCGTCGCATGCAGCAGATCGAGACCCGTATCGACGAGAAGCTGCTCTCGGAGATCGCCAGGACCACCGGCGGCGAGATGTTCCGCGCCACGGATCCCGAGGCGCTCGCGCGCATCTTCGCGACCATCGACCAGCTCGAGACCACCCGCTACGAGACGCGGGTGTCGACGTATCACCGGGAGATGATGGCGTGGTTCGCCGCGCCGGCGTTGCTGCTGCTGCTGCTCAGCCACGCCGTGGATTCTCTCTGGCTGCGACGGCTGCCCTGAGGCGCCCGTCTGGAAGGATGTCTGCGTGCAATTCGCTGCCGGCGCCTGGTTGTTCGGCCTGCTGGGGCTGCCCCTGCTGTGGCTCGCGATGCGCTTCGCCGACCGGCGGGGGGAGCAGCGCGCCCAGACTTTGCTTGGCGGCCTGGCGGCGACGCACCGCGAGGGATGGAACCCACGCGTCCGTAGCTGGCGGCGGTTCCTGTTCTTCAGCGCCGTCTTCTGGCTGCTCGTCGCGCTTGCCCGGCCGCAGTGGGGCGCCAGCGAGGTCACGGTGACCCAGCGTGGCCGCGACATCGTGATCGCCCTGGACATCTCGAATTCGATGCTGGCGGAGGATGAGCCGCCCAATCGCCTCGAGCGGGCCAAGGCCGAGCTCGGCGAGTTCATCGCGAAGCTGGAGCACGGGCGGATCGGTCTCGTGCTCTTCGCCGGCGCGGCGTTCGTGCAGTGTCCCCTGACCACCGACTACGGCACGGCTGACATGTTCCTCGACATGGCCGCTCCGGACATGATCTCCACCCAGGGCACGGCCATCGCCTCGGCATTGCAAGTGAGCCGCGAGATGCTGATGTCCGGCCGGCCGGAGGGCGCCGGCGAGGACGCCTTCGAAGCCGTCCTACTGGTCACCGACGGCGAGGACCTCGAGGGCGGTTGGGAGAAGGAAGTGCAGACGTGCCGCGAGGAGGGAGTCATCGTGATTCCCGTGGGGATCGGCAAGGAGACGGGCGGTCTGGTGCCGCGCTTCGACAATCGTGGCAATCCCGATGGCTTCCTCCGGGATCCCGAGGGGAGCGTGGTGATGTCGCGCTTCGATGCGGCAGCGCTCACGAAGATCGGGGAACTCGGCGGTTCGCGGGCATTCCGCATCGGCATCGACGGACTTGCCGGCGACCGGCTGCGGCGCGTCCTGGCGCAGCTCGGCGAGCGGGACTTCGAGGAACGGCGCATCAGCGCGTACCAGGAGCGGTTCCGCTGGCCCCTCGGGCTCGCGCTGGCCTGTCTGGTCCTGCGGACACTGATCGGTGCGCGGCGCCCATCGCGGCTCTCGCGCCAGTCTTCCGTGGTCGCCGGCGTGCTGGTGTCCGCGGTGCTCGGCCTGGCCGGATCCGCGGCCGCCGGCCCGTGGCGGCCAGACGGCGCCGACCTGGTCGGCCGGGGGCGCGAGCACTATGCCGCCGGCCGCTACGCCGAGGCCCTGGCCGATTTCGAGGCGGCGCGCGCGCTGCATCCGGAGGACCCACGACTCAGTCTCGCCGTCGGCGAGGCCCTGCATCGGCTCGAGCGGTACGAAGACGCCGCGCGGGAATTCGACCGCGCGGTGGCGCAGGCGGAAAAGGACGATCTGCGCGCCGAGGGCCTGTACAATGCCGGCACCAACGCCCTCGCCAGCGGCGACGCTCAGCGCGCCGCGGAACTTCTGCGGCGCAGCCTACGCCTTGATCCCGATCGCGGGGATGCCTTGACGAACCTCGAACTCGCGCTGCGGCAGCAACAGCAACAGCAGAACCAGCAGCAACAGCAGAACCAGCAGAACCAGGACCAGAAGCAAGACCAGCAGCAGGACCAACAGAAGCAAGATCAATCGCAAGATCAGCAACCGCAGGACCAGCAGCAACAGGATCAGCAGCAGAACCAGGATCAGCAGCAGAAGCAAGACCAGCAGAAGCCCGACCAGCAGAAGCCCGACCAGCAGAAGGCCGACCAGCAGCCGAGCCAGCCGCAGGATCAGGCGAATCAGGCCGAGGGCCAACCGGATCAGCAGCAGATCGACCAGGAGAGAGCCCAGCAGATCCTGAAGGCTCTCGACCGCGACGAGGAAGAACTCAAGCGGTCGGTCCAGCAGCGGCTCCGTGGCGGCAAGAACAAGAGCGGGAAGACATGGTGACGACCACACCCAGGATCCTTGCGACCACCGTCCTCGCCCTGGCCTGCCTCCTCCTGGCGACCACCGCTCACGCACAGTTGCAGTGCGAGGCCACGGTCGACCGGACCGCAGTCGAGAAGGGCGGTCACGTCGTCCTGACCGTGAGCGTCAGCGGCGGTTTCCGCCGGGTGCCCAGCCTGCCGGCGCCACGAGTCGAGGGCGTCGAGGTGGCGTCGGGCGGCACGAGCCAGAGTTTCAGCTTCGTCAACGGGGCGTCGCAAGCTGTGGTCCAGGCGATCTATTACCTGCAGGTCCAACGGGCTGAGGATTTCACCATCCCGGGGCTGACCATCACCGTCGCCGGTGAATCCTGCACCACCGCGCCGATCCGGATCGACGTGACCGACCCGGGCGCCGGGGTGCAGCCCGACCAGACCGGGAACCGCACCGCGCGGCCTGGTGGAAGTCCAGGAGCCTCAGGAGGGACGGCGACGACGAGCGGCCCCTCCGCGGGCCGCCCCGGGGACGAGATCTTCATCACGGCGACCACCGACCGCCGGGAAGCGTGGGTGGGCGAGCAGGTGGTCCTCGTCTTCCGGTACCACCGGCGAGTCAATCCCTGGGACAACCCGAGTTACCAGGCGCCGAGCAGCGAGGGCTTCTGGCGCGTCGACCTGCCGCCGGAACGGAACTTCCGGGAGGTCATCGCTGGCCAGACCTATCAGGTGACGGAGATCCGCTACGCGCTCTTCGCGACGCGGTCCGGCCGGCTCGAGATCGGCCCGGCCCGCCTGAGCTTCGCCGACGACCCGCTGTCGCGCCTCATGGGCCGGTCACGCGGACGGCGCACCCTCGAGACGGCGCCGTTCGCCGTACATATCAAGGAACTGCCGCTGCCGCGGCCCGCCGGATTCAGCGGCGTCGTGGCCTCCGATCTACGGCTCACGGCCACCGTCGATCGCGACACGGTGCCGCGCGGCGAACCGGTCGAACTCGAACTGCAGATGAGCGCCGACGGGTTCCTCAAGAGCTTCACCGGACTGACCGTCGCGGTGCCTCCGAGCACCCGCGTGCACGACGCCACCGACGACCTGCGGGAGGACGTGACCGGTCCGCGGTACCGCGCCTCCCTGCGCCAGGAGAAGGTCCTGGTGCCCACGGAGGAGGGCGCCCTCACCGTGGGGCCCATCCGGCTCGAGTACTTCGACGCGGCCAAGGGTCGCTATGCCACGGCCACCGCCTCGCCGGGGCTGATCATCGTGACCCCGAGCAGCCTGCCCGTCCTCGGCGGCGAGCCTTCCGGCTTCGACCGGCAGGAGATCTCGCGCCTGGGGTCGGACCTGGCGTTCGTGCACGCCGTGGCCGGCACTCTCGCGCGCCGTGGACGACCCCTGCCGGAGACGTTCGGGTGGTGGTGCGCGGCCCTGTTGCCGGTCGTCCTGCTGGCCGGCTGGCGCCTGCGTCTGCGGCAGGTCGCGGTCGAGCGCGGTGATCCTCTGGCCGCGCGACGTCGACGGGCCCTGGTCGTCGCACGACGGCTCCTGGCGCGGGTGCCACGGGCGCGCGACGCCGAGGCGGGACTTGCGGCCGTGGCCGCGGCCATCAACGGCTACGTGGCCGATCGTACGGGCCGCAGCGCTGCCGGCCTCACGGCCGCGGAGGTGCGGGCGCACGGCGCGGCGTGCGGCGAACCCGAGGTCGGCGAGGGTCTCGCCGCGATCCTCGACGCCTGCGACGGCGCGCGGTTCGGCGGCGGTCGGGCCGGGAATCCGGCGGAGCTGGCGGCGGAGGCCGAGCGCCTGCTATCGCGGCTCGAACGCGGCGGGACGGCGGGCGGCCGCGCGAACGGCGCCGTGCTCGCGGTCATCCTCTGCCTGGCCGGGACGGGATCCCTGCGCGCCCAGGAGATTCCGGCGCCGGCGCCGGGAGGAGACCCCGCGCGTCTGGTGGCCGAGGGCAACGACGCCTATACCCGCGGCGACATCGCCGCCGCGCGCCGTGCCTACGAGGGCGCCCTGGCGCTCGGCGTCGACGACCCGCGCGTGCACTACAACCTCGCCAACGCGCACACCCGAGAAGGGCGTCTCGGCAAGGCCGTCGCGGGTTACCTGCGCGCCTTGCGCCAGGCGCCTCGCGACCGTGACGCCGCGGCCAATCTGGCCTGGGTCCGCTCACATACCCGGGACGTCGAACTCGCCGCGCGCGCGTTGCCGCCGGTGGTCCATCAACTCGATCGCGCCGTGGGTCGGCTCAGTCTCGACGAGTGGGCGGTGGTGACGCTGGTCCTGATCTGGATCACCGCGGGGCTCATCGCGCTTGCCTGGTGGCAGGGCGGCCTCTCCGACCGCTTGCGGCGCATCCTGCTCGCCGTCGTCGCGACGCTGGCCGTGGCCGCGCTGGTGACGGCGCAGCGTTGGCACATCGAACGCGTCCGCGACATCGCCGTGGTCATCGTCGAGGAGGTCGAGGTTCGCAGCGGGCCGGCCACGAGTTTTCCGGTGGTGTTCCGCATCCACGACGGACTCACCCTCGCCATCCGCGGCGAGCGCGACGGCTGGGCGCGGATCGGCCTCGGCGGCGACTGGGTCGGCTGGGTCCCGGAGGGTACGCTGGAACGGGTGCGGCAGGATCAGGGCCGGTAGATGGCCTCGCTGGTGCGGTTCTCGCGCACGGTGACGTCCGTCAGGAGCGGGAGCACCGGCTTGAGCTGGTCGTAGACATGGATTGCCAGGCGCTCCGCCGTGGGGTTCTCCAGCCCCGGCACGTCGTTGAGACAGGCGTGGTCGAAGCGTTCCCGCAGGGGGCGTAACGCGGCCTTCACGTCCCCGTAGTCCTGGACCCAACCCAGCACCGGGTCCAGTTCTCCTTCGAGCCCGAGCACCACTTCGTAGCTATGTCCATGCAGGCGCCCGCACTTGTGCCCCGGAGGCACGTGAGGCAGCCAGTGGGCGGCGGCGAAGGTGAAGGATTTGGTGATCCGGCAGCGCATGGGCGAAATATCGGCGTCCGGAGAAATCTGTCAACTTCGTGCGGCAACTGCCGATCCTGACTGGGAAGTCGTGGCCTGGTCGGAGATATCCGTCGTCAGCGGCGAGGTCGGTTTGTCCGCGAATCCGCATGATCTGCAGGAGATACTCCAGGCGCTCGGGTCGCTCAAGGCCCGGGTCGACTCTCTGGCGTCTATCCCTGACGATCCGGGTGGCAGCCGCGCGGAACGGCCCGACGGCAACCGCTGCCAGGACCCGCTCGCCCTGGTGCGGGCCGGCCTCGTCGAGTTGAACGCACTCACCAAACCGGCCGAGTTCCCGGACTTCTTCGGCCGCATCGCGACGCGGAGCGGCCTGCGCATGCTCTTCCTCAAGCGGTGGAGCACCGGTCTGCAGGTCATCCTCGAACGCAACGTCAAGATGCCGCCCGAGGCGAAGAACCGCCGTTCCGACGGCCGTGCGCCGATCCCCAGCCACGGGGACGACATCTTCGCCGCCTGCGGCCAGGAAGCCCAGGTCTACGCCGGGCCGGTGCCGTTGAAGCACTTCCCCCTGGACCTGACGCTCCTGCTCGGGCGCGGCAGCCGCGATCGCCGCATCATCGTCGTCCCGCTGCCCGCCAAGGACCACTGGAACAACTTCGTCTACCTGGACGCGGACCGCGGCAACGAGGCGGCGCTGGTCGCCGTGGAATTGCTCGCGCACCATGCCATCGACCGGTTGCGGCTCCTGCAGCGAGGCGAGACGTTCCGCGAGGGACGCGTCGCGGCGATCATGAAGCTCGAGCTCGAGCGCCGGCGGCAGAAGGTCGTCGCGCGCCGCGCGAGCTTCGATCCGGACGACCTCCCGGGCGAAGATGCCGAGGCGCCGTCCGCGATACCGCCTACCGTCGCCGAAGCGAAGCCGGAGCCGGTCGTCGCAGCCGCTCCGCCGCCGGCGGCCGCGCCCGCACCGCCCGTCGGGACCTCGTCGGACATGCCGGCGTCCGTTCGCCGCGCCTACGAAGCGCAGATCGCTGCCGACACCATCGTCACGGCCTGGGAGGAGGCGGTCCTCGGCGGCAGCGGCGACGAACCGTCGACGGCGCCGGTGTTCACGGCCGAGGACTACCCCAGCGGCGAGCCCATGGCCCCGGAAGACATCCTGCACCGCGCCGGCGAGTTACCGGCGCTGCCGCGCGCGGCGGTGCACATCCTGGCGGTCATCGACGATCCGCGCACCACGGCGACCTCGCTGGAGAAGGCCGTCGCGATGGACCAGGCGCTCACGGCCAAGATCCTCAGGATCGCGAACAGTCCCTTCTATGGCGCGGCCCGCGAGATCAAGACCGTGAGCGAGGCGATCGTGCGCCTCGGCTTCGTGACGATCCGCAACTGGACCCTGGTGACGGCGACCAAGTCCATGTTCCTGGCTCCCGGCGCCGGCCTGCTCTACCAGAAGATATGGCGACAGTCGGTGCTCTCGGCGATGGCCGCGCAGCTGGTGAGCCAGACGGTCCGGCGCTGCGAACCCGACACGGCGTTCCTCGGCGGCCTGATGCAGAACATCGGGCAACTCGTACTGGCGCGCAGCCAGCCCGAGCTTTTCCAGCAAGTGGTGGTGCTGTCGGCCGACGAGGGCCTGCCGTACAACGTCGTCGAGCAGGAACTGCTCGGCTTCGACCACGGCGATCTCGGCGCGCTGTTGATCAAGGAATGGAACCTGAACGAGGAACTCGAGCAGGCGGTGCGCTGGCACCACCGGCTCGACCATCCCGGGGCGCAGAACGTCCCGCTCGCGGCGACCATCGCCCTCGGCGAGGAGATCGCCGCGTGCACCGGTAGCCACTCCGAAGAGCTGGACCTACGCTGGGAAAAGAGCCGCGCGGCGAACCTGCTCGAGCTGCCGGCGGACGTCTTCGGCCGCTTGCAAGCGCAGGCGAAGGACCTCAGCGTCGACCCCGGCCTCTTCGGCTAAGACGTACCTCGAAAAATGTTGCCGGGTCTAGGCCTTGCCTGGACCCGCGGCATGAGCACCAACACACCATT
>JADHED010002389.1_pt1 | contig 13194 bp, 9 predicted proteins | sample 8952041 | NCBI WGS metagenome assembly JADHED01 (sample SAMN16124423, study PRJNA663239) | bioreactor sludge metagenome | isolation source: sludge (control) | place: India:Bengaluru | collected 2018-09-08
GGTGGCGGGGGCGTGCCGCCTGATGCAGCAGCCGGTCGACGGCCAGGGAGGGGCGGCGATCCTGCTGGAATCGCCGCGCGAGCTGGGGCCGTCGAGCACGACGCCCGGCGACCGCGAGCTCCTGTTCGACTACGAGCGCGAGGACGGCAAGATCGACCTGCGGCGGCTGGCGTTGTCGGGCGGCCCGGCCGAGCCCGAAGTCGTGGCCGCGGTCGACGCGGCGAACCTGGGTGGCGGCATGGCCTCGCCTGACGGGCGCTGGATCGCCTACCACGTGCAGACGGCCAGCGGGTGGGACGTCTTCGTGATGCCCGCCGCCGGCGGCGCCCGCAAGTGGCAGGTCACCACCGAAGGCGCCGTCTACCCGAAATGGGCGGCCGGCGGGAAGGAACTGTGGGTCAGCCCGTACAACGGCCGGCTCCGATCCTACGCCGTGGACGGCAGCGGCGACACGTTCCGGGTGGGCGGCTACCGCCAGGTCGCCGAGGTGCCGTCGCCGGACAACTCCGGCTCCTACTACGACCTGCACCCGGACGGCAAGCGCCTGCTGGTGACGGGCCCGGACCCGGCGTTTCGCAACGAGGTTTCGTATGTCCACCTGGTCACCGACTGGCGGCGGGGGCTGGTCCAGTAGCGTCGGACCGGCCCGGTTCGCACTCGGACCGGTGACGAGGGCTTCTCACGAGGGCTTGTCACGAGGACTTGTCACACGGACTTGGCATTCGACCAGGGAACGGGTTAGCTTAGCGACATGCCTACACCGCACATCAACGCCCAGCGCGGCGACTTCGCCGCCACCGTCCTGATGCCCGGCGATCCCCAGCGCGCCGAGCACATCGCCGTGAACTACCTCGAGGGTGCCCGCCGGGTGACCGACGTGCGCAACACCTGGGGTTACACCGGCACGTTCGCCGGCAAGCCCGTGTCGGTGATGGCGCACGGCATGGGGATCCCCTCGTGCTCGATCTACGCCACCGAGCTGGTGCGCGAGTACGGGGTCAGGGAGCTGATCCGCGTCGGCAGCTGCGGCGCGCTGGCGCCCGACGTGAAGCTCGGCGACGTCATCATCGCCCAGGGCGCGTCCACGGACTCGAAGGTCAACCGCGCGCGCTTCGGCGGCCACGACTTCGCCGCGCTGGCCGACTTCGGCCTGGTCGAGAGGGCGGTGGCGGCGGCACGCGCGGCTCAGGTGCCGGTGCGCGTGGGCAACGTCTTCTCGTCGGACCTCTTCTACTCGCCCGAGCCCGCCATGTTCGACGTCATGGAGAAGCACGGCATCCTGGGCGTCGAGATGGAGGCGGCCGGCCTCTTCGGCGTCGCGGCGGAAGAGGGCGTGCGCGCGCTGGCGATCCTCACCGTCTCGGACCACATCCGGCGCGGCGAGCATCTCTCGTCCGAGGAGCGGCGCACCAGCTTCGACGCGATGATCCGCGTGGCGCTGGCGGCGGCGACCGCGGGCTGATCGCGACGGCGCCACCCCGACCGAACGAACGACGGCGGCCACCCGCGGGAGTGGCCGCCGTCTTCATCCTCACACCGGGGCCCTGCCCTAGCGGAGCATCTTCCAGAGGTAGGCGTAGGTCAGCGCCCACATGTAGGCGCGCTGGTTCTGGTTGGCGGCGGCGCCGTGCCCGCCTTCGGTGTTCTCGTAGTAGTACACCGGCTTGCCCATGTCGGTCATGCGCTTGACCATCTTGCGGGCGTGGCCCGGGTGCACGCGGTCGTCGCGCGTCGACGTGTTGAAGAACACCTTGGGATAGGTCCTGGACTTGTCGAGGTTGTGGTACGGCGACCATCCGCGGATGAACTCCCAGTCGGCCGTGTCGGGGTTGCCGTACTCCGCCATCCAGCTGGCGCCGGCCAGGAGCTTGTTGTAGCGCTTCATGTCCAGCAGGGGGACCTGGCAGACCACGGCGCCGAACAGTTCCGGGCGCTGCGTGAACGTGGCGCCCACCAGCAGGCCGCCGTTCGAGCCGCCCATGATGCCCAGGTGGGCCGGCGACGTCACCTTGCGCGCGACCAGGTCCTCGGCCACGGCGATGAAGTCGTCGAAGCAGCGCTGCCGGTTCTCCTTCAGCGCGGCCTGGTGCCACTTGGGCCCGAACTCGCCGCCGCCGCGGATGTTGGCCAGCACGTAGACGCCGCCGCGGGTGACCCACGCCTCGCCGGTGGTGCCGGAGTAGCCCGGGCGCTGCGAGACCTCGAAGCCGCCGTAGGCGTAGAGCAGCGTCGGGTTGGCGCCGCTGGCCTGGTAACCCTTTGGCATGATGATGAAGTAGGGGATCTTCGTGCCGTCCTTCGACGTCGCCTCCCACTGCTCGACCTTCATGCCGTCGGCATCGAAGTGCTTCGGCATCGTCTTGACCAGCTGCGGGGCCTGGCCGTCGCGCACCAGGTACTGGCTCGCGGGGGTCAGGAAGTCGTTGTAGAAGATGAAGAACGTGTCGTCGAAGTCGGTCGTGGCGCCGGCGCCGCCGCTGCCCAGGCCGGGCAGGGGGATCTCCTCGGTCTTCCACCCGCCCTGGCCGGGCGTCAGCCGGTAGAGGCGGCTCTTCACGTTGTCCAGCGTCGACATCAGCACATGGTTGCGCGTCGTGCCGACGCCGCCCAGCGAGACGCGCTCGCCCGGCGTGAACAGGGTGGTGAACTCGCGGCTGCCGCCCAGGAACGCATCCAGGTCGATCGCCAGCAGCGCGTCCTGCGGGTAGGTCTTCCCGCCCACCGTCCAGTCCGAGCGCAGCGAGACCAGCATCTGCTCCTTGAAGATGCCCTGCATCTCGGCGTCGTCCGGCAGGTCGATCTTCACGAGCCGGCCGTCCAGGAGCAGCCACGACATCCCGCGGAAGAACTCGGGCGTGCGCTGCACCACGTCGTAGCTGCCCTCGGGCCTCGTGATCGTGAAGGCGCTGACCGCGACGTCGGTCTTCTCGCCCTCCATCACGGTCGCGGCCGACGCCAGCGGCGTGCCGCGCTTCCACAACTTGACCAGGCGCGGGTAGCCCGAGTCCGTCAGCGAGCCGGGGCCGAAGTCGGTGCCGATCCACACCGTGTCGTGGTCCTTCCACGAGATGCGGGTCTTGGCCTCGGGCACGTTGAAGCCGTCCTCGACGAAGCGCTTGGCCACCGTGTCGTACTCGCGCACGACCACGGCATCGCCGCCGCCGCGCGACAGCGACAGCAGGCAGTAGCGGCCCTCCGGGGGCAGGAAGTCGGCGCCCTTCCAGACCCAGTTCTCGCCCTCGGCCGCGGCCAATGCGTCCAGGTCCAGCACGACGTCCCAGGCCGTGTCCTCCTTCAGGTACTCGTCCAGGAAGGTCCGGCGCCAGATGCCGCGCACGTGCTGCGCGTCCTGCCAGTAGTTGTAGAGCCAGGCGCCCTCGAAGGAGACGGCCGGGATCCGCGCCCGGTCGTTGTAGATCTCCAGCAGGCGCTTGTGCAGCGGCGCGAACTCGGGAACCGCCTCCAGCTCGGCCTGGTCCCTCGCGCAGCGCTCCTTGACCCATTCGAGCGCCTTCTTCCCGTCCACCTCCTCGAGCCAGAGGTTGGGGTCGTCGTCCTGGGCGCCGGCCGGGCCGGCAAGCGGTGACAGGGCGCACATGAGGGTCAGCGCCCACGGGACGAAGCGTCGCGTTCGCATGGTCGTCTCCAGGTGAGGTGGTGGCCGGGTCGGGGGGTGTGCATGGGCCGAATGGTAACAGACGGGGCGGCGGCTGTCATCCCGCCGGAGGGCTCGTTCAGCGGGTGGCTGCCTTGAGCGCCACCATGAGCACCCAGGCGATGGCCGCCGCCGCCGGCCCCGTGAGCACCCAGGCCCAGACGATGCGCCCGGCCACGCCCCACCGCACCGCCGAGGTGCGGTGCATCGCGCCGACGCCGACGATGGCGCCGGTGATCGTGTGCGTGGTCGAGACCGGGATGCCGGCCATCGAGGCGCCGACCAGCGTCAGCGCGCCGGCGGTCTCGGCGCAGAAGCCGCCCACGGGCTTCAGCTTGGTGATGCGCATGCCCATGGTCTTGACGATGCGCCAGCCGCCGGCCAGCGTCCCGGCGGCAATCGCCGCGTGGCAGGTGAGGATCAGCCACAGCGGGATGTGGAACTCCGGCATGTAGAGGAAGCTGTCGCGCGGCACCTTGTCCTGCGACGCCACCAGCAGGATGGCGATGATGCCCATCGTCTTCTGCGCGTCGTTCAGCCCGTGGCCCAGGGAGTACGCCGCGGCGCTGACCAGCTGCAGGCGCCGGAAGTGCCCGTCGAGCCGCCGCGGCGTCCAGCGCCGGAACAGCCAGGCCACCGCCAGCATGATCAGGAACCCGGCGATCAGCCCGATCAGGGGCGCCAGCACGATGAAGGCGCCGATCCGCAGGATGCCCTTGGCGATGAGCGAGCCCGTGCCGGCGTGCGCCACGGCCGCGCCGGCGAAGCCGCCGATCAGGGCGTGCGACGACGACGTCGGCAGCCCCCACCACCAGGTCAGCAGGTCCCAGACGATGGCGCCGAGCAGGCCGCAGACGATGACGCCCGCCGTCACGGAATCCTTGTGGATGACGCCCTTGCCGATCGTCGCCGCCACGTGCGGCTCGAAGGTGAACGCGGCCAGGAAGTTGAAGAACGCGGCCCAGATCACCGCGAACTTGGGCGACAGCACGCGCGTCGAGACCACCGTCGCGATCGAGTTGGCGGCGTCATGGAAGCCGTTGATGAAGTCGAAGGCCAGGGCGACCAGGACGATGAGGACGACGATGGTCAGGTCCATCGGCACAGCTCCCCGGTGCAGTCCGGTGCGTCAGGCGACGCGGCGCGGCTGCGGCCCGCCGGTCAGGAGTTCTTCAGGATGACCGACTCGATGACGTCGGCGACGTCCTCGCAGCGATCGGTCGCCTCTTCCAGGTTCTCGTAGATTTCCTTGAGCTTCATGATGCGGATGGGATCCGTCTCGTGGTCGAACAGGCGCGTGATGGCGCCGTGGTGGACCACGTCCGCCTCGTGCTCGAGCTGGCGGATCTCGCGGCACAGCGCCAGGATCCGCTCCTGGTGCTTCATGTTGTCCAGCAGCAGCAGCGCGGCCTTGATCGTCTCGATCGGCTTGATGAGCATGCGCGCATGCAGGACCAGGTCGGGCGTCGTCTCGGTGATGCGGTAGCCAAGCAGGCGGTGGGCGGCGGCGTCGATCAGGTCGAGGATGTCGTCCAGCTTCGAGCTCAGCGCGTGGATGTCCTCGCGGTCGATCGGCGTGATGAAGGTGCGGTTGAGCGCGTCCAGCGTCTCGTGCGTGATGCCGTCGCCGGTCGTCTCCAGCTCCTTGATGCGGTCGACCTTGGCCGGCAGGTCGGTGTAGTCGTCCACCATCGCATTGAAGGCCAGGGCGCCCGCCAGGACGTTGTCGGCCGAGCGCTCGAAGAACTTCTGGAAGTCGACCTGGGAGGGCAGGAACTTCATCGGTCGTCGCTCCGGGTCGGGGAGGGGGCGCCGCGAACGTAAAGGTCGTGTTAAGGGAATGTTAATCAGGCCGGAAGCCCTGTCCAGAACCATTCCGGCCCGGCCCGGCGGGGGGCTTGTCCCGAGGCCGGATTTTCGGATATAATCACTCTTGAACGCCGCTCCGGCGCCGAAGTCCCGCGGAGGCGACGCCTCGCCATGCCCCCACCGGAGGTGCCCATGAGTTCCCTGCCGCCGTCCCGACTGGCCGCGCGTGCGGCCTCCCGGCTGGTCGTCCTGCTTCTGGCCCTCGGGGCCGCTGCGGCGGCCCGGGCCGCCGTGCCCTGCACCGGCTTCGTGTCGGGCAGCGGCGACGCCACCTTCTACAGCTACGCGCCCGGCACCGGCGCCTGCGGCTTCGGCGGGGACGACTCGGGCGCCCTCGTGGCGGCCATGAACCCGGTCGACTACGCCGGTGCGGCCATGTGCGGCGCCTGGGTGCGCGTCAACGGCCCGCTGGGCCAGGTCATCGTCCGCATCGTGGACCTGGGACCGGGGCTCGCGGCCGGCGATATCGACCTCAACGCGCCCGCGTTCGCGCTGATCGCCGACCCGCTGTCCGGCCGCGTGGCGGTCACGTGGGAGACCGTGGCCTCGCCGGTGGACGAGTACCTCGCGATCCGCGTCCGCGAGGGCTCGAATCCCTGGTGGACGGGCCTGCAGGTGCGAGGGCACGGTCACGCCATCGCCGCGCTGGAATACCTCTCGCCGGGCGGCTACGTCGCGGTGCCCCGCCAGTCGTACAACGACTTCATCATCGACGGCTCGCTCGGCGTGCCGCTGCCGATCGCGACGCCGTTCACGGTGCGGCTGACGGACGTGCATGGGCAGCAGGAGGTGATCGGGGGGCTCGCTCCCAGCGGACCGCAGGTCTTCACCACGACGCAGCAGTTCCCGGCGTGCGTGCCGGCGACGTCGGCCGCGCCGCTGCCCGCATCGCCGCGGGTCGTCCTCGAGGCGCCGACGCCGAACCCGTTCAATCCCCGCACCTCGATCGCCTTCGCGCTGGCGGAGCGCGGCCCCGTTACCCTGCGCGTCCACGACGCGGCGGGGCGGCTCCGGGCGACGCTGCTGGAGGCGGCGGTCCTCGGGGCGGGGCGGCACGAGCTGGCCTGGGACGGCCGCGACGGGGAGGGTCGCCCGGCTCCCGGCGGACTCTACCTGTTCCGCCTCGAGGCGGCGGGCGAGGTTGCCGTGCGCAAGGCGGTGCTCCTGAAGTAGGCCGGGCTCGATGGCCGCCCGATATCCGAGCGTTCGCCCGCGCCGGCAAACCAGTGGCCCGTTCCCCGGGCGTCTGCTATACAGCCCGCATGATCAACGACCGGAACCCGCGCGCGATGCCCGTCCTGGTGGCCGTGTGCCTGCTCGGCGTCCCGCTGGTGGCGGGGGCCTTCGGCACCACGGGTTGGTCGTGGGGTTGGGACCACCTCCACCGCGTGCCGGTCGCCTGGCCGCTGGCCCTGCTGGCCCTGGCCGCCGCCCTGTGCGCGGCGCCCTGGCGCGCGCGGCTGCTGGCGATGGCGGACGCCGCCGGCGAGGGGCTGGAGCGCCGGCCGCGCCTGTTGCCGGCCATCGCGGCCGCGGCGGCCCTGGCGACGTTCCTGGCCTTCCCGATCGCGACGCGGATGTACGGCGACACGCTGGCCATCCTCAACCACCACGGCCCCGGCGACCTGTCCCTGCACCTGGCCCGCGTCCTGGAGCCGGGAGTTGCCACGCGTGGCTCAGCCGTGGCCCTCCTGCACGACGTCGTCGAGCGGCTGTCCGGCCTGTCCTACGAATCCTGCTACCGCCTGGTGTCCGCGCTGTGCGGCGCGGCCTTCGTGCTGCTCCACATGCGGCTGGCGGCGACGCTGCCGGGGTTGCGCGGCTGGTCGCGCGCGACCATCGCCGGGCTCGGCCTGGTCGATGGCGCCAACCAGCTCTTCTTCGGGCACGTCGAGAACTACGCCGTGCCGCGCCTGGCGGCGACGTGGTTCCTGGTGGCGCTCGTGCCGCGACTCCTGGCGCCGCCGGCGCCGCCCTCGGCGCGACGCTCGCTGGCGTACCTGCCGCTCGTCATCGCGATCCTCCTGCACTGGCAATGGGTCGTCCTGCTGCCGACGGCGTTGCTGGCGTTCGCGCGCGACCTGGGCTGCCGACAGCCGCGGCTGCGGGTGTGGTGCGGCGGCCGCGGTGCGCTGGCCCTGGTTGCGGGGACCGTGCTCGCGGCGGCGGGAGCCTGGGTCGTCACCGGAGCCTGGTGTTACGACTACCTCTACTCGGGCGGCCTGCCCGAGCCCCGCCAGGTGCTGCTGCCGGTGTCGACGGGCTGCCTCGGCGTGCCCTGGCTGCGCTACACGCTGTTCTCCCCGGCGCACCTGCTGGACTTCGCGGGCTCGCTCTGGTCGCTGAGCTCGCCGGCGATCCTGCTGGCGATCGCGGCCACGTGGTCGCGCGCTTGGCGTCCGGCGGTCGCGCACGTGCCGGCCGTCGCCGCCGCGGCCGCCCTGCTGCAGGCGTTCTGCCTCAACCCGTCCATCGGCTTCCCGTTCGACTGGGACCTGATGTGCGTCGTCTCCCCGGCGCTGCTCTACACGGCCGTGGCGCTGGTGGCCGCGGCAGGCCGCGTATCGCCGACAGCCGACGTCCCCGGCGGTGTCGGCGGCGTCGACGGACCGCCGGCCTGGGTGGCGGCGGCGCTGGTCCTGGGCCTGGCGGGGGCGACCGTGTTCGCCGTCAACGCCGGCGCCGGGTCGGCGTACGCGCGGGTCGAGGACATGGCCGTCTGGCTGCACCGCAGCTACCACGGCAACAGCCATTATCGCCTGAGCGGCAACCTCTCCACGGTGACCGACGCGGCCAGGCAGGACGCCGAGCGCGTGCGCGTGCTGGAGCGCCTGCGGCCGCAGGTCTTCGCGGGAGATCGCGAGGTGGGCTTCCTGTGGGAGAAGCTGGGCCGCCAGCGGGCCGAGCGGGGCGACTTCGCGGGGGCCCTCGCCGCCTACCGCGAGGCGCTGGCCGTCGAGCCGGCGAACCGCGCGCGCCTGAAGGAGGCCGGCTGGCTGGAGACGACGGCGGGCGACGAGGTCATCGGCCTGGCCCACCTCGAGGCGTACCTTGTGCAGTCGCCCGGCGATGCCGAGGCCTGGCGCCACCTGGGGCTGGTGCGGGCGCGCCGCGGCGAGGACCAGGCGGCGCGCGCGGCCTGGGAGCGCTTCCTGAGGCTGGCGCCCGGGGCGCCCGGCGCCGCCGAGGTCCGCGCGGACCTGGAGGCGCTCGGCGGCGAGCCCGTCCGCCGATGACCGTTGCGCGACACCTTCCGCGGCGCGCCCGCGGTCAGCGGCCGTCGGCGCAGGTCGACTCGCCGCCCGGTGTCACCAGCACCAGGCGGAAGCGCTTGCGCACGGGGCGGCCCTCCAGGCTGGACATGGCCCCGTGGGCGAGCGGCAGCTTCTCCTTGAGCGCCGGGCCGAAGTAGGACTCGAGCGAGCAGTCGCGCCACGTCAATCCGTCGGGCAGCGGGCCCGACGGCCGGACATGGCGGAAGAAATTGTAGCGGGCGGGACGCTCGGGATTGGTGCCGCACACCGTCTGGTCCACGGCGACGGCGTCGATCCAGCCATCGCCGAACTGCTGCATGACCGCGCCCATGATGAACTCGACCTTCTCCGGGTCGCCCGCCGCGAAAGCCGCGCTGACATAGGCCCGGAACACGTCCGGGCCCTGCTGCACGAGGATCCCCGGCACGGCCACGACCACCTCCAGCGTCCAGACGCCGGTGGTCGTGGAGATGGTCTGCGCCCGCGGGGGGCCCCAGGTGGTCGAGCGGATGTCGTCGATGCCGCCGCCGTCCTGCAGGAGGTTGTACGGGTCGCAGGCGTAGGAGACCTGGTAGCGCCAGCCGCCGCTGCGCCGCACCGGCTGCGGCCAGGCATCGCGCGGGTCGTCGCTTCCGTGCAGCAGCACCGCGAACTTGTAGAGCCGCGCCGGCAGCATGTAGTTGGCCACCGCCTCGCCCGGCGCCGGCGCGTCGATCACGCGCATGAAGCCGGTGTCGCGATGGATGAGGATGTACGTGGACCCGTGGTAGGACAGGTCCTGCGGTCCGTCGCCGGCATACGACACTCGCAGTTCCGTGACGCCCCCCAGGCAGGGGTGAGCCGCCAGGTCGTCCGGGTCCTCGACGCAGGGCACGTCCGCGCCGAACGCCGACGTCGAGACGCCCGGCTTGGGCAGGATCTCCACGCATTGCAGGCAGGGCGGGAAGCCCACGTCGAACGACAGCGCGGCGGGCGATCCGTCGCGCCGGCCGAGCTCGTCGATCGACAGCAGATTGACGGTGTACCGCGTGCTCGGGGCCGTCAGGAATCCGAGCGTGTCGCCGTACCATCCGTCGAGCCCCGCGTCCCAGGCGGGCTCCGTGTCGATGGCGCTGGCCTCCGAGGCGAAGTTGAACACGCCGCCCAGGTAGTTGGTGCGGACTCCCTGCACGTAGCCGTTGAGGCCGATGCGGTAGCCGGAATCGAAGCGGAGGTCGCGCGGATCGTCGCGCGCCAGGGCCTTGACCACGACGTAGGTGCGGTCGGGGATGCGCTCGCCGGACCGGAACGGGTAGCGCGCGCCGTCCGGGTCATCCAGGCGAACGTAGTAGGGGTAGGTCTCCGGATCCTCCGGGTGCGCCCAGTCGCGCTCCCCGTCCAGGACCAGCGTCTGCGGGTCACGGTTGACCACGATCTTCTGCTGGCGCGCGCCCTCGGCCACCTCGACCCCGGCGATGTCGATCGCGTTGGCGGTCAACGTGAGCGTGCCGCTGGGCAGCAGGCGACCGAGGATCGAGCGGTCGCTGCCGTCGTTGCGCAGGAGCACGCCCGTCCCGCTCCCGAAGTAGGAGAAGCTGTCGTTCGTGGCCTCGTCGAAACGGCGCGGGTGCCAGCAATCGACGAGCGTGGCATCGCAGTCCTCGCCCGGTATGCCGTCCACGCGCCACTTGTAGCCCAGGATGCCGTCGGTGACCGGCGGCAGCGTGTCCAGGAGCGCCAGCGCCGCCTCGCCGTATCCCCGGAGGTTGGGCGACTGTGCGCGCCAGAGGAGCCGGCGGGGGCGCCCGTAGCCGACGGTATCGACTTCGCCGCGCGCCAGCGGCACGGTGTCGGTGCCCTCCACGCGGAAGAACGAGAGGACCGGGTTGCCCAGGCTGTTGGCGAAGAAGTGCAGGCGCGCCGGCGTCCGGTCGTAGGCACCCTGGTCGTCCTGGGCCGCCATGTGCAGCGTCAGCGATGCCGAGGGGCTGGCGCCGTCGTCGATCGTGAAGCTGAACACCGAGTCGGTGCGCGTGGTCCAGCGCGCGATATCCAGTGTCGAGGCGTTCAGCGCGGGATTGAAGCGCTGGTCCTCCTCGTCGTCGTTCGAGTGCGGATCCTGGAGCGTGCCGTCGGTCAGGGCCCAGGCGAAGCGCTCGACGCGGCCGTCCAGGTCGCGGCCGTACCAGTAGACATGGAAACGGTAGTAGCCGCCGCCGTGCTCGGTCGGCGCGCCGGTGAGGTACGTTTCCGGCGGCTTGTTCACCACGGTCGTCACGGGCTGGAAGGCGCGGCAGCCGCCGACGGCCAGCATCGCGCCACCCGACAGGATGAGCATCAGGCCGGTGCGCAGGCAGGCGCGGAGGCGATCGCAGGGCGCGTGCGGCAGGTGCGGGGTGTCGGGCATCGGCGCGGAGGCCTCTCTGGTCGGGCGAACCCGGGTGCAGCCGCCCGGAAACGGCGCGGGGCGGGCATCCCGGCGGTTGTCGGCCGGGGCGCGCCGCGGCTGAGAAATTAGGCTCCGGCAGGCCGCCTGTCGAGCGGATCGCGACCCCGGGGTTCCGTGCGCACCTCAGCCCGCCTGTCGTGTATCGTGTTTGAGGGCAACACGTTGCGTGCCAGGCGACCTGGATGGCGACTTACCGGCTTGACCGGTGCGAGAAAATGAATTAAGATTCATATTGTGAACGACGATTCCAGTTTTGGACCCAAGGTTCTGGAGGTGCGGGCATGGGCGGAAGCAGGGGCGAACGACGCCGCCGCGAGGACGAGAACGAGATCCTCGACGCGGCGCTCTCGCTGTTCGTGAGCCAGGGCTTTCACGGCACGAGCATGCAGCAGATCGCCGCGCGGGCGGACTTCTCGGTCGGCAAGATCTACACGCTGTTCCCCTCGAAGGAGGACCTGCTGCGCCGCCTCCAGCTGCGCTCGATGGCGGAGCTGCAGGAGCAGTTCGAGCGGCGCGACCTGGACGGCCAGGCGCCGCTGGACGAGCTGCTCGACACGCTGCGCGAGGCGTTCGCCTTCGCGACGCGGCAGCGCGACTTCATCCGCGTCGAGGTCGCCGAGTCGCTCGGCACGCCGCTGGGCGCCGAGAAGTCGATCTCGTCCATGTACACGGACCGCGCGCGCGACCTGCTGGACCGCGCCGTTGCCCGCGGCGACCTGCGAGCCGTCGATACGCGCCTGCTGGCGATCATGATCGTCGGTGCCGACCGCACGCTCGTGGACGCGCTGGCCGACGGCGCCGGCGCCGACCCGTACGCCGACCTGCCGGAGAACCTGATGGACCTGATGGTGCGCCCGCACCAGGTCCGGGCGGGGGAACGGTCATGAAGCGCGCGCTGCCGATCGCCATCGCGCTGTGCCTGGTGCTGCCGGCCCGCGCCCAGGAACCGGTCACCCTCGAGGCCGCGGTGCGCATGGCCCTGGCCGCCGACGAGACCGTGCGGCAGGCCGGCCAGGCCGTGGCCCGCGCCGAGGCTGAGGTCGTGTCCGCGCGCGCGGGGCGCCTGCCGTCGCTGGACCTGGCCGCGCAGTACGGCGCCAACCTGAAGAAGCCGGTCATGTTCCTGCCGGCCGACCTGGCCGCCGCCTTCGGGGGCGACACGCGCCTGGAGCTGGGCGGCGACCGCGAGCTGGCCGCGGCGCTCACCGCGCGGTTGAACCTGTGGACGGCCGGCCGCCTGGCCGCCGCCGAGGGCGCTGCGCGGCGCGGCGTCGAGGCGGCGGAGGCGCGCCGTGCGGCGACGCTCGACTACGCGCGCTACGAAGTTGCCGCGGCCTACGCCGACGCCCTGCTGGCACGCGCCGAGCTGGCCAACGCCGAGTCGGCGCTGGCCGCGACCGCCGAGGCCGCGCGGCTGGCGCGCCTGGGCGTCGAGCAGGGCACCACCAGCCGCTTCGACGGCCAGCGGGCCGAGGTCGAGCTGGCCAACCGGGGTCCCGTGGTCACGCACGCGCGCAGCCGCGTCAGGCTGGCCGACCTTGAGCTGTCCCGCCTGTGCGGCGTGGCGGTCGCGCCGGCCGATACGCTGGAGCCGGCGTCCGCCCCGGCGCCGGTCGAGCAGCTGATCGTGCGCATGCGCGACGGCAGCCCCTACCTGCGCGCGCTGGCGGCAGCCGTCGCCGCGCGCGACCAGCAGTTGCGGCTGGCCGCGGCCGGGCGTGGGCCCGTCGTGCAGCTGTCGGCCGACTACGCCGTGCAGGGCCAGTGGGACGACGGGCTCGTCCCGGGCGGCGACGAGGCCGCCGCCAGCAGCCAGGTCGCCCTGGCCGTGCAGCTGCCGATTCTCGACGGCCGCCGCACCGGCGCCGCCATCGCCGCGGCGCGGGCCGACCTCGAGTAGGCGCGCCTAGAGCTGGAGCGCGCCACGCGCGAGCGCGAACTGGCAGGGCGCAGCGCGTCACTGGCGCTGCAGGAAGCGCTCGAGGCGC
>JADHED010002390.1_pt1 | contig 13193 bp, 5 predicted proteins | sample 8952041 | NCBI WGS metagenome assembly JADHED01 (sample SAMN16124423, study PRJNA663239) | bioreactor sludge metagenome | isolation source: sludge (control) | place: India:Bengaluru | collected 2018-09-08
CGGCGGCGTCTCCATGTTGTTCTGCGGCAGGTAGGTCAGCAGCGCCTTGACGATGCCGACGGCCTCCTCCTCGTCCGCCGCCATGAACTGCACGTTGCCGGCGATGGCCGCGTGCGCCCGCGCGCCGCCGAGATCCTCCTCGCTGATGACCTCGCCGGTCGCGGCGCGGATCACCTCGGGGCCGGCGATGAACATGTGCGCGGTGCGCTCGACCATGATCACGAAGTCGGTCAGGGCCGGCGAATACGCCGCGCCGCCCGCGCACGGCCCGGCGATCACCGAGATCTGCGGCACCACGCCCGACAGCAGCGTGTTGTGGTAGAAGATCTTCCCGTAGCCCGAGAGCGCGCCCACGCCCTCCTGGATGCGCGCGCCGCCGCCGTCGTTGAACCCGACCACCGGCACGCCGCACTTGAGCGCGGTGGCGAGCATCTCGACGATCTTCGCCGCGTGCCTCTCGCCCACCGCGCCGCCGCCAACGGTGAAGTCCTGCGAGAAGGCGAACACGGGCCGGCCCATGACCTCGCCCTTGCCCGTGACCACGCCGTCGGCGGGAAATTCGCGCCCGGCCAGGTCCTCGCAGCGGTGGCTGACCCAGAGGCCGAACTCGATGAAGGAATCCTCGTCGAACAGCAGGCCGAGCCGCTCGCGGGCGGTGAGCTTCCCCTGCTCATGCTGCCGCGCGACCTTGTCCGGGCCGCCCCCGCCCTGCAGGTGGGCCCGCCGCGCGTCGAGGTCCTCGAAACGTCGCTTGATCGCCATGGTGTCTCCTGGTTGCTGGCGGCGTCCCCGGGGGTCGTCACGGCCGCGGGCTGAGGTCCCGGTCGGAGGGCCGTGGGGGCGCCGGGGACAACGTTAAGCGCTTAACATGAGGAGTCAAGCCGGATTGCCGTTATCCGGTCTCGGCGCACGCCGAGGCGGCGGCGGGACCCGCCACGGCCGTCCGGGGATCGGCGCCAAGCGGTGATCCCGCGGCAAGTCGCGCTGCAAGTCGCGCGGGACAGCAAAGAAGGCTCCCCGGACCATCCCGGCCCGGGGAGCCCCTTTCGTCACCTGTCTCGACGCCGACTAGTACTTGTAGTCGTTCGTCTTGAAAGGCCCCTCGACCTTCACGTTGATGTACTTCGCCTGCTCGGGCGTCAGCTTCGTGATCACGCCGCCGAAGCCGCGCACCATCTCGGCGGCGACTTCCTCGTCCAGCTTCTTGGGCAGCACCGTCACGCTGATGGGCTCGCTCTTCTTGTCGGCCCACTTGCGGCCGTAGAGGTGCATCTGGGCCAGCACCTGGTTGGCGAACGAGCCGTCCATGATCCGCGAGGGGTGGCCGGTGGCGTTGCCCAGGTTGACCAGGCGGCCCTCCGACAGCAGCAGGATGTAGTTGTCCGCGTTGTTCTTGTCGCGCTGGATGCGGTGGACCTGCGGCTTGACCTCGGTCCACTGCCAGGTGCGGCGCATGAAGGCCGTGTCGATCTCGTTGTCGAAGTGGCCGATGTTGCAGACGACCGCGCCCGGCTTGATCGCCGCCAGCATGTGCTCGTCGCAGACGTTCGTGTTGCCGGTGGTCGTCACCAGCAGGTCGGTCGCCGCGAGCAGCGCCTTGTTGACGCCGGCGGCCGTGCCGGTGTTGACGCCGTCGACGTACGGCGAGACGACCTCGAAGCCGTCCATGCACGCCTGCATGGCGCAGATCGGGTCGATCTCGCTCACCTTGACGATCATGCCCTCCTGGCGCAGGCTCTGGGCCGAGCCCTTGCCCACGTCGCCGTAGCCGATGACCAGCGCCTTCTTGCCCGCGAGCAGCATGTCGGTGCCGCGCTTGACCGCGTCGTTGAGGCTGTGGCGGCAGCCGTACTTGTTGTCGTTCTTCGATTTCGTGACCGAGTCGTTGACGTTGATGGCCGGCACCTTCAGCTCGCCCTTCTCGAGCATCTCGAGCAGGCGGTGCACGCCGGTCGTCGTCTCCTCGGTGATGCCGTGGATGCCCGCGAGCAGCTGCGGGTACTTCTGGTGCACCATCGCGGTCAGGTCGCCGCCGTCATCGAGGATCATGTTGGCGGCCCAGGGCTTGCCGTCCTTGAGGATCGTCTGCTCGATGCACCACTCGCCCTCCTCGACCGTCTGGCCCTTCCAGGCGTAGACGGCGGTGCCGGCGGCCGCGATGGCGGCAGCGGCGTGGTCCTGCGTCGAGAAGATGTTGCACGACGACCAGCGCACCTCGGCGCCCAGGTCGACCAGCGTCTCGATCAGGACGGCGGTCTGGATGGTCATGTGGATGCAGCCGAGGATCTTCGCGTCCTTCAGCGGCTGCTCGGCCTTGTACTTGCGGCGCAGGCCCATCAGGGCCGGCATCTCGGTCTCGGCCAGGGCGATCTCCCGGCGCCCGAAGGCCGCCAGCCCGATGTCCGCCACCTTGTAGTCGGCGACCTTCTGCTCGTTCGTCATTCTGCTTCTTCTCCCTTGGGAAACCGGCTGGTGGTGGCGATTGCTGGCCCCCCAAAAAAGGCCCGAATCCGCCAGATTTCAATCTTCAATCTCATCGACCGGAGGGGGGCTGCCCTTGAGACCTCGGGGCAATATGACGCCTTTCCGACAGCCGGCCAGTCCGGTCGGGCCGGCCGGCGGCCCCGACAGGGCCAAGTCGATGCTCTGAAAAGGCTTCCGGTCCTGGCCCGGCGGCGCGGCAACTCCCGTGCGGCCGGCGGCACCGGTATTCGAGGTCGGGGGGCCCCGGACTGCAGGGTCCGGGGGCCGTTCCACGGGACGTCGCGCCGTCCCGCTCCCGCTGCCGCTACCGCAGCAGCGACATCCGCTGCGTCAGCACCCGGCCGCCCGACTGCATCCGCAGGAAGTAGGTGCCCGAGGCCAGCGTGCCGCCGCCCGCGTCGCGCCCGTCCCAGCCCAGTTCATGCGCGCCGGCCGGCAACGTGCCGTCGACCAGCACCCGCACGCGGTGGCCGCGCAGGTCGTAGACCGCGACCTGCACCGCCTGCGTGGCCGGCAGCGAGAACCGCACCTGCGTGCGCGCGGTGAACGGGTTCGGCGCCGGCTCGCCCAGGGCCAGGCTGAACCGCGGCCCCTCCTCCACGCCGGACGTCACGTCCACGTTCACCGAGGCCTCCGCCATCAGCACCGGCGTGGCACGCCCGTGGTTGGCCCAGGCGTCGTACAGCTGCTGGCCGATGCTGTTGGTGGTGTTCTCGTCGCGCAGGAACGCGATGTATTCGGGGCTCGTGGCCTGGTAGTACAGCCGCGCGTGCACGGTCCTCGCCGAGTTCGGCAGCGTGTAGGCGCGATCGTCCCAGTGCTGGCCGTCTGCGTACGCGTATCCGACCGGCGGCGACTGGATCGTCTCGAACGCCGCGTTGGTGAACCCGCGCGGCGGTATGCGGTTGTCGAAGTACGTCGTGTCGTTCAGCACGAAATGGAACGAAGGGCCGGCCGGCATGCCAAGCGCGGCGGCCAGGCCCGGCGAGAGTCCGCCCTCGATATGGTAGATCGCCGCCGCCGCGTCATGGCCGAGCTCGCCCGTGGCCGGGTCGTAGTGCGCCGACTCGAACACGAGATTGTCGTCTTCGTCGTAGGCCTGGATGTTCAGCCACATCCGCCGGCCCTCGGGGTACCCGGAGATCAGCTTGTGCGCCGTCTGGTTGACCACGCGCACGGTGACGCCGGCGTGGTTCGGCATCATCTCGAGCGTGGCCGCCTTCTGCAGCGTGGCGATGGCGCGCGCCTTGGCCGCCTGCAGGTCGGTCACGTCCACCTCGCCGGGATAGAAATCGGGGAGGATGTCCAGGACGAACGTGTTGCCGCCGGTCAGGTCGTGCATCGGCAGGTCGTTGCGCACCGGCGAGCCCGGCTGGTTGCTGCCGGCCGCGGTGACCTTGCGCATGTGGCAGTCCTGGCAGCTGGAGACCATGCCGTAACCCGGCACGTCCACCGGTCCCTGCGCGAACGCGCTGGCCTGCCACTCGCTGAACGTGCGCTCCACGGGCTTCATGTTGCGCACGAGCTGGTCGGGATGCTGCGCGTCGAAGCCGTTGGGGGTGTACTTGCCCGGCGCCGACTGCACGAAGACCGGGTTGCTCACGTCGTGGCACGTGCCGCACATGTTCGCCGACAGGTGGAACGGCGAGTACAGCGAGTTGTGGCCGGCGATGAGCGGGTCGCTGAACGGGCCGCGCTTCTCGGCGCCGGGATCGGAGATGAACTGGCCGTTGCCGTACTGCTGCGGCAGCGGCGAGATGCCCGCGAGGATGGCGACATCCTGAGCCGGGCTCACGCCCGCCGTGTACACCGGGTCCACCGAGCGGTGGCAGAAGTCGCAGTGGATGCCCTCGCGGTCCTTGGCCGTCAGCTGGCCCCCGCTCGTGTCGACCGACCGGCCCTCCTGCCAGCCGCCCGGCGTATGGCAGCGCAGGCAGACGTCGCCCACCGAGGGCGCATCCTGCTCGGCCACCGCCACGCAGGCCAGGAACAGCGGGTCGCGCATCGCCTGCGCCATCATGCTGCCGCGCCAGGTGCGCCAGGGCTCGTTCGCCGCGTCGTAGTCGCCGTGGCAGGTGCGGCAGCCGTTGGGTTCGGCCAGCACAGCGCCTTCGAGGGGCTGCGTGCCGGCCATGTCCATGTCGCGCAGCGTCGTCGGCACCCGACCGCCGGTGACCTGCGTCACGGTGAACGGGGCGTTGCTCGCATCCTGGCCCGGATTGCCGGCGCCGTCGGTCGCGGTCACGCGCAGGAGCGTCGTCGCACCCGGCCGGTTGGGCACGAACCAGGCAAAGGAGCCCGTGTTGGCGATGTCCTTCGCCACGGGCTTCCAGGTGGTGCCGCCGTTGTCGGACATGTCGATCGAGACCGCCGGCACGCCGCTGACGTCGGTGGCCGTGAACTGCACATTGACTGTCGTGTTGGCCGCGAGGACCTCGCCGCCGTTGGGCGCGATCACCGAGATCGCCGGCGGCGTGGTGTCGACCGCGGTCGTGGGGGTCACGTACGGCAGAACCTCGCCGACGGGCACGGCGCTGATGCTGCCGACGTTGCCGCTGGCCAGGCCGGGGAAGGTCGGCGTGTTGCCGTAGGCGATGGTGTTGGTCACCTCGGTGAGCGTGCTGTAGCCGTCGCCGTCGTTGTCCTCGTTCTCGATGAAACGGAACAGCGCCTGTCGGCCGGCGTCGTTGTTCGGGTACGAGCCGACCAGGTTGCCGACGCGCACGCCGAACGGATTGCGCGGGCCGCCGCCCGTGAAGGCGTAGTGGCAGACGCCGCAGTGCCCGGCCAGTGAGGGCAGGTTGTCCAGCTTGGAGCCGACCGCGCCGGGATAGACGTTGAAGAACGACGTGCGGATGGGCGCACGGCCGAGGGCCGGGCCTGCCAGCAGGCAGAGCGCGGCGGCCAGCAGCGGCAGGGAAGGTCGGGGGCTGCGGAACATGGTTCGTCCTCCGGGACGGGAGCGAGGAGATCGGCGCTGCGGCGACTTGGGTTGTCCCGGGGCTGCAACCGGAGATCCGGTGGCCAAGCCGGCGGCGGCGGCTCCAAGTGTCACAACTAAGTGTCACAACTTCGGGATCCATGAAGATGATATGCGGGGATGATTTTCCTCAGCCAATGACTTGTTCAACTGACAACATTACATATCGTGCTTGATATTGATATTCTATCGCAACATGACGGGCGGACCCGCCCCACCGGGCAGCGGGTCCGCCCCTTCGTCATTTGAGGCAATCCTGCCGGCACCACCGGGCGGCGCCCGGCGCGCGTCCGTTCAGCGCAGCAGGACCATCTTGTCGATCAACGTCCCGGCCGCGGTCTCCAGGCGCGAGAAGTACACGCCGGAGCCGACCTCGCGGCCGGACTCGTCCCGACCGGTCCACCGGAAGGTGTGCTCACCCGCCTCGTGGTGGCCGCTGGCCAGCAGCGCCAGGCGCCGGCCCGCCGTGTCGTACACACCAAGGACCACGGGACCGGCCGACGGCAGCCGGCAGGTGATCTCCGTGACCGGGTTGAAGGGATTGGGCGCGCAGGACAATTCCAGCCGGTTCGCGCCGGCGACGTTTGCGCCCCTGCCGTCGGAGGGATCGTTGATCCGGGCCACGGCCACGCCGGGCGCGCCGCCCTCCGGCCGCTCCAGCGCGGCCAGCCGGGACTCGGCGCCCAGGGCGACCAGCGGGAGCGGGACCGCCAGCGACTCTTCGGCGTCGCGGTTGAGGTGGATATGGGCCGGCCGGTCGTCGAGGACCTGCAGCCGCAGCGTGAGCAGCTCGACGCCGCCGCCGGCCGCCGGGCACGGCGCGGCCGTGCCGACCAGGAAGCGCGGCGCCATCAGCAGGTTGATGCTGTCGACCGGGTAGACGTACTCGCGCACCAGCAGGTTGTCGGACAGCGACAGCTCGCACTGCCAGCCGCGCACGTCCTGCGCGGCCGCCGCTCCCGTCACCAGGAGGTGGGCCTCGAAGACCTCGCCCGGCGCGACGTCCAGCGACCGCTTGCTGCCCGCCTCGTCGAAGTAGATCCCCAGGGTGCCGAGCGCCAGATCATCGGCGGCGGCGGCCGCGCCCGCGGGGCAGGTCGCGCCGACCGCTCCCGCGAGCAGCGCCACGTCCGAGAGGTTCACGTCACCGTCCCAGCGGAAGTCGAAGGCGTAGTCATAGGCCCCGAAGTAGGCCGTCGCGAACGGAGGGATGTCGGCCAGCGAGACCTGGAGGTCGCCGTTCGCGTCGGGGCTGTTGAAGCCCACGTTGAAGGACGGCGACATGGCCACGCCGTCGACGTAGACGCGCGTCCGTTCACCGGCGCTTGGCCGCGAGTGATTGCCGCCGGCGACCGGCAGCGTGAACGTCGTGATGCCGGACCCGTTCGTGGGACCGTCGGCGATGGCGCCATCAACGCAGGTCAGCAGGCCGCCCAGCGTCGTCCGCAGCGCCAGGTTCTCCGCCGGGACGCCGCTGAGCACGTTGCCAAGCTCGTCGGTCACCCGCACGGAGATCACGGCGTTCGCGCGGGCGCCGCCATACAGGTAGCAGTTCGACAAGGGATCGCCGCCGCGGTCCGGCACCGTGTAGACGGACACCGCGGAACCGGTCGCGATGGAGGGGGTGCCCAGGCGCCGGCCGTCGTCCCGGTCGAAATAGGCCTCCCAGCCGGCCCCGCCGATCCAGACGACGCCATGCGCCCAGGCGTTGCTGCCCGTCGGGGGAAGGAAATCCAGGGCAAGACTGCGGCCGGTGAACAGGTCCTCCTCGTTGAGCTGCTGGTGCGGCACCCAGGCCGCGGTCGCCGGCCCGGTGCCGTATTCCCGTCGCGTGTACCAGACCTTGTCCGGCTCGCCGATCTCCTCGCCGTAGGTGCAGGCGAAGCCGCCGCCGTTGCGGGCCGCCAGGTCGAGCCGGGAGACGTTGCGGCCCTCGGAGGCGCCGACGATCGTACCATAGGCCCAGGCGTTGCCGCCGTCGTAGGAGACCTGGTACATGATCTGGTCCGCGGAAGCCGTGCCGGTATTCTCGCAGGCCACCATGATGCGGCCCTTGTAGGCTGCGATCGCGGTGGACCCGTTCAGGTTGATGGCCAAGTTCAGGTTGACGACGTCACCTTCGTCGATCTTCACCACATGCAGCTCGTCCAGCGTGCTGCGATAGGAGAGGAAGAGGAAATGCTCACCTGATACGGGCGTGTTCCAGTGCGCGTCGAGGGCGGACTCGGCGTCCGTCACGCCAAGCGAGATCCCGTTCCAGGTCGTGCCGACCTGGGTCGCCCATCGGAACTCCAGGGTGTCGTCGGCAAGCAGGCCCACGATGTACACGCGGTTGTTGTACGCGTCCGCGTTCGTTTCCACGCTCAGGTCCTCGATGGCAACACCCATGTCGAACGCTGTCGTCCAGAAGTAGCCGTTGTCCTGCAGGCCGTCCGCGACGTTGAAGCGCCGCACCCGGGCCTCGGACTGCGCAACGGTGCCGGTGGCCGTGTAGGCGACCCAGAAGTAGCCGGCCACCACGCGGCCGTGCACCTCGGGGACCTCCTCGCCGAACCAGGAGAAGGTCTCCGACCAGGTGAGCCCGTTATCGGTCGAGAGGTTGACGCTCCACTGCGTGCCGGGGTCGGGATCATCGTACGCCAGGGCAACGAAGAGGTTCGCCGTGCCCGCATCGTGGTCCAGGGCGAGCGCCTTGACCTGGGTCTGCGGCGACACCGGCCTGTCGGTCGCCCACATGGCCGCCGCAACGTCGCGCGGCGTCCGCCAGGACACGGCGGCCGCCAGTCCCGGCGCCTGCCCGGATTCCTCCAGCCTCCGCAGCCGCTCGACAGCGGCCGCGAACGCGCCGGCGTTCCAGAGCTCGTCGATGGCCAGCGCCTCGGCGCGCGCCGAGGCCGGCGTGCGCGGCGGGAGTTCCAGGGCCAGCTGGGCGTTGAGGCGGTCGTCGGGGGCGAGGGCCGCCAGGCGCTGCCAAAGCGGAACGGCCGGACCCTTGACCGCATCGAGGCGCGACGCGGCGTCATCCAGTGCGGAATCCGGAGTCGGAGCCGTCGGGCGTTGATTGACGTCGATCGGCGCGACCTGATCGCCGTCGGGCACGGCGTCGCGCACCGTCAGATTGAGGATCGTGGGGTGTTCGTACGCTGGAGGGGCATTCTTGGCCGGGCTTCCGCTCGGCTGCGCCTGCCCGATTCCCGCGCACAACAGGAGCGCGGCCACCAGCAAGCTGCCCGTGAAGTACCGTTGCGGTCGACTCATGGTCCTGCCTCCCCCGATTGACGGCTTGAGGCTCGGGTCGGCTTCCCCCTTGGCTGTGCGCCTGGCTGTGAACATCGACGGGAGTTCAAGCGCCGCGGATCCCCGAGCGCTCGTCACTGCCGTTTCTTCCCCCGCGGGCCACTCTGTCGGTCCGCCGGATCCCCGCGGCAACGACCCGGACATTCTAGCGTCGTTCGGCGCCGCAATCAACGGGGCCGCGAGCCATGGAAGCGGCTGCATCGCGACGTCCGCAGGTCACCGTGAATTCGGACCGGATCCGTGCGGCTTTGGGGCGGGAGCCGAATGTCGTTTGGCTCTCAACCTCGACAACCTTCGCGCGAGACGGTTGAGCCAACGGTGGCAACTGTTGGGTCCAGCGGCGGCGCCCCGCCTTCAAGCCACCTCGGCCAACATCCGCATCGCCGCCGTCAACTGCCCGTCGCAGAGATACGGCGCCGGGCCGAAGCGCAGCGTTGCGCCGCGGCTGTCGGTCATGACGCCGCGCTCCCTCAGCGCTGCGCAGAGCCGGCCTGCTTCAGGCGCCGCCAGGGCCAGGAAGCCGCCGCGACCGTCCGCTGGCGCGTCGTCCAGCAGGCGCACAACGCGCGGGTCGAGGTCCAGCTCACGGAACGTGTCGACGAGCAGCCCCACCTGGTGCCTCGACACCTCGCGCAGGAAGGCCGGCGTCAGCCCCTGCGCCGCGAAGAAGTCCAGGACCGCCGCGCCGCGGTAGGCCGAGGTGGGGTCGAAGGTGGCCCCGGCGAAGCGCGCCGCACCCTTGCCGTACCTGACGGCGCCGGGAGATTTCGCCGCGGCAAGCTCGCCGAACTCGGCGAACCAGCCGGTCAGGGCCGGACGCAATTCGCAGCCGGGTGGCGTGCGCAGGAAGCAGTTGCCCTCGCCCAGCTGCAGGTACTTGTAGCCGCCGCCGACCACGTACGCGCCGTCCAGACCCAGCGCCCGCAGCGGGAAGGGAACCGCGCCCAGGGCGTGGTAGGCATCGACCAGCAGCGCGGCGTCGTGACGCTCGCAGGCCGCGGCCACCCGGTCCAGCCCCGGCACCAGCAGTCCCCGCTCGAAGAGGACCGCCGACACCAGCACCGCGGCGGTGCGGTCGTCGACCTGCGCCTCCAGCTTCCCGGCGATATCGCCCACCGGGCAGGCGGCGACCTTGACGACTTCGACCACGCCCTCCTCGGCCAGGCGGTCGAGCTGTCGACGGATCGTGTGGAACTCGCCGTCCGTCGTCAGCAGGCGCGGACGCGCGCGCAACGGAAGGGCCGACAGGAAGCGCACGACCAGCTCGTGCGTGTTGGCGCCCAACGTCACGTCGCCGTCGGTGTCCTCGAGAAGGGCCGCGAAGCCGCGCGCCACGCGCTCCACCTTCGCGAACGCGGCAGGCCACTTGTCGTCGACCAGCCGCGCAGCGTCCAGCCAGGCTTCCTGCTGCGCCGCGAGACCAGCGTCGGGCCAGGCCTGGTGCGAGTGCCCGGTCAGGAGCAGACGCTCGGCCACGCGGAAGGACGCGTAGTGGGGGGACAGCGCGTTGGGCGATCGTCGCAGGGCGGCCAGAGTGTGCGGCATGGGGCGGTCTCCGCGGAGAGGGTCATTGGGGGTACCGGGAGCAACCGGATGTGATCTGATGAGTTCTGGTGCAGGATAGTCCAGCGTCGGGTGGCGGGCGAGGTCTCTCGTCGACGATCGGGGCGATGGCTTCGCCGACCGCTCTCGCGGTTCATTCATTGATGACGATATCGATTCTCTTTGTCACATGGGCGCATTCATGGCTGCGTTCAGCGGGTTGCGCCGGCGCCTCGCGCGCAGGGTCCCCTCACCGCGCCTTGATTCCCGCCTCCCGCAGAAACTGGCTCCCCCGCCCCCGGCTGTGCACGATATCCAGCTCCCGCCGCGCCCGGGTCAGCGCCACGTAGAACAGCCGCCGCTCGTCCTCCAGCCCGCCGCCGGCCTCCACGCCCGGCCGCAGCGTGCGCGCCAGCGGGAACTGCCCCTGGTCCGCGCCGACCAGGATCACGCGATCCCACTCGCGCCCCTTCGAGCCGTGGACCGTGGCCAGTTCGACCGCACCCGCCTCCACGAGCGCCGCCAGCGGCGCGCCGCCGGCCGCACCCACCGCCGCGAGCAGCCGTCCCGTGCGCGAGAGCACGGCCGTCGAGCCTCGGGGCTGGCGTCCCTCCATGGCAAGCGTCGCCGCGAAGCCCGCCATCGCCGAGGGCTCCGGCTGCGCCCAGGCGCGGATGAGCCCGCGCTCGCGCACGCCGGCCAGGAGCGGCTTGCTGAACCGCTGCCGGTTGTGCCGGATGAGCCGCCGCGAGGCGTGCGTGATGTCCCTTCCGCACCGGTAGTTGCGCACCAGCGGGTAGCGTTCCAGCCCCGGGTAGTCCTGGTCCAGCTCGATCACGCGTTGCACCGCGGCGCGCCGCCAGGCGTAGATGCACTGGTCCTCGTCGCCGACGCAGAACAGCGAGTCGTGCGGGGCGGCCAGCAGCCCGATCAGCAGCGCCTGCGCCGGCTCGATGTCCTGGTACTCGTCCACCAGCACGCGCTCGTAGCGCGCCTGCCACTTCGCGCGCACAGCGGCGTCCTGCTGCAACACTCGAATGGAGGCAAAGATCAAGTCGTCGAAGTCGCGCCTCTCCGTCCTGTGCAGGTGCTGCTCGTGGAGCTCGTAGAGCCGCGCCAGCAGGCGTGCCCGCGCACCGCCCGGCGCCTCGGGGTCCAGCTTCGCCGCGCGCGCCCGCGCCTCGTCGGGCGTGATCATCAGCTTGAGCTTGAACAGGCTGACCGCGTCCTGCGCCGCGGCCGCATCCAATCGACCGCCCCGCGGATGATCCGCACGGGCGGCGGCCGCCAGGTCGCGCCACACGGCGTCTTCCAGCGTGCCCAGGTCGCCGCGCAGCCGCCCCTCCTCCTTCAGCAGGCGCAGCCCCAGCCCGTGGAAGCTGTGCACGCCGATGCCGGGGATGCCCGCCTTGTCCAGGCGCGCGGCGATCTCCATGCAGGCGTCGTGGTTGAACGTCGAGCAGAGGATGCGTTCGGCCGCGGTGCCGCGCCGCCGCAGCTCGCGCACGCGCTCGACCAGCACCGTCGTCTTGCCGCTGCCGGCCGGGGCGATGACCTGCACGACGCCATCGCCGGCGGCCACGGCCGCGTTCTGCTCCGGGTCCAGGCGCGGCACCAGGCGCGGCGCGATGTCGACGCGGCGCGACAGTCGTCGGACGAGCTGTCGCCAGCGCGGAACCGGCGGCGGCGGCGGCGGCACCAGGATGGGAACCTCGTACACGGACGCCAGGTGGCGCAGCCGTTCGAGCGTCCATGGGCAGCCCCACGCCGGCTCGCCGAACGCCGCGGCATCCAGGTCGGACCACCGGCGATCAGCGACAACGCGCAGGTGGCAACCGGCGCGGAAGGCGGGCTCGAGCACCAGGCCGAGCAGCAGTCGCAGGTCATCCGCCGTCGCGCAGGACACCCCCACCACGGCCACGCGCGGATGGCGCGCGTACGCCGCCAGCAGCGGCGCGGCGGGATTGCGCAGCGACGAGCGCGACGCCCCGCGCGGCCGCAGCGCAGCGGCCCGGCGCGCGAGGTGGTCGAAATCGAGGACATGCCAGATCCCGCCCTCACAGCGGGATGGTGACGCCCCGTCGACGCACCACTCCAGCACGCGACGGCGACCCTCCTGCCCGGCACCTGGCGAATCGCTCAAGCCTGTCCTCCCGACCGCGATACATAGATGACTGGAAATGTCCTGTTTTGCGCGTGCGTGTTCAATCACCGCGTCGCCACGTCATCGAGGGAGTACGCGCGATGTCTTCGCTGCACCGGGAGACCGCCCCCGACCGGCCCAGGCGCCGCCGCCGCACGGCCATGGCGGTCCTCGTGATGGCGGTGCTGCCAATCGCGGCCTTCGCCGATGGACTGACGGTGACGGTGACCGACCAGGCCGGCCTGCCCGTGGCCGACGCGGTGGTCATGCTGGAGCCCGCCGCCGGCCAGGGCGTCGGCACCTGGCAACCGCCCGACCCGGTGATGGCGCAGCGGGGCGTGCTCTTCGAGCCGTTCGTGCTGCCGGTGCGCATCGGCACCACGGTCTCGTTTCCCAACCTCGACGACATCCGGCACCACGTGTACTCGTTCTCGCCGGCGCGGCGCTTCGAGCTGCGCCTCTACGGCAAGGACGAGACCAAGACGGAGGTCTTCGACAAGGCGGGCGTCGTCGCGCTCGGCTGCAACATCCACGACAACATGCTCAGCTACATCCTGGTCACGGCGCACCCGGTGTACGCCACCACCGACGCCGCCGGGCGCGCGCGCTTCGCCGGACTGCCGCCGGGGAAGTGGTCGACGTTCGCCTGGCACCCGGACCTGGAGGGAGAGCGCGGCGAGCGCGGCGGTCCTGCGCTCGTCGCGGCGAAGTACGGCGGCGCGGAGACGGCGATCCGCCTCGACCTGC
>JADHED010002391.1_pt1 | contig 13190 bp, 13 predicted proteins | sample 8952041 | NCBI WGS metagenome assembly JADHED01 (sample SAMN16124423, study PRJNA663239) | bioreactor sludge metagenome | isolation source: sludge (control) | place: India:Bengaluru | collected 2018-09-08
CTTGTATGTTATTTAATTGCTATCTCTAACAAATCCAGGTAATAGCTCTTATCAAAAGCTCGGTTCTTTGAATAGGCTGCTTTTTGGCCTGTTTTCCCGGCTACTTTCAATCCAATATAATAATTCGGATTTCTGCCTTCAATCAGTTTTTTGCTTTTCAAGTGTTTTTTCTCAAATTCAGTTAGCGTTTGTTTCTTTTGCACTTTGTCCAGCATTATGATTTCTTCCAGCGACAAGTCTTTATTTCTGGCCAACAAGCGTGCGTAATCCATGTCAAGTATTTTGCCAGAAATAGCCACTTTAACCTTGCCTCCAGAAAGGTCGTAATCCGGCATAGGGAAATAGCGTTCACGTTGGTAATTGAAAATCCTCTTGATACCACCTCCGGCTGTGTCGACCATTTTTAGATTGAACATAGCCGCAGCTAAAAATAGATTGCGGTAGTGTTCTTCAGGAGCATCTTCCTTAATTACTTTCTCTACACTACCAGGAATAAAGGAACCAAGGTTGGTAAACACTAATTGATCTTCCATTTCAACTACATTGATGCGCCCGTGCTTGGTATAATCCTGATGAGCTATGCAGTTGTTTAATGCCTCACGAATCGAATAGGGTTCGTACTGATTTACTTCATCAGGAAAAAGTGTCCCTTCTTTAATGTATCGATATTTGAGGCTGCGTATCTTCGCATATACTTTATCCACTGCCAAAATCAAAGGACATCCGAATATGGCATAATCTTTATCATTCCCCTGAGCATCTTTCAGCAACCATCTTACTTTCGCTTCAGCAGGATTGATAAAATGTTCTGAATCTTCTTTCCCTAGCAGAATTATTGCTGTGCGGGTGATCTTTCCTTTTATGGTAATTTTTGCCTTGTTTAAAAAGGTTACATCGTCCCAATCAGCAACATCAGAGGCTTTCTCAGGAAATTTATTCATAAAATTCTTCCTCGCTAAAGCAATTGCGTCTCCGTCTAAATCATCGATAGTAGCATCTGGCACAACAGCGGCACTCCAATCTTCCGTGGTGGCTTGTGCACGAATACGTTCAATTTCTTCTAAATTCAATGGTGAAAGTTCCTCATTGTCTCTACCATAATAATGGCCATCAAAAGCGATGGGAAAACCTTTAGGAGCAGCAGGAATCTGAAACATTACTACACGGCCTTCAGGTTCCTGCAGTTCGTAAATTTCAATAAATGTAATTCGGTTGGTAGTTTTGATGGCTATCTCGCTTTTCAGGCTATCCAAATCTCTTCGATTCTGGCGAAACTGACTATCCACAATGCTCTGGTTTTTGTTTTCCAAGCCAAATACCAACCAAGCATAAGGCTTGCCTTTCAGGTTAGCTTCATTACTCAGGGCAGAAAAATATTTACCCAGTTTTGTAAAGTCATAACCTGTTTTAGCTTCCTTAAACTCAACAATTTCATTCTCCCCCGGGAGATTTCGGAGTGATTGAAGGATTTTTTTTTGTTCTGTTAAGGTAAAGGACATCTTTTATTTACTTTTTGCACAATAAAGTCTTCTGGTTTATTGTGCAGGTTTTGATTTGATAAATGAAGAAATTTGAAATTTCTCGACAATTTCTATGCCGGGAGCGTGTTGACATAATCTGATTTAATCTTTGATCTGTAACCATCTTTCTTAATGTTGTTAAAGTCCAAATCAATAGCTCTCTGGATGTAACCACTTATTAAGTTTTGATTCTTGTAAATACTTCTCATACCCTTGTTCAATTATAAAATCTTTACAACATTTGTACTCACGTCTACTTAATAGAGGGTTTATCAGAATCTTGAAATTTATACTATCTATTTTACCTATTTCGTAATTAATGCCATCATGTAAGAACTCATTCCTTAATTGAATATCAAATCTATATTCTCGTTCATAACTAAAAGATCGTTCCTTTCTAAAGGCTACATGCTTTATAAACATTCTAGGATTATCTAGTTCTTCCACACTTTGTCCGGCGAGTGTTTTATATTTAACTTTGCCATGGATCATTCTGTAAACATTCAAGTTCATTAATGAAGAATTTGAATGTTTAGAAACGAATTTCACAAATAGTATACGATCAAAGACTAAACAATACTTTCTTCGCTTTGATTCGCTTTCAGAATAAGTGTCCCAAAAAGCTAAAGATTCAGAATTATTTTCATGAAAACAAGTAATCAGATGTTTTCGCTTCCTTAATTCTAACTTTTCAACATTTATTTTGCCATCTTTTTGAACATCACTCAATCTCATACATTCCATCCTATCCCCAAATTTATCCGCCCTGGAGAACCATAAGCAACCTGTTCTAAGAAATTCCAATAGGCGGTCCTCTTGAACAAATTTAAAAAGATTGGCTCCTTTGATATTTTCGATGTTGTATGAATTCCAAGTATTTAATTTAGCCATCATATTTATGTAATTTATCAATCTGGTATCTAGAAAGATTCCTTTTGGCATCTTCCCATATGAATTTACCTGTTTTGTCAAGTTTACCTGAGTATAAATAGGGATACCCAACCAAACTCTTTTTCTGCTTGAGCATTCTCCATACACCGGCTTTCTCGTAGCGCAAATACTGATCAACTATTGAAGGCCTCAAGGCAATATTAAAATACTCACCTGCTGCTCCGGATGAGGGATAAATAATACCAGCAACTCCGCTATCTAAAAGAATCTTAGATGTAGCAGCTGAAATTTTATACTCCCAACTTTCATTAATCTTCTTTGCAAATTCGTCCGAAAGAAACTTTGCTACTTCGTTAAAGTGAACAATATCCTCTGAATTATTCTGAATATATTTTTCAAAGGATTCATTCATCGCTTTCAATTGGGTATTCTTTTCAAAATAGTGGTCATGGCTAACAACGGCAGCAACAGTGAAGTCTTCGATTACTCTCCATTTTCCTAATGTGGCATATTCTTCAATCTCATTTTCCGGATCTAAATGCAATATTTTGCTTGCTTCCGCCATTGCAATAATTTGATTGATATTTTCTCCGGTATTAGTATGTGGTATCGAACCATAAAACAGCGAAATGCCATCTAGGTTAGCTCTACCAATTTCTGGGATTATTGCAGGATCTGAAATGTAAGAAATTTTATCCGGACTTTTAAAATTTATCCATTCCCGTGAATTTCTGCTTCTTAATATAAATGTCCCCATTGGCACCTTTATACCGAATAATGCAATCTTTCCAAGTTGTCGAATCTTCTCAATCAAATTCTCATTTGAAACGCTTTGAAGATCTACTCGAAGGATATCCTGTATAATCGTCTGTGTATTTTTCATTTAAATAATCTCACCTTCCCCGTCAACAACACCTGCATCAACCACTTCTTCTGCTCCCGCAACTTCTCAGCTTTGGCTTTGAGAAGGCTAATTTCTTTGTCTGCCGCTTGCAGGACCTGGGCAATGGCGGTTTGTTCTTCTTTAAATGTAGGGTAACTAAATTTCAATTTATCCATATCCTGTTTTCCAAAATTAGCTTGAGCAGATTGATTCGACATACTATTGAATTGCTTGAATAATATATCAGAAGAAAGAACAAACTTCAAAAATGATTTTGTTAATCGGCTATCAATGGGGGTAAATTTTCCAACACGGTAATTTTGAAACATCGGCTTACCAATACCTTTAACTTCAACAACTCTTCCAATGTTGCCAGTAAGTGACATTAGTAAATCACCGTTTTCAATAACAACAGAATTGAATTCTTCTAATCTACTTGCATCAACGAATGTCATATCAGTAAGCACTAAATCGTAACCAATGACATTTCTAATTTTAATTACAGGTATTCCTAATTCTACAAAATCTTCATCTCGAAATTGATAGCCGTGCTGTAGGGTTACTACATTTCCTAAAATTTCTGACTTCCACTCCCCCTCAAACCGCTTACCAGAAGCTGAACGGAGTCGAAGCTTCCCTGTCAGCAACTGCTGCATAAGCCATTTTTTGCGTAGTTCTTTCTGGATAATAAGTTTTTCGGTAGTATTAATGGCGGCATCTGCCGTACTTAGCACTTGGGCGATGGCCTTTTGTTCGGGAAGAGGGGGGAGGGGGATTTTTAGTTTTCTTACATCAGAAGAATTAATCGCTGGATAATTTGAACCAACTAACAATTGGTAAAACTGCCTTTCAATTCCAGAGCTGAATAAATATTGAAATAGAAATTCATTACTACATTTTTTGGAAGTTAAAACTGCAAATCCAGTTGATGCAATTAAGTCTTTTACTTCAGTTCTTATCAAAGAAAAGCCTTGCAGATTTGGACGAACAGTTGACATTAAAATATCACCTTTTTTTACAACTCTTCTTGCTCTTGAAGGAGCTGAAGCAAATACTTGTCTTGTTGTTTCAATTTTAAAATCATCTGAATCAACATCAGATAAAGAGATATAATCAAATTCGTAATCTTTTGGAGTTCTAACACTCAAACTATCGCAATCAATATCTGCGACATCTTCAAAATTCTTCACTTCCCAATCATGGGGAATTTCAATATTATAAAACACTTTAGTATTTTTATCTTCTATCATCATTTCACCAATTGAGTCAAGTATTGGTTAATCTCTTTCTGCACCTTCAAAAGTTCACCTTCCAGTTGTTCAATCTCCTTTTGCACCGCAGCAATATCCACTTCAGCTTCCTCTGCAAAGGTGTCCACATACCGGGGGATATTAAGGTTAAAATCGTTTTCTTGTATTTCAGCGGAAGTTGCAACGTAACTATATTTATCCTCTACTATGCCAGGCTTGTACTTACCGGCCGCAAAATCGCGGTAAGTGTTTACAATATGCTCGATATCGCTATCACGCAGTTTGTTTTGGTTTTTGGAACTTTCGAAGCTCTTGCTCGCATCAATGAATAAAAAGTTTTTGTTACTTTTTTGTTTATTAAATATCAAGATGGCAGCCGGAATGCCGGTACCGAAGAATAAGTTTGCTGGTAAACCTATAACAGCTTCCAGCAAATTTTCTTCAATCGTTTTTTGTCTGATTTTCCCTTCACTGCTTCCGCGGAATAATACACCATGAGGAACAACAACACCGGCTTTACCGTGAGCATTCAAGGTTTCAATCATGTGGCTTATAAATGCCCAGTCACCTTTGCTTTTTGGTGGTACACCTCTCCAAAATCGGTTATACTTATCTGTTTCAGGATCATAGCTCACTGTAGTTTTATCACCTTCTTTGTCTTCAACTTTTCCCCATTTATCAAGCGAGAATGGCGGATTAGCAACGACGGTATCAAATTTCATCAAGGAGTCTCCTTCTTTCAGTTTAGGGTTACGAATAGTGTCACCCCAACGAATAGTTGCATTGTCGAAACCATGCAAAAACATATTCATCACAGCTAATGCCCAGGTGCTACCATTGGCTTCTTGTCCGTATAAGGAGAAATTATCCGTGCCAACTTCTTCTCCCGCTTTAATTAAGAGAGAAGCTGAACCACATGTCGGGTCAGATATCCGGGAACCGGGTTTTGATTTGGTAAGTTTCGCAATAAGCGTAGAAACCTCTTTGGGTGTAAAAAATTCTCCGGCTTTTTTCCCTGCATCACTGGCAAAGTTTTCAATCAGGAACATATAAGCACCACCAATAATGTCGTTGCCATCGAGATGAGAGGGTCGTAAATCAAGTTTGTCTGATTTGAAATCAATGAGCAGAGTTTTCAAGCGTTGGTTCTTATCTTTCGGCTCACCTAACTTGCTGCTGTTAAAATCAATATTCTGGAAAATACCTGCCCCATCTTCGCTGTACAGTTTTTCGCGGTTAGCTTCTTCCAAATCGGTAAGTGCAATATTGATAAGTTCACCAATGTTAGCTTCGTTACGGTGTTCATATAAATATTTAAAGTGGCTTTGCTCCGGAACAATAAAACGTTCATGCTGCATGGCCCTTTTAGAGCGTTCCACATCACCATTATACTTTTTAAGATAAACGTCCATCTTATCATCGTGGACATCACTGAGATATTTTAAAAAGAGCATGGTTAAAACATAATCTTTGTAAACGCTGGGATCAATACTTCCTCTGAAAGTATCACATGCCTTCCATACGGCATCATTAATGTCTTTTTGAGTTATTTTCTTGCTCATATAATTATTTTTTCATTGCTTTAGTAAGTTGCATTTGTATGGCTGTTTCCCTTAAAGAATAAATTCTTTTTTGTAGCAGACCTTCTTTTAATAACAGATCACTAATTGTAACAATTCGTTTCTGAGTTTCAATAGTGGGCACTTCAAATTCCAGTTCTGTTAAAAAAGATTTTGATAAAGAGTTTACAGCAGAACCACTGGATGTTTGGATGATCTTTTGTTTAGTGCTAGCATGATTTAATACCCACTTCAGATATTCCGGAATAACATTATTGGTTTTATTTTCAACCAGTCTTATAATAAAGAATGTAGTTGAAGCTACAGCCGACGGATAGTCTTTCTGTCTGTAACAAGTCGCAAAACTTCTGCTTCCTTTTGCGGCAAATAGTACATCTCCATCCTTTAATAAATGCTTTTTAGTTTTAAAGGTAGCCTTTAGTTCCGGATAAAGAACTTCCACTAAGCTCCCGTTATCGTCGAAATTACGTGCCTGAAGACATACCAGATCAGCTTCCGGTTCTGCCTGGCCATAGTATCCGGTTGTAATAGTGGCGATATTTCGTAATTTAGTGTTCAAGGTAGTTTCCTGTGCTTCTTTCACCACAAAACTCCGAAACAAAGTCGAAAAAAACAAGTAAACGGATAATTTATTTTTCGGTAGAGTGTCTACAATGTTGAATATTTAGTGATTATCAGCCTTTTAGTATTATTTCGAAGAATTGAACAGCATACTTTACCCAAAGTTGACCTAAACCACATTAAACTAATGAAATAGCTTCTAATTTTAACTTATTTATACACAGATTCAGCATTATTATGCCGATATTCTGGTGAGGTCTTTCGGCAGCCAAAATTGAAGAAATTGCGGGTTCCGATTTAATTTCCTATCTTTCATTTATTGCATTCGGAATTACTTCCCCCTACATAAGCTGAATCCATGAAACCCATTCTTCTTTCCCTTACTTTTATAATCGTTAGCTCGTTTGGTCCAAGACAGCAAACAGTTTATATCTGTAAAGGACCGGCATCTACCAAATATCATTTGGATTCGGATTGTCGCGGACTGGCTAATTGCTCAACCCGGATTTATGCTGTTTCAAAAGGAGAAGCTATCGAAATTGGAAGAACAATGTGCCACATAGAGGAATAATTTTAGAATACATCTCCATTCTAACCCACAACATTTTTTCCTACCTTCCCTCCATGAAATTCTATCTGGGTGTAACCGATAATAAATGGTATCGTTTTCTGCGTGAAAAGGGCCCCGAAGAGGTTAATTTCTGGCAGCCTGGGGAACAATCGGTGTTTAAGGTATTACAACCGGGAGATATTTTTCTGTTTAAACTGAAAAGTCCATTGAATGCCATCGGTGGATTGGGATTTTTTAGTCACCATACCCGTTTACCCCTAAAAATGGCCTGGGAGGTATTTGGAGAGCAAAATGGTTGTGAATATGAAGATGATTTCAGGAGAATGATCCTGGATTACCGCCAGGATAAATATAACTATAACCCAAGCATCGGTTGCGTTGTATTAACTAATCCTCTATTTTTTAATGATGATGATTTTATTCCTGTTCCAGAAAATTGGAGTAAGAGTATTGTGCAAGGGAAAGGATATACCACCGGTGAACCAAATGCCGATTTTCTCTGGATGCATATTCAGGAACGACTACAAAAATATCTGCAACCAAAAGCAGATAATAAAGCAACACAGCTAGAGGTTGAAAACAATTCCGTTGATCCCGCATATAGACAGGTTCTCACAAATGTTCGGCTTGGACAAAATTCTTTCCGTCTTAAATTAACAGATGCGTATTCACGAAAATGCTCTATAACAGGAGAAAAAACGCTGCCGGTTCTAGAAGCCGCACATATTAAACCATATGCTAAATCTGGTCCTCATTTGCTTTCAAACGGATTAATTTTAAGAGCAGATCTACATAAATTGTTCGATAATGGTTATATCACTATTACTTCCGATTATAAGATTGAAGTCAGCAATAGAATAAAAGAAGAATTCCAAAATGGTAAGGAATATTATCAGTTTCATGGTAAGCAACTTATTAACCTGCCATTAGATATTAAAAACAGACCAGATGCAAAATATATTGAATGGCATAATAATACCTTTAAATAAATGGATTCAGAACTCAACATTTTAACAAAAAGTGTTCTCAAATTTCGTGACGACAGAAACTGGGAGCAATATCACAACTTAAAAGACTTGGCAGTTTGTCTGAATATTGAAGCCGGTGAATTGCTGGAGCTGTTCCTATGGAAAAAGCCGGAAGAGGTAAACAAAATGAAGTTGCAGGAAGAACTTGCCGATGTATTCTACTCTACATTGTTGCTTGCTCATGAAAGCGGAATTGACTTGAATTTGGCTCTTACAGAAAAATTAAAGTCTAACGCATTAAAGTATCCTATTGAGAAGTCCTATGGAAAGCGGGAGAAGTATGATCAGATTTGAAAAATAATAGGATAAAAATTATATGCGACTTAACAAACATACCGATTTTTTCCACATATTCAACAACCTAAAAAACTGTTTTACAACATAATACGAAATAATTTGGCTAAAACCGTAAATTGTTTACTTTTGGAAGTAGGCTATAAATAAATAAGCGATTTATTTCCAAAATTTAAACAGTTACAAAAATCATGGGACAACAATATTACGTAGTTGAAAATGGTCAACAAGCAGGGCCATATGAAATCGAGGAACTAAAATCAAAATCCATTACAAAAGATACTCTAGTATGGACTGATGGCTTAGACTCCTGGACTAAAGCCGGACATATACCCCTGCTCAAAGAGATAATTCGGGCAATACCACCTCCTATACCTAGTGGTGTCATAAATGATCAATCAATACCTCCGCTTCCAAAGAATAATTCCGATCTTAATTCTTCAGACAAATATTTTGGTTATGAAATTGCTAAACGCAGAGAACGTTTTTTTGGTGTGCTGATTCAGGCTATCATTCTTTTGATACCAATTTTAATTCTCTTTGGAAGTTCCAACGATGAGTCATTTCTAATGCAAATTCTTTCCAGCAGCATATTCTCGGCGATACTTGGAATGATTTTCTACCCCATTTGGAGTGGTAATTTAGGTCATAAGTTGTTAGGGCTAAAAGTTATCAGTGTTAAAGATGGCTCAGATCAAAATTCTGCTAAGGCTGGTGCAATAAGAGAAGGTTTAAAAAATGTACTTTCATATTTTTTGATTCCAGCTATTTGGCTTTTATGGGATCAAGACAAGCAAAATTTGTATGATAAGTACTTAAAGACGATTGTCGTTAGAAAAAAGTAGGTACGATAAAGAAATATTTCAGGGGTTGCTTTCTGTTTACATTAACCTTTTTCTTTATCGTATTTAGCTTCATCACCGGATCAGTCTATTTTTATTGGAATGGCTTACCTGCGATATCGGGATATGTTGTTAATAAATTACCCATTGAAATAGATCGCGAAATTGGCAATTCAACACGCCAACAACTTTTGAAAAAAGAAATAGTAAATGAATATAAGACAACTCTGTTAAACGAATTTTATTACGAACTTAATTTCGATCATCGTACAAAATTATATGTAATTAAAGGTAACATATTTAATGCTTTTGCTTTGCCCGATAATTCCATTTTTGTCTTCGAAAATGTTTTAGAAAACATTGAGTCTTATCCGGAATTAGCGGCTTTGCTTGCACATGAATATGCTCATATCCAACAACGTCATGGTATGAAGTCATTAGCAAATGCTATTACCTGGGAATTGGCAGGTACATTGATTACATTTGGCAATAATGCGGAAGATTTTATTAGAAATGCCAATTTATTACTAGGTTTAAGTTATTCAAGAGAATTTGAAACACAAGCAGATTTGAAAGGATTATATCTCCTAGAAAAAAACTCGATTGATACACGCGGAATGATTGATCTATTCAACCGAATGCTTAAATTGGAGGGTGTTAAGAAGGACCCAAATTCCATATACTTAAGCACTCATCCTGATACTGAAGATAGATTAAAGGAAGTTATCCACTTGATAAAGCAGCAGAAAAATCAATATAAGATAAATAGAACTTTAGATAGTTTGTTTATTAATTTGAAAGCACCCAAAACTAAATTGAAATCTAAAAACACTTTGCCAACTGACCACATAATCGATACATTATCTGATAGTGTGGCTCCCATAGTTGATGAAGGTGTGGCTCCCATAGTTGATGAAGGTGTTGAGGTAATCAGTTATTAGATTAAATAGCTTTACTCTGTTTTGCAGCAAGTCAAACCCTACATTAACCTCCTCAAATCCCTCCGCCGCGCTCCCAATCTCGGAGGTGCGCCGCACAAACCTATTTTATTACTTGCTGTTTTTAGTCTGATTAGAAAAGGGGTTATCTCATCTAATAAAATTGAAATTTCTCCTGAGCTGGTTTTAGAGTTTAAGGAATATTGGTTAAAATTTGTTCAAACTCCTCATACAGCAAATTTCGCTCTTCCGTTTTTTCATTTAAGTCGGGAACCATTCTGGTTTTTAATTGCCAAACCAGGTGCATCAATTCCGATAACGAGTTCTAATAGCATTAAAAGCTTCAAGGGATTACGCGACACTGTTTTATTTGCTCATTTAGATTCTGGATTATTTGAATTATTGCTGCAAAAAGAAAATAATTATTTGCTGTCCGAATTGCTAATTTCAACTTATTTCCCCAACCAGAACAGCAAGGGATTGGAAGCCGGATATAATTTATTTTCTCAGCTTGAATCTGAAATTTTGAATGACAACAAATCGGTCTATCAGACAAGAATTGAACAACTACAAGCAACTTTAAATGAAGAGGAATTTACGGAAGAAGTTTTTGTTAGATGCGGTATTTTTAAAAGGGAAATTCCAAAATTATATAATTACACTTGTGCAATCTCCGGCATGAGAATTGAAACCTCAACCAACATTCAAATGGTCGATGCTTGTCACATAATTCCCTTTTCTATATCTCATGATGACACCATTCGTAACGGAATTTGCATGTCGCCTAATTTGCACAGGGCCTTTGATCGGGGATTATTTACTTTAACAAATGACCTGAAAGTCAAAGTTTCAATGCAAATTTCGGAGTCAGATTCCCCGTTCAATTTAAAACAATTTGATGGTAGAAAAATCAATCTACCTTCTAGTAATCATTATCATCCATCAAGGGAAAACCTTGAATGGCATTACAGAGATGTGTTTTTGAAATGAATTTTTTACCATAACATCCCACCCCATCAAATTTTTACTAAGTTTACAAAAAAGAAGCCTCTGCAACTTCTATATTTATCATTTAGTTCAGCTATCGATTAAATGCTTACCTCCCCCTTCATACCCAACCAGATATACAACCGCCGGGAGTTCCAGCGGCAGTATGGTGGTACACCCCAGGGTGGGATAGCGCCGTGTGCGAATTTTCCGTATATTTTTATCTTCACAAAACATACGGGGCATCACCATGGATATGAAGATCATTGGCTGAATGAACATGTTTTTTCTTATACCGGAGAAGGTCAGGTTGGGGATATGAAGTTTGTCAGGGGTAATTTGGCATTGAGAGACCATGTTGCAAACGGTAAGCGTGTTTTTTTGTTTGAATATGTACATACGGGTTTTGTGAAATTCGTTTCTGAAGTTGAAGTTTTTGATTTTGATTATTTTGAAACTCCGGATAGAGAGGGACAACTTCGTTGCGGTATCAAATTCTTTTTTAAACAAAAAGGAATCTACCTTCCCGCGGAAGCGAGACCTTACACCGGTTTGCAACAAGCTGCAGAACCTCCTCCTATTTATCAGATTAACAAACCAACGGAAACGGAACGAAAAGGGCTTGTAACTTCACGAGTTGGTCAAGGAGCCTACCGTAAAAGTATCATCCATCGCTGGGAATATCATTGCGCTGTAACGGGCTTCAACAAACCGGAGATATTAATTGCATCACACATTAAACCGTGGAAGGATGCATCTAACGAAGAGCGATTGGATGTGAACAATGGCATTCTGCTCTCACCTGTTTACGATGCATTGTTTGACCGGCACCTGATTAGTTTTGAAGATTCCGGAAAAATAATTTTATCCGATAAAATTGAATCTACCGCATATCACCAAATTGGAGTAACTGGTAATGAAATCATCAAAAAATTCAATGCAGATAATCATCATTATCTTGAAAATCATAGAATCAGATTGCTACATCGGCCATAAGTTTTGAAATTCAACCTTCGCAACCTAAAATAAATCTACCACCAAATTTGCTGATGAATTTGATCAAAAATAAGAAAAATACGATGTCCGATAACTCCTCAATGCAAACTTTCAACTACTACATCACTACCAATCCCGATGAAATGGATGATGGTTGGCCTGTCAGCGAGGCTATGGCCATGGTCATAAGTGCAATGTATGAACGTGTTATGGCAACGGATCCGCGTGTAGCAATGGACCTCAAGCGAGTAATCAGGGCTAATCCATCTGTGCCTGTTCTCAGAAATTTGCTAACCAATTATTACCGGTTTCGAGACGACTTGGAAAAGGCTTATGAAATTAACCGGGAAACGCTTGAATTGTTCCCCGACCATGTTTTTACTCGAGTTAATTTAGTCCATGAATATATTGATAAAGGACAGCTTGAAAAAGTTGAAGGTATATTAGGTCACCATCTTGAAATCAGTGACATGCTTCCTGAGCGGAAGACTTTTCATATTAGTGAGGTTTTGGCATATTCCCAGGCTGTTATACGTTATTTTATCTCGACTAAGGATTTTATTCTTGCTGAAAACAGGATAGAAACTTTTTATACCTTACTCGAAAAATTTCCGGATTCACAGAGGAATAATATTTCTTCTCTTGAAGATGATTTGAAATTTGCGAAGATCCGCGCCGGTATTCCGGTGGCTGATATTCCAATTCCAAAATTAACAAATCCTTTACTGCTTGAATTGTACTGCAACTCGATGAGTATTAATCATGGTTTGATATAAAAAATATTACTACTGCCTAACAAATCTATCTTGCAAGATTTGGAAATCATATTGCGTAATTGTCTCGACAATT
>JADHED010002393.1_pt1 | contig 13183 bp, 8 predicted proteins | sample 8952041 | NCBI WGS metagenome assembly JADHED01 (sample SAMN16124423, study PRJNA663239) | bioreactor sludge metagenome | isolation source: sludge (control) | place: India:Bengaluru | collected 2018-09-08
CCGGGTCAAGCAGCCGCTCGTGATGGCGTGGGCGCGGCGGCGCCTGTTTCCGTGACGGGCGGGGCGTAGCCCCGCCCCCACGGACACCGTGACGGGCGGGGCGGAGCCCCGCCCCCACACATCAGTTGACACTCAGAACGACGACAGCTTGTCGAGGTCCCCGTCGTCGAGCGGGATGATCTCCCGCGCGCTCCCCTTGCCCGACTCCGGCCGCGGGCGCGGGGGGGCGGCCGGGGCGGAGGCGCGGGCGGCGCGGGACGGCGCGGGGGGCGGGACCGGCAGGGACGGGGTCGCGAACGCCGGCCGCGAACTCGCGGACGCGCGGCCGCTGAGCTGGAAGGCGCCGACCAGCCCCTGCAGCTCCTGGGCCTGGCCGGACAGCTCCTCGGCGACGGACGCCGACTCCTCCGAACTCGCCGCGGAACTCTGGGTGAGCTCGTTCATCTGCCCGATCGCGGTGTTGATCTGCGCGATCCCGGTCGTCTGCTGCTCCGAGGCCGCCGCGATCTCGGCCATCACCTCGGAGACGCGCCGCGCGTGGTCATTGATCTCGGCGAGGGCCTTCTGGACCTCGGTCTCGACCTGCACGCCACTCTCGGCGTTGCGGACCGCCTCCTCGATCAGCTGCGCGGTGTTCTTCGCCGACTCCGCCGAGCGCATCGCGAGGTTCCGGACCTCCTCGGCGACCACGGCGAAGCCCTTGCCGGCGTCGCCCGCGCGCGCCGCCTCGACCGCGGCGTTGAGCGCGAGCAGGTTCGTCTGGAACGCGATCTCGTCGATCGTCTTGACGATCTTGGCCGTCGCGTCGGACGAGGCCTTGATCTTCTCGATCGCCGTCGAGAGCCGGTCCATGCTCGACCGGCCGCGCGCCGCGTCGGAGAGGGCCGCGTCGGCCATCTGCCGCGCGCGGTGGGCGTTGTCGGAGTTCTGGCGCGTCATCGACTCCATCTCGGCGAGGCTCGCCGAGATCTCCTCGAGCGAGCTCGCCTGCTCCGACGAGCCCTGCGCCATCGACTGGCTCTGCGTGCTGATCTGGCCGGCCGCCGAGGCGACCTGCTGCGAGGCCGCGGCGACGTTCTGCAGCCCCTCGTCGAGGTTGGCCACCGCCTGGTTGAGCGCCGTCTTGATCCGCGCGTGGTCGCCCTGGTAGCGCCCCTCGACGCGCGCCGTGAGGTCCCGCACGGCGACCTTCTCCAGCACCGCGGCGGCCTCGGTCACCGGGTTGATCGCCGCATCGAGCGTGGCGTTCAGGCCGGCCACGATCTTCGCGAACTCGCCCCGGTGCCGACCCGCGTCGGCGCGCGTGGACAGCTCGCCGGCGACCGCGGCGTGCGAGAGCCGCCCCACGTCCTCGGCCATCGTGACGACGGCGCCCTTGAACGTGCGGACGGCGGCGAGGATCCGCTCCAGCGCGGCCTTCGCCTCGGCCGTGTCCGGGTCCGCGTCGGCCACCTCGAGCTGGGCCGCGAACTCGCCGGCGGCGAGCTGCTCGATCCCGCCGGCCACCCGGGCGCACTCGCGGTCCTGGTAGGCCACGATCTTCTCGGCGCGGCGGACGGCCGTGACGACCTCGCTCTGGTCGGTGACGAACTCGAACGAGCCGATGACCGCGCCGTCCTCGTCGCGCAGCGGCGCCGCGGCGCACGCGATGTCGAGGCGCCGGCCGGCCATCGTCAGGTCGTTCGCGCACTGGTGGGTGCCGTTCTCGCGCATGGCCACGGCGCAGGGGCACTCGCCGGTGCTGCACTTCGTCGTGCGCCACATCTCGCCGCACTTGAGGCCGGACTGCAGCTCCGCCTTGCTGCGCCCGAGCAGGGCCGCGCCGGCAGCGTTGATGTACTGCAGGCGGAACTCCGTGTCGATGAACTGGATCGGCGTCGGCACCGCCTCGAGGTTCTGGACGACCGTGCCGAGCGCGCGGTTGACGCCCTCGACGATCCGGCTGAACCCGCCGGAGAGCGTGCTGGCGTCGGCGCGCGTGTCCAGCCGGCCGCGGACGATCGCCTTCGACAGCGCGTCCATCTCGCCCATCATCGTCGCGACCGCGACCTGGACCCGCTCGAGGCTCATGTTGATGACCTCGAAGTTGGCCCGCAGCGCGGCGGTGTGCTCGTCGCTGTCGCCGACCGAAAGGTCGAGCCCGATGTCGCCGTCGGCGAGCTGGCAGAGGTTGCCCGCGAGGCGTTCGATCTCCTGCTGCTGGTAGGCGGCCACGCGCTCGGCCGCGGTGACGTCCTGGACGAGCTCGACGTGGCCGACGGTCTTGCCGGCGGCGTCGACGAGCAGCGACGTGTCCACCTGGAAGTGGCTGTCCGCGTGCCGGAACGAGGTCCGCGGCCGGCCGCCGCGCAGGCAGGTCACGCCGCAGTCGGCCGTCCCGCAGATGCTGGCGCCCCACTCGCGGCAGGGCCGGCCGACGACGTCGGCGCGCTTCCGGCCGAGCGCCTGCTCGGTCGCGCGGTTGATGAAGGTCCACTTCATCTCGGCGTCGGTCACCGAGAGCGGGAACGGCACCGCGTCGAGGATCTGCTCGTACCAGTGGCCGCGCTGGACGACCGTGTCGAGCGTCGCGTTGATGCCGCGGACGATCGCCCGGTAGTCGCCGGCGTGGCGGCTCTCGTCGGCGCGCGTCCGGAAGTCGCCCGCCGCGGCCGCTGCGGTCAGCGCCTTCGCGTCGGCCTGCAGCGCGTTCACGGCGTCGATGCAGAGGTTCAGGTTGTTGCGGATCTCGGCGAAGTCGCCGCGGTAGTCCTCGGTGATGCGCGGCGGGATGTCCCCCTTGCCGATCCGGTCGACGTACTCGGCGGCGACGTTCAGCGGGCCGATCACGGCGTCGAGGGTGTCGTTGATGCCGCCGACGATCTGCCGGTAGCCGCCCTCGAAGCGGTCGGCCTTCCCGCGGGTCGCGAGCTGGCCCTGGACCGCGGCCTGCGTCAGCGCGGCGGTCTCGTCCACGAGGCCGCGCAGCGCCTCGACGGTGCGGTTCAGGGCGGGCACGACCTCGTCCTGCGCGTCGCGCGGCGCGAGCGTCTTCGAGAGGTCGCCGCGCGAGACGCCGTCGAGCACGGTGACGACCTCCTTCAGGCCGTCGGCGAACGTGTCCATGATCCCCGCGAGCTCGCCGACCTCGTCCTGCCGCTGCAGGCGGAGGCGGGTGCCGAGGCGCCCCTGCGCGAGCTCGCGCACGAACGCGACCCCCTGCCGGAGCGGCTGGGCGATGCTGCGCGCGAGCCAGACGCCGAAGACCTGCAGCCCGACCGTGCCGAGCAGCGCGACGACGATCACCGTGAGCAGCGAGCGGCGGGCCGCGGACTTCGCGGCGGCCACCGACGCGTCGACCGCCTTCTGCCCCTCGTCGATCAGGCCGTGGAGGTCCTTGGCGCACTGCAGGAAGTGGGTCCGCGCCGCGAGCGACGCGTCGAGGGCGCGCCCCTCGGCCTCGACCTTCTGCTCCCGGTCGCCCGCCGCCCCCGCGCGGTCGATCTCCTCGTTGATCTGCCGGACGACCTGGTGGTTCTTCTTCCAGTCGTCGAAGTGGCCGCGGAACGCCGCCCACTGCGCCTTCTCGGCGGCCGTGTGCTCGCGCGCCTCGAACGTGGCGAGGGCCTCGTCGATGATCTTCCAGTGGTCGTCGATCCACGCGTACTGCGCCGGGCGGAAGCCGTCGCGCTCCGACATGCGCCGGTTCAGCAGGCCGCGCTCGGCCACGAGGATCGCGTTCTGGCCCTGCGCGATCGCGCGCAGCGCGTCCTGCGCCGGCACCTCCTGCGTGACGATGACGTCGAGGTTCGAGGCGACCACCCGCGTGCCGTAGACGCCGGCGAGGCCGACGGCGACGGCGACCGCCGCCGCCACGGCGAACCCCAGGGTCAGCTTCCTGCCGATCTTCACGTTCTCGAGCACGGCCGCTCCTCGCCCGCCTCGCGGGCCCCCGGTCCGGGCGCGCGCCCGCCCCCGGGCGCCGCACGTCCCCGTGAGGTCTCATTGGCCGTGTTCCGGGTTTCTTTAGAGAGGCGGCGGGCTAACCGAATCGGCCGGTAATGTAATCCTCGGTCCGCCGGTCCCGCGGCGAGAGGAACAGGTCGCGGCCCTCCCCCCACTCGACCAGCTCGCCCTGGAGGAAGAACCCCGCCCAGTCCGCGATGCGCGACGCCTGCTGGACGCTGCTCGGCACCATGATCACGGTGAACTGCTGCTTCAGCTCCTCCAGCGAGGCCTCGACCTTCGCGGTGGAGATCGGGTCGAGCCCCGACGTCGGCTCGTCGAGCATGATGACCTCGGGCTCGAGCACCAGGCTGCGGGCGATGCAGAGCCGCTGCTGCTGGCCGCCCGAGAGCGAGAACGCCGACTCGTCCAGCCGGTCCTTCACCTCGTCCCAGAGCGCGGCGCGCTGCAGCGCCTTTTCCGCGGCGGCGTCGAGCACCGCGCGCCGCCGCTCGCCGGCCAGTTCGAGGCCGTACCAGAGGTTGCGGCGGATCGAGAGCGGCAGCGGCACGGGCAGCGCGAACACCATCGCGACCCGCCGCCGCAGGCGGACCACGTCGTGCTCCCGGTCGAGGATGTCCTCGCCGTCGAGCAGCACGCGCCCCGTCGTGTGGCAGCTCTCCTCGAGGTCGCTCAGGCGGTTGAGCGTCCGGAGCAGCGTGCTCTTGCCGCCGCCCGCCGGGCCGAAGAACACCGAGATGCGCTTCGCCGGGATCTCGAGCGAGACCCCGGACAGCGCCGCCGGCTCCGGGCCGTAGCGGACCGTGAGACCCTCGATGCGGATCTTGGTCCCGGGGCCGTCGCTCACCATTGCCTCCGGCGGCGATAGTGGCTGCGGATGAACGTGGCGGCGACGTTCATCGAGAGCACGAAGACGAGCAGGACGAGCGCGGTCCCGTACTGGACCCGGATCGGCATGGCGGGCACCTGCGTCGAGATCACGAACAGGTGGTACGGCAGCGCCATGGTCTCGTCGAAGATCGACCTGGGCAGCTGCGGCAGGAAGAACGCCGCGCCGGTGAACAGGATCGGCGCCGTCTCGCCGGCCGCGCGCAGCAGCCCCAGGATCACGCCCGTCAGGATGCCGGGCAGCGCCTGCGGCAGCACGATCCGGCGGATCGTCTGCCAGCGCGTCCCGCCGATGCCCACGCTGACCAGCCGGAAGCTCTGCGGCACCGCGCGCAGCGCCTCCTCGGCGGTGCTGATGATGACCGGCAGGGTCATGATCGAGAGCGTCAGGCAGGCGGCGACGATCGACGTGCCGAACTGCAGGAACAGCACGAACAGGGCGAGGCCGAAGAGGCCGTAGACGACCGACGGGATCCCCGCGAGGTTGATGATCGCGATCCGGATCGCGCGCGTGAACAGGGTGTCGCGGGCGTACTCCGACAGGTACACGGCCGCGGCAAGCCCGATCGGCACCGCCACGAGGCCGGTCCCGAGCGTGAGGTAGACCGTCCCGACGAGCGCGGGCCAGATGCCCCCCGCGCGCATCCCGTCGTGCGGCTCCTCGAACAGGAACGTGGGCGTGATCGCCCCCGCCCCCTGCCACGCGATGTACCCGAGGATCAGGACGATCGGCAGCACGGTCAGGCCCGCCGACGCGGCGAGCAGGCCGAAGGCGACCTTCTGCGAGGCCTCGCGCGAGAGCCCGATCACGAGAGCATCCGCCCGGCGCGCGCGCGCCCCTTGAGCAGCACCGTCGAGGCGGCGAGGTTGACCAGGAAGCTGATCACGAACAGCACCAGCCCGACCGTGAACAGCACGTGGTAGTGGTCGCTCCCCTTCGCGACCTCGCCCATCTCGGCCGCGATCGTGGCGGTCATCGTGCGCGCCGGCGCGAACAGCGCGAGCGGCGTCAGGAGCACCTGCGGCGCGTTGCCGGTCACCATCATCACGGCCATCGTCTCGCCGATCGCGCGGCCGATGCCGAGCATCGTCGCCGTCAGCACGCCCGAGCGGGCGGCCGGCAGCGTGATGCGCCAGATCGTCTGCCAGCGGCTCGCGCCGAGCGCGAGCGACCCGACGCGGTACGCGCGCGGCACCGAGTCGAGCGCGTCCTCGGCGACGCTGACGATGGTCGGCAGAGCCATGCCCGCGAGCAGCATTGAGCCGGTGAAGGCCGTCAACCCCGTCGGCAGGCCGAACAGGTCGCGCACGGCCGGCACGAGGACCAGGATCCCGAGGAACCCGAGCACGACCGAGGGGAGGCCGGCGAGGATCTCGACCAGCGGCTTCAGCACCTCGCGCAGCCAGCGCGGCGCGACCTCGGCGATGAACAGGGCGCAGCCGATCCCGAGCGGGACCGAGATCAGGGCCGCGCCGAGCGTCACGATCAGCGAACCCGCGATCAGCGGCAGCACGCCGAAGTGCGCCTCGATCGGGTACCAGCGCCCGCCGAGCAGCGTGCCGAGCGGGACCCTCGCGAAGGTCGGCAGCCCCTCCCGCATCAGGAACAGGAAGATCAGCAGGACGAACACGATCGCCGAGTAGCCCGACGCGCGGATCAGGCTCTCGATCACGACCTCGACCACGTTCGTCCGGCGCCGGGCGGGGCGCGGCGGGGCCCCCGGGTCGAGCCCGACCATCTCAGCCGTTCCCCTTCGCGGGCGCGGCGGGGATGAACCCGAGCGCCTCCACGATCTTCTGGGCCGCGTCGCCGTGGATCCACTCGAGGTAGGCCCGCACGTCCGGCGCCGGGCCGCGCCGCGTGTACATGTAGAGGTCGCGCGAGACCGGGTACGACTTGTCCAGCACGCTGGCGACGCTCGGGAGCACGAACGGGCCGTCCGCGGTCCTTCCGACCGCCACCATCTTGACCGCCTCGGTGACGTAGCCCAGGCCGTCGTAGCCGATCGCGTTCGGGTTCTGCGACACCTCCATCGTGATCCCCTCCGAGGAGGGGAGCAGGAGCGTGTCCTGCGCGAAGAGCGTCCTGTTCTTCTTCTGGCCGAGCCGGATCACCTCCTCGAGGAAGTAGACGTGGGTCCCGGAGTTCACCTCGCGCGAGACCCGGATGATCGGCCGGTCCTCGCCCCCGACCTGCCGCCAGTTCGTGATCTTGCCGCTGAAGATGTCCGAGAGCTCCTGCAGGGTCAGCTGCCGGACCGGGTTCCCGGGGTGGATCACGACCGCGATCGCGTCCCGCGCGACGATCACCTCCTCGGGGTCCACGCCGCGGGCGCGGGCGGCCTCCATCTCCTCCCTTTTCATCTGGCGGGAGGCGTTCGCGATGTCCGCGGTCCCGTTGACCAGCGACCCGATTCCCGTGCCCGACCCGCCCCCGGTGACCGAGATCCGGGTCGCCGGGGAGACGTCGGCGTAGGCCTCCGCCCAGGCCAGCGCGAGGTTGACCATCGTGTCGGAACCGATGTTGGTGATCACGCTGGCGGGGCGCGGGGCCCCCGCCCCTCCGCCCCCGCCCCCGGCGCACGACGACGCGAAGGCGAGTCCGAGGCCGGCGACCAGGAGCAGGCTTTTTCGTGGCATCGGGGCGGGATTATACCGGCCCGCCGTCACCCCGCCGTCACCTCCCCGTAACACGGCCCGGGCGGCGGCCGCCCCGGGGGCGGAGCCGGGCGGCCGGGGGGGGCCCGGCCGGCGAACTCGCCGCGGCTCGTCGGTTTTTCCGACACGTCGTCGGCGTCCTTCCTATGTTCTGCTGTGCATGGACGGAGGGTGCACATGAAACAGGCCCTGGCCACCGTCGTCGAGGACGTCTGCCGCCGCTTCGGCAACGACCGCACCCGGCTGCTCGACATCGTCATCGGGGTCCAGCAGAAGCTCGGCTGCGTCTCCCACGAGGCGATGGAGCGGATCGCGCGCGCGGTCGAGACCCACCGGGTGGAGGTCGAGAGCGTCGTCACGTTCTACGCCTTCCTCTCCGCGCGGCCGCAGGGCAAGGTGGTCATCCGGCTCTGCAACGACATCGTCGACTGGATGAAGGGCTACGAGGACGTCGCCGACGCGATGGCCAAGGAGCTCGGGATCACGGTCGGCGAGACGACCGCCGACGGCGCGATCCACCTCACGGTCACGCCCTGCATCGGCATGAGCGACCAGGCGCCCGCGGCGCTGATCAACGACACCGTCGTGACGAACCTCACGCCGGAGCGCGGCCGCCAGCTGGTGCGCGACCTGCGGCGCCACCTCGACCCCGCGCAGCTCGTGACGATGGTCGGCGACGGCAACAACGCGCACCCTTACGTGCGCGCGATGGTGCGCAACAACATCCGCCGGCGCGGGCCGGTGCTGTTCGCGCCGTTCGAGCCCGGCAGCGCGCTGCGCCGGGTCTCCGGGATGACGCCCGAGGCCGTGATCGGCGAGGTCAAGGCCTCGCGGCTGCGCGGGCGCGGCGGCGCCGGCTTCCCCGCCGGCGCCAAGTGGGAGTTCGCGCGCGCGAACCCGGGGCCGAAGCGCTACGTCATCTGCAATGCGGACGAGGGGGAGCCCGGCACCTTCAAGGACCGCGTGCTGCTGACCGAGTGCCCGGACCAGATGTTCGAGGGGATGACGATCGCGGGCTTCGCGGTCGGCAGCGACGAGGGGATCCTCTACCTCCGCGGCGAGTACACCTACCTGCACCTGTTCCTCGAGAGCGTGCTCGAGGCGCGCCGCCGCGCCGGCCTGCTCGGCAGGGACATCCTCGGCGTGGCGGGCTTCGACTTCGACATCCGCATCCAGCTGGGCGCCGGCGCCTACGTCTGCGGCGAGGAGACGGCGCTGATCAGCTCGTGCGAGGGGCTGCGCGGCGACCCGAAGAACCGGCCGCCCTACCCCCCGCAGCAGGGCTACCGGGACTGCCCGACGATCGTCAACAACGTCGAGACCTTCTGCTGCGTGCCGCGGATCCTGCTCCTCGGCGCCGCCTGGTTCTCGGCGCTCGGCTCGCCGAACACGTCGGGCACGAAGGCGCTCTCGGTCTGCGGCGACTGCCGCAAGCCGGGCGTCTACGAGGTCCCGTTCGGCATCACGCCGCGCGAGCTGCTGGAGCTGGCGGAGGCCGACAACCCCGGCGCGATGCTGATCGGCGGCCCCTGCCGGCAGATGATCGGTCCGGAGCGCTTCGACGGCTCGATCTGCTACGACGACCTGGCGACCGGCGGCGCGATCCTGATCTTCAACAAGGCGCGCAACAAGCTCGAGATCGCCGAGCACTACCTCGACTTCTTCATCGAGGAGAGCTGCGGCCACTGCACGCCCTGCCGGGTCGGGCTGAAGCTGCTCAAGAACATGGTCCACAAGGTCGTGACCGGCGCCGGCGAGCCGGCCGACCTCGACGAGATGAAGGCGCTGTCCACCTTCGTCATGCAGACCAGCCGCTGCGGGCTCGGGCAGGCCGCGCCGAACCCCGTGCTCGGCGCGCTCGAGAACTTCCGCGAGCTGTACGCGACGCTCGTGGGCGAGCGCCGGGCCGGGCTGCTCTCGACGTTCGATCTCGCCCAGGCCGTCGTCGACGCGGAGCTGCGCGTCGGCCGGCAGTCGCTGCTGGTCTGAGGAGGGCGCGCCGATGACCACCGTGACCTTCTCGATCGACGGGCGCACCGTGACCGGCGCGCCGGGCCAGACGATCCTCAAGGCGGCCGAGGCCGCGGGGATCTACATCCCGCACCTGTGCGCCTACAAGGACCTCGTCCCACACGGCAGCTGCCGCGTGTGCACCGTGCGCGCCAACGGGCGCCTCGTCGCCTCCTGCGTGCAGACGATCGCCGAGGGGATGACCGTCGAGGCGGACACCGAGCCGCTGCGCGAGCTGCGCCGCAGCGTCGTGGACATGCTCTTCGTGGAGGGCAACCACTACTGCATGTTCTGCGAGAAGAGCGGGCTGTGCGAGCTGCAGGCGCTCGCCTACCGCTTCGGCATCGAGGCCCCGCGCTATCCCCTGCTGCACCCGGAGCGCGACATCGACATGTCGCACCCCGACGTCTACCTCGACCGCAACCGCTGCATCCTGTGCGGCCGCTGCGTCCGGGTCTCGCAGGAGCTGGACCGCAAGAACGTGTTCCAGTTCGTCGGGCGCGGGTACCAGAAGAAGCTGCAGGTCAACGGCGACGACCTCGGCGCGACCGACCTCGCGGTCACCGACGCGGTCGTCGGCGCCTGCCCGACCGGGGCGCTGATGCGCAAGCGCGTCGGCTACGCGCTGCCCGTCGGGCGGCGCCCGTTCGACCGCGAGCCGATCGGCTCGGACGTCGAGCGGAGGGGGCGCTGATGGGCAAGCTGCCGCGGATCGCGACGTGCAGCCTCGCGGGCTGCTTCGGCTGCCACATGTCGCTGCTCGACATCGACGAGCGGATCCTGGCGCTCGCGAAAAAGGTCGAGTTCGACCGCTCGCCGATCAACGACCTGAAGGGCTTCGGCGGCCGCTGCGCGGTCGGGCTCGTCGAGGGGGGCTGCTGCAACGAGGAGAACGTCCACGTGCTCGAGGATTTCCGCCGGCACTGCGACGTCCTCATCGCCCTCGGCGACTGCGCCATGAACGGGGGCATCCCCGCGCTGCGCAACCACGTGCCGCTGCGCGAGTGCCTCGAGACCGCCTACATCGACGGGCCCGGGATCTGGAACCCGGGCGACGTCATCCCCAACGACCCGGCGCTGCCGCTGCTGCTCAACCGGGTCTACCCCTGCGGCGAGGTCGTGCGGATCGACCACGTGATCCCGGGCTGCCCGCCGCCGGCGGACGCCATCTGGGACGCCCTGACCGCCCTGCTCTCGGGCCGCGAGATCGCCCCGGCGTACGCGACCCTGAAGTACGACTGAGGGAAAGGCCATGCACACCGTGAACGGCCCGCACACCCGCACCATCACGGTCGCCCCCCTCACCCGCGTCGAGGGGCACGGCAAGGTCACGATCCTGTTCAACGACGAGGACGAGGTCGTCGAGGCGCGCGTCCACATCGTCGAGTTCCGCGGCTTCGAGCGCTTCATCCTGGGCCGGCCCTACTGGGAGGTGCCGGTCATCGTGCAGCGGCTCTGCGGCATCTGCCCGGTGAGCCACCACCTCGCGGCGGCCAAGGCGATGGACCGCATCGTCGGCGGCGAGGCGCTCACCCCGACCGCCGAGAAGATGCGGCGGCTGATGCACTACGGCCAGATTTTCCAGAGCCACGCGCTGCACTTCTTCCACCTCGCCAGCCCGGATTTCCTGTTCGGGACGGACGGGACGGCGTCGAGCGCGTTCACCGCGCCGGCGGCGAAGCGGAACGTGCTCGCGGTCGCGGCGGCGTTCCCCGACCTCGCGAAGCTCGGCATCAGGATGCGCGCCTACGGCCAGCAGGTGATCGAGGCCACCGCGGGCAAGAAGATCCACGGCACCGGGGCCGTGCCGGGCGGGGTCAACAAGAACCTGTCGCTGCGCGAGCGCGACCTCCTGCGGCGCGACGTGGACGACATGCTCGGCGCCGCGCGCCGGGCGGTCGCCGTCGCGCACGAGTTCACGGCCGAGCACCTGGTCGAGCTGGTGCCGTTCGGGTCGTACGACTCGAACCACCTGGCGCAGGTCCGGGCCGAGGACGGCGCGCTGGACCTCTACCACGGCGTGCTGCGCGCGGTGGACAAGGACGGCCACGAGATCCTGGGCGGGGTGGACGTGCAGCGCTACCTCGAGGTGATCGCCGAGGAAGTGCGGCCCTGGTCCTACATGAAGTTCCCGTTCCTGCGCGCGCTCGGGCCGGAGCGCGGCTGGTACCGCGTGGGGCCGCTGGCACGGCTGAACGTCTGCCGCTTCGTGCCCACGCGCGAGGCCGAGATGGCGCGCCAGCAGCTGCTCGAGCTGACCAAGGGCCGGCCGAACAACGTCACGCTCTGCTACCACTGGGCGCGGATGATCGAGCTGCTGCACGCGATCGAGGTGGTCCGCGACCTGCTCGACGACGCGGACCTGCAGGGGGACGACCTCGTCGTCCACGGGCCGCGCCGCGAGGAGACCGTCGGCGTCGTGGAGGCCCCGCGCGGGACGCTGATCCACCACTACCGCGTGGACCGCAGCGACCGGGTGACGCTCTGCAACCTGATCGTCTCGACGACGCACAACAACGAGCCGATCAACCGCGCCGTGCTGAAGGTGGCCCGCGACCACTTCGGCGGCACGAAGGAGCTCACGGAAGGCATGCTCAACCAGGTCGAGGTCGCGGTCCGGGCCTACGACCCGTGCCTGTCCTGCGCGACCCACGCCCTCGGGCAGATGCCGCTCGAGGTCGAGGCGCTGAACCCCGACGGCTCGGTCCGGGGCCGCCTGCGCCGTTAGGCGCCCCGGGCGGACCGGACGCGTCACGTACGGGAGTCCGGCCCGGGGGCGCTGTCGCCCCGGGCCGGCATCCAGTAGCCTTTCCCGGCCCGAGTCGCCCCGCCCCTGAGAGGGGACCCGCCGTGAGATCCCCGTCTGACCCGCCGACGGCGGACGCCGCGCTGTTCCGCGCGGCGTTCGACCGGAGCCCCGACGCGCTGCTCGTGACGGACGCGTGCGGCCGCTGCGTGGCCGCGAACCCGGCCGCCGCCGACCTGCTGGGCGTCCCCGTCGAGCGCCTGCCCGGCCTCGCGGCCGGGGAACTCCCGGTGGCCGACGGCGAGTTCGTGTTCGCGGGTCCCGGCGGCGAGGCCCGCGTGGCCGAGGTCGCCGCCGTCGCGCTCGGCGACGGGGGCGTCCTGTCGGTCCTGCGCGACGTCACCGACGCGCGCCGCGCCGCGGCGCGGCAGCGCGACCTGGTGGCCCGGCTGGACGCGGCGAGCCGCGCGAAGGACCAGTTCCTCGCGGTGCTCTCGCACGAGCTGCGCACCCCGCTGACGCCGATCCTCACGCTGGCGCAGCTGATCGAGCGCGCCCCGGACCTGCCCCCCGCCGTGCGCCACGCGGCCGCGACGATCTCCCGCAACGTGCAGCTCGAGGCGAAGCTGATCGACGACCTGCTCGACCTGACGCGCATCACGCGGGGCAAGATGGAGCTCCAGTCGGCGCCGGTGGACGCCGAGGACCAGCTGCGCCAGGTCGTCGAGATGTGCGCGGCCGAGGTGCAGGCCAAGGGCCTCGCGGTGGACGTCGCGTACGGCGCCGCGCAGCGCGTCGTGCGGGGCGACGCCGCCCGGCTGCAGCAGGTCTTCTGGAACCTCCACCGCAACGCGATCAAGTTCACGCCGGCGGGGGGCCGCATCACGGTGCGCACGCGCAACACCGCGGCGGGCGTGTTCGAGGCGCGCTTCGTGG
>JADHED010002394.1_pt1 | contig 13180 bp, 12 predicted proteins | sample 8952041 | NCBI WGS metagenome assembly JADHED01 (sample SAMN16124423, study PRJNA663239) | bioreactor sludge metagenome | isolation source: sludge (control) | place: India:Bengaluru | collected 2018-09-08
AAATCAGCCTCAAAAGTGGCCGCAGCGGTGGACAGACGGGCGGGAGCAGCTACCAAAGTCATAGTGCGTTCTAAGGTTGGGTTCAGTTCTTTTCGGCAGGGATGGCCGAAGCGAACGCATCAATGATGCGCCGCAGCGGGGCCTGCTTGAGTTTGAGCGCGGCCTGGTTCACGACCAGGTAGGAGCTGATGTCCATGATGCGCTCGACTTCAACGAGGTGGTTGGCCTTGAGCGTGTTGCCGGTGGAGACCAGGTCCACGATGGCATCGGCCAGGCCGGTGAGCGGCGCCAGTTCCATGCTGCCGTAGAGCTTGATCATGTCCACGTGCACGCCCTTGCTGGCAAAGAAGTCGCGCGCAATGCCGGTGTACTTGGTGGCTACCTTGAGGCGCGAGCCCTGCTTGACGGCCTGGGCGTAGTCGAAGTCGTTGCGCACGGCCACGCTGACGCGGCACTTGGCAATGCGCAGGTCCAGCGGCTGGTACAGGCCCTGGCCGCCATGCTCAATCAGGGTGTCCTTGCCGGTCACGCCGATGTCGGCGCCGCCGTACTCCACATAGGTGGGCACGTCGGTGGCGCGCACCAGCACCACACGCACGTTGGGCTGGTTGGTGGGCAGGATGAGCTTGCGTGATTTTTCGGGGTCTTCCAGCACCTCGATGCCTGCGGCGGCCAGCAGCGGCAGGGTTTCGTCAAAGATGCGGCCCTTGGAAAGCGCCAGGGTGATCATGTTGCTGCTCATGCTTTTACTCGTTCGATGTCGGCGCCAATGCCGCGCAGTTTGGCCTCCATGCAGTCGTAGCCACGGTCCAGGTGGTAGATGCGGTCCACCACGGTTTCGCCGTCGGCCACCAGGCCCGCGATGACGAGGCTGGCCGATGCACGCAGGTCGGTGGCCATCACGGTGGCACCAGACAGGCGGGGCACACCCTCGATCACCGCCACCTTGCCATCCACCTGGATTTTGGCGCCCAGGCGAACCAGCTCGTTGACGTGCATGAAACGGTTTTCAAAAATCGTCTCGGTCACCGTGGCCGTGCCCTGGGCAATGCAGTTGAGCGCCATGAACTGGGCCTGCATGTCGGTGGGGAAACCGGGGTATTCGGTGGTGCGAAAGCCCTGGGCCTTGAGCGTGGCGCCGCCCGCGCTTTGCACTCGGATGCCTCCATCCACGGCCTGCACGGTGGCGCCGGCCTCGCGCAGCTTTTCAATCACGGCGTCGAGGTGGTCGGCACGGCCATGGCGCAACACCACATCACCGCCCGTGGCTGCCACGGCACACAGGAAGGTGCCGGCCTCGATGCGGTCGGCCACCACGCGGTGGGTGCAGCCGTGCAGTTGGTCCACGCCCTGGATGCGGATGCGGCTGGTGCCGAGGCCTTCGATCTTTGCGCCCATAGCGATCAGCATCTCGGCCAGGTCCGAAATCTCGGGTTCTTGCGCGGCGTTTTCCAGCACCGTTTCACCCTCGGCCAGCGCGGCGGCCATGAGGAAGTTCTCGGTGCCCGTCACCGTGACCATGTCGGTGGTGATGCGCGCGCCCTTCAGGCGCTTCCAGCCAGCGGGCAGCTTGGCGATCATGTAGCCGTGCTCCACCACGATCTCGGCGCCCATGGCGGCCAGGCCCTTGATGTGCTGGTCCACCGGGCGCGAACCGATGGCGCAGCCGCCGGGCAGCGACACCGTGGCCTCGCCAAAGCGGGCCAGCAGTGGGCCCAGCGCCAGCACCGAGGCACGCATGGTCTTGACCAGTTCGTACGGGGCTTCGGGCGTACTCAGCGCGCTGGCGTCGATGCGCACCGTGCCGTCGTCGGCGCGCTCGGCGGCCACGCCCATGTTGCGGATGAGCTTGAGCATGGTGCTCACATCCTGCAGCTGGGGCACGTTGAGCAGCGTCACGGGCTCGGCCGTGAGCAGGGCGGCGCACAACTCCGGCAAGGCGGCGTTCTTGGCGCCGGAGACCAGCACCTCGCCTTGCAAGCTGCGTCCGCCGCGAATCAGGAGTTTGTCCATCTCAAATCACCAAAATAGGGGTCAAAAGTGCTGCATGCGCTAGTGGAACATGCGCCAGCAGCTATCAAAAAGTGAGTTCTAGTGGCTGTGCAGGCGCTACTGCGCCTGGGCGGCCCATTCGGCCGGGGTGAAGGTCTTCATCGACAGCGCGTGCACTTCGTCGGTGTGCATTTTCGCGCCCAGCGTGGCATACACGCGCTGGTGGCGCTGGATGGCGCGCTTGCCCTCGAACTCGGCCGAGACGATGGTGGCATACCAGTGGCGCCCGTCGCCTTCGAGCGTGATGTGCTCGCAGGCCAGGCCAGCGGTGATGAGGTCTTTGAGTTGGTCAGCGGTCATGTCAATTCCGAATCTTGTAGCCCGTGCGCAAGAGGTGCACGGCCAGCGCGCTTACGGCCAGCCAGGCGATGCCCACGATGCCCAGGCTGAGCCAGGGCGAGGTGTCGCTCTGGCCGAAGAAGCCGTAGCGGAAGCCGTCGATCATGTAGAAGAACGGGTTGAGGTGGCTCACGGCCTGCCAGAACGGCGGCAGCGACTGGATCGAATAGAACACGCCCGACAGGAAGGTCATGGGCACGATGATGAAGTTCTGGAACGCAGCCATCTGGTCGAACTTGTCGGCCCAGAGCCCCGCGATCAGCCCCAGCGTGGCCAGCAGCGCCGCGCCCAGCAGGGCAAAGGCCAGAATCCACAGCGGCGCCGCAAACTCGGGCCGCGCAAACGCCAGCGTGACGATGAACACGCCCAGGCCCACCACCAGCCCGCGCACGATGGACGAGCCCACGTACGCGCAGAACCAAGCCCAGTGCGACAGCGGCGTGAGCAGCACAAACACCAGGCTGCCCATGATCTTGCTCTGGATGATGCTGGACGAGCTGTTGGCAAAGGCGTTCTGCAGGACGCTCATCATCACGAGGCCTGGCACCAGGAAGGCCGTGTAGCTGATGCGGTCGTAGACCTTCACATGGTCTTCGAGCACATGGCCAAAGATCAGCAGGTACAGCACGGCCGTGAGCACGGGGGCGGCAACGGTCTGGAAGCTGACCTTCCAGAAGCGCAAAACTTCTTTGTAAAACAGCGTTTGCCAGCCGGTCATAGCGCAACGCCCTCCAGTGGGATGTTGGACGCCGATGTGCCGGACATCACCTGCAGGAACACATCCTCCAGATCGGGCCGGCGAATCTCCATGTCCTGCACCTCGACCCCGGCCACGCGCAACGCAGCCAGGTGGTTTTCAATCTCTGCCGCGTCGTGGGCAGGCAACTGGACGATGCGACCGGTGACCCGCGCCACGGCAGCCAGCGACGGCGGCAGGGCCGTGTCGGTCTTGAACTGCAGCACGCTGCCCGAGGCCGCCTTGAGCAGCTCGCTGGTGCGGTTGAGCGCCACCACCTGCCCGGCCTTGAGCATGGCGATGCGACCGCACAAGGCCTCGGCCTCTTCCAGGTAATGGGTGGTGAGCAGCACGGTGTGCCCCTCTTTGTTCAGGCGGGCGATGAAGTGCCACAGCGTCTGGCGCAGTTCCACATCCACGCCGGCCGTGGGCTCGTCGAGAACGATGATGGGCGGCTTGTGCACCAGGGCTTGTGCCACCAGCACGCGGCGCTTCATGCCGCCCGACAGCTGGCGCATGTTGGCGTTGGCCTTGTCGGCCAGGCCCAGGTTTTCGAGCAGCTCATCGATCCACGCGTCGTTATTCTTCACGCCGAAGTAGCCCGACTGGAAGCGCAGCGCCTCGCGCACGTTGAAGAAGGGGTCGAACACCAGCTCCTGCGGCACGATGCCCAGCTTGCGGCGGGCATCCGCGTAGTTGGCTTGCACATCGCTGCCTTGCACCAGCACACGGCCACTGGTGGCGCGGGCCAGGCCCGCCAGGATGCTGATGAGGGTGGTTTTGCCGGCGCCATTGGGCCCGAGGAGCCCAAAAAATTCGCCCTGTTCAATGTCCAGGCTGACTTGGTTCAGGGCCTGGAAAGGGCCTTTGGGCGTGGCAAAGGTCTTGGAGATGGCTTGGAAGGAGACTGCGGGCATGAAGCCTTCGATTTTAAGGCCTCAGCCCTCTGCAGGCGGGGCGGCCGCTTCAATGGCCCCTGGCGGGCGCTGGGGGCCCTCAGTTTCATGGCTTGGGTGGGCAAAGCCACCCGGGACCCTGAAAGTTACTTCATATCAAGGTGCGGCGATCAGCAGCGCATCCACCCCATACAACCCTGCCATGCCCGCCAGACCAGCGGGCATGCCTTGCACGGCAAACTGCTTGCCCTCGGACAAGGCTTCGCGCCGGCATTCGAGCAGCACGGCGAGGGCCGAGGTATCGAACACCGTCAGCGCATGGGCATCCACCACCACCGTGCTGTCGCGGTGCACCCGCAGGCCCTGCTTGAGAATGTGCAGGCAGGCAGTGGCTTGGCGGTGGGTGAGTTCGGGGGGCAGCACCAGCATGGCGAGGGGGCTGTCAGCCCTTGGCTGTGCCCGCATTGGTCTTGTTGCGGGCGGCCAGGGTGTCGATCAGGCCTTCAATGCCCTTGGCATTGATCTCCTGCGCGAACTGGCCCCGGTAGGTTTCCACCAGCCAAACGCCCAGCACATTCAGGTTGTAGATCTTCCAGCCTGCCCCATCGCCAGGAGTCTTTTCGAGGCGGTAGTCGAGCTGGATGGGGTCGCCCCGGCCCACGATTTCGGTGCGGACCAGCACGTCCTTGTCTTCGGCGGCTGCGCGCAGGGGCTTGACCTGGATGGTCTGGTCATTGACCTGGGCCAGCGCACCGGCATAGGTGCGCACCAGCAAAATCTTGAACTCCTGCTGCAGCCGTTTTTGCTGCTCTGGCGTGGCCTGGCGCCAGCCGGGGCCGACGGCGGCGGCCGTCATGCGGCGGAAGTTGACGTTGGGCATCACCGTTTTATCGACCAAGGCGATCACCTTGCTCAGGTCTCCGGCCTGGATGGCCTTGTCGGACTTCACCGTGTTGAGGACATCGGCGGACAGCCGCTTGATCAGCGCATCGGGTGCCTCGTCGGCCGCCAAAGCGGACAGCGGCAGGCTGAACGCGGCACTGGCTGCAATGCAAAGGGCGGCACGGCCCAGGGAACGTCGGTTCATCATCTTCTCGGCTTTCATCGGTGCGGGCTTGTGCCCGTCAAATCATTGTGGAGGTGCTGGGCCAATGGCATGCGTCTCCGCGGTTGCGGGTTGCAAGCAAGTGCAACAGGGCCAGGCCCAAGGCGGCGCATTGGAGCATGTGCTCCGCCCGACGTGCCATCAGCGGGCAGGCTCTTCCGGCAGCACGCCGTTGTTGGCGCTGCCGTCGTCCTTGCCGTCGTCCTTGCCGTCGGCATTCTGTGCCTCACCGGCATGGCTGCGCACTTGCAGGTACACATCACGCGTAAAGCTGTACTTGTCCAGCGCGGCACTGTCGAGCACCGAGCTGGCGCGCAGCAGGTTGGCCCGCGTGTCCACCACGCGCAGGGCATACAACGAGTTGCGGGCCGAGACCGGGTCCACGTAGCTCACCACATTGCCCTTCATGTCCACCGGCAGCGCGAACGTGTCGCGCACGGTAGACGGCCCCAGGATGGGCAGCACCAGATACGGCCCCGTCCCCACGCCCCAGCGCCCCAGGGTCAGGCCGAAGTCCTGCTTGTAGCGGTCGATGCCCAGCTCGCTGGCGATGTCCAGCAAACCACCCAAGCCCATGAAGGTGTTCACATTGACCCGCATGAAGCTCGACGCAGCGGCTTCGCCGCGCAGCTGCAGCACGTTGTTCACGAACGACCAGACATCGCCCAGGTTCGCAAAGAAGTTGCTGACCCCCGTGCGCACGGGCGCGGGCGTGACCTCCTTGTAAGCCGTCGCCACAGGTTTGAGCACCATGGCATCGACCTGTTCATTGAAGTTGGTCATGCTGCGGTTGTAAGACTCCAGCGGGTCGCGGGGGTCAGGGTTGGCCACCGTGGCGCACCCGGTGAGCAACACGGCCCCCAGCAGCAGCGCCAGGCCTGCCGCCAGACGGGAAACCGACCACCTGTCACCAGCGATGCTGGCGCGGAATGTAAGAAGTGAATGCATCATTTTTTGCCACCTGTCCCTGCAGGTTTTGCGCCGTCTTCGGCTTTGCTGTAAAGAAATTGTCCGATGAGGTTCTCAAGCACCACCGCCGACTGGGTGGACGTGATCGTGTCGCCCGCCGCCAGGTTTTTTTCGTCGGCACCGGCCTCGATCCCGATGTACTGCTCACCCAGCAGGCCGCTGGTCAGGATCTTGAGGGAGCTGTCCTTGGGAAACGCGTAGCGGTTCTCCATGGCCAGCGTGACACGCGCCTGGAAGGTCTTGTCGTCAAAGGTGATGGACTCCACGCGCCCCACCACCACCCCGGCGCTGCGCACTGCTGCCTGGGGCTTGAGGCCGCCGATGTTGTCGAACTTGGCGGTGATGCGGTAGCCCGAATGGAATTGCAGGCTCAGCAGGTTGGCGGACTGCAGCGCCAGGAACACCAGTGCCACCGCGCCCAGCATCACGAAGAGCCCTACCCACAGATCGTTTTTGGAACGTTGCATACCTTTGATTCCTAGAACTGCCAGCACCGCCAGCGTCAGATACTGAACATCAGCGCAGTGAGCACGAAGTCCAGTGCCAGCACCGCCAAAGACGCCATGACCACGGTGCGCGTGGTGGCGCGCGACACCCCTTCGGGGGTAGGTTTGGCGGCGTAGCCCTGCAGCAGCGCCACAAAAGTTACCGTGAAGCCAAAGACCACACTCTTGAGCACGCCGTTGCCCAGGTCCTTCCAGACGTCTACCCCGCCCTGCATCTGGCTCCAGAACGCGCCGGGGTCGATGCCGATCATGAGCACCCCGACGATCCAACCGCCGATGATGCCCACCGCACTGAACACCGCCGCCAGCAGCGGCATGGTGATCACACCGGCCCAGAAGCGGGGCGCCAGGATGCGCTGCACCGGGTCCACCGCCATCATCTCCATGGCGCTGAGCTGCTCCCCCGCGCGCATCAGGCCGATTTCGGCCGTGAGCGATGTGCCCGCGCGTCCCGCAAACAACAGCGCCGTGACCACAGGCCCCAGCTCGCGCACGAGGCTCAAGGCCACCAGCAGGCCCAGCGCCTCGGACGAGCCGTACCGCTGCAGCGTGTAGTAGCCCTGCAAGCCCAGCACAAACCCGACGAACAGGCCCGACACGGCGATGATGGCCAACGAATAGTTGCCCAAAAAATGCACTTGGTCGCGCACCAGCGCGGGCCGCAGAAACGTGGCGCCCAGCAACCGCACCAGCCGCGCGAACAGCCGCGTGCCCATACCGATATCGGCGAGCTTGTGGCGCACCGCAAAGCCAACGTCGGAGGGCTTGTACCAGCTCACAGCGCACGCCCTCCCACGGTTCCAAAATCCTCCGCTACGGCCGGGCCGGGGTAATGGAACGGCACAGGCCCTGCAGGCAGGGCATTCACAAATTGGTGCACCAGCGGATCACGGCTGGCAAGCACCTCTTCGGGCGTGCCTTGGGCTGCCACCACGCCTTCGCCCAGGATGATCACGTGGTCCGCCAGGCGGAAGGTCTCTTCCAGGTCATGCGACACGACGATGCTGGTGAGCCCCATGGCGTCGTTGAGCTGGCGAATCAGCTGCGCCGCCGTGCCCAGTGAAATCGGGTCCAGGCCCGCAAAGGGCTCGTCGTACATGACCAGCTCCGGGTCCAGCACGATCGCACGGGCCAGCGCCACGCGGCGCGCCATGCCGCCCGAGATCTGGCTGGGCATCAGGTCACGGGCTCCACGCAGACCCACCGCGTGCAGCTTCATCAGCACGACATCGCGAATCAGGTCTTCGGACAAATCGGTGTGCTCACGCAGCGGAAACGCCACGTTCTCGAACACGCTGAGGTCGGTAAACAGCGCGCCGAACTGGAACAGCATGCCCATGCGCCGGCGCGCGGCATACAAAGCCTGCACGTCCATGCGCCCGACGTCCTGGCCGTTGACCAGCACCTGGCCGCTCTGGGCCTTGTGCTGCCCCCCGATCAAGCGCAGCACGGTGGTTTTGCCCCCCCCCGATGCCCCCATCAGCGCCGTGACCTTGCCGCGCGGAACCGCCAGCGTCACGTCGCGCAGGATCACGCGGTCACCGTACGAAAAGGTGACGTTGCGCAACTCGGCAAGAAAGGAGGACTCGGCCATGCAAGAAGGAGTGATCGGAATTCGGGCCTGCCAAAACACCACCCGCCCCCGAAAAACGGAGCGCAGATGGTAGCTGAAGACACAAACATACATTCACGTATGTTTGTAAAGAAAAGCACAACAGGCAGAGCCCCATCCCTTGGGACCGAGGCAAGCCCGGATTGACAGAACCCCTGATTGTACCAACAAAGCCTCCAGAAGGCTGACGCCCGGTCATTGCCGCAGCTTGCAGCCAAGCTCCACCAATACAAACGGCGCCCGAAGGCGCCGTGACCGTGATGGTGCGCAATGCGCAGGATCAGCGTGGCAGGTCCGAGTAACCCATGAGGAACTCGTCCACGGCGCGCGCAGCCTGGCGGCCTTCGCGGATGGCCCAGACCACCAGCGACTGGCCGCGACGGATGTCGCCGGCCGCAAACACCTTGGGCACGTTGGTGGCATAGCCGCCCTCAAAGTCGGTCGTGGCGCGGGCATTGCCACGGGCGTCCTTATCCACGCCGAATGCGTCCAGCACTGGGGCCACCGGGCTCACGAAGCCCATGGCCAGCAGCACCAGGTCGGCCTGGTAGTGCTTCTCCGTGCCGGGGATTTCGACCAGCTTGCCGTCCTTGAACTCGACCTGCACGGTGGTCAGGCCCTTGACCTTGCCCTTTTCGCCGACGAACTCCTTGGTGGAGATCGCAAACTCACGCACGCAGCCTTCTTCGTGGCTGGAGCTGGTGCGCAGCTTCAGTGGCCAGTATGGCCAGGTCAGGGGGCGGTTTTCCACTTCGGGGGGCTGGGGCATCACCTCGAACTGGGTGACGCTGGCCGCACCATGGCGGTTGCTGGTGCCCACGCAGTCGCTGCCGGTGTCGCCGCCACCGATCACGATGACATGCTTACCCGTCGCCGTGATCTGGCCCTTGAGCTTGTCGCCCGCGTTGACCTTGTTCTGCTGGGGCAGGAACTCCATGGCGAAGTGAATGCCATCGAGCTCGCGGCCAGGCACAGGCAGGTCGCGCGATTGCTCGGCGCCACCGGTCAGCAGCACGGCGTCGAACTCCTTGTTCAGCTGCTCGGGCGTAATGGTTTCCTTGGCCCAGTTGGTGACCTTGGAGTCCTTGCCCAGACCGTCCTTGGCAGCGCCCACGAAGACGCTGGTGCGGATGACCACACCTTCGGCTTCGAGCTGCTTCACGCGGCGATCGATGTGCGACTTCTCCATCTTGAAGTCAGGAATGCCGTAGCGCAGCAGGCCACCCACGCGGTCGTTCTTTTCAAACAGCGTAACGCTGTGGCCTGCGCGGGCCAGTTGCTGGGCTGCGGCCAGACCCGCGGGACCCGAGCCGACCACGGCCACCTTCTTGCCCGTTTGGTGTTTGGCGGGACGGGGCTTCACCCAGCCCTCTTCCCAGGCGCGGTCGATGATCGCGTGCTCGATGGACTTGATGCCCACGGCGTCGTCGTTCACGTTCAGCACGCAGGCTGCTTCGCAAGGCGCGGGGCAGATGCGGCCGGTGAACTCGGGGAAGTTGTTGGTGCTGTGCAGCACCTCGATCGCGCTCTTCCAGTCCGCGTGGTACACGAGGTCGTTGAAGTCCGGAATGATGTTGTTCACCGGGCAGCCGTTGTTGCAGAAAGGCGTGCCGCAGTCCATGCAGCGCGCGCCTTGCACCTTGGCCTGGCTTTCGTCGAGGCCGATGACAAATTCCTTGTAGTGCTTCAGGCGCTCGGGCACGGGCTTGTAGCCCTCTTCGATGCGCTCGTATTCCATGAAGCCGGTAGTTTTTCCCATGACGATGTCCTTGTCTATGAATGCTGTGCGAAAGGGGATGGCGTCGCCTTACTTGGCAGGAGCCACTTCTTTTTTGGTAGCAGCTACCGCTGGTGTAGCGGGCTCCTCCAGCACTTTTCGTTCATAAATTTCAGCCAACGCACGCTTGTACTCGGTCGGGAAGACCTTGACGAACTTGCTGCGCGAAGCGGCCCAGTTGTCCAACAGCTCGCGGGCGCGCTTGCTGCCCGTCCAGCGGTTGTGGTCTTCCAGCAGCTTCTTGAGCTGGGCTTCATCGGTCTGGCCGTTGTGCCAGATCGAGCGGGGCACGGTGGCTTCCTGCTCAGCAGAGGGCAGGATGCGTTCCAGCGCGACCATCGACATGTTGCAGCGCGACTCGAACAAACCGTCTTCGTCGTACACATACGCCACGCCGCCGCTCATGCCCGCCGCAAAGTTGCGGCCGGTCTTGCCGAGCACCACCACAGTGCCACCGGTCATGTATTCGCAACCGTGGTCGCCCGTGCCTTCCACCACCGCTGTGGCGCCCGACAGGCGCACGGCAAAGCGCTCGCCAGCCACGCCGCTGAAGAAGGCTTCACCCGTGGTCGCACCGTACATGACGGTGTTGCCCACGATGGTGTTGCGTACCGCGTCGCCACGGAAGTCAATGCTGGGGCGCACGATGACGCGGCCGCCCGACAGGCCCTTGCCGGTGTAGTCGTTGGCATCGCCGATCAGGTACAGCGTGATGCCGCGGGTGAGGAACGCACCGAACGATTGGCCGCCCGTGCCTTCCAGCTGGATACGAATGGTGTCATCCGGCAGGCCCTCTGGGTGCACACGGGTCACAGCACCGGAGAGCATTGCGCCGACCGAACGGTTCACGTTGCGCGCCACTTCGATGAACTGCACGCGCTCGCCCTTTTCGATGGCAGGCTTGCTGCGCTCGATGAGCTTGCGGTCCAGCGTGTGCTCGATGTTGTGGTCCTGTACGTCCACGTGGAAGCGCGGCACGTCGGCGGGCACGTTGGGTTGGGCAAACAGACGGCTGAAGTCCAGGCCGCGTGCCTTCCAGTGCTCGATGCCGTTGCGCATGTCGAGCAGATCGGTGCGGCCGATCATGTCGTCGAACTTACGGATACCCAGCTGGGCCATGATCTGGCGCACTTCTTCGGCGATGAAGAAGAAGTAGTTCACCACGTGCTCGGGCTTGCCCGAGAACTTCTTGCGCAGCTCGGGGTCTTGCGTGGCCACGCCCACCGGGCAGGTGTTGAGGTGGCACTTGCGCATCATGATGCAGCCCTCGACCACCAGCGGCGCGGTGGCGAAGCCGAACTCGTCCGCGCCCAGCAGCGCGCCGATGGCGACGTCGCGGCCGGTCTTCATCTGGCCGTCGGCCTGCACGCGGATACGGCCGCGCAGGCGGTTCAGCACCAGGGTCTGCTGGGTTTCGGCCAGGCCGATTTCCCACGGGCCGCCCGCATGCTTGATGGACGACCAGGGCGATGCGCCCGTGCCGCCGTCATGGCCGGCGATCACCACGTGGTCGCTCTTGCACTTGGCCACGCCTGCGGCGATGGTGCCCACGCCTACTTCGGACACCAGCTTGACGCTGATGCCTGCGTGCGGTGCAACGTTCTTCAGATCGTGGATCAGCTGGGCCAAATCTTCGATGGAGTAGATGTCGTGGTGGGGTGGTGGCGAGATCAAACCCACACCCGGCACGCTGTGGCGCAGCTTGCCGATGTAAGTGGAGACCTTGCCGCCAGGCAGCTGGCCGCCTTCACCGGGCTTGGCGCCCTGGGCCATCTTGATCTGGATCTGGTCAGCAGACGACAGGTACTCCGCCGTCACACCAAAGCGGCCCGAAGCCACCTGCTTGATGCGGCTGCGCAGCGAATCGCCGTCCAGCAACGGCAGATCGACTTCCACGTTCTCGGCGCCAATCACGCTCTTGAGCGTGTCGCCCTTCTTGATTGGAATGCCTTTGAGCTCGTTGCGATAGCGGCGCTCGTCCTCACCGCCCTCACCCGTGTTGCTCTTGCCGCCGATGCGGTTCATTGCCACGGCCAGGGTGGCGTGGGCTTCGGTCGAGATCGAACCCAGCGACATGGCACCGGTGGCGAAGCGCTTGACGATTTCCTTGGCTGGCTCGACTTCATCAATCGAGATCGCCTTGGACGGATCGATCTTGAACTCGAACAGGCCGCGCAGCGTCATGTGGCGCTTGCTCTGGTCGTTGATGATCTGGGCGTATTCCTTGTACGTGTTCCAGTTGTTGGCACGCGTGCTGTGCTGCAGCTTGGCAATCGCGTCCGGCGTCCACATGTGGTCTTCACCACGGGCGCGCCAGGCGTATTCACCACCCGCGTCCAGCATGGTTTCGAGCACGGGGTCGTCACCAAACGCGGCCTTGTGCATGCGAATGGCTTCTTCGGCGATTTCGAACACGCCAATGCCTTCCACGCGGCTGGCGGTGCCGGTGAAGTACTTGCTGACGGTTTCAGTGTTCAGACCGATGGCCTCGAACAACTGCGCCCCGCAGTAGCTCATGTACGTGCTGACGCCCATCTTGGACATGATCTTGGACAGACCCTTGCCGATCGCCTTGACGTAGTTGTAGATGGCCTTGTCGGCAGACAGGTCGCCGCCCAGGTCTTTGTGCATGTCGGCCAGGGTTTCCATGGCCAGGTAGGGGTGCACGGCCTCGGCGCCGTAGCCGGCCAGCACGGCGAAGTGGTGCACTTCGCGGGCCGTACCGGTTTCAACCACCAGACCGGCAGTGGTGCGCAGGCCCGCAACCACTAGGTGCTGGTGGATGGCCGACAGCGCGAGCAGCGCGGGGATGGCGACTTGCGTAGCGCTCACGGCGCGGTCGCTGATGATGAGGATGTTGGCACCGCCCTTGATGGCGTCCACAGCCTGCGCGCACAGCGAGGCCAGCTTGGCTTCCACGCCTTCACGGCCCCAGCTCAGGGGGTAGGTGATGTCGATGGTCACGCTCTTGAACTTGCCGTGGGTATGGCGTTCGATGTCGCGCAGCTTGGCCATGTCGGCGAAGTTCAGCACAGGCTGGCTGACTTCGAGGCGCATGGGCGGGTTGACCTGGTTGATGTCCAGCAGGTTGGGCTTCGGGCCGATGAAGCTGTTGAGCGACATCACGATCGCTTCGCGGATCGGGTCGATCGGCGGGTTGGTCACCTGGGCGAACAGCTGCTTGAAGT
>JADHED010002397.1_pt1 | contig 13171 bp, 9 predicted proteins | sample 8952041 | NCBI WGS metagenome assembly JADHED01 (sample SAMN16124423, study PRJNA663239) | bioreactor sludge metagenome | isolation source: sludge (control) | place: India:Bengaluru | collected 2018-09-08
ATTCTCAAAATAGATTATCTTTGCGATTAAAATTCAAATCTATGAAGATACTCTACAATATTTATCAAGTCTGCTTTGCATTACCTGTCTTATTGGTGCTGACTATACTCACCGCTTTAGTTACTACAGTGGGATCTTTAATAGGAGGAGCCCACATTTGGGGATACTACCCGGGCAAAATATGGTCACAATTGGTCTGTTTTTTTCTTCTCATACCTGTCAAAGTAGAAGGTAGGGAAAAGCTTCACAAACATACTTCCTACGTTTTTGTTCCAAATCATCAGGGGGCTTTTGATATCTTTTTAATCTACGGATTTATTGGCCGTAACTTTAAGTGGATGATGAAAAAAAGTCTGCGGAAAATACCTTTTGTAGGAAAAGCTTGTGAGAGTGCCGGACATATATTTGTAGACCGTTCGGGCCCCAAAAAGGTGCTTCAAACAATAAAGCAGGCCAAGGGGTCATTAAAGGATGGCGTATCACTCGTTGTCTTTCCTGAAGGAGCACGTACCTTTACCGGGCACATGGGGTACTTCAAAAAAGGAGCTTTTCAGTTGGCTGATGAATTGCAGTTGGAAGTGGTGCCTGTGACTATAGACGGCTCGTTCGAAATATTACCAAGGACAGGCAAATGGATAAACCGACATCGTATGATACTGACTATACACGAACCTATTCCCCCTCACGGACACGGGATAGAAAATATAAAAAACACGATGAACATAGCTTATAATGCAGTAGAGAGCGCATTACCCGAAAGCTATAAAGGAATGGTCAGAAATGAAGATCAAGAGCAAGGCTAAAAACTTTTCTAGAAGTTTATATATGAGCTTTATAATTATGAAAGATATTAAGCAAGACCTCTCTTTTATACTTAAGTAGGGATCTTAAATAATAACCAGATAAAAAACTCTGTCTAAAACCAATCAAGGTAATGTAGAATCAGCTTGATTTCGTTGCTTTAAAACCATATTTTCCTCCATGCGCCGATGTTCATCAATCAATTGCATGTTTTCCTTTGCCTTAACAAGAAAGTCTCTTATCAACGGATTATTTTGGAAAGTAGGTGGAGCATTATTTATAATTTCTTCTATTTGCGGTGTCATTACCGGATAAGGCAATGAACTGCATAGCATCATAAAGACACCTGGCCCAAGTACATTATTGTAGTTCGTGGAGATAAAGTCCTTAACGTAATCATTCATCTTCTTGACTAAAATAGCATTTTCCCTAGATAACTGATCATGTACTTCCGTCAGATCGGCACCGTCCATAACCATCCTCGCCTCCTTACTGTCCAATTCACTTATACCCAATTCAAAAGCATTGCGCTTGGCCAAAAAAGAGTATAATGCATCATTCAAAGGAGTCCCTTTGGCATCCAGTTGGGAATCAGTGATGGATACATCCATCTTGCCATCTTCAAGAACCAAAGGCATGATACTCTCACCGTCTATATATAAAGTGACAAGCATAGCTGAGTCAACCTTCCCCTTCATCGTAAATAAACCATGAATAACCTCGGCTGAGTCAACGTTTATCCACTGTCCACCTTTATAGCTTTTTAAGAATAGCATCTTACCATCAAGGCTGGTGATAGATGAAGATCCTTCAATTTTATATTTCTTCGTACAAGAAGCAAAAACCATCAATAATAACAAAGGTAACAAATGACTTAAATTCACTCTAATCATGCAAATACGATTTAATGAAACATTTCCCAAATGTACGACGTATTCAAGTTGTAAAAAAACATTTTATCAATATTTAATTTTTGCCTTAATTTTTTTCTTTAATATTATTTATAAGCTATCAAAGAAAGAAAAACTATTCAGCTTTTTTCCTATTTTTGCAAAAATGATAAGGATAACATATTCTGAAACAATAAATCAATGGTAATGAAAATCAAAAACTTTCTAGTATTATTTGCCACGCTAGCTTTCGGTCAATTTATAAAGGCCGATGAAGGAATGTGGTTGTTGCAGTTGATGAAACAGCAAAATTCTATTGACTTGATGAAAAAGCAAGGGTTGAAGTTGGATGCAGATGCATTATATAACCCTAATGGCGTTTCACTAAAAGATGCAGTAGGTATCTTCGGAGGAGGATGCACGGGCGAAATTATTTCATCCGAAGGATTAATCCTGACTAACCATCACTGTGGTTATGCATCAATTCAGCAGCATAGTAGTGTGGAACATGATTATCTTACGGATGGGTTCTGGGCAAAGAACCGCAGTGAAGAATTACCTACTCCGGGATTAAAATTTCAATTCATCGAACGTATTGAAGACATTACATATATTGTCAATCAAAAGATAGCGAATGGGGAAACCTCAGAAATCAAAGCGTTGACACGTCCTTTTCTCGATAAATTAGCTAATGAGTTATTTGAAAAAAGTGATTTAAAAAACAAAAAAGGTATTCAGGTACAGGCATTGCCTTTCTATGCAGGAAATAAATTCTATTTATTCTATAAGAAAGTTTATTCGGATGTACGTATGGTAGCTGCTCCTCCTTCTTCGATCGGAAAGTTCGGAGGTGAAACAGACAATTGGATGTGGCCACGTCATACAGGTGACTTTTCTATGTTTCGTATCTACGCTGATGTCAATGGTGATCCTGCAGAGTATTCACCCAATAATAAACCGTTAAAGACTCCGAAGTATTTAACGATATCAATCAAAGGTTTGAATGAAGGTGACTACACCATGATAATGGGATTCCCCGGAAGCACCAGCCGTTACCTTACCGTATCGGAAGTTAAAGAACGTATGGAAGCTTCCAATGATCCACGTATCAAGATTCGCGGTGTACGCTTGGCTGTGTTAAAGGAAGTCATGGATGCCAGTGACAAGACACGTATTCAGTATGCAAATAAATTTGCAGGTTCAAGCAACTATTGGAAGAATTCAATAGGAATGAATAAAGCTATTATTGACAATGACGTATTGGGTGCAAAGGCGGAGCAAGAAAAGAAATTCAATGAGTTCGCTAAAAATAAACCTGAATATCAGGGAGTCGTAAACAAAATAGATTCTATTGTAAGTAGTACAATGCCCGTTACTCGTCAATTCTATTACCTGTCGGAAGCTTTCAGAGGAGCTATTGAGTTCGGAAGTCCCTTCCAGTTAATGGATCAAATGAAAAGAGCCATTAATGAAAAGAATGACAGTTTAAAGAATAAAACAATTGAGGAACTTAAGGGCGTTTTTGCGGCACTTCACAACAAAGATTACGATCATGAAGTGGATCGTAAAGTGGCTAAAGCAGTATTCCCGGAATATGCCAAAGCTATTGCTGCAGCGGATCGCCCTGTATTCTTCAATGTAATTGAAAAGCAATTCAAGGGAGACTATAATGCATACATTGATGCAATGTATGATAACTCTATCATGTCCAGCCAAGCAAACTTTGATAAGTTCATCAAGAAACCTACTGTTAAAGTCATTGATAATGATTTGGCTACAGCATATTCACGCGCTAAATTCGATAAAACAAATGAAATTGCAAAGCTTCTGAATACAGGTGGTAATGAACTGGCATTATTGCACAAAGCATACATCCGCGGCTTGGAAGAAATGAAGTTACCGGTACCGTCTTATCCGGACGCAAACTTTACCATCCGCCTCACTTATGGTAATGTGAAATCATATGACCCTCGTGATGGTGTGCATTACAACTACTATACAACAGCTGATGGTATATTGGAAAAAGAAAACCCGGAAGACAGAGAATTCATTGTACCGGGAAAATTGAAAGAATTGATTGAGAAAAAGGATTTTGGTCGCTATGCATTGGCTGACGGAAGATTACCGATCTGCTTCTTAAGCAGCAATGACATCACCGGAGGTAATTCAGGAAGTCCTGTCATGAATGCTCAAGGACAACTTGTAGGCTGTGCATTCGATGGTAATTGGGAGTCATTAAGTGGAGACATTAACTTCAACAACCAGTTACAGCGCTGTATCAATTTGGACATCCGCTATGTTCTGTTCATTCTAGAAAAATTAGGAAACTGCAAACATCTTGTCGACGAGATGACAATTGTAGAGTAATAAATGTGAAATGATAAGTGATTGGGAAAAATACAACCAATCCTTATCATTTCTTTTTATTTACAAATCGTAAACTGCTAATCACAATATAATAAATGATAAAGAAAATTCTTTTACTCGCTGCTTTTACTTTTCCCATCCTACACTTAGCTTTTGCCGACGAAGGTATGTGGATGCTTACAGATTTGAAGAAACAAAATGAAGTAGCCATGACAGAGCTAGGTCTACAAATTTCTGTCGATGATATTTACAACCCTAATGGAATTTCCCTAAAAGATGCCGTAGTGCACTTCGGAAGTGGTTGTACAGGTGAAGTAATATCAGCGGAAGGCTTGGTATTAACGAATCATCATTGTGGATACGGCTCCATTGCTCAATTGAGTAGTGTGGATCACGATTATCTGACCAACGGATATTGGGCAATGAATAGAGAACAGGAACTCCCCTGCAAAGGTCTGACTATAACATTTATCGATCAAATACTGGATGTGACAGATTATGTCAAAGAGCAGTTGAAAAAAGATCCGGATCCAAATGGCGTAAACTATTTATCTCCTAAATATTTGGCCATAGTAGCTAAACGATTTGCAACAACCGAGAATATCAAAGATAAACCGGGGCAAGTTCTTGAGCTAAAGGCTTTTTATGGTGGTAATAAATATTATATGTTTATAAAAACCACTTACAGTGATATCCGCTTTGTAGGTGCTCCTCCTTCATCTATCGGAAAATTTGGTGCTGACACGGACAATTGGATGTGGCCCCGCCATACCGGAGACTTCTCAATGTTCCGTATCTATGCAAATTCCAATGGAGAACCGACTCCTTATTCGAAATCAAATATTCCTCTAAAAGTAAAAAAGCACCTGACAATCAGCTTAGATGGATACCGTGAAGGGGATTTCACTTTCGTAATGGGATTTCCTGGGAAAAATTGGAGATACATGATTTCGGACGAAGTGGAGGAACGAATGCAAACAGTTAATTTCATGCGTCAACATGTTCGCGGGGTGCGCCAAGAAGCATTATTGCAAGAAATGCAAAAAGACCCCGCAGTTCGTATTCATTATGCCAGTAAATATGCCTCATCTGCCAATTACTGGAAGAATGCCATTGGCATGAACGAAGGATTAATCCGGCTAAAAGTTCTTGAGACTAAACGTGCACAACAGGAACAGTTACTTTCAAGAGGTCGTGAACTGAAAGATTCTTCATACCAAAAAGCTTTTAATCAGATCAGAAACATCGTACAAGTTCGTCGCCCGGCCCTATATCACCAACAAGCGATCCAAGAAGCTCTTATCACAGGGTTGGATTTTATGAGTATTCCCAATGTCAGTGCTTTAATGGAAGCATTAAAAAGTAAAGATAAGGTGAAAATTAATACGGCAACTGATAGCTTAAAAGTTGCTGCTAATGGTTATTTCGCGTCTGTACCTTTTCCTGAGGTTGAGCGCATTGTAGCTAAGAAGATGCTGCAAACTTATAAGGAATACATACCTGCAGATCAGCGTATCGGGATTTTCGCAATCATCGATAAACGATTTAAAGGTAATAGCGATGCTTTTGTAGATGCGTGTTTCAAGTATTCCATATTCGGCTGTAAGGATAATTTTGACAAATTCTTACGCAAACCCAATTTATATAAATTAGGTTTCGACTGGATGGTTCTGTTTAAAAGCTCTATTACCGAAGGGTTGCTCCAGACAGCAATTGCAATGGCTGAAGCCAATAAAAACTATGATGCTGCACACAAAGTATGGGTAAAAGGCATGATGGATATGAAACAGAGTTTAGGTATTCCAATCTATCCCGACGCAAACTCGACACTTCGACTCTCTTATGGTCGCGTACTTCCATACACTCCCGCTGATGGTGTGGTACATAAGTATTATACAACTTTGAGTGGGGTAATACAAAAAGAGGATCCCAACAATTGGGAGTTTGTAGTACCTGCTAAACTCAAGCAATTGTATCAGACAAAAGACTTTGGAAGATACGCCATGTCTAATGGAGAAATGCCGGTATGCTTCATTGTCAATACTGACAACACTGGAGGAAATTCAGGTAGTCCGGTATTTAATGCCAAAGGTCAGCTTATTGGGACAGGCTTTGACCGGAATTACGAAGGATTGACAGGTGACATTGCGTTCCGTCCTTCTTCTCAACGAGCTGCAGTTGTTGATATCAGATATACCCTATTTATTATTGATAAATTTGCCGGCGCATCTCATCTCATTAAAGAGTTGACGATATCCGAGTGAACCTAATCTGTATTCATTTGTTATATAATCTGAAATAGAAAAGCTGATGCATTCAAAATAAAATCATCCTTGGCATCAGTTGCAAAAAGAACGATGCTAAGGATTTTTTTTACAAAAAGATGCGAAAGATTATCTATTATGATAGTAATAACAAGTAAGACAGAAAAGGAACATTATGGAAAAATTCAAAGACTTAATACAATCTGAGAAGCCTGTACTGGTAGATTTTTTCGCTACTTGGTGTGGTCCGTGTAAGGCTATGCATCCTGTACTGGAAGAATTAAAAGAAGAAATAGGGGATGAAGCCCGTATTGTAAAGATAGACGTAGATCAACATGAGGATTTAGCAGAATTATACCGTATCCAAACAGTCCCCACATTTATTGTATTTAAGAAAGGAGAAGCCCTGTGGCGTCATTCCGGTGTGATTCGTGGGAAAGATTTAATGGCAGCCATTGAACAAGCTAAGAACTAAATCGGATTATAAAGAAATTTAAATTAAGGTATCTATTTGGGATACCTTAATTTTTTTACACCTACTGTAAATCATTATCTTCTTTAGCATTATCATATAAAGAGCTCCAGCTTCTAATATATTTCTATGAATGGAAATCAAATTCTCCAGAAGAAAAACTAATCTTACATAAAAAGTTTTAAAGATAAATCCGCTTTACTAAACTTCAAATTTCCTACAAAATCCAATGCTATCTTTACACCTTAAAACATCGATACATAATATGAATGAAACATCAAAATACCAATTCACCATTATTATTCCAGTATATAATGAAGAAGACAATATATACTTGCTTGAACAGAAGATAAACGACTTTCTACCCACATCTTTATACTCAACTTGTGTCCTATTTGTCAACGACGGCTCTACAGATTCCAGCTTAGTACGCATCAATGAAATATGCACACGCAATAATCATTTTTTTTACATCTCACTAGCGCATAATTCCGGGCTTAGCGCAGCTCTTAAAGCAGGAATTGACAATACAGACTCGCCTTACGTGGGCTATATGGATGCAGACTTACAAACCACTCCTAACGATTTCAATCTCTTGCTTAATGAAATAAAAGATTATGAACTTGTAATGGGAATACGGGCAAATAGGAAAGACTCATTCTTTAAAAATATTCAATCAAGAATAGCTAATGGATTTCGCCGTATGATGACCCATGACGGGGTGGAAGATACCGGTTGCCCCCTAAAGGTCATACATTCTGTATATGCAAAACGGATTCCCTTTTTTAATGGGATGCATCGCTTCATACCTGCCTTGATACTCCTACAGAAAGGAAAAATCAAGCAGATACCCGTCCGCCACTTTCCACGAATAGCAGGTCAATCAAAATATCATTTATGGAACAGATTGGTATCTCCATTTATTGATTGTTTTGCATATAGATGGATGAAAAAGCGCTACATAAACTACCAAATAACGAAAAATAATCTGACACTAAAGTAGGTATATATGAGAGGTCATTTCATCATATTCGCAATAGGATTTCTTGCACAATTATTTTTTTCCGCACGAACCATTGTTCAATGGATCTTAACAGAGCGGGCTAAACATGTACTATCTCCCTCCATTTTTTGGATTTTAAGTATTGCCGGCTCCTACTTATTATGTTTATATGGTTGGTTTAGGAATGATTTCGCAATCATTTTAGGGCAATTTATTTCCTATTATATTTACCTAGGAAATCTCAATTTAAAAGGAATATGGAGTAAAATTCCTGTTTTACTAAAAGGACTTTTACTCATAACACCCGCATTTGCAACCGCCTACATGCTTCGAGACATTAGCGGGTTTATGAATAGTTTCCTTCAAAACAAAACAATTCCTGTCTGGATGGTCATTTTTGGCACTATAGGGCAACTCACTTTCACACTTCGCTTCATATACCAATGGTTATACTCTTATCGTCATCACGAATCATTATTTCCTGCAGGCTTTTGGATAATTAGCTTGATTGGTTCTTCATTAATCTTAATATACGGAATCATAAGAATAGATCCGGTATTAATATTGGGACAATCTTTCGGTTTGATGGCTTACGGAAGAAATTTATATATAGATCTCCATGAATCTAATTATGCAATTAATGAAGAATAAGCTTCCATACATTGCCGTGTGCTTGGCTTTAGTGCCTCTTATGCTTTTTAGAGATTTTACTCCAGATAACGAACTACGTTATTTGAGTATTGCAGATGAAGCAATTAGGAACGGTACATTCTTCACTTTTACCAATCACGGAATGATATATGCCGATAAGCCCCCCTTGTATTTCTGGTTCATAATGTTTGCTAAATTTCTGCTAGGAAAACATTATATGCTTCTATTATCAATGATATCGCTAATACCGGCACTGATAATAGTACATACGATGGATAAATGGATAAAGCATACAAACCAAGAGATGCGTTTAACCGGAGGCTTAATGCTGCTAAGTTGTGGATTATTTCTCGGCATGACTATTATTCTGCGAATGGATATGCTTATGTGCATGTTTATCACCCTAGCGCTGCATTCTTTTTATGAGATGTTAACAATAAGAAGCAATAGCAAGAAAAAATCCTACTTATTTCCAATCTACATTTTTTTCGCTTTATTTAGTAAAGGTCCAATAGGCTTACTTATACCCTTATTTAGCACCATCACCTTTTTAGTATTGACAAAACGTTGGCGTTCTATAGGTAAATATTGGGGAATAAAAACATGGGGAATTCTTTTAATAGGGTGCACTATTTGGTTTATCTGCGTTTACGTTGAAGGGGGAACATCCTATCTCAATAATCTTCTTTTCCATCAAACTGTAGATCGGGCTGTGAATTCTTTCCATCATAAACAGCCTCCATACTATTACCTCATTTCAGTTTGGTATTCTATGTTACCATGGTCCATATTTATTATTGGGTCAATTATCACAGCGATTTGGAAGAAAAAGATTAGATTGGAATTCCAGTTTTTTTTCTTGAGCATTATAGCAACTACATTCATCATTCTATCACTTATCAGCTCTAAGATAGACGTATATTTATTACCAATCTTCCCTTTTGCCGTATATCTCACTATTTCCTTATCCGAGATTAAATGGAATCATTGGCTAGCGATATCCGTTGCAATACCATCATGTATCTTTATTCTAGCTACACCTACTCTTTTTTATTTAGCGAGACAAACAGATACTCTGTATATGGGACACATATTATTCTATATAGCTGCATGCGTATTGAGTCTAACCGGAGTATTTTCATTATATATACTCTATTATAAAAAACTATTTTTGAGAGCGATTCGGCAAATTGTCTTCGGATTATTTTGTGCAATATTTATTGGTAGCTGGGCCATACCAAAGATTAATGCAGAACTTGGTTATGGAGATTTATGTCGAAAAGCGATAGAAATGGGTAATGAGCACCATGTCTCTAATTATGCTGTATACGATATTTCGAGACCGGAGAATATGGATGTATATCTAAAACAAAATGTACATGTCACTACTTTGGATGATATAAATTCGAGAAAAATACAAAATACAATTCTCATGATGCCTACCAAAAATATTAAATTATTGAGTAGTAACATTATAGAACACAAAATCTATACCGTAGGAAGTTATAGTATTATTAAGTTATGAATGAAAAAAAGCTAAATATGAAAGTACTAGTTACCGGAGCTGCTGGTTTTATTGGATCATATATGGTGGAAGCTTTGCTCAAAGAAGAATATGAAGTTGTTGGTTTGGATTCAATCAATTCATATTATGACAAACACCTAAAATATGCCCGACTCGAAGAATCAGGTATCAATCATGATGAGATTAAGAAAAATCAATTCACTACAAGCCAGCTCTATCCGAAGTATAGGTTTATAAGACTCGATTTAACAGACAAAACGGATATAAAAGAACTTTTTCAGAATGAAAAATTTGATATAGTCGTCAATCTCGCTGCTCAAGCAGGTGTTAGATACTCTTTGGAAAATCCTTATGCATACGTAAAGTCCAACGTACTAGGTTTCTTGAATATATTGGAGAGTTGTAGATATAATGGGATAAAACATTTGCTATATGCCAGCTCAAGTAGTGTGTACGGGATGAATAACCATACTCCATATATGGAAACAGATCTTACAGATATGCCAATCAGCATATATGCTGCTACAAAAAAGACTGATGAGTTAATGGCTTATTCGTATAGTAAGTTATACGGTGTGCCCACGACAGGCTTACGCTTTTTTACTGTCTATGGTCCTTGGGGAAGACCGGATATGGCTCCTTTTCTATTTTTAAAATCAATTTTAGAAGGAACTCCTATAAAAGTCTTTAATCATGGAGAACTTAGCAGAGATTTTACGTACATTGATGATATTGTAAAAGGAGTAATGCAGATGGTAGCACGTCCCTCTATAGAGGAAATTCCCTACCGTATATATAATATAGGAAATTCCACTCCGGTCAACCTAATGGATTTTATATCAGTAATAGAAAAAGTAACCGGAAAAACTGCTATAAAAGAGATGAAAGAAATGCAACCGGGAGATGTTTATTGTACGTATGCAGACACTACTCATTTAAAACAAGATTTTGGATATACTCCATCGGTACCTATACAAGTAGGAATTCAAAAATTTCATGAATGGTATATGAAATATTACTATAAGAATAGCGTACCTATAAAATAGGAGTTTCTATCCATATTCCGGTATGCATTTCCATAACATTATCATATCCGGCTCTCTGCAAAGCCATCAATGCTTCTTTTCGCCCGTCATTAATACGCTCCGGATAATGCGCATCACTATTTACCAGGACGCGTACCCCGCGATCATGTAAGACTTTAAAGTAACGAATATTCGGGTAAAATACATTTAAACTCAGGTAAGCTTTTGTATTAACCTCCATCATATAACCTTTGTCAGATATAGCCTCAAAGTAAGAATGTACAAGATCGTTATACCATTTTTCATCCATTAAACCGGGACGATAACACGTTGCATTATAATGTATTTTATCAGCATGCCCTACAATATCGAATCCTCCCAACTCAACCATTCGAAAAGATCGTTCATAATATAATTTGACCACTCTGTCCAAATCACCATGAAAATGATGATCAACAATAGAACGAAATTTATCTGCCGGAACATCTATATCAACTACTTCACCGAAATCATTATAAAGCATGTGCACCGAACCAATACGATAATCCAAAGGTAACTGGGTAAATCGAGATAGAGACGGATTGCTTTCTTCATTTAAGTAGTCAATCTCCAGACCAACATAAAGCTCTATTTTATCGACATATTTAGTTTTTAATCTTTTAAACTCAGCCAAGTAATCATCCATACTCTCCCACTCCATTGTCCATGCAGTAGCAAACGGAAGCGGTGCATGAGACGAAAAGCCATATGCTGTAAATCGATTACTGATTGCAAAACGTACAAAATCTTCCATATTAGCCCTCCCATCACAATAGAGACAGTGGCTATGATAATTAGTCAAATTAGCAACTCCAACTTCCATCGCTTTTTTCCACATATTAACCTTCTATTTCACTCAGCTCCAACCAGCGCAAAGTCTTCTCATCAATCAAATCATTCAAGACAGGCAATCGCTTCGATTTTTCAGTCAACTCATCCACTGACAATATTCCACTACATAAAGCGTCTTCAATGCCTTTCTTTTCATTTTCCAAAGAAGCTATTTCATTTTCAAGTTGCTCAAACTCCCTGCGTTCCTTATATGACATCTTACGTTTCTCGTTTAAACGTACCCTGGCTGTCTTTTCTTCTAACGGTTTAGCCGATTCTTTTTCCTTCACAGCCTGAAGATGTTGCTCTTTCCACCCCCTATATTGAGTGTAGTTCCCTGGAAAGTCACGAATATCAGCATCTCCATTGAATACGAGCAAGTGGTCAACTACTTTATCCATGAAATACCGATCATGACTCACAACAATCACACATCCTTTAAAACTTTGCAGATATTCCTCCAATACGTTTAAAGTGACAATATCTAAATCGTTTGTCGGCTCATCTAAAATCAAGAAATTAGGATTTCTCATCAAAACGGTACATAGATATAGCCTACGGCGCTCTCCACCACTTAGCTTATAAACATAACTGTATTGCGTTTCAGGAGTAAACAAGAAATGTTGTAGGAACTGAGAAGCAGTAAGTCGCTTACCATTGCCAAGTTCAATGACTTCAGCAATATTCTGCACCACATCAATAACCATCATCTGATCATCAAATAGCAAACCATCCTGTGAATAGTAGCCGAATCGGACTGTCTCTCCAATATCAATAGTTCCGGAATCCGGCTTGACCTCTCCCATTAACATTTTAATGAAAGTCGACTTACCTGTTCCGTTATTCCCTATAATACCCATCTTTTCATACCGGGAAAAAATGTAAGAAAAATCCTCCAGTATTTTTAATGAATCAAACGATTTATAAAGATGATCAGCTTCAAATATCTTATTACCAATATAAGAAGCCTTCATGTCGAGTTTGACATTGGTATCGTTAAACCTTTGTTTTGCTACTTTTTCCAAATCGTAAAAAGCTTCTTCGCGGTAACGAGCCTTATGCCCACGAGCCTGAGGCATTCGCCTCATCCATTCCAATTCCGTACGATATAAATTATTAGCGCGGGCTATTTCGGAATTAGTAGCATCCATTCGCTCCTGCCGTTTCTCAAGATAATAGCTATAATTACCGTTATACTGATAGAGCTGATGATTATCAATCTCCATGATTTCGGAACATACACGATCTAGAAAATAACGGTCATGCGTCACCATCAACAAAGTTAAATTGGTACGTCGCAAAT
>JADHED010002398.1_pt1 | contig 13171 bp, 8 predicted proteins | sample 8952041 | NCBI WGS metagenome assembly JADHED01 (sample SAMN16124423, study PRJNA663239) | bioreactor sludge metagenome | isolation source: sludge (control) | place: India:Bengaluru | collected 2018-09-08
GCAGAAGAGGACTTCACCGACCTTCATGCCTGGGCGGAGGTCTATCTGCCGGGGGCAGGCTGGATTGGTCTCGACCCCACCTCGGGGCTGCTCGCGGGCGAGGGGCATCTGCCGCTCGCCTGCACGCCCGATCCCGAGAGCGCGGCGCCGGTCAGTGGAACCCTCGACCCCTGCGACGTAACGTTCGCGCACGAGATGGCGGTCGAGCGGATCAAGGAGACGCCTCGAGTCACGAAACCCTACACCGAGAAACAGTGGTCGGCGATCTTGGACTTGGGAAAGGAGGTCGACAGACGCCTCGTCGATGACGACGTTCGGCTGACGATGGGCGGCGAACCGACGTTCGTCTCTATCGACGACATGGAAGGCGACGAGTGGAACACCGCCGCGGTCGGTCCCGACAAACGGAAATTGGCGGTGATCCTGCTCCACCGGCTGCGCGAACGGTTCGCCCCCGAGGGCCTCTTGCACTTCGGTCAGGGCAAATGGTACCCAGGCGAAAGCCTGCCGCGGTGGGCGTTCTCCCTCTATTGGCGGGGTGACCGCATGCCGCTGTGGCACGATCGCACTCTGATCGCTGGCGACGCGGCGCCAGGTGCGGCCGAGCAGACACCTACCATTGACGACGCCGACCGGTTCATTCGGTCGCTGGCCGAAACGCTCGGCATCGATCCGGACTACGCTCTCCCCGCCTACGAAGACCCCTTGCCGCACCTCAGCCGGGAGCAAAACCTTCCCGAGAACGTCGATGCGTTCGATTCCAAGCTTGAATCGGCCGAGGAGCGCGCTCGCCTCGTCCGCGTGCTTGAGCGCGGACTGGCCAATCCGGTAGGTTTCGTCCTACCTGTCCAGCGTTGGCAGGCAAAGGACCGCTCCCGCTGGCGGAGCGAGCGCTGGTCATTCCGCCGCCACAGGATGTTCCTGATCCCGGGCGACTCGCCGATCGGCTACCGCTTGCCGCTGGAATCGCTGCCCTGGGTGCCGCCGGAGGCGTTTCCGTTCTATTCGCCAGCCGACCCGTTCGCCCAGAGGGGCCCCCTACCGAGGCCGGCGGCAGCGCCGCGAAGCCGCGTCGGTGAACAGATGATGGTTGCCGTGCCCGAGGTTTCGGCGCCTGACGTCGCGCGCCAGCATCAGGTCGGCCAGGAAGCAGGCAGCGGGCCGCATGGCGCGGTGCGAACGGCTATCGGCATCGAGCCACGCGACGGTGCGCTCTACATCTTCTTGCCGCCGACCGAAGAGGCCGAGGAATACATTGCCCTCGTTGCCGCTGTCGAGGACACCGCATCGAAGCTCAACATGCCTGTTCGGCTGGAGGGGTATGGACCGCCGACGGATCCCCGTTTGAACATCATCAAGGTGACTCCCGATCCCGGCGTGATCGAGGTCAACATTCACCCGGCGCACAGTTGGGAAGAACTGGTGGCAATCACGACCGCGCTTTACGAAGACGCGCGTCTGACGCGGCTCGGCACCGAGAAGTTCATGATCGACGGTCGCCACACGGGCACAGGCGGCGGCAACCACATCGTCGTCGGTGGACCGAGCGCGGCCGAGAGCCCGTTCTTGCGCCGTCCGGATCTGTTGCGCAGCCTGATTGGCTACTGGCAGAACCACCCATCGCTATCGTACTTGTTCTCGGGCCTGTTCCTCGGGCCGACCAGCCAAGCGCCCCGTGTGGATGAGGCCCGGAACGATCAGCTCTATGAGCTGGAAATTGCGTTTGCCGAAATTCCAGACTCCGATGACGGCGAGACGGCCAAGCCATGGCTCGTCGATCGCATCTTCCGCAACCTGCTGATCGACGTGACCGGCAACACGCACCGTGCCGAGATTTGTATCGATAAGCTGTATTCGCCGGAGGGCCCCAACGGACGGCTCGGACTGGTCGAGTTCCGTGCCTTCGAAATGCCGCCGCATGCGCGCATGAGCATCGCTCAACAGCTTGTCCTAAGGGCTTTGATCGCTTGGTTCTGGCGCAAGCCATGGAAGAAGTCGCTGGTCCGGTGGGGGACGAGTTTGCATGACCGGTTCATGCTGCCGCATTTCGTCTGGAAGGATTTCGTGGAGGTCTTGGACGACCTTTGCGCGGCTGGCTTCGCGCTCAAGGAGGACTGGTTTGCGCCCCACTTCGAATTTCGATTCCCGGTCTACGGCCGCGTCGAGTACGACGGCGTGACCATGGAGCTGCGCCAGGCGCTCGAGCCCTGGCACGTGATGGGCGAGCAAGGCGCGATGGGTGGCACCGCCCGTTTCGTCGACTCCTCCGTGGAACGCCTGCAGATCCGGGTTGGCGGCCTCACCGAAGGCCGGCACGTCGTCGCCTGCAACGGCCGGCGCATCCCTCTGCAGCCGACCGGAACGCGCGGTGAAGCGGTCGCGGGAGTACGGTTCCGCGCCTGGCAGCCGCCCAACTGCTTGCATCCGACGTTGGGTGTCGACGCGCCGTTGATCTTCGATCTGTTCGACACGTGGTCGGGGCGCTCGCTTGGTGGATGCACCTATCACGTTGCCCATCCCGGCGGCCGCAGTTTCGAAACTTACCCGGTGAACGCGTTCGAAGCCGAAGCCCGCCGAATGACCCGCTTTCAAGACTTCGGGCATACGCCCGGCCAAACCAAGGTTCCGGTGGCGACATCGAGCGCCGAATACCCGGTAACCGTGGACCTTCGCAGGCATGCGTAGACCGCGGTTCCGCACTAAGATGACTGCGCGCATCGCACACGCCGGTATCCGCGAATTGCGCGCATACGAACGTCCCGGTTTCCGTTTCAGGGAGCCGAGCAGCGCCATAAGAAAGAATGCGTGACATGAACGCCCGGTTGCCGCAAGTCGGCGAGGAGGATCACCAGTCGATCCTGCGGTCTTACGACCTCATCCCAGGCATTTACGACGAGATGATGGACCCGGTCGCTGGACCGCGACCGCACTGGCAGCCGTTCGTCGCCGGCGTTCAGGCGATGACAGAAGCCGACCTGAACGGCTACCTGCGCAAAGCAGAACGCATGTTGCGTGACAGTGGCTTCGCGCATTCGCTCGCAGCGTTAGCTGGCCTGCCCGAACGGCCGTGGGAGCTAGACTTTGTCCCACTGCTCATACCAGCAGAGGAATGGGCGTTACTCGAAGCCGGGCTGGTGCAACGAGCGCGCCTTCTCAATGCCGTTCTTGCCGACCTCTATGGCCCGCAGCGATTGCTGGCGAACGGTCATTTGCCGGCGGCCCTGGTTTTTGCGAATCCGCACTTTCTCCGCCCGTGCCATGGTATCGCACCGCGCGACGGCATTTACCTCAACACCTATGCGGCCGATCTCGGCCGCGGACCCGACGGAAGGTGGTGGGTGGTTGCCGACCGCACGCAAGCCCCGGCAGGCGCTGGCTACGCACTCGAGAACCGCCTCATCATGTCCCGGTGCATGCCCAACTTCTTTCGCCAGACTCACATTCACCGGCTGGCAGTCTTCTTTCAGAAGCTGCACAACGGTCTCTTGGCGCGCACCGGCCGCGACGATCCGCGTATCGTTCTGCTGACCGACGAGGCGAAGGTCGACAGCTATTTCGACCACTCCTACCTCGCCCGTTATCTCGGCTACACACTTGCGGAAGGTGCCGACCTCACGGTCAGACAAAACAAGCTCTACCTGAAGACAGTCGAAGGCCTGGTACCGGTCGACCTCATCCTGCGCGGGATCGATTCCGAACTGTGTGATCCCCTAGAGCTCGACACGCAGTCAAGCCTAGGAGTTGCCGGCCTCCTGCAGGCCGCCCGTGCCCGAACGGTGATCGTCGCCAACTCGCTCGGCAGCGGCTTGGTCGAATCGAAGGCGTTGATGGGATTCCTGCCCAATTTGTGCCGGGTACTCCTTGATGAGGATCTGATACTTCCAAACACGGCGACGTGGTGGTGTGGACAGGACGACGCGCTTGAGTACGTCGTGCGGAACTTGGACGCGGTCGCGATCGATCAGGCCTTTGAGCCGCGCCCGTTACTCGGGTCGACTTCAAGCCCCATTCTCGGAAGCGACCTCACCGACCAACAACGCGAGCAAGTCGTTCAGCGCTTGAAACGACGGGGTGACGACTTCGTTGCGCAGGAGCTCATCGTCTTGTCGTCGACGCCGATCTGGCACGAGGGTGCTTTGCATCCGAGACCGATGTCTGTGCGGGTCTTCATCGCCGCTTCGGAGGACGGATACACGGCAATGCCCGGCGGACTAACCCGGGTCTCGGCCACCGACAACCCCAAAGCGGCGCTGCTCCGACGCGGACAGGGGGCGAAGGACACGTGGGTTCTCTCGCATTCGCCGACCTCCACATACAGTCTGCTGCGTTCGCGCGTCGGCACGATGAGCCCTAGGCGACGAAGCAAGGACATCCCCAGTCATTCTGCGGACAACCTGTTCTGGTTGGGGCGTTACGCCGAGCGCGCCGAAGATATGACGCGTGCCTTGAGGAGCGTCGTGCGCCGGTTGACCGAGGACCCGACCGATCCCCTCGAGGTCGCGGTGCTGCAGCGGGTGGTGGACGTTCTGCTCGACAAGACCGACATCGCCCCAGCATCGAGCGACGAAGTGGGCGCCGGCGTCACCACATCCATCGAACGCCAGATCAACGCTCTCATGTTCGAGCCGGGGATCCGGTACGGCCTCCAAATCACGGTCGCCGATCTCAAACGGACGGCGACCCTCTCCCGGGACTGGCTGTCGCTGGAAGCGTGGCGAGCGCTCAGCCGTCTGCACCTTGAGGCGACACGGTCCCGTCTGTCGGGCCGGTTCGACGTGAGCGAGACGATCGAGCGAACCGAGGACTTGGTCCAGGCTCTCGCGACGTTCAGCGGTCTCGAAACGGAGAACATGACCCGCGACTACGGGTGGCGGTTCCTCGATATGGGCCGTAGGCTCGAGCGAGGTTGGCACCTAGCGCGCATTCTGCGCGGGCTCCTGGTCCGTGACGAACCGGAAGAGGACGGCAGCCTGGTTCTGCTCTTGGAGGTCGCCGACAGCATCATGACCTACCGATGGCGCTATCTGGCAACGCCGATGATGGCGCCGGTCATCGACCTGTTGCTGCTCGACGAGACCAACCCGCGTTCGGTGGCGTTTCAGATCGCAGCTTTGTTGCAGCATGTAGACAATTTGCCGTCCATCGTCTCGCCGCCGGCCAGAAGCGACGCGCAACGGATCATTTTGTCCCTGTCGACAGCGGTCCGGCTCGCGGAGATCCCCGTCCTGTGCGAAACGGACGCCAATGGATACCGAGGTGCGCTGGCGGCACTCCTAGACCGCCTCGATGCCAGTTTGCCGCGCCTGTCGGAGGCGATTACACGCGACTACTTCAGTCATGCCGAAGCGAGGCGGCCCGTCGACCTCAAGCCAGCGGCGGAGGAGGCGTGATCTACGAAGTGAGCCACCGGACCCGCTACCGCTACTCCATTCCGGTCTCGTTCTCTCACCACGTCCTGCATCTGAGCCCGCGGACCTTCCCCCACCAGGTTTGTCATCGGACGGCGTTGTCGATTTCGCCGACGCCGACGATCCAAACCGCAAGGACCGACTATTTCGGTAATCCCGAGACCCACATCACCTTGCAGGAACAACATAGAGAACTTGTGTTGCATGCCCGAAGTGTGATCGAGGTTCGCGAGACTCCCCGTCCGGTTCCCTCAAAGACGAAGCCGTGGGACGAGATTTACGGCTCACTCGTGTCGGACCTCTCCGAGCCGGCGCGGAATGCTCTCCAGTTCGCGTTCGACTCTCCGCGTACACGGTACACCGTGGATCTTCGGGACTATGCGACCGAGTCTTTTCTGCCGGGTCGGCCCGTCCTCGAAGGGGCTCTCGACCTCACGCAGCGGATTTTCCGAGATTTCGATTACGACAAGACGGCGACGACAGTATGGACCCCGATCGACGAGGTTTTTGCCGGTCGACGCGGCGTTTGTCAGGACTTCGCCCATCTTGAGCTGGCCTGCCTCCGGTCCCTCCGGGTACCGGCCCGCTATGTTAGCGGTTACTTGCTCACCAAGGCGCCGGAAGGCAAGGACAAGCTCGTCGGGTCGGACGCGTCGCACGCCTGGCTGTCCGTCTGGTGCCCGGGACACGGATGGATCGACCTGGATCCGACCAACAACCTTCTGGTTTCAGTCGAACACGTGGCGATCGGTATCGGCCGCGACTACGGGGACGTGAGTCTTGTTAACGGCGTCATCTTCGGTGGCGGCGCGCACACCATCGAGGTCGCCGTCGACGTAAGCCCCATCGGGGTAGCGACGATCTCCTGATCGCGAAGGTGCGCGACTGAACCGCCCCGGGTTTGGCGGAGGCTCTCATTCCTGAGAGGATGGAGCAATGGACAAGCCGAAACAGACCCGATCGAAGTTTTCGTCCGAGCTGCGCGAGCGTGCGGCGCGGATGGTTTTGGACCACCAGGCGGAGTACCCGTCTCGCTGGGCGGCGCTGACGGCGGTTGCAGCCAAGATTGGCTGCACGCCGGAGACGCTGCGGCTGTGGGTCGCCAAGGCCGACAGCGCGGCGGAGCAGCAGGCCAGGTTTGACGCCTTTCGCCGGGACTTCAATACGAACCGGCCGCACGAAGCGCTCGGGCAAATCCCACCGGTCCGCCGTTATCATCCTTCGCCGCGACCGTCCCCCGATAAGATCGCGGCGCCATGGTACGACCCTGATCACGCGACCCGGCGGGTCAGGCCCACCGGCGAGATCAAGTGGGGCGGCGATCTTGTTTTCATCAGCGAGGCGCTCGCCGGGGAGACCGTCGGCGTCGCCGAAACCGAGGATGGCGACTGGATCGTCCGCTTCGCTGCGGTCGATCTCGGGCTGATCGACCGAACAAGCAAAAAACTGCGTCGTTTTGCGGCGGCACGGCCGTGCCGCCGCAAACCTCAACCGGAACAAAACAAGGAGACTGTCAACCATGTCTCCGGTCCATAGTGTCAACAATGTCGCCGGTTGCTCACAGCCCCCTCTCCGATCGCGTGTGGCTGGCGGCTCAGCTGGTGTAGTACTTTGCCCGCTTACCGTAATAGTAGCCGGCATCTCCGTAGCCGTAGTAGGCCTGCTTGCGAACGTCGACCATGTTGAGGACCACGCCGTGCAGCGGCATGCCGAAGCGGGTCAGCTGATCCATGGTGTAGCGGACGACGCGCTTGCGCGTCTTGCCCCAGCGCACGACCAGGAGCGTCGCGTCGGCCACCATCGGGATCACTTGGCCCTCGGCGAGCGCCAAGGCGGGAGGTGCGTCAATGACGATCAAGTCGTAGCGGCCGCGCAGCGTGGCTAACAGTCGTTCGAGTTTGGCGGCGTCGCTTAGAACCTTACGGTCTGCGGACGAACCGCCGCCGGATACCATCAGGTCCGCGAGGGAGGCCGGATCTGACTGGATGGCGTCCTCGGCCGTCGCTTGGTCGCTCAGCACCTCGTACAACCCCGGCTGGGCGGAAATACCGGTGACGCGGGTGGTGAGCCGCGAGCGGCGGAAGTCGGCATCGATTAATAGCGTCCTCCGATCGGCTTGGGCTTGAGCGCGGACGAGGGAGAGGCCAAGCGTTGACTTGCCCTCGTCCGGTTCGGCCGAGGTTAGCACCAGCACCTTCGGCGGACCCTCAGGAAACGCCAGCAATAGCCGCGTATTGAGCGAGCGGATTGCCTCCGCGTACGCCGAGTCCGGCCGTTTGAGGATGAAGGTCTCGGGACGGTCTCCACCCCCCTTGGCCGCCGTCAGCAAGGGCACATGCGCCAGTACCGGCAGTTCGGTAACGGCCTCGATCTGCTCGGCACTGCGGAACCCGGCATCCAGGCTCTCCAAAGTCAATGCGAGGAGGCCGCCGACCAGGATCGAGCCGAGGAACGCGATCATGACCACGAATACCTTGCGGGGATACGAAGGCTTGTCCGGCATCGCCGCCGGTGAGACCACGCGGGCGTCGGGCAGCTGAGCACGCATGTCCTCCTGCGCGCTCGCCTGCATGAAGGAGGCGAGAAACTGCTCTAGCAAGAGCTTATTGGCGTCGGCCTCGCGTTCGAGCGCGCGCAGGCCAATCGAGGCTTGGTTCGACTGCACCATGTCGCCTTTGACCGCGGCGAGATCGCGTTGCAGGGCTGCTTCACGGCCGCGGGCGACCACAACTTCGTTCTCGGCGCGCTGCACGATCTTGCCGATCTCGGCCTGCAGCTTCTGCCTGAAGCGCTCCCTCTCCGCCTGCAGCTGGATCATCGCAGGATGACGGGCGCCCAGGCTCTGCCCCAGTTCCGCTTCCTTGCGCTCCAGTTCCAGCTCCTGCTCGCGAAACCTCTGGATCAAGGAGGAGTCGAGAACCTGCACCGCTGTGTCCACGTTCTCGGCGTTTTTCAGGTTGCGCACCTGGGCGAGCCGAGCCTCCGCTGCGCGCCGCTCAATGGTGGCGTCGGTGAGCTTGGTGCTCAGATCCGAGACATGCTCGGTGACGAGGGAAGTGGCGCGGCCCTCGAAAAGGCCGTGCCGCTTGCGATAGGCCTCGATCTCCCGTTCCGACGCTTCGACCTTCTCCCGCAAAACCTGGATGCGTCCGGCGAGCCAGGAGCTGGCCCGCTGGGCGTTGTCGAACTTGTCTTCCAGACGTGCTACCAGATAGAGCTCGGACAGCGTGTTCAGGACCCGGGCCGCCGTCCGCGAGCTCTCGGAGGTGAAATTGATGACGACGGCGCGGGAGCGTGGGATCTGCTTTGCCTGCACGTCCCCGAGCACAGCATCGATGATCTTGTTATTCTCCTTATCGAGGAGTTCCTCAACCGTTAGCTGAGTCGGATCGGTTTCATTCGGCGCCTTGGCAGGAAAAAGATCCAGTCCGAGCGTGTCCTTGAAAAACGTTGACAAAGCGCTGGGCGGCCGCAGCTTTCCGTTGAATTCCGAGTCTTGGTCGAGCTGCAGCGCCTTGATCACCCGGTCAGCGAGCTTGCGCGAGCGGATCACCTCGATCTCGGTTAGGATCGAGGCCTCGTCCTGCGGGGCGCCGGCGACCGCGGCCTGGAAATCGAACAGCGGCCCGGTCTTGTTCTCGAACACCACCTGCAGCTCGGCCGTGTAGCGCGGCGTCGCGGTCTGGACGTAGAGGACGGCGAGCCCAGTCAGCAGCACAACGACGCCCAAGATTGCCCACTTGTGCCGCCAGAAGCTGCGGATTGTCTCGCGCAGTTCACTATCGAGCGCGGCCAGCGGCCTGCGTCGCGGCTCGCCGGGTTCCGATTGAGTGGCGGTTGTAAGCCGTTGATCCATGGTCTTCTGTCACCTTATGAGCATCAATCTGGGCATTTGCCCGGCAAGCGTGCACCGGCCATAACAACGTACTGCAGCGTGACCATTTTGCTCCAGCCGGCAGAAAAGCGCTCGCAACCTTGACGATAATAAGCTCATCTCATTCACGCAATCCCCAACAGTGGTCCGTTCCTTGCGGGCCATCTGGCCCACCGGAGCGTCGCCCCCAAAACTCATGCTCATAGCCGGCCCCCACACGGCACCCGATCTAATTCGGAAGACATTGCAAGAGACATCAGGGGAGTGTCAGTTCCCGCTACCGCGGGTGGCCGGCGGAGTGTCGCGAGACAAGGGCGGGATATCGGCACGGGAATACGACTCGCCATCGGCGGGAGGATCAGCTCTGCGGATGCGGCCAGTGATCACCATCGCTGCCAACACGCTGGCGAGGAGAACGAAGACTGAAAGGAGTTCGCGCTGCAAGCCATCCAGCGGTCCAAGAGTTGCCGCCGCCCAAGGGCTGGCGGTCAGGCCGTCGATTGCCGCATGAAAACCGGTCTCGCCACCGGCCGTGCTGGACTGGCGTGTTGCTGAAGCAATGGAGGCCGGTGACGCGTTGAGCAGTGATGAGTGAGCTTTACCGTTGGTCGCGACCTCAGCCGCATTCCCAGTGTTCTCGCCACCGGAGCGTGGCGCGAAGACCGCCAGCAATCCCAGCGTGACGAGGAGACAGATTCTGCGGCTAACCATATCCCCCTCCTGCGGTGCGTGGTCGACTTGGTCGGTCGACCGACTGCAAAGCAACGCGAAACTTGCTCTTCCTTAGTTACAGCCTCAAGATAGCACAGTCGTCGAGTCGGACGGAAGGCCTCAAACAAGGCCCAAATAAGCCATATGCTGCACCAGGAATGCGTCCATTTGTCTATGCGAGCAACCATCTAGGGTATTCTCGCACGCGCCGAGGTGGACCCCTCCATTTACCTGACGATTTCGGGCGCATTTTTTGTCATGAGCGCGGATTGAACCGGCTCGGGCTCGCCGGAGGCTTGGTGATTTGAGTCATGCGGCCCTAGCAGGCTGCTGAAAAGGGTGGCGACTGGGGGTCGTTTGTGATTCCGTTTGCCGGGCTGGGGTTGGGAGGCAGGGATGCGGGGCAATGACACGGTTCGCGGGTCGCTGTTCAGCTACGTGGACCTGGAGACGCGCATTCGTGCGGACCATCCGCTGCGGGTAATCCGGGAGATCGTGAACGCGACACTGAAGGCAATGTCGGCGGAGTTCGATGCGCTGTATGCGCCGGCTGGCCGGGAGTCGATCCCGCCGGAGCGGCTTCTTCGGGCGCTGTTGTTGCAGGCGTTCTATTCGATCCGCTCGGAACGCCAACTGGTCGAGCGGATCGAGTTCGACCTGTTGTTCCGCTGGTTCGTCGGCCTGGGCGTCGACGATCCGGTGTGGGATGCGACCACCTTTACCAAGAACCGCGACCGGTTGCTGGAAGGCGACATCGACCGCCGCTTCCTTGCCGCCGTTCTGGTACAGCCGCAAGTGAAGGCGCTGCTGTCCGGCGAGCACTTCTCGGTGGACGGCACGCTGTTGGAGGCCTGGGCCAGCAGCAAGAGCTTCCGCCTCAAAGACGGCTCCGGCCCGCCGGCCGATCCGGGCCGCAACGGCGAGCAGGACTTTCGCGGCCAGAAGCGCTCGAACGAGACGCACGCCTCGACGACCGATCCGGATGCGCGGCTGTACCGCAAGGGCCGCGGCAAGGAGGCGAAGCTGTGCTTCATGGGCCATGCGCTGATGGAGAACCGCCACGGGCTGATCGTCGGCGCCGTCGCCACCCGCGCCTCGGGTCACGCCGAGCGGCTGGCCGCGCTGCATCTGATCGAACCCCATGCCGGCCGGGCACAGCGCGTCACCGTCGGCGCCGACAAGGGCTTCGATGCCCAGGACTTCGTCGACGATCTGCGCGAGAGCAACGTCACCCCGCACGTGGCGCGCAACGACAGCAGCCGGCGCCCGGCGATCGATGGCCGCACCACCCGCCACCCTGGCTACGCGGTCAGCCTGCGGATCCGCAAGCGGATCGAGGAAGCGTTCGGCTGGGCCAAGACGGTGGCCGGGTTGCGCAAGGCCCGCCACCGCGGACTGCCCAAAATCGACTGGCAGTTCACCTTCGCCATGGCCGCCTACAACCTCGTCCGGCTGCCGAAGCTGCTCGGAGCGGTGACGTGACACCCGGAGTCCGTTTGCAACCGCACGCCGGGGCCAGAAATACCCGCCGAATACCCTGCCGGGCGCCGCCAGCGCACATCCCAGCGACCAAACGACGCTCCACAAACGCCAACGCTCGATCAATCGGACGCCATTTCAGCAGCCTGCTAAACACCGTGTTGCCGGAGTCGCGCGAGCGGGCAGGGGCGACCTTTTCCCGCAGAGCGGGGCTCTCCTCGATCAGCGGATCGATGCGCTGCTGTGAGAAGCGCCTGGCGAGTTCGACCGAGGGCTGCACCGCCAGCATCGGCCCGGGAGCGTGGTGGATGACATAGCCGATCCAGCAGCAACCTCCTTCGCTAGCTCCCACCTGACTTCCCTTCATGAACACCACCCGCTGTGCCGCATGCCGCGGGCTGAGCGCGTCCATGATGTCGCGCAGGTACGGCGTGCGCGATGTCCGCCACGGCCCGGCCTCCGACGCGCCGCGCGGGCTCAAGACCCGATGCCGATCGGCCCACACCGAGACGGTGAGATCGGGATCCGGGGTGAGCCCGGCGGCCCAGGCCCGCAAAAGGTCCGCTGCGCCATCGAAGGCGAACGGCACTTCTGGCACATCTGCCAGAGGTTCGTGCATCGCGCTACCCCAGCTCCGGCCGGACATCGGCCAGCTCGTCGAGATGCTGGCGGATGTAAGTTTCGAGAACGGTTTGCATCGCGTGCGGATCGAGCCCCAGCTCGGCCGCCATCATCGCCGCAACGCGGGCCGGCCAGCCGGCCCAGGCATCGCGTTCCTGCCGCGCCAAACGGAACACCATCGCGACGGCACGGGCTCGGTCGACCAGCTCGCCGCGCAGCTTTTGTAAGCGCATCTTGCGCTCTTGCGCCTTCAGCACCTCGTTGGCGGTGCGCGCCTGCAGGTACGTCATGCCGCCGGCCGCCTGTGGCGCCGGCAGGCCCTGCTCGCGCAGCGTCTCGGCGACCGCGCCGACTGCCATGTCTGGCACCGGGCGCAGCGACGGGTTATGCCGGCCGCGCTGCATCGAGGGATCGGTTGCCTGCCGGCGCCGGGCATCGCTGGCCGCGGCATCGATCGAGCCATCGGCGTGCAGCACGAGCCGGCCTGAGGCGCGCGCCTTCTGCACCGCGCCGCGGCTGACGCCGGCGTGCGCCGCGTACTCGCGCTCACTCATGCCCTGGCGTTGGACGGTCATGCGCTCATCCTAGGGCGCGATCAGAAACACATGCGATAACAGTCGATTAGCCTTGATGTCCCGGCGGGCTTACGCCTTCATGTGTCCATCAAGAGCGAATGAACCAGGAACGAGGGTGACGACGATGACGACGACGATCCTGCCCACAACCAACCAGGCCTGGGGTTTCTGGGGAACGATGGGCTACACGACCGCCGATCAGAGCCAGGCCTGGGCCTTGGCAACGACCGCCATCGCCAAGGCGACGGACGGCACACCGGAAGCGGTGCGCCACGCTACAACGGCTTCGCCGTTGCTTAACGCTGACCGTCGCTTACGCGACGTCTTGGACAGCCGCCAAGGTCGCCACTTCGCCGATGCTGAGCCTGCCCCCGCCATCGGTCCGAGGGGGCAGGCGAAGGCCAGCGAGCTTTTCAACGGCCGCACGCTCGCAGAGGCGGTCGACGCTGCGGTCGCGACGTGGATGGCGTGGAAAATCGACAAGCAGACCCAACGCGAATACG
>JADHED010002401.1_pt1 | contig 13145 bp, 14 predicted proteins | sample 8952041 | NCBI WGS metagenome assembly JADHED01 (sample SAMN16124423, study PRJNA663239) | bioreactor sludge metagenome | isolation source: sludge (control) | place: India:Bengaluru | collected 2018-09-08
GGCACTGTTTCAACCCGAAAACGGGGAGAAAGTTGCGCCAGTTCCAATCCCCCGGCTCAGGCGACCGGGTCTTTCCACGGGCCGTCGGACAAGGCTTCTTCCTCGGAGGTGTAGGATTTGAAGACTTTGTCCAGACCGGCCAACTGGAAGACGGACTTCACCGAATCGCCGGGATGCAGGATGCCGATCCGTCCGCCGAGTTGTGCGATTTTTTGATAGGGGACGATCAGGGCGCGGATCCCCATGCTGGCCACAAAATCCACTCCCTGGAAATCCACAAGCAATGCGCGAATCCCTTCGTCAATCCGGCTTTCGGCCAATTTCCGAAATGCCTCCGCCCCGGAGTGGTCCAGACGGCCTTCCAGAACCAGCACCAGGGCCGGTCCCGCGCGATGTTCGAGAATGTTCATTCCGCGAGGGTCATTCCTTTTGCGCGCGCTTGGCAAGCTCCTTCCGGGTCAATCTTTCGCCGCCAGAACCGCCGCGACATTGAGGCGGTGGACTTCCCCGTAGGGCGGAAAGTCTTTCAACACACCGGAGGCCAGATCGGCGGCGATGAAAGTTTGCAGGTCTTCCTTCGCGAGGCCTTTGTCCGTGCGGCATCGCAGGAGTTTTTCCACATAGCGGTGTGTGGCATCGAGCAGGGAAGGCTCGTATCCGCCGGCGGCGATGACTTCCGGAGAACCGTGGTTGGGAAGGATCCGTCGGAATTTCCAACCGGCCACCCGCCGCAGTTCTTCCAGGTGCCTTCCGAGTTTTCCGGCTTCGGCGACATAGGTGATGGGATCTTCCAGGGCATCTCCCGCGAAGAGCAATTCCCTGTCGGGAAGCAGCAACAGACTTCCATCGTGGCTGTGGATGTCCACATGGCGCACCTCGACCGCAAGCCGACCGATCTGCAAGGTTGTCGATCCCTCGTATGTCCGATTGGGAAGAAGGAGGGGACGGATCGGCGGGGTGGCCGATTCCATTTCCTGCCGGTGTTCCGCGAGAGCCCTGGCTGTGAAGGCATGGGCAAGGATCTCACAGTCCCCGAACACCTCATTGCCCGCCACATGGTCATCATGCCAATGGCTCAAAACAACGGTGAACCTGCGCACGCCAAGATCCGTCAATGTCCGACGGATGATTTTCGCATGAACGGGGGAAATATGGGTGTCGTAAACAAGCGCCTCCTCCCCGTCGACGATCGCATAGGAACAGATGCCGAGGGAATACGCCCCATCGTCCAGCCAGTTGGGAGCCTGTGAATAAGCGCGCACGCCTTCCACCCGGCCGTCATAAAAAGCGATCACTCCCGGAGCCGGATGAAAAATCCGAAGGGTGGAGCCAAGGATGTCCGGCATTTGCGTCGGGCGGGGGATGCCGTCCTACATCATCTTCGCCCCCATCTCGGCAAGAGCACTGCGCTCGCCTTTGCTGAGCGAGATGTGGGCTGTGATGCTCTGGCCGCGGAGACGGTTGCGGGTGTAGACCAGTCCGTTCGAGCGGCTGTCCACGTAGGGGTTGTCGATCTGCGCGGGGTCGCCGACCATCACGAGCTTCGAGCCTTTTGACATGCGGGTCACCACGGTCTTGGCTTCAAGCGGCGTGAGCTGCTGGGCCTCGTCGAGGACAAAGAAACGGTTGGGAATCGAACGCCCCCGAATGTAGCAGAGGGCTTCAATCTCCAGAAGCCCCCGGTCGATGAGCTGCTCGTAAGGCTTGACGACCGTGTGCTGGACGTTGTTCGCGGGATGCTGCGGCTGCCGGTCCTCGTGTTTCTTGCGATCGGAGGCATTGCGCGGCTTGCCCTCGGGTTTCGGGGGATGCAACGGCAACAGCACCTCGAAGGCATCGTAAATGGACTGGAGCCAGGGGTGCATCTTCTCGTTCAATGTGCCGGGCAGGAATCCCAGCGTGTCTCCCATGGCCACCACTGGGCGGCTCACGGTCATCCCGTTGAATGTTCTCTGGCTGGTCAGAAAAAGCCCGGCAGCAACTGCCATGAGGGTCTTGCCCGTGCCGGCCTGGCCGTAGCAGGTGATAAGCGAGATGTCGGGATCGAGCAGGGCATCCAGAAAACATTGCTGCCCGGGATTGGCGGGCCGGAGTTCGATGCCTTTCGGCATCTGGAGACTGGGCGGGACGTTCAATCGGGCAAAATGGCCGTTCCCGAGATGCCGGGCGGGCATCAGCTTGTTTTTGTCCACCGCCAGAAGGACGTATTCATTGATCTCCAGTGGACCGGTCCTTTCGGGATCGAGATCCAGGCTCCGGGAACTGCCGAACCTCTGGAGCTCGTGCGGCTCCACGGCGATGGACCGCATCTCATAGCCTTCGGCATCTTTGACGGCGACCTTGTCATTGAGGTAATCCTCACATGTCAGCCCGATGGCCAGGGCCTTGAGCTGCATGTTGATGTCTTTGGTGACAAGGATCGTCGGATTGTCTTCCTTCTCCTGAAGAGCCAGGCAGGCGCCCATGATCCGGTGATCCATGCGTTCCTGATCGGGAAAAATCTTCAAAAACCGCTTCATGGCCGGGGAAGCGCCGGTTTTTCCCAGGGCCTCATTGATGAGGATCCTCACCGATCCTCCGCCCGCCGTGGCCACCCCGCGGGTCACTTTCCGGGAATTCTGCCCGAAAATTTGGGAGAGAAACCGGTGGATCTTCCGGGCATTCGCCCCGCGCTCGGTTTGCTCGTTTTTGAAGCGATCCAGCTCCGCCAAAACCTCCACCGGAATGAAAACATGGTTGTTCTCAAAGCGATTGATGCTGTGCGGATCGTGAAGCAGGACGTTTGTGTCGATGACGAAATTCTTCACCGATCCGGCCACCCGGCGGCCCGGCGGTTTCTCGTTGTTTGGAAAAAACAGGCTCTGTTCTTCGGGGGATTCAATCGCGGACGGAAGATGCATGGACTTGAGGTATGCGGTAGAGGTTGGCTGGCGGTGAAGGTTTCGGAGGGGAACACCTTCCAAACTGGGAGACGGCGAGACGAAACATCGTATCCGAGTTTCCCGTGGAATCCCCGAAACAGATCGAAGCGTTCTGGACAACAGAGCGGTTCAAAGACGCTCTCTTATCGCACCGACCCCGCCGGGATTCAACCCCAAATTTTGTGGCCCTCCAAAAAACCCACCACAACCGGTGGTGTGGTTGGACAATTCAGACCGGAACACCGTCCACCGGACGCTTTTTCTCAAGGGTGAGCCGGGTGCCTTTGGGGCACGGCTCATAGACCACTCTGTCGAAAGCCTGTTTGATGATGTGGACTCCGAGGCCGCCGGGGCGGATGTCTTCGAGTTCCCGGCTGCGGATTTTGTCCGGATCGCAGGACTGGCCGTAATCCCGGAGAACGAACCGGATTTTTCCGCGCAGGGCGGTCATTTCCAGGCGTACGGGCTTGCAGGCATTGGTGTAGGCATGGCGGATGATGTTCGTGCAGGCTTCGTCGAGAGCCAGAACCATGAGCTCCGCCACGCAATCGTCGTAGCCATTGGCGGTGAGGAATTCCCGTGCTTCCCTGCGGATTTCCGCCAGGTGGCAGGTGTCGCTGGTGAACCGCAGTTTCCGTGTCATTCAAACCCTCCCACAAGAACCGTGAGATCATCGAGCTGGCGGCCCGACCCGCGGTGGGCAAGTTCGGCTTTCACCAGACGGTCGAGAAGCGTGCCCGTGTCGCCCGCCGGACCCGCCGCCCGCTCCAGAAGGAACTCGTCGAACTGCATGTCGCCATTTTCCTTCCGCGATTCACTCAACCCGTCGGTGTAGACCACGATGCGGTCCCCCGGCTCCAGGACAAGGCTTCCCTGCCGGTAGGCGACTTTGGGAAGGATCCCCAGCGGAAGAGCGCCGGGAGTCTCGATCCGCGTGACTTCCCCGCCGGCCTTGACCAGCAAAGGCAGGCAGTGACCCGCACTGGCGATCTCCACCCGGCGCGAGGCGGGAGTCATCCGTCCGATGATGGTCGTGATGAACATTCCGCGGATGATGTTCGAATACAGGGTTTCGTTGAGGCGGGAGAGCGCCGCAGCCGGCCCGGTGGTCGCGGCAAAAACAAACTGCATCGCACTGAGTGTCTGGGCCATCAACAGTGCGGCGGAGATCCCTTTGCCGGAGACATCGCCGATCGCAAAAAAGATCTCATCCCGGCTGCGGGCAAAGACCCCGTAAAAATCCCCGCCGACATTCGCGGCGGGGGTGTTGTGCGCGGAGAACCGGACGCCTTCGACTTCCTGCGGAATTGCCCTGGAGAGCAATTCCTTCTGGATCTCGGCGGCAATGGCCAGATCGCGTTCGACCCGCTCCTGGGCCCGCATTCTTTCGAGAGTGCGAAGCTTCTCGATCGCGGTCGCGGTGAGATTGGCATAGGCGCAAAATCCCTCGAAATCTTCGGCTTCAAACGACGGTTTTTCCCGGGAGTTCAACACCTGAAGCACCCCGAGGATCTGGGATTCGCTTCTCAGCGGGGCGCAGATGATCGATTTGGTCACGAAGCCGGTCTTCTTGTCGGCTTCCTTGAAAAACCGCTCGTCCTGGTAGGCATCGGGAACAAGCTGTGGCTCGCCATTTTCAAAGACCCAGCCCACGATGCCCTTGCCGCGCGGCACCGAGAGCTTCGGCTCGATGTAGCCGGTTTCCCCGCGGGTCGCGATGGACAACTCGAGGCCTCCGGTCTCCGGATCCACAAGAAACAACGAGGCCGCCTCGGCCCCGATGACCCGGCGCGCCACGTCCAGAATCGCGCGCAGCAATTCCCCGTAGTCGGTGATCGAATTGATCAACCCACTGACTTCGACCAGCCCTTTGTAAATGTGGAGGGACTTGCGAAGGGATTCTTCTGTCATGCGCGGAATCTGTCACAATCAACCGGTCTTTGCCAGTCCGCCGTGCAGGCTCCGCGGGAGAAGGGCTCAGTCGGTCTGCGGATGGAGCGCCTTTGCGGCGGCGGCAATGTGCGCGGGCGTGGTGCCGCAGCATCCGCCGATGATCCGGGGCCCGAGGGCCGCCAGCCTCACGGCGGCATCGGCAAAGGCTTCGGGAGTCAGGGAATAAAAGGGCCTTCCCTCGCGCACCTCCGGAAGCCCCGCATTGGGGAACACCGCGACCGGCAAATCCCCGGGCACACCGGCTTCGAGAAGCCGGATGGCGGCAGCCGGGCCATTGATGCAATTCAGCCCGACAATCTCGGCATCATTGCGGCGCAATTTTTCAAAGGCCTCCGCGATGGACAATCCATCCGGTAGAAATCCTTCCCCGTTGAAGGCAAGCGAACAAACCGCCGGGCAATGATGGAGGGAATATTTGACCTCCAGGGCCAGCAGCAACTCGTCGATGTCCTGGAACGTCTCGAAAAAAATCAGCCTCACCCCCCCGTCGAGCAGCGCCCCGATTTGTGTGCGAAAAATTCGGGCCTTTTCCTCCCGGTTCAGGCCTGGTTCGCCGAGCGGCCCCACGCTCCCGGCAACCGTGACCCGGCGGCCTTTGACCGCCTGCCTGGCAATCTGCGCGGCCTGCCAGTTGATCTCGTTGACATGCCCGGCAAGGCCGAACTTTTCCAGGTGCAGGGCATTGGCACGGAAGGAATGCGTGCGAATGATGCGTGCACCGGCATCCGCATACTCGGTGTGAACCGCCGTCACCAGATCCGGCGACTCCACGCAAAGCGCCTCCAGGCAGGAGCCGGGGTCGGCCCCGCGTTCCAGGAGCAGGGTTCCCATGGCTCCGTCCGCCAGAAAAATCTCGCGGTCGAGCTGCTCCAACAAACTCACGCGACTTTCCTCCGGCGCGAAACGAGCAGACTGGAGGCCAGGAAGGTCGCCGCACAAAACCCGAGCGTCACCAGCAGGGACAACCCCAGCGACGGCATCCCGGCGACCTCCGGACCGCCAAGCGATTGCCGGATGGCGGCCACTCCGTAGGTCACCGGATTCAGTGCCCCGAGCCAGCCGATGACGGAATTTCCCGCCGGCAGCGGAAAGAGCGCGCCGGAAACCATCCACAACGGCATCAACACCACGTTCATGATCGCATGGAATCCCTGCGTGGAATCCATCGGCCAGGCAACAAGAAAACCGAGCCCGGTCATGCTGAAGCCCACCAGAAAAAACGAGGCGGCCAGGGCGGGAAGAAGGTGCGGCGGAAAGGAAACTCCTGCAAAGGGTGCCAGAACGCAGAACAAAAGTGCCTGCCCGGCGGCCAGAGTCGTGCCCCCGAGGAATTTCCCCAGCACAATCGCCCCCGGTGCCACGGGGGCCACGAGCACCCCCTGCAAAAAACCCTCCCTCCGATCCTCGATCACGGAAATCGTCGAGAAGATCGCGGTGAACAGCATGATGAGCACCAGCGTTCCCGGGAAAAAGTAGGTCAGGTAGGAAATCTCCCCGCCGCCGGACGGACGGAACGAGGGGCTGAACCCGGCTCCCAGCAGCACCCAGAAAACGAGCGGCGTCACCAGCGCACTGATGATGCGGTTCCGCTGGCGGAGGAATCTCACGACATCGCGGTGCCAGAGTGCGGCGGCGGGCCGCCAGAGATGCATGCTATTCATTGAGGCGTTTTCCTGTTTTGAAAAGAAACACATCTTCCAGCGTTGGCCTGGAGATGGTGGTGGAAATGACCTTCGACGGCAGGGCCGCCGTCAATTGCAGGGCCACGGCATGGGCCTCCGTCGCAGAGACCCGCACTTCCCCTTCCAGCGCATGGGGATCGAGCCCGCATTGCGCATGGAGAAAGTCCGCGACCGCAGGGACATCGCCCGTGACGACACGCAGGATCTCCGGCCCCGTGGACGCCAACAACGCGGCGGGAGATTCCACGCAGACGAGCTGCCCCGCGCTCATGATGCCCACGCGGTCGGCGCGGGCGGATTCATCCATGAGGTGGCTGGTGAAGACCACCGTCATGCCCTGCGAGGCGCGAAGATTTCCGATGAGCGCCCAGAGGTCCATTCGGGCCGAGGGATCCAGTCCGGTGGAAGGTTCGTCCAAAAGCAAAATCCCGGGCCGCGTGAGAAGACACTTGGCGATCTCCACCCGCCGCTGCTGGCCGCCGGAAAGAGTTTCCACAAGGCTGTCGAGTTTTTCCTCGAGCCGGAGCGAAGCCGCGAGTTCTGCGATCCGGTCCCGGAGCGGTGTCCCGTGCAATCCGTAAAGTGCCCCTCCATAGCGCAGGTTCTCGCGGGCGGTGAGTTTTTTGTCGAGACTCGGAGACTGAAAAACCACTCCGATCTTGGAGCGAACGGCGGCCGCCTCCCGGACCACATCGCATCCCCCCACATGCGCCGTCCCCAGGTCCGGAGCGATCAGGGTGGTCAGGATCCGGAAAAGCGTGGTCTTCCCGCTGCCATTCGGTCCAAGCAGGGCAAAAAGTTCGCCTTCGACCACTTCCAGATCCAGCCCCGGAAGAACCGTGTGGGTTCCGTATTTTTTGACCAGTCCTTTGGTGGAAACAGCGTTCATCCTTCGATTTTCAGAGCGGCAATGGCTTCCATAACACGGTCGCTCAGTTTCTGATAGGTGTCGCGTGTCGCGGAAGAAATTTCCTGCGCGGAAAAGTGGAGCGGCTCACCGAGAACGACGGTGATTTTTGGGAATTGCAGGCTTTTGGCTCCCTTGGGAAAGGCGTCGTAGGCGCCAAAAATTCGCATCGGGAGCACCGGGGCACCGGTCTTGGCAATCACGAGACCGATACCCGCACGGGCGGGCTGGATGTTGCCATCTTTCGAGCGGGTTCCCTCGGGAAACAACACCACGCCATTGCCTTCCCTGATCTTTTTGATGACCTCCCGCAGGGCCGACATGTCATTGCCGTCGCGCTCGACCGGAATCACGTTCATGGCCGGAAAAAGGGGACCGAAAAACGGCCACTTGAGAAGCGTCTTCCGGGCCAGGTAGTAAACTCCCCGCCGACTGCAAATCCCGGCCAGCGGAGGATCGAAAAAACTGGCGTGATTCACCGCCAGGATGAGCGGTCCGCTCTCGATCATGCGCTCCGGATGGACCACCCTCATGCAGAAGCACAGGCGCGCCAGAAGCTTCGCGAGGTTGTAAAAAATATTGTAGATGATGGTCATCGCGCCGGAAGCCCGAGCGGGCGGAGGAGCTCCAGGATGGCATCCACCACGCCATCGAGGGTGAGGTGGGAAGTGTCCACCACTTTGGCATCACCGGCAATCTTGAGCGGGGCCGCCTTCCGCGAAGAGTCCATCTTGTCACGGGCTTCGATCGCATCCGACTGGCCCTCCGCGGCACGCCGCTGGCGGCGGATTTCCGGCGAGGCATCCAGGTAAAATTTGAAAGGCGTCTCCGGGAAGACCGCCGACCCGATGTCGCGGCCCTCCATGACCACATTCCGGTTTTCCGCCAGGGCCCGAAGGCGCGAGGAAACCATCTCCCGAACGGCGGGCACGGCAGCCACCAGCGAGACATGAAGGTTCACGCGGCTGTCGCGCAAAGCCGCATCGGGACTTGCGCTGTTGATGTGAATGAAAGATTCCCCGTCCTCCCCGATGCCACAGATCACGTCCGAACCCGACAGTGCCCTGGCGACACTCTCCGGGGACGTCGTATCCGCCCCCTGCCGGAGCACTTCCCAGGTGATCGCCCGATACATGCTGCCAGAGTTCACGTAGGCAAAACCGAGTCGCTTCGCCAGGCGGCGCGAAACACTGCTCTTTCCGGAAGCGGCGGGGCCGTCGATGGCGATCACTGTCATGACTTGGCCGCTTTCTTTCGCCGGGGTTTCGGGCCGAGGGAAGAAATGACCGGAGTGCGCCGACCGATCCCGGTGCCTTTCTGGATTTTCAACAAAGTCTCCGCGAACCCCGGATACGACGTCTGCACGCAGGCGGTGTCCTCAATGACGGTTTCTCCGGAGGCAAACAACCCGGCAATGGCAAAGGCCATGGCAATCCGGTGATCTCCGAAACTTTTCAACTTCGCACCCTTGAGCGGTTTTCCGCCGGTGATGGCCATGCCGTCGGGGAATTCCTCGACCTCGACTCCCATGGCGCGGAGATTCGTGGCGACTGCGGCGATCCGGTCGGTTTCCTTCACGCGCAATTCCGCCGCGTCACGGATGACCGTCCTCCCCTCGGCAAGCGCCGCCGCGACGGCAATGGCCGGGATCTCATCGATCACATTCGGGATTTCCGCCCCGTGGACTTCCGTTCCGTGAAGGACACTTCCCTTGATGTCCACGGTTCCGGCAGGCTCCCCATGGGCGGATGTCTCCACGACTTCACGGATGCGCGCCCCCATGCGGACCAGCACATCGATGATCCCCGTGCGGGTGGGATTGAGTCCGACATCTTTCACCAACAGGCGGGACCCCGGCTGTGCGGCGGCGGCAACCAGCCAGAAAGCCGCGCTGGAGATGTCCCCGGGGACATGAAAATCCCGGGATTCCGGAACCTGCCCGCCCTCGACCGTAATCCGGGTTTCCTTGAGCTTGCGTCCCACCGGACAGCTTCCCTCCCAGATGTCCTCACGACGGAACTTGATCAGATAATATTCAAACATCCGCTCGGTGTGGTCGCGGGAACGGGTCGTCTCAATGACTGTGGTTTTGCCCTTGGCGAAAAGCCCGGCCAGCAGGACGGCGCTCTTGACCTGCGCACTGGCGACCGGCAGCCGGTAAGTGATGCCTTCGAGCGGTCCGCCTTCGACAACGAGCGGCGGGCATTGTTTCTCCCCCTCCGCACGCAATCGGGCTCCCATCTCCTGAAGGGGATCAATGACCCGGCGCATCGGACGCTTCGAAAGCGAGGGGTCGCCGGTCATGCGGCAACGGAACTTCTGTGGCGACAACAAACCCGCCATCAGTCGCATGGTCGTCCCCGAATTTCCGCAATCAATATCCTCGGCAGGAGCCTGGAAAACTCCACGGTTGCCTTCGACGATCACCGTGCCCGGTTCGGGCATTTCAATGACCACCCCCAGCTGGCCCATCGCCTTCGCCGTGCTGCGGCAGTCCTCTCCCTCGAGAAAATTCGTGATCGTGCAGCGTCCGTTGGAAATGGCGGAGAGGAGGACGGCGCGGTGCGAGATGCTTTTGTCTCCCGGCACGGTGAGCTCTGTTTGAATGCGCGGGGCGCGGCGAACTTTCAGGATATTCTTTGTGGCGGACTTCATGCCGGATTGTTTTCTTGTAACCGCAGGGAACGGGCTTCCCGGAGAAAGGCTTCCACGGCCTCCCCATCCCCGCGTGCGAGCGCATTCTTCAATGTCGCGAGGGAATCTTGCAAGTCGGAGATGCCGGAGAGCAGCTCTTCCCGGTTGTCCAGAAAGATTTCCTTCCAGAGAGCCTCCGGTCCGGCGGCGACCCGGGTCGAGTCCCGGTAGCCGTTTCCCGCCAACGGAAGGATGTCGGGGGTCTGGAAAAAAACGGCTCTCACCAGTGCCGCGGCCGATGCATGGGGAAGGTGGCTGGTGCGGGCGACCGCCCGGTCATGGGCGTCGGGCGCCATCTCGTGAATCCTGCAACCGGCTTCCCGCCAGAGTTTGCGGACAGCCTCCAGCGCTCCCGGATCGGATGCGCCGGTCGGGGTCACAATGCACGTGGCTCCCTCAAAAAGATCCTCCCGTGCGGCGGAAATGCCGCTCTGTTCGGAACCGGCCATGGGGTGCGCCCCGATGAACCGCCCGCCCAGTGCCTTCTCCAAGGTGTCGACAATGCGGGCTTTCACGCTGCCGGCATCGGTGACCGGAGTGGAAGCAGGGAGCATCTTCGCCAAAAGCTCCCCGGAATTTTCAATCGCATGGGGAGAAGTGCAAAGCACCACCATGTCCGCCCCTTCCACGGCTTTCTCCAGATTGCACGACACACGGCACCCCGGCAGAACGGCAGCCACCGGGGGAACGGATTCCTCACGACGGGTCCACAACGAAACCTCCCACGGCGACACACCACGTCGCAGGGCCATGGCGAGGGAACCCCCGATCAAACCGGGTCCAAGAATCGCAACTCTCCGGCTCAGGGCACCAGAAAGATCTTGCCCGAGTAGGGGCATTTCACTTCGGTGCCGGGAGGGAATCCGCGAACATCCACATAGCCGGCGTAGGGCGAGTGCGGGCTCGTCACAAACCCGGGCTTCCCGGGAACAGGTGTTCCATAAGCCATCTCCCGCGCGGGAGCCGCCGCGGTGGGCGGGGGCGTCGGTGTCGGCATCGTGGGGGACACCACGGCCGTCTCCTCGACAGGCGGAGTCGGAGTCGCATAAGGATCCGGTGTGGGTGTCGGCGTGGCGAATTTCGTGGAATTTTCGTCCGCCGAACCACGGTAGCCGAACCGGTTGCGCCCGGAGGACGAGGATCCTTCCCCGCCTTCCTGGCATGCTGCCAAGACCACGGCAAGGGCACAGCCAACGACAATCATGGAAGATGGTTTCATATGCGTATGTGACTGCATAGAGAGGCATGGAAACCGCCGCTGTTCAATGCAAATCTCTCATTTCTGAAAACCGTTCAGCAGGCCGGGGCAACAACGGCCTGTTCCCGCAGGGCGGTGTCGAACCTCCGGGCGGTGTTCGCATAGTCCGGATATCTCTCCATACCGGTGCCGGAGGGCTTGAATCGCCAGTGTTTGTAGGACCACAGCCAGCATTCCGGGCTTTCGAGAATCCCCCGTTCCAGAACATCCCAGCACTGCTGCGTGATTTCCGCGGCGGTGGCGTCGGGGGAATATTCCAACGGCTTGTGATAGATCATCCGGTAGGTCCCGTCCGGCAACGGACGGCATTCCGCCGGGACGATCCGGGCTCCGGTGTGGAGGGCCAGGGCCGCGTGCATCTGGGTCACGCAGGTTTTGAGGCCGGAAAATTCGTCGATGATCACGCTGGCCTCATCGGGATCGAGGTTCAGATCCACAACCGCGCAGAAATACCCGCCGGTTTTCAGGTGTTTCAACATCCGGGCGATGGCCCGTTCCTGCGGAATGATCTTGTGTCCGGTGCTCGCGCGAAGCCGGTCAAAAAAGGCCCCGAGCAGCGGGTTCTTGAGCTTCTGCGCCACCACGACCCCGGGTCCGCAAAAAAACCGGACGTTTTGTCCGAGCCACTCGAAATTGGAAAAGTGCGTGGTGACATAGATCGAAGCCCCGTTGTCCGCCGTCCGGTCGAGCCCCTCTGTGCGAAAAACCTCCCGCGCGATTTTCTCCGTGAGATTCGGCGACCAGAACAACTCGACCATCGTCCGCGCGAAGCTGCGGTATCCCGCCTCCGCGATGCGCTTCTTCCCGGCAGGATCCACGGTGTCGCCGAAGGCCGCGTCCAGATTCTGCATCGAGACCCTCCGCCCCTTGGAATCGATGTGATAGGCCGCGGAACCCAGCAGCAGGGAAAATCCCATCAACCACCGCCGGGGAAAAAACCGCACCAGCCGTCCCGCCACGCGCAGTCCCTGAAATTCGAGCCATTGCCGGAACGTCACGGCCGCCCGATGTTGTCCGGCCTTTTTGGAAAAGACCATGGCCCCACAGTCGGGCCGATTCCCCATTGCGCAATGAAAACCTTTTTTTCGACCGCCGGAGACCCGGAACGACTTACAACGCGGAAAGCTCGAGCGAGAAATCCACGGCGGGCGCGGAATGCGTGATGGCGCCGATGGAAATAAAATCCACGCCGGTTTCCGCGATCTCACGGATGGTCCCCAGGGTGACTCCCCCGCTCGCCTCCAGGCGAATGGGGGCAGGACGCAGCCGCACCGCCTCGCGGAGCGCGGCGGGGGGCATGTTGTCGAGGAGCACCACATCCACGCCACGGAGTCCGAAAAAATCCGCCGCCTGTTCCAGAGTGTCGGCCTCGATCTCGATCCGCAGGGCCGGTTGGGAAGCTTTCGCCCGGTCGATGGCCGCCTGGATCTCCTCCAGCGAGGTCCCGGCCGCCAGGTGGTTGTCCTTGACCATGACCATGTCGTAAAGCCCGGTGCGGTGATTGGTCGCCCCACCCGCGACCACAGCGGCTTTCTCCAGCACGCGCATCCCGGGCGTGGTCTTGCGGGTGTCGAGTATCACGGCTCCCGTGCCCCGGACGGCCTCGACGGATTTCCCCGCCAGCGTGGCAACTCCCGAAAGCCGTTGGATGAAATTCAATGCGGTTCTTTCCGCCGTGAGGATCGAAGCCGCCGTGCCGGACACCTCCAAAACCCGGTCGCAGGGCTTCA
>JADHED010002402.1_pt1 | contig 13136 bp, 10 predicted proteins | sample 8952041 | NCBI WGS metagenome assembly JADHED01 (sample SAMN16124423, study PRJNA663239) | bioreactor sludge metagenome | isolation source: sludge (control) | place: India:Bengaluru | collected 2018-09-08
GCGTGCACTTTCGGCACAAACAGGATGTACGCTCTGTTTGTGCCAGTGCACTAGGGATTGCGTGCCGGGGAGTAGACCCTGGGAACAGGAACGACGATGCTGATCAAGAGAGCTGCGATGCGGGCCGGTGTGGCCGGGCTCGCGCTCAGCGTGGGTCTGGCCGGCTGCGCGACGACACCGCAGCACCTGGAGCGGCCGCTGACCCCGGCCGAGCAGCGGGTGCGCGACCAGGCGAACGATTTCAACCGAACCGTGGGCGAGGGCGCGGTTTTGGGCGCGCTGTTGGGTGCGGCGATCGGTGCTGCCGCGGGTGGCGGCAAGTGGCAGAACGTGGTGGCCGGCGCCGGCGCCGGCGCTGTCGCCGGGGGTGCCGGCGGCTACTACTACGCCAACAAGAAGGAGCGCTACTTCAACGAGGAAGAGCGGCTGGACGCCATCCTCGCCGACATGCGCGCCGACAATAAGAAGCTCGAAACCCTCACCGCCGATGCGCGCACCATGATGACCGCTGACAATGCGGCAATCGATCAGGCCGAGCAGGACTTGGCCGCCAGACGCATTTCCGTCGCCCAGGCGCGTCGGCGTCTGGCTGCCGTCGATGACAACCGCGCGGTCCTCGAAAAGACCATTGCCGGTCTGAAGGAGCGCCGCGACGAATGGCGGCGGACGGCGGATGAGGCGCGCAAGGATGCCGGCGCCAGCACGAAAGTGGCGGAGATGGAGCGCGAGATCAGCACGCTCGAAACGCAAGTGAGCCGGCTGCAGCGCGAGCTTGACCAGCTGACGACGCGCAGGCGCGCCTCGGTGGTTGGCTGAGGCTCGTGCAGCGACCCGATCGGGCGATTCACGCCCGAGCAAGGTTGTCGCTGCACAACATATTGAATCGCGTGCACTTGCGGCACAAACAGGATCTACGCGCTGTTTGTGCCAGTGCACTCGTGCAGCGACCCGATCGGGCGATTCACGCCCGAGCAAGGTTGTCGCTGCACAACATATTGAATCGCGCGCACTTTCCGCACAAACAGGATCTACGCTCTGTTTGTGCCGAAAGTGCACTAGGGGAAGGGGCAATCTCGATGCATAAGAACACTGCGATCGCTTTTTCGCTGCTCACCGTACTTGCCGTCAGCGGCTGCGCCAGCGCCGGCGGGGACTGCGATCCCGCCCGTGGCGGGTTGTTCGGCGGCATCAGCTGCGACGCCTCGGGCGGCTATGACCGCCGCATCGCCGCGCGTCAGGACGAGCAGGCGGCACTAGCAAAGCGCAATGCCGAGTTGACGCAGGAACGCGACGCCATCGAGGCTGAGCGGCGCGAGGTTGCGCGCACGCTCGAAGCGAAGCAGGCCGAGCGAGCGAAAGCCGAGAAACAGCTGGCGGACGTCCGACGCAAGCTTGGCGCCGGCCAGCAGCGCAACCGCACCCTGCAGGGTGAGGCGAAAAAGCTCGAGGCCGACATCCGCCAGAATGAGGCCGACGTGGCGCGGCTAAAGAAAACGGATGATACCAAAGCCGCGCGGCTGGCCGAACTCAAGCGCGAGGAGGAGCGGCTTGCCAAGGAATATGACGCCTACACCGGCCGCTGAACCCGCCGTTGTCGGCTTAGCTTACCCCACCTTCAACGGCCAAGCGGGTGTGGATCTGTCCGCTCGGCATAGGTGCCGTCCTCGCTGCCGCAGAAGATGAGCTTGTCACGGCCGCTGTCGTAGGCCCAGGCATCACGGTTGGCGCGGCAGTGGGCACGCAGTTGGTCGGGCCGCTTTACGCTGTCGAGCTCGCGGCCGAACAGCCGGTCGATGCGGTAGCTGAGGTCGTCGACAAGCGCCGACCATGCGCTTTCCGTGGCTTGTTCCGGCTCAGCCGGCGGCGGCGGAAGCGTCCGCAACGCGGTCTCGTCCTGGCGCAGGCGTGCCAGCAACGCTGCCGAGACGACGCCATCGGCGGGTAACGTGTTGGCCGCCTGATACGCAAGGATGGCGGACTGTGTCCGCGGTCCGGCGATGCCATCTGGCGCACCAGCGTCGTAGCCGAGCCGTGCCAGCAGCGCCTGGGCTTCCCGCACCTCCGCCGACGGGCGTATTACGGGCGGGCTTGTATTTGCGGCCGGGCCTGCTGGCGCGAACGGCTGCTTCAACTGCGGACTTCTTGCGCCAACCGCCGTGGGTGGCGGCACGGAAGCCGGATCGGCGGCAGGTTCGAGCGGTCCCGCCATTAGCACCTCCTGAGCCGCATCCGGTGCGCGCGGCGCTTGCGTGCCATCTGCCGGAGCCTTCGCCGAATCCGAAGCGGCGAGCGCGGCTTCGCTTTTTGCGCGCCGGTGCGGTGCTGGACCTTCGCGCGTGCTTGCGGCCGTTTCGATGGGCGGGCTTGCGATCGCCAACCCCGCTTCTGGCAGGCTTGATTTCCGATTCCCCGGTTCAGCCGCGGCCGGCTCAGCTTGAACGGTCGCTTGCGGCTGCAGTACGCTGCGACTTTCCAGAACGACGTAGCCAAGCTTTGCCGCGGCAGGAGGCGGTTCGGGCGCTTGATCCGTTGTGAAACGCGCGACGAGGCCGACCAGGATCAGCGCAACGGCAAGGACAAACACGGCGTTACGCATCGGCGTAATCTATTTTGTAATAAGACCCATCGATAGAATACACTGTCACCGCGCATACCGATCAAGTCAACGCCAAAAACGCGTCCTCTCGTCTTTCGCAGCCGGTGCTGCACACTGTGTTGCCGCCAGTCCCCGCAAGAAGATGCAGCGCATCGGTTGCGATTGTGACGCATGGTCGTGCCAGTATTTGCGGAAGCACGCACACCGTTCAGCTAATACCCTGAAGAAGGAATGCGGCTGGGCCGAGGAAGGTTCGGGCTCCGCCTACGGGGCTATCAGATCGGATAGCCGCCGCTCAAGCGTTGCGACTTTCCAGGTCGGCACGCGGTAGATCCAGCCGTGCGTGCGCTCGTTGATGTGCTCCGCAGCCGTGGTCGCGGCAGTGGAATCGGTGCCGCTGCCCGGTTCCGGTGCGATAGCGGCTGTGAGCCGCACCCAGCGCTCTTCGTCGCGCGCCTCGACTTCGAGGGTGACGGCCAGGCCGTCACGGGTAACGAAGCGGGCGCTGGTCGCTTCGCCGGCAGCAAATGGTGTCTCGGCGGCGCTGCGCAGATCGTCGAGCGTGAGGCCGGACAGCGTCCGCGCCATCGCGCCAAGCTCGTCGGCGCTCTTCAGCTGCGCGCCTGCCGGCAGCTCCTTGATCCGCCATTCCGCCTCGGCCGCCGGATCGGGAACAAGGGTTAGTGTCTCGCCCCCCGGGTGCGTGAGGGTGATGCTGGCCAGACTCTCGGCCGCAATGTCGGTGAGCGTGCGGTCGACCCATTCGCGCGCCTCGGTGCCGGCATCCACGCTGCCGCGAACCGCCCACGCCCGCTCCTCGCCCGGCAGCCGCACGTAAAGCGCGCCCTCGCCGCCGATGCCGAACGCGGGCTTGCCGACGATCAGCGCCGCCAATACCTCGTCGTTTGCGTTCAGGAGCCGCAGCTCGCGCGACTTGGCGCCGGAACCGGCGGGATCTTCGACGCCCAAACGCGGGTAGCGATCGGCGCGGGTGGTTTTCGGCTCCACCTTCTCCAGGGCTGCCAGCCGCATCACCTTTTCGCGCACGGTCTCGAACGGGACCGGGTAGTGGCCACGCTCCTTCAAGCCCCAGCCGCCCTCGGTCAGTTCGGCGGTCAGCGTGCCAGCCGCACTCACCACCTGAATGGCCGACAATCCGTCAAGACGCTCCAGCAGGTTCGGCAGCATCGGCTCACCGCTGCCGGCGACCGACTCCGGTCGATCCTGGCGGACGACGGCCGCGATGGCGGCGGCGAGCATCGCGAGTGAGACCACGCACAGGATGAGAAACGATCGTACCGCCATCCGTCGCTCCCTCTCTTGCCCGCGTCAGGAGATGCCGCCCGGCTGGCGCCCACGCTGGCGGCGGGCCCGGCGCAGGGCCGCCACGACGACGGCGGCGAGGCATACGAAGGCTGGCACGACAGCGATGTTGGCAGCCTTGATGGTCGACTCGAGACCTTCGATATCGCTTCGGAGCGCATGCTGGACGTTGCGCAGCTCGCGGCGGACGGTAAGGATCTCGCCGCGGAAGCGGTCGATCGCGGCCTTGTCGTCAGCCGTCAGCAGAAACTCGCCACTGCCCCGCTCGCCCCCCCGGTTCAAGCTCTTGAGCTTGACCTGCAGCTCGCTCAAGCGTGCCTGCAGTTGCTCCTCCTTGGCGCGGTACTGCAGTTCGGCATCGCGGCGGAACGCCTCGATCAGGGTGAACGGGCGGTAGGACGTACCGCGTCCGCGCAGGCCGATCAGGGCCTCGCTGCCGCTCAAGTTTTCCAGCGCGTTGGCGATGAAGTCAGCGTTGTTGGCAGACGGCACCAGCACCTGCTCGCCGAAGAACTCGCCGGCCGAAACCCAGAAGCGATCGTAAAGCATATCGATGTCGGCAATGACGATGACATCGATCGGCTTTGCCGGTTGTCCGGCTGCGCTCGCATCAGCAACTGTTCCGTCCGCTGCCGGCGCCGGCGCGGGCCCGCCGGTGAGCCGCGCCGCGAGCGTGAGCGGTTTTCCGGAGGGAACGAAGGCGCGCAGGAGGCGGGCGACATCGGGCATGAAGCGCACGTCCGCGAGATCGATCGCCATCGAGCGCGGCCCGGTCGTGAGCACGGGCGTGAAGCTGGTCTTTGCCCCCTCGACCGGCTCCAGGATGCCGGCGGTCGCAAGGTTGAGCCGCTCGACATTGGCGAAAATCGGATCCTCCCGATCGAAGCCCTGGGTGCCCAATGTCAACCAGGCAACGTAATCGCCGAGGACGGCACCGCGGGATCCCGTACTGACCCGCCGTGCGGCATCGAGATCGCCCGCCACCTTGTCGGGCACCATCTTCACGCCCCACCCGGCGAGGATCTGTGTCGCCAGCGCACCAGCCTCGGCCTCGGGCGGAGGCGCTCCTTGCGCGGACTCGACCAGGGGATCGAGGAACACCATCGCCCGACCGCCGCCGCGAACGAAGGCGTCGATCGCCTTCAGCGCGTCTTCGCCCAGCTGTTGCGGCGCGATCACCATCAGCACGTCGATGCCTTCAGGCACCGCCGCGAGATCGCCATCAAGCCGCTCAATCTCGAAGAAGTCGTTGAGCTGGCCGAGGATCAACGGCTCACCGGCGTTGGCTGAGAGACCGGTCGGAGCACTCGCCAAGGCCGCGCTGCCGATCAGGCCGAGCTTCGGCAGGTTCGGTTTGACCAGCGTGTAAAGGAGCTTGGTGAGGTCGTACTCGAGGAACGGTTCGCGCTCGAGATTGAAAAACGGGATCGTAGCGCGGCCATCGGTCGTGTTCGCCGCCGCGAGCCCAAAGTAGCCGAGGTCGCCTGCGGCGGTAACCGGAACCCCTTGGATGCCGTCGGCAACGGCGCGGTCCTCCGCATCCGAGAAGGGCTCAGGGTCAAGCAGCTGCAAGCTGACGCGGCCGCCGGCGAGGCCGGCGTACCGCTGCAGGAGTTCCCGCACACGCGCGTAGTGAGCCGCGTACCGGGGTGCGGCTTCGGCCAGGTTGCGGGAGAAGTAAAGGCGCAGGCTAATCGGCTCGTCGATCGCGGCGAGCGTCCGTTTCGTTCCTTCCGAGACGGTGTAAAGGCGTCCCTCGGTCAGGTCGAGCTGATGGCCGCGCAGGGCCACATCCGCAAACAGGTTGACCGCTAGAAACAAGACGGCGCCGACAGCAAGGCCGGCGAGACCGAGGCGGGAGCCTTCCAGGCGCTTCAGCAGCCCCGTCATTGCCGCCCCTCACAGCCCCTTTCTGGCGTTGACGACGATGGTCGTCGCGAACAGCCAGAAGACGATCATCGAGACGAAGAAAACCAGGTCGCGGAGATCGATCACGCCCTTGGTGATGGTCGAAAAATGCGAAAGGAAGCTGAGCGACGCCACCGCATCGACCAGCGCCGCGGGGGCGATCGCGCGCACCGTCTCCAGGACCAGCTCGACGCCGCTCATCGTAAAGAGGAAACACACCGTGGCGCCAAGGATGAAGGCAACAACCTGGTTACGGGTCAGGGCCGACATGCACGAGGTGATGGCAAGGAAGGCGCCTGCCATCAACAGGCTGCCGACGTAGGAAGCTAGGATAACGCCGTTGTCGGGCTCGCCAAGCACATTGACCGTGAGCCACATCGGCGCCGTGAGCGCAAGCGCGGCGGCAATGAACGCCCACGCGGCGAGGAACTTGCCGATGACGGCCGCGGTCGTCGTCACCGGCATGGTGGTGAGCAGCTCGATCGTTCCGGTCTTGCGCTCCTCCGCCCACAGCCGCATGCCGACCGCGGGGATCAGAAACAAGAAGAGCCACGGATGGAACGTGAAGAAAGTATCGAGCGCCGCCTGCCTGCGCTCGAAGAAGCCGCCGACATAGAAGGTCAGGGCGGCACTGACGGCAAGAAAGATGATGATGAACACGTACGCCACCGGTGTCGCGAAGTAGGCGACAAGCTCCCGCTTGGCGATAGCGGCGACGCTACGCATGGCCGGAACCGGCTCCCTCCGGACTTGCTCCCTCCGGGCTTGCTCCCTCAGGGGCTGTTTCCTCCTGGGCCGTCAGCGCCCGGAAAACGTCGTCAAGACGGCCACGCTCGACGCCGAGCGAGTCGACTTCGATGCTGTGGGCGTGCAGTCCATGCGCCACGGCCGCAAGCGGTGCCGCACCTTCGTGGACCAGCACGTAGAAGGTGACAAGGCCATCGGCGGCCGGGAGCCGCTCGACCGCCTGCGGGGTGGCAACCTCTCCCAACACCATTGCCGCCGCATCCGCCGCACCGGCAGGAACCACCAAGCGAACCGCGTTGTGCCGGGGCAGCCGCCTAAGGAGGCTTTCCGCTGTGCCATCGGCGGCAATGCGGCCTTGTGCGATCACGACCGCGCGCGTGCAGACCGACTCGACCTCCTCAAGGATATGGGTCGAGACAATGATGGCCTTCTCCTTGCCCATGCCACGGATCAGCTCGCGGACGTGATGCTTCTGGTTAGGGTCAAGGCCGTCGGTCGGCTCATCCAGGATCAGCACCGGCGGATCGTGCAGCATTGCCTGCGCCAGGCCGACGCGGCGCTTGTAGCCCTTCGACAGCGTGTCGATCGGCCGTTCGAGGACTTCGCCCAAGGCAACGGTGTCGACGATCTCCGCCAGCCGCTGCCGCCTCGCCGCGCCGCGGTAGCCACGAATTTCGGCCACGAAGGAGAGAAAGGCGGCGCAGGTCATGTCCCCATAAAGGGGCGCGCCCTCAGGCAGATAGCCGAGCCGGCGCTTGGCTGCGATCGAATCGGTGGCGACATCGAAGCCGCAGATGGCCGCCCGGCCGCCGGATGGCTCAAGGAAGCCCGCCAGCATGCGCATGGTCGTCGTCTTGCCGGCGCCATTGGGACCGAGGAAGCCCAGCACTTCGCCCTTGTCGACGGCGAGCGTCAGGCCATCGACAGCCCGCACCGGGCCGAAGTGCTTGCTCAAGCCGTCCATGACGATCATCGCCGTCATCCGAATGTCGGGGTTCCTTGAAGAAGATCAAGCGTTGGCCGCCGTGCGCACGGCGCGGCTGCCAACCGCTTAATGTAATCAGGTTGTGGAAGAGGGCAAGCGATTCGCGGTATCGCCGCTGCGGCCCCAAGCGGGGTGCCTATTTTGTCGGCCGGTGGCCGGTGTTTAGTTGCCGGGGCGGCAGGAAGTCGTTTAGTCTTGGGCCAGATCCTCGCGTGCGGGGCGGGGGGAGCGATATTCCTGACCATGCAATCGCCGGACACCAGGTTGACGATGAGGCGCATCGGGGGCTGGTTCCTCGCTCTCGGATGCGTCGTTGTGCTCGCGCGCGCGCCGCAGGCGTTGGCGGCCGAGTGGCTCTATACGGTACGTCCCGGCGATACGCTGTGGGATGTGAGCGAATCCTATCTCATTGACACCGGCTACTGGCAGCGTCTGCAGGCGCTGAACCAGGTCGCCGATCCGCAAAACCTGCCGCCCGGATCCCGCCTCCGGATCCCGGTCGCATGGATGCGCATCAAGCCGGCGCCGGCACGAATTATGGCCGTCGAGGGTGAGGCGACCGTTCAGTCCGCCGACGGCCAGCACCGGACCGCCGCCGTCGAGGATATGGCGATCGAGCCGGGCGACGAAGTGACGACGGCAGCGGACAGCAGCGTCAGTCTCGAGTTTGCTGACGGTTCGACGCTCAGGGTCGCGGCTGAAAGCCGCGTCGTTCTCGATATCTTGAGCATCGCCGGCGGGAATGCCTTCGCTGATACGCGTCTGCGCTTGCTCAAGGGCTCCACCACCATGAAGGCGCGGGCGCTGCGGACGAGCGGCTCGCGGACCGAGATCAGGACACCGGCGGCGCTTTCAGCCGTACGGGGAACCGATTTTCGTGTCGGCGTTCTGGAAGCCAACGAGGCGATGCGCACGGAAGTGCTCTCGGGCCAGGTCGCGGTCAGTGCGCGGGCAAAGACGGTCGCGATCGCGGCCGGCTTCGGCACTGTCGTCGATCTGGGCGCGCCGCCGCGGCCGCCGCGGCCCCTGTTGCCGGCCCCGGCGCTGACCGGCGTGCCGGCTGTCCTCGAGCGGGTGCCGGTGCGGATCCGGGTCGCGGAAGTGAAAGGCGCCACCGCTTATCGCCTGGAGATCGCGCGCGATGCGGCGTTTACGCAGGTCGTCGCTGAGCGCGTTGCGCCGACACCTTCGATCACCGGGCCGGATCTTGCTGACGGATCCTATGTCTTGCGGGTGCGTGCCATCGACGCCTTGGGGCAGGAGGGACTCGACGCCACCCGCGAATTCGTCCTCAATGCCCGGCCGGAGCCGCCGTTCCCGCTCGAACCGACCGAGGGCGGCGTGGTGCCCGATGGTCTGCCACAGTTCCGTTGGAGCGAGCCGGACGAGGCCGCCGCCTACCGCTTCCAGCTCGCCGCGGGTGATGATTTTGCGGCTCCGCTGGCAGCGGCGGACCGCTTGAGCGAGCCGCGCTTTGCGGTCACCAACGCTCTGCCGCCCGGGGCCTATCGCTGGCGGGTCGCAACCATCGACAAGCAGGGCGAAGAGGGACCGTTTGGCGACCCGCAGCAGCTGCGGGTGCCGCAGCCGGGACCAGTGCCGGAGCAACCGGACCTGTCCGACGAGGCGATGGTGATCCGCTGGCCGGCCGGCCTCGCCGGCGATCGCTACCGGTTCCAGATGGCGCGCGATAACGCATTTACCGATGTTGTCGTCGACCAGGAGACGACCGAGCCGTCGATCAGGCTGGAGCGGCCGGAAGGCGGGGTCGTCTTCATCCGCGTGCAGACGATTGACGCCGCCGGTGAGGCCAGCGCCTTCAGCGCGCCACAGCGGATCGAGTTGCCCTCCGACCCGCTTTGGCTCATCTCCGTGCCCATCCTGAGTGTCCTCCTTGCGCTGATTCTCCTATGAACGCTGAGTCCAGGCAGGTCCGGACTGTCATCGGCTCGGCTCCAACGCTGAAGTTCCTCGTCGCCGCGGTTGTCGCAGCGGTCGCACTCCTTGCGGTTGCTCGGGACTGGCTCTGGCCGATCGATCACGCTCTCTACGACTTTGCGCTGCTCGCCTATCACCGTCCCGCCCCCGAAGATGTCATCATCGTTGCCGTCGACGAGGAAAGCCTTCCCGAACTCGGTGCGTGGCCGTTGCCGCGGCGTGTCTATGCTTCCGTGGTCGACATTTTGCACCGCGCCGGCGCGAAGGTGATCGCGATCGATGTGATCTTCGCCGATGCGAACCCGCTTGATGCCGAGGGGGATCGGCTCCTCGTCGCGCACGCGGCCGAGAGCGGACGGGTCGTGATGCCGGTCGCTTTCGAGCACCTGCGCCAGGACGGTCAATTGATCGAGCTGGTGCCGTTTCCGGCGCTGGCCGCGGTCGCGGCCGGCTTTGGCCATGTCGATGTCGAGCTTGACAGCGGCGGGCGCAGCCGGCGGTTGTTTCTGAGCGCCGGCCTTGGCGCACCCGTCTGGCCAGCCTTCGCGCTTGCGGCACTCCAGGTTGCGGATCCGATCGCGGCTGCAGCGGCAGGCGGATGGGGGGCGCGGCTGCGACAGGCCGACGTTGATGAAAGCGGCCGAGATCCCTTCGTCTGGGTGCGCCGCAACCCGTTTCTTGTGGCTTTTGCCGGGCCGCCGGGGCACTTCCGCCGGGTTGGCCTTGCCGACGTGATCCACGGCCGCGTCCCGATCGATGTCTTTCGCGATGCGGCGGTGTTCGTCGGCGCCACGGCGGTGATGACCGGCGACCGTCTCGCGGTCGGCGGAATCACCGGCAACCCGATGATGTCCGGCGTCGAATTCAACGCCAACGCCTTCGATGCCCTTCGGCAGGGACTGCTGCTTCGGCCGCTGGCACCGCTGATGGCAATCGCGCTGACCCTCGCTTTGCTCATGCTGCCAGCCTTGGTCCACGCAGCCGGCGTGCGCCGCGCGCCGGTCCTGGCGCTGGGCAGCTTCTTGTCGCTGATCACCAGCGCCGCGCTCCTGGCCGGCGCGCAGCTCTGGTTCTCGCCCGCCGCTGCGCTCTTGGCGCTCATCATCTGTGGCTTGGCGTGGACGGCGATAGATCTCGACCGGGAGCGGGGAGAAATCCGCTCGGAGCGGGCGATCGCGCGAACGGCCCTTCGCTCGATCTCCGATGCCGTCATGACCCTGGATGCCGACGGCCGGATCCAGCACATGAACACCGTGGCGCAGCGGCTCACTGGCAGTCCCGAAGCCGACGCAATCGGTCGGCCGGTTGACGGTGTCGTCTGCCTCTCGGACGCGATTGGCCGCGCCCGGATCAGCATCGCCGCGCTGGCAGCGTCTGCCGCAGCGAAAGGCGTCATGATGCTGAGCGGTCCCCTGTTGCGATCGAGGGGCGGCGAAGAGCGCAAGGTCCAGGTGTCTCTTGCCGTGATTCGTACCGCTTCCGGCGCGGCCGAGGGGGCGGTGCTCGTCTTTACCGACGTCACCGACCTGCACCGCATGGCGAACGCGATCGCGGAACAGGCCGGGCGCGATCAGATCACACAGTTGCAGAACCGCAAGGCCTTCCTGCAGCGGCTGGGGCGGGTACTGTCGGCGGCGCGGCGGGAGGAGTTGCTGGTTGCCGTCCTGGAACTGCGCTTGGACAAGTTTTCCGCTGTGAGCGAGGACCTCGGTCCTGCTGCGGCGGAACTGCTTCTGAAGGGCGCGGCCGAGCGCCTGTGCGCGGTCGTCGACCGGCCGGATCTGCTCGCCCGCGTCAATACCGATAGCTTCGCCCTGATCGTCGACACCTTGCGCACGTTGGATGCGGTCACCTTCCTGGCACACCGGTTGCGGAAGGCTTTCGACGCGCCGTTCGTCATCCAGGGGTTCAAGGCTTGGACGAGCTTGAGCATTGGCGTCGCTTACTTTCCGCGCGACGCCCGGGCGCCCGAACCCTTGCTGACGCGCGCTGGACAGGCAGCGCGGCGCGCCCGCCAAGCCGGTGGCAACAAAGTTCATTACTGTGCCGATCACGCCAATGTGGTCGACATCAATCGTGCCAGGCTGGTGATCAGCTTGAAGAGCGCCGTTGAAAGGCAGGATACTGCGCTGCTTTACCAGCCGCAGGTGGACTTCAAGTCGGGCCGCACGGTCGGTATCGAGGCGTTGTTGCGGCTGAGCACGCCACGGATGCGTGGCCTGGGACCGGCCGAGTTCGTACCGATGATCGAGGAGGCGGGACTCATCGGGGCGGCTGGTGAATGGGTCCTGCGGACCGCCTGCTGTCAGCTCAGGGAATGGCACCAGCTAGGCTGGAGCGATCTCTTCGTCTCGATCAATCTGACACCGCGGCAGCTCCTCGAATCAGGGTTGACGGAACGGATCCGGCGCGTGCTCGACGAGGCCGGTCTTGACGGTCGCTACCTCTGGCTTGAAATCACGGAGCTGGCGCTGTTGTCCGATTACGAGCAAGCCGCCGCGGTGATTCAGGGCATCCGCGAGCTTGGCGTCAGCTTCTGCATCGATGACTTCGGCACCACGTGTTCATCCCTGCTTGATCTGGAACGGCTGCCGATCCAGGGCGTCAAGATCGATGCCGGCCTGATCCAAGAGGGAATCGACCATCCCGAACATGCAGCGGTGATCGCTGCGATCGCGGTGATGGCGCATGCGATGCGCCTTGACGTCGTTGCCAAGGGTGTCGAGACGCAGCGGCATGTCGATTTCGTGATCGAGCGGGAGTTCGATCGTGGGCAGGGGTACTTCATCGGCAGGCCGGTTTCAGCGGCCCAATTCTTGTCATATTTGTCGGCGAACATTTCAACCGGGTGAGGCACGCTGACTCGGGGTGTATGCCGGCGTAACCGGTGACCGATAGCCACGGGGGAGGAAATTGGGTGGCCTATAGCCGCAGATTCACTTCGCCGGGGTCGCTGAGTCAGGCCTGAGAGGCTGGCCTGTGAGTCCGGTCTGTGGGTCTGGCGCGAAAGCTTCGCAAGACACTATCATATGACCGCGAGCTGGGAGATCGCGGGTGGCATCTTCTCTGTCGGAAGGAGGAGCGTTGGCCCGATGCCGTCTGAACCCGAGTGCGAGCGGTCGCTCGATGTCCTCATTCTCGATGCCGCGCCGCTGAGTCAATCGATGCTTGTCTCGCTCCTTGAGGTCGCAGGATATCGGAGCTATGCGAGCGAGTCTGTCGACGATGCGCTGACCGCGATCGAGGAGTTCGACTTTGATCTCCTTCTGATCAATGCCAACAAGCCGGACAAGGAGCTGCTTGATTTCGTCAAGCTGTTGCGATTCGCGCAGATGGGGGAGGCACGGTTGCCGATCGTCCTGCTGACCGCCTGGTGCGACGAGGCGAAACGACTCGACTGCAACGAGGCAGGAATTGACCTTGTCCTCGAAAAGCCCATTGCCCCGACCGTGCTGACCCAGGCGATCGCCTCCTGTGCCCAGCCCGAGCGTCGCCGGCGCGGCACCGCACAGGATCGCCGCTAGTGCACTGGCACAAACAGAGCCTACATCCTGTTTGTGCCGAAAGTGCACGCGATTCAAACTGTTGTGCAGCGACAACCTTGCTCGGGCGTGAATCGCCCGATTGGGTCGCTGCACG
>JADHED010002403.1_pt1 | contig 13134 bp, 9 predicted proteins | sample 8952041 | NCBI WGS metagenome assembly JADHED01 (sample SAMN16124423, study PRJNA663239) | bioreactor sludge metagenome | isolation source: sludge (control) | place: India:Bengaluru | collected 2018-09-08
GGGGGGGCTGGGGGGGGCCCCGGTGCGGGGTTGCCGCGGGCCCCCCGCCGCGGGGGTTTGTCCCCCCCGCGCCCGCGTCCCCACCCCTTCCCCACCAATGCGCACTGGGGAATGGCGTGCGGGGGGGCGCGTCCCTGCAAACGTCTTGGGGGGCGGGGGTGGTGCAGGCTCGTTGCGGACGCAACTCGCGGGGGGGGGGCGGGTTGGCGGATGGTGCGGTGGAGCCCTGATGTCGGGGTTGGGTGATAGGAAACCGCAAATGCGGCGCGCGGTCGGGTGCGCGCTGGGTCCTGAGGATGGCTGAGCGATGAGACGATTCTACCATGAAACCGGAGACGACGTTCCTCGCGTCGGCGACGTGCTGAGACTGGACCGCGACGAGAGCCACCATCTCCTGCACGTCTTGCGGGCAGAGGACGGGCGCGCGGTCGAGATCACCGATGGGGCGGGGCATCTCCTGCAGGGGATCCTCGTGGGACGCGAGGGGAAGGTGGCGCGGGTGGAGATCACCGGCGTCGTCGCCGCCGAGGACGAGGTGGCGCCGCCGCGGCTGGTGGTGGCCTGCGCGGTGGTCAAGGGCAAGCGGTTCGAGTTCATGGTCGAGAAGGCGGTGGAGCTGGGGGCGCACGTCATCGTGCCGCTGAAATGCGACCGGGGCGTGATCGACCCGCGGGACGGGAAGCTGGACCGGTGGCGCGGCGTGCTGGTGGGGGCGCTCAAGCAGTCGGATCGTTGCTGGTTGCCGGAGCTGGCGCCGCTGTCGACGCCCGAGGCCGTGGTGACGACGGCGCAGGGGCCGTGCTTCTTCGGCGCGGTGCCGGTGGATGGGCAACGCGCGCTGTCGGCGACCACGGCGGCGGCGCGGGCCGTGCGCCGGCGCGAGGCGGGCGAGACGCTGCCGGCGTCGCTCACGCTGCTGATCGGGCCGGAGGGCGACTGGTCGACGGCGGAGGTGGCGTCGTTGCGGCAGTCGGCGACGGCGCTCGATCTCGGGCCGCACGTGCTGCGCACGGAGACCGCCGCGCTGGCGGGGCTGGTGGCGCTGCAGGAGGTCCGCCGGGCGTGGCGGCTTGACCCGTCCGAGACGCAAGCCTAGACTCCCCGCACGGGAGCTCCGGAGTCACCGAGGAGGAATCATGCCGAGTGCCATTGCCGAGCGGCTGAAGCAGGACGTCGTCGCCGCCATGAAGGCCAAGGACAAGGACCGCCTGGGCGTGCTGCGCATGCTGCAGTCCGCGCTCAAGCAGGTCGAGGTGGACGAGCGCAAGGAGCTGCAGGACGACGACGTGCTGCGCATCCTGCAGAGCTACGCCAAGAAGGTGCGCGACGCGCTCGACGGCGCCCGCAAGGGGAACCGGGAAGATCTCATCGCGGCCAACGAGGCCGAGCTGGCGATCGTGCAGTCGTACCTGCCGGCGGCGTTCACCGAGGACGAGCTGAACGCGCTGGTCGCCGAGGTGGTGCGCGAGACCGGCGCCGCGGGACCGAAGGACATGGGAAAGGTCATGCAGGCCATCAAGGCGCGCGTGGCCGGCAAGGCGGACGGCGCGCGGGTGAGCGCGGCGGTCAAGCAGGCTCTGCAGGGGTAGTCGTGGCCATCATCGTCGTCCTGATCATCATCGCGGCGTGCGGCTTCATGGGCTGGCGGGCGGGCGTGGTGCGCCGGCTGGTAGAGCTGGCGGGGGCGGTGCTGAGCATCCTGGCGGCGTCGCGGCTGTCCTCGACGTTCGCGCCGTGGCTGGACGCGCACACGCCGATGAGCGCGTCGGGGTCGCTGGTGATCGGGTACCTGCTGATCCTGGTCGCGGGCCTGGTGCTCACGGGGCTCGCGGCGCGGCTGGTGCAGAAGGCCGTCAACCTGACCATCCTCGGCCTGGTCGACCACGTCGGCGGGGCGGTGTGTGGGATCGTGCTCGGCACGCTGCTGGTGAGCATCGGGCTCATCGCCATGGGCGCCGTGCCCGGCGGGGACGTGGTGCGCACCACCTTCGACCAGAACTCGCTCGGCCGCACCATCTACCGCGCCGCGCCCAACCTCTACCTCGGCGCCCGCAGTCTCGCCGGGCAGAAGGGCGACCAGCTCTGGCAGGAGCTGCTCGACCGCAGCCGCGCGGCGGTGGACGAGGCCGAGGAGAAGCCGTTCGTCCCCGCCACGCCGACAGACACCACGACCGCCGCTCCTCGCCCATGATCACCCTCCTGGAAACCCTGCGCCTCGCCGAGGCGGTCGCGCGCGAGACCGCGCCCGTGGCCGGCGAGCGCGCCCTGCGGCTGCTGGGATGGGATCGCGTGTGCGCGCAGGTGGCGGCCCACTGCGTCAACGCGCGCGCCGCCGCCGAGGTGCTGGCGACGCGCCCCTTCGCCGACCCCGAGATCATCGACCTGCTGCGCACCCTCGCCGACGAGTTGCGTCCGGCCGGCGAGGCGGGGCGCTGGCCGCCGGTGGCCGACGTTGAGCCCGGCGTCGCGCAACTGAAACGCGTGTCGCCGCGTCGACTCGAGGGGCCCGACCTGGTGGAGGTCGCGGCGCTCGCCGAGGCCCTCGATGCGGTGCGCGACCACCTGCTGTGCAATCGCGACCGTCTGCCCACCTGGGCGGCGGCGGCCCAGGAGGCCGAGGCTTGCGACGGCCTGCGCTACGAACTGCGCCGCTGTCTCGACCGCGACGGCCGCCTGCTCGACGGCGCCTCGCCCACCCTGGCGCGATTGCGGCGGGCGGCCGCGAACCAGGAGCAGGTGGTGCGCCGCGCCGTGCGCGAGGCCATGGAGGGCGCGCGCGCCCGCGGCTGGCTCACCGGCGACGAGGTCACGCTGCGCGGCGACCGCTATTGCCTGCCGATGCGCTCGGGCGACCGCCGACGCCTCGACGGCATCGTCCACGACCGTTCCGACACGGGCGCCACCGTCTTCGTCGAGCCCGCCGGCGTGGTGCACCTGGCCAACGAGTGGCAGGAGCTCAAGCTGGAGATGGGAGCCGAGGAATCGCGCATCTTGCTGGCCCTCAACCGCCGCGTGGACGACGCCGCCGAGGCCCTGCTCGCGTCGTGCGACCTGCTGCTGCTGGTGGATCGCGTCCGCGCCGGCATGTTCTGGAGCCGCCAGCGCCGGGCCGCGCGGCCGCAGCTCGCGGCGGGCGCCGCGCTGCGGGTGGTGCGGGGTCGTCACCCGCTGCTCGAGGCGACGCTCGCGGGGCGCGGCGAGGTGGTGCCGCTCGACCTCGAGCTGCCCGAGCATGTGCGGGCCCTCGTGATCAGCGGCGCCAACGCGGGCGGCAAGTCGGTGGCGATGAAGACCGTCGGCGTGCTGGTGCTGCTGGCGCAGTGCGGCTGGGACGTGCCCGCGCGCGAGGACACCCGGTTGCCGCTGGTGGAGCGCCTCTTCGTGGACCTCGGCGACGAGCAGTCGATCGAGGAGTCGCTCTCGAGCTTCAGCGCGCATCTTACTCACTTGCGACGCTTCCTCGCGGAGGCCGACGCCCGCAGCCTGGTGCTCTGCGACGAGATCGGCACCGGCACCGATCCGCAGGAAGGCACCGCGCTCGCGTTCACCGCGCTCGAGGCGCTCGCCGCCCGCGGCGCGCTGATCATCGCCTCCACGCACTACGGCCTGCTGAAGGCCGCCGTGAACGACCATCCGGCGATGCTCAACGCGGCGATGGACTACGACGAGGGCTCGCTGCAGCCGCTCTTCACCCTGCGCCTGGGCGACCCCGGCGCCAGCCACGCCTTCGACATCGCCCGCCGCGTGGGCCTCGATCCCATATTACTGGACGCCGCCCGCGCCCGCGTGGGCGAGGACCGCGTGCAGATCGAAACATTACTGGCCGACCTCGGCCTGCGCGTGCGCCGCCTCGCCGCCGACCAGCACGACGTCGCCATGCACCTCGCGAATCTGCGCCAACGAGAATCCGAACTGGCGGGCCGCCTCGCCGACCTCGACCGGGAGCGCAAGCGCGAGCTGGAGAAGGTCCGGCGCGAGGGCGAGGCGCTGCTGCTGGAGGCGCGCAAGGAGATCGAGGCGCTGGTGCGGGAAGTGAGGTCGTCCCAGGGGGACAAGGTGGTCATCCGCAAGGCGCGCGACCGCGTGGAGGGCCTGGCGCGCAAGCTGCCCGCGGCGCCGGCGCCGCCGCCCAACGTCGTCGCCGGCCCGCCCGTGCCCGGCGACCGCGTGCGCGTGCCGCACCTGGGCCTCAACGGCCGCGTGGTCGAGGTGCGCGGCGGCCAGGTCACGGTGCTCGCCGACGGACTCAGGCTGAGCGTCGACGCGGCGACCGTGGAGCGGATCGCCGGCGAGACCGCGGAGGACACCGCGCCGGCCGCCGTGTCGCGGAGCTCCGGCACCACCACCGGCCCGAGCTGGGCCTGGCCGGGCGACCAGCCCGACGTCACCCCCGAACTCGACCTGCGCGGCCACCGCGTGGAGGAGGCCTGGGAGAGCGTCGACAAGCTGCTCGACCGCGCGCTCCCGGTGGGCCTCGCCAAGGTCACCATCATCCACGGCATGGGCCCGGGACGACTGCGCGAGGTGCTGCTGCAACGTCTCGCGGCCGATCCCCGCGTCGCCCGCACCGCGGCGGGCGGCGAGGGCGAGCACGTCAATCACGGGGCGACCGTGGTGTTCCTGCGCGGGTAGTTGCGCCCGTCGACCTGCCAGCGGTGGCCCCACCGGCCGGATGTTCTTACCCTGGACAGCTTGAGATAAGCCGCGGCGCCGGTGCGCCGCTTCCCGGCGTCGCCGGGGATCATGAAGAGGTCGTATCGATGAGGCGATTCCCGACCTACGCGAGAGCTCGCCACCGGTTGGTGGGGTGGCTGGCCGGGTGCCTGGCGATCGGGGCGGCCAACGCCCAGACCGACCGGCTGGCTGGCTTCAACACCACCGTGCTTGGCGGCTGGCCCTCCGGGCCGTGCCGCGCCGGCGTCCAGCTCGGCGCCAGGATCGTGCATGCCGACGGCGGGTTCCTGGTGGTCAGCGACGGGACCGATCGCACGGCGCCGGTCGAACTGGGGCGCGTGGCGCTGCCGGGCCTCATCCTCGACATCGACGCGGCGGGCGAACGGGCGGTCTGCGCCGTGGGGGCGCAGGGCGTGCACATCGTGGACCTGTCCGACGCGGACCGGCCGGAGGTGGTCGGCAGCTACACCACCACGGGCCGGGTGCAGGAAGCGGTGCTGCGCGGCGACTGGGTCTTCCTCGCCGACGACGCGCTCGGACTCGTGGTGCTCGACGTCGCCCAGCCCGGAACGCCTATCCTCCACGCGCAGGAGTTCGTGCTCGGGCCGGCCAGCGCGCTCGCCGTGCACGGCTCGCTCGCGGTGGTCGTCGATGTTGACGGCGGCCTGGCGGTCTTCGACGTCTCCGAACCCGGCGTGCCGGTGGTGCGCGGGTTCGTGCATCTCGCGGCCTCGCTCACGGACGTCGAGATCAACGGCGCCAGGGCCTTCGTCGCGGCCGGCGCGGACGGGCTGGTGGTGGTCGACCTTGCTGATCCGTGGAACCCGTCCGAGCTCGCCCGCCACGACACGCCGGGCGTCGCGCGCGGCCTCGACGTCGCCGGCCAGGTGGCCTGGGTCGCCGATGGCCAGGCACTGCGCGCACTAGACGTGAGCGTCCCTACCGCCATCCAGGAGATCAGCTCGCTCGCGGTCGCCGACGACGCCTGGTCGGTGCGCGTCGACGGACCGCTTGCCTGTCTCGCCGCCGCCGGACAGGGGCTGCGGCTGCTGACGGTGGTCAACCCGTCGTTCCCCGTGGAGTCCGGCGCCTGCCCGAGCGCGGGCAACACCACCGGCGTCGCCGTCGCGGGCAACGTCGCCTTCGTCGTGGACGCCAGCCGCGGCCTGCGCTGGTTCGACGTCGGCGACCCGGCATCGCCCTTGCCCCTCGGCCGGGTGCCCATCGCGGGGGTGCCGCAGTCCGTGGCGATCCGCGACGGCTGGGCCTTCATCTCGGAGTCCGTCTACGGCCTGTGGGTGGTCGATCTTGCCGACCCGCGGGTCGCCGTGCGGGCGACCGGCGAGCGGGCGCACGGCGCGCGCGGGCTCGCGCTGGCGGGCCACCACGCCTACGTGGCGGCCGGCTCCGCGGGGGTGCGCATCTTCGCGATCGAGGATCCGGCGGCGCCGCGCGAGTTGCTGCCGGCGTCCACCCGCGGCGCCGCGATGGGGCTCGCCGTCGGCGCGCAGCACCTGGTGGTAGCCGAGCAGGAGGCCGGGCTGCGCCTGTACCGCCTGCTGATGCCCGCGATCCCGATCCCGGCCGGCAGCCTCGACCTACCCGGTCCGGCGATGGGGGTGGCCCTCGTCGGCGACGTCGCGCTGATTGCCGCCGGCGAGGCGGGCCTGGTCATCGCCGACATCGCCGACGCGGACAGCCCGCTGGTCCTGAGCGTCCTCGCCACGGGCGGCTCGGCGCAGGCGGTGGTGTTCGCGGACGGCTTCGCCTACGTCGCCGACGGCCTCGGCGGCCTGGCCGTCGTGAACGCCGCCGATCCGGCCGTTCCCTACCTGGTCGGGCACGCGGATTCGCCCGGATTCGCTGCCGACCTCGCGGTGGCGGGCGACATTGCGTACCTCGCTGACCTGGACCAGGGCCTTCTGATCGTGCGCAACGACGCCACCGCCACGGCGGTGGGCGACCCGCCGTCGTCCCCGGGTCTGCGGCTCCTCGGCGCCGCGCCGAATCCCTTCAATCCGCGCACGGCGATCTCCTTCGCGACGGACCGCGCGCAGAACGTCCGCGTCGCCGTCCACGACCTCGCCGGCCGCCTGGTCGCCATCCTGTCCGACGGCCCGCGCAACGCCGGCGCCCACGCCGTGACCTGGGACGGCCGCGACCGCCACGGCCGCCACGCTCCCGCCGGCGCCTACGTGGTGCGGGTGGTCGCGCCCGACGGCGATGCGTCCAGGGTGGTCACGCTCCTGAAATAGCTCCGCCCGTGCGGATCCCACCGGCTTTCCAGCTTGATCGGCGGCAACCTCCCGGTTAGGATCGGCTTGTTGATGTTGGCCGCTCAATTCGGTCCGTCCAGGCCAGGGGGGAATGGTCATGGTCATCTGCACGCGCCTCTCGATCGCCATCTTGCCGCTGACCTTGTTCGTCGCGACCGCAGGCGCCGCCTTGCCACAGAGCGTCGCGCCCCGGGACGGCGTCCTCGACCAGGAACTCGCCGTGGTGTGGTTGCAGACGGTGCCGGAGGACTGCCTCCTCGGGCAGGTCACCGACGTGGCGCGCGATGACGACGGCACGCTTTACCTGGTGGACTACAAGTTCGCCGACGTGAAGGTCTTCGACGGGCAGGGCCGCTTCCGGCGGGTGCTGAGCCGCCAGGGCGAAGGGCCGGGGGAGACCGAGGCGCCGACCGACCTGGTCCTTCGCGACGGCCGGCTCGGGATCATGCAGCGGTGGCCCGCGCGCCTGATCTGGCTCGATCCCGCCACCGGCGATCCCGCCGGCGCCGTGCAACTCGCGGACCGGGACGGCAAGCCTCTCGACGTCGTCGCCTTCCTGGGCGTGGCGGCCTCGGCCGACGGGCTGGTGGCCGCCCTGAACTTCCCCTTCTACGACGAGACGCGTTCGGGTTCGACGTCGCAGATCGCGCGGCTGGGCGCCGGGGACCGGGTCACGACGATCTACCATCAGTCCGAAGACGTGCGGCGCCACGACGAACCGAAACCCTACGACGAGTGCGAGGAGTACCGGTTCCTCGAGGGGTGCTGGACGGTCGCTCCGGACGGCCGCGTGTTCCTCGCGCCGCAGCGCGATCGCCATCTGATCGAGGCCCGGAGCCGGGACGGCGCGGTCCTCTGGACCCGCGAGCGCGCCTACACGGCGCCGGTTCGTGACCGGATGGGGCGAGACCGCGCCGAGAAGGGGCTGCGCGCCCACGGCTGGAAGGCGGACAACTCCGAGGTGTGCGACCGGCCGCCGGTGGTGGCCGCCTTGCACTGGGGCGACCGCAACGAGATATGGGTCCAGCTCAACCTCGGCGGCGCCGGGCCCGTGCCCGGCACCATCGCCTGGTACGACGTGCTCGCCGGCGACGGCACCTACCTGCGGCAGGTCCGGTGGCGGGGCGACTTCGCTCCCGAACGCGACCGTCGCTTCCGCCTGGACGACCGCACCGTCCTCGTGGTCCGCAGCGACGACGACGGCGCCCAGACTCTCCGCCTCCTCGCGGCGCCGCCGGGCGCGCACTGAAAGGGCGGCGGGCTTCGCCAAGGTCGTCCGGGATTCTGCGGGAATTTCACGATTCTCTAGGATTTTCCGCGTTCACCGCTATCTTATCCCCGCCGCTCCCGCGTCCGCGGCCCCGGCGTAACCTTGATCCGCCAATGCGAGGCAATGCGATGTCGCGACACCGTCTGGCGTGCGTCCTGCTGTGGGCGACCGTGACGACACCGGTCTGGGCCCAGGTCGCGTCGTCCGACGCGCCCTCCCTCACCGTCGGCGAGCTCATGGCGCGCGTGCGCGAGCGCTGCGAGGCGGGCCGCGCGGAGCTGGGGCCGTTCCAGATGAAGCTGCAGGTCGAGCGTCCGGCCGCGGCGGACGTCGCGCCCACCACGGTCGTGCTCCTGGTGATGGACGACAAGGTGCTCGCCATCATGTCCGGCGGCGCCCGCGGCGGCCTGGTGAAGATCCTCGACGACGGCGCCGCCCTCCACTGCAATCCCGTCGGCGCCATGTCCGACCAGGACATGCGCCACACGCTGGACGTGCTGATGGTCGGCTTCGCTTGCGACCACCTCGCGGATCCGCTGGGCATGAGCCCCGACACGCCGGTGGTGGTGGAGGAATCCGAGGGCGCGCTCTACTACCGGGTGGACCCGCCGATGAACGTGCTGCGGTGGATCGACGTCGAGGACCTCACGCTGGCCGAGGAGTGGGCGAGCGACAACGCGCAGAGCGTCCGCGACGTCTACAACAACTGGGTCCCCATGGGTGCCGGCGCCTGGTATCCCGAACTGATGGAGCAGTGGACCGACGACGTCGTGACCATGCGTCTCAAGGTCGACTACCTGTTCCCCGCGCCGGACCTCTCGCCGGGCGTCTTCACGGTCGAGAGCTTCTATGCGACCGGGACATACGACGACATGCTGGAGGAGTACGAGGAGGAGTTCGCCGAGGACGAGGGCTGATCGCGCGGCTCCCTTGTCGCGCCCGCGGCGGCGTGGTATCTTTCTCAGCCCTGGTAGCGAGCGAGGAGGTGGCGGGTCGCCGGCGGCATGACAGCATTTCCTCCCGAGATCATCGCCCGGATCAAGGATGAGACCGACATCGTCGAGCTGGTGGGCCGGTACGTGCGCCTGCGGCCCGGCGGCGCGAGCTGGAAGGGCCTGTGCCCCTTCCACAACGAGAAGACCCCGAGCTTCAACGTCAATCCCTCCCGTCAGACCTACAAGTGCTTCGGCTGCGGCGAGGGCGGCGACGCGATCTCCTTCCTGATGGCCGTCGAGGCCATCGCCTTCCCCGAGGCGGTGGAGACCCTCGCCCGCAACCTCGACATCGACCTCGCCCGCTACCTCGAGGCCGGCGCCGACGAGGGCGACAAGCGCGCGTTCTTCCGCGCCAACGAGGCGGCGGCGGCGGCGTTCCGCGAGGCCTTCCTGGACGACAACCTCGGCCGCGCGGCGCGGGAGTACCTCGAGAAGCGCGGTTTCAAGCCCGAGATCCTCGACCGTTTCGGGGTCGGTTACGCCCCGGCCGGGGACTGGCTGCCGCGGCGCCTGGCGCGGGCCGGCGTGAGCGAGGAACTCGCGATCGCGGCGGGACTTGTGCGCAAGGGCGAGCGGGGCGCGCCGTTTGCCTATTTCCGTGAGCGCGTTATCTTTCCCATCCGGAACATCGCCCGTCAGGTCGCCGGGTTCGGCGGTCGGATCCTGGGGCCGGGAGAGCCCAAGTACATCAACTCGGGGGACAGTCCCTACTACACCAAGGGGAAGCTCCTGTATGGGTTCGACGCTTCCCGCATGGTCATCGCGCGCCGCAAGACCGCGGTGCTGGTGGAAGGCTATCTGGACCTCATCGCCCTCGCCCAGGCCGGCATCGCCAACGTGGTGGCGACCTGCGGCACGGCCTTCACCCCGGATCAGGCGCGCCTGCTGCGCCGCGGAGCCGACAAGGTCGTGATGCTCTTCGACGGTGACCGGGCGGGACGACAGGCTGCCGTCAAGGCCTGCCACCTCACCCTCGCCACGGGCCAGGAAGCGGAGGTCGCCTGCCTGCCCGCGGGCGTCGATCCCGCCGACCTGGTCATGTCGGGCGGCCTCGCCGCGGTGAACGAGGTCCTCGACGGCGCCGTGCCCTACCTGCAGTTCCTGCGCAACGCCGTGAGCGCGGCCGGGGATGACCGCCACGCCATCGAGCGCGGCTCCAAGCAAGCTCTCATGACCGTCGCCGAGGTGAGCGACCCCATCCGTCGCGAGCTGATGCTCCAGGAGACGGCCCGGCTGTTCGGCCTGCCCGAAACGGTGCTGCGCCAGACCCTGGCGGACGCCCAGGCGGGCAAGCGGCCGCTGCGCCATCCCGACGCTCCCGGGGAACCCGAGCCGGCGCCGGTGGTCGAGCAGCCGCCCCGACGACGTTTTCGTACCTTCACGGTCGTGCACCACGAGGCGATCGAGGCCGACCTCTTCGCCTACGCCCTGCGCGACCGCTCGGGCCGCGCCGCCCGCGCCCTGCTGGACGCCGGCGCGAGCCTGGCATTGCAGACGCCGGCCGCGGTGGTGCTCGCCGCCGAACTCGCGGCCTGGTCCGAGGCCGGCGCCGCCACGGCGCCACTCGATTTCGTCCAGCAGCGGTGGCACGGGCAGGATGCCAGCTACCGCGTCTGGGTCACCGACCTGCTCGAAAGGCAGGACATTCCGGAGGAAGGAGATTTCGAACGGGCCGTCCGCGACTGTGTGGAGAGGTTGCGCCCGACCCGGACCGACGAACGTGGCTAACGCTTCAGATCCCAACGGTGTCGTTGCCAGAAACGACAGGGAGCTGCGATTCCATGGATAAAGAACGTCTCGAGAAGCTCATCACGTCGATCAAGAAGAAGGCTGCCGACCGCGGCGGCTACGTCCTGAACGACGACATCAACGAGATGCTCGGGGAATCCGAGTTCGATCTCGAACTCGTCGAGCGCATCTACGAGAAGCTGCCCGAGCTGCAGATCGACTTCTTCGACAACGAGGACGAGGCCGGCCGCCGCGTTGCGACCCGGGTCCGCAAGGAGAAGAAGAAGGCCGTCACCGCCAAGAAGGCCCTGCGCAGCAACATCAAGTACGACGACCCGGTGCGCATGTACCTGCGCGAGATGGGCCGCGTGCCGCTGCTGACCCGCCAGGGCGAGGTGAACCTGGCCAAGCGCATGGAGGAGGGCCGCCTGTCGGTCATCCGTTCCACGCTGCGCTGCGGCCACGCCATGCGCGACCTGCGCCAGAGCGCGAGCCAGCTCGCGGCCGAGGCGATCCCGGTCGACAAGGTGGTCCAGTACGACAGCACCACCTGGAACGTCCAGGCGTCGGCGGCCAAGGAGGGCAAGCGCCTGCTGCGGCTGCTCGAGGCGATCGAGAAGTGGCAGCGCGAGATCAACCAGGCCAAGCAGGACATCAGCGAATGCGCCAACAGCACCCGGGTGGCCACGCTGACGCGGATGAACATCTCGCGGGAGAAGAAGATCCTCGAGGCCTTCCTCGACCTGAACCTGTCGTCCGAGATGATCGATCTGCTGTCTAACAAGGTCCTGCTGGTGCACTCCAAGGTGCGCGACCTCGAGGCCCGCATCGCCGCCTGCGAGGCGGACGCCCGGATGCCGTTCGCGGAGATGGGGACCGCGATCAAGGGTGGCGGACCGCGTATGGACGCGGAGCAGCGCGAGGTGGTGCGCGAGTCGTACCGCCAGATCAAGAACTACCGCAAGCGCATCCAGGAGATCGAGCGCGAGATCGGCTTCAGCCGCGACGAGCTGGTCCGCCTCGGACAGGAGATCGTCGAGGGACGACAGCAGGTGGAGGCGGCGCAGCGCGAGATGATCGAGGCCAACGTGCGCCTGGTGATCTCCATCGCCAAGCGCTACACCAACCGCGGCCTCGAATTCCTCGACCTGATCCAGGAAGGGAACAGCGGCCTCATGCGCGCGGTCGAGAAGTTCGACTACCGCAAGGGCTACAAGTTCTCGACCTACGCGACGTGGTGGATCCGCCAGGCGATCACCCGCGCGATCGCCGACCAGGCGCGCACCATCCGCGTGCCGGTGCACATGATCGAGGCCATCAACAAGGTCAACAAGACCAGCCGCTCGATGCTGCAGGAACTCGGCCGCGACCCGACGCCGGAGGAGATCGCCGCGCGCCTGGTGATGCCGCTGGAGAAGGTCCAGGGCGTCATCAAGGCGAGCATGGAGCCCGTCTCCATCGACCGCCCCATCGGCGAGGACGAGGACAGCAGCCTCAGCGACTTCATCGAGGACGAGAACGCCCCCTCCCCGGCGCGTTCCGCCGTCCAGAGCATGCTCAAGGACCAGCTCACCAAGGTGCTGTCGACCCTCAGCCGCCGCGAGGAGAAGGTCATCCGCCTGCGCTTCGGCCTCGGCGACGGCACCCCCCGCACCCTGGAAGAAGTCGGCACCATCTTCAAGGTGACCCGCGAGCGCGTCCGGCAGATCGAAGCCAAGGCGCTGCGGAAGTTGAGGCACCCCAGCCGCAGCCGGAAGCTGAAGGGGTACGGGGAGATGATGTAAGACTTGCGCCGGCGCAAGTGTGCGATCGCGACGACGGCGGCGCCTTCCGGGGCGCCGCCGTTCTACTTGGCAAGTACATCGGCGCAGATGCATGACATGCGATATTAAGCCCTATAAAATTGGGATGTCCTGGGTCCGTTTTATACACACGTCAAGCGATAATGCTGTTGTCCTAACTTATGCGATGCCGGCTGGCCGTTCGGATCGACGGGCCGACGGATTGCGCTTTGGCGGGTATTTTGTGGTATAATAATGATGGGCAGACGGTCCTGCCGAACGTTATCGTGGGGACGCCGGTCGCTGCGGCGACCGGCTCGTTGTACGTCGCCTTCGAGTTGCCGGCCGATGAGTTGCGTCGGGCCCAACCCGTTCAATCCGCAGACGGTGCTGCGATTCGGGATCACGCG
>JADHED010002404.1_pt1 | contig 13132 bp, 11 predicted proteins | sample 8952041 | NCBI WGS metagenome assembly JADHED01 (sample SAMN16124423, study PRJNA663239) | bioreactor sludge metagenome | isolation source: sludge (control) | place: India:Bengaluru | collected 2018-09-08
CTTCCTTTATGAAAAGGGATTGTTTACCATTCCCGAAGGACTGCAGGATGATGTGATGTATGAAGGATGCAATTGCGGAAATTGCCACCTGACCATCCTTCCGACAGGGGATATCTATGCCTGCCGGCGTTTCGAGAGCAAGGTAGGGAGCGTCTTCAGCGAAAGACTGTATGATGTCTTTATCAGCGAAAAAATGGACCGGTTACGGGAATATTCCCGGTTCGAGAAATGTTCCTCCTGCGAGTTGCTTCGTTTCTGCCGGGGCTGTCCCGCTGTAACCTATGGATACACAGGCAACTTCTATGGTCCCGATCCCCAATGCTGGAAGGTGTCTGAAAACCAATTATTGCAACTAACTTGAAAGCTATAGTCTTATATAAAACCTGTTCTGCCCGCGAACTCACAGTCAGCGAGATTCCCCTTCCCGAAGTGAAACCGGGTTGGGTGCTGGTTCGTGTAAAAGCGTTCGGTCTGAACCGGTCCGAGCTCATGATGCGCGAATATGAGGGCAACGCACCTTACATTAAGCTACCGCGCGTATTGGGTATTGAATGCGCGGGTGAAATCGCCAACCCTTCTGATAGCGGCTTTCAGCAAGGTCAGCGTGTGGTTGCCCTAATGGGAGGAATGGGACGGAGTTTTGACGGCAGTTATGCCGAATACACGCTGGTTCCGTCAAAAAATGTTTTTGCGGTGGATTCCGACCTGGGTTGGGTTGAACTGGCTGCCATTCCGGAAACCTATTTGACTGCGTGGGGATCCCTTTTTCAGAGTTTACAACTCGGTGCAACTGACGTTTTACTGATCAGGGGTGGAACCAGTGCCGCCGGACTGGCTGCCGTTCAACTGGCGAAAAGTATCGGTGCAACCGTACTGGCAACCACCAGAAGGGAAAATAACCGCGAATTATTGCGGAATCAGGGTGCTGATGCTGCTTTGATAGAAAACGGGCTGATCTGGGAACAAGTACGGGAATTGTATCCTGCAGGGGTGAATAAGGTTTTGGAAATTATCGGACCGGCCACACTGCATGAATCGCTTTCTCTGGTTAAGTTTCATGGGATTGTTTGTGTTACCGGAATTCTTGGTAAAAAGGGAACCCTTGCAGAATTCTATCCCATTAAGGATATTCCGTCTGGTGTTTATTTAACAGGATTTTCCAGTAATAGTCCCACCCAGGAGGTAATGAACGACATTTTCAACCATATGAAAACGCACAATATACAAGCCCGTATCAGTCAGATTTTTTCACTGGAGGAAATCGGGCAGGCACATGAACTGATGGAACACAATGAAGCCAGGGGGAAAGTAGTAATAAAGATTTGTTAAATCATTAAAAAGATAACCATGAAAACAAAATCAATGCACGTTTTGACATTGTTTGCAGTTCTAATAACACTGTTTACCGTGGCATCCGCGCAGAACGCAAAAGAAATATTCGTTAACCCGGATTCCGGCAACGACCAGGGGGCCGGCTCAGCAGATCAGCCGCTGAAATCGCTATATGAGGTGGCCGAAAGGATCAATCGGGCGAATGGAAGCGGATCCATAACCGTATTTCTTTCGGAAGGGATTTACGGATTGGATGCACCGGTGACTTTTCATCCGGCAAATTGGCACTTTTCCAAAGAAGGCCGGTTGACGATCCGTGCTGCAGTGCTACCGGATGAGGCAAACTGGCATCCAGGGTTAATGCCTGTAATCGTATCAACCATGCCTCTTGATTTTAAACCGAATGGCAGACAGGATCCGCTCGGAGGAACCTCATACGGGATCCAGATAGAGACCAGTCATGTTACCATTCAGGGATTAAGGGTGTTGGGAACACCCGTACATGAAAGGCCAAAAGAAGGAATGGTACGGAGGAATTATCCCATTGTGCGCGAAGGCAGAAGCCTTGATGACCTGAGGGTTACCCAGTGCCTGTTTGTCGGAGACCAGCACGTCATTCCAAACCACCTTGCCATTCTTGCAAGCGGTCAGGGCGTGGTGGTGGACCATTGTGTTTTCTACCATTGCAAGGACGCCATTGTATTCTGGTTTTCTGACCAGCCTGCCAGGAATTGTGAAGTACACCACAATCTGTTTGTCGGCAATTATGGAGCAAATATATGGTCCTGGTCAGCCGCCGAAGACCTAAAGTTTTACAACAATGTGATCGGGAATACAAATGTGGTTTGGATTCTCAATAAGGATGAAAAGACATCTTTCTCATTATCTAACTCTTTGATTGTCGGCTACAACGAATTTGTTAACAAAGGCGGCGGTCCGGCAGGTTTTGGTGACAAAGCCGACCCGGGCAAATTAAAACTGGGGAAATATGTTGTTGTAAAGAAGGAGGGGAGCCTTCAAATCGATGAAAATCTGGCCAGCCGCAATTATCTTCATTTGTTGCCTGGAACACCGGGGGCGGCGTTGGGCGCAGGACTGTTCAATCAGTAAAGAGCTGGTCTGTCAGCGTACTGAGAAATATGTATAGAGTAGATGATGTATAATTTATATTCCAAATAATGAAAAAAAATTATTGGCTTGCACTGCACATTCTTGCCTTCATATTCGCAATAGAAACCATTGTATGTGCACAATATACAACTGAGATTTTTGTCAATGCGAACACAGGCAGTGATCAAAACACCGGAACGAAGGAAAGTCCCCTGAAATCGCTGAGCGAAGCTGCCAAAAGGGTTACTGTTTCTGAAGGGAATGGATCTATAACAGTATTTTTATCCGAGGGTGTTTACGGCATGTCTGAGACGGCTAAATTTAGCCCGGTGAAATGGCAGTTTTCAAGCAAGGAACGGTTAACGATTAGAGCAGAAAGGTTGCCGGATGATGCAGACTGGACCCCGGGAGATATGCCGGTAATTGTTTCAACCATGCCGTTTGATATTGAGGAAAAAAATGATAAAAAGGAGATTACAGGTTATTTTAATTATGGGATACTCATTGAAACAAGTCACGTTACCATTCAGGGATTGAGAATTTTAGGGGAGCCCGTGCATGAGAGTCCTGCGGAAAACATACTAATCAGGAATTATCCTATTATGTGGGATGGCAAAGATCTGGAAGATTTAAGGGTGACCCAGTGTATGTTTCTCGGAAATAAAATGACCTTGCCAAACCACCTGGGGATTTTGGCCAGCGGACGTGCCCTGGTGGTGGATCATTGTGTGTTCAATGGCATCAAGGATGCCGTGGTCATGTGGAATACACCTGCTGTCGAATGCGAGATGCACCATAATCTCATCGTTAATTCCTATGGTGCCATCGTTTGGACATGGTCGACTGCCGAAGATTTCAGGTTTTACAATAATGCTATCAGCAATGCTAATGTACTCTGGGTGCTGAATGAGGAAGAAAAAAATGCATTTACAATCGAGAATTCGGTGATCCTGGGATACCAGGCATTTGTCAATAAAGGAGGGGGGGCTGCTGGTTTCGGGGTAAAAGCCAATCCTGATAAATTGAAATTGGGCAAGGATGTCGTGATTCAACAGAAAGGCCTCTTGCAAATCGACGAAAACCAGACCAGCCGCAATTATCTTCATGTGCTGCCCGGTACGCCCGGGGCGAATTTGGGAGCTGGACTGTTTACAAGATAGGCAACCATTGCCATGTTTATAATAGATTTCTAGCCATTTCGCCTTATGATAAACGCAGTATTTGCTAATATGGTAGTTCTCTTTGTAAGCCTTCCTGCGATATCGTTTGGTCAGTTGGTGTATGAACAAAATTTTGGCGATTTGTTCCGAAATGGCGCTTTGAACATAAAAGACAGGGAGGTTACCCTTGAAAATGAAAACAACACGGAATTTGTTCGTTTGGGCAAAACGATGCATGGATCCGCTATCTTGCTGCGGGCAGATGATTTCCAATGCGGCAGGATTGAAATGGTAGTAAGGGGGATGGACATTTTTCAGGGAAGCTTTGTGGGTATTGCATTTCATGCCCTGAATGACAGTCTTTTCGACCTGGTTTATTGTCGCCCGTTTAACTTCCAGACATCGGACTCTGCAAGAAGAATTCATATGATTCAATATGCCTGCTTTCCCGCATTGGACTGGCAAATACTCAGGTCGCAATATAACGGCATGTATGAGAAAGGTATAGAAAACCCGCCGGAGGCTAATGAATGGTTTAAACTGACACTTGAAATTAGCGAAAAAACCGTCAAAGCTTTTATTAATTATTCAAATTCTCCTTCGCTAGTTGTTGAGAAATTGAACAATAATTTAATAGGTAAGGTTGGAATATTTGGCACAAATGCGGACTTTGAGTCGATCCGCATTAAATATGAAAAATGAGGACATTAATTCCTGCAGAAAGGAAGGCAAGCCGTAAGCGCCTGTTAATATACATATTTTGAGAATAGTATTTTGTTTTGTGCTAAAGTATTGCATGGTGGGTGTATGGAGTGTAAACCCCCAGCCATGCGTGATCTTCAATGATTGGAAACATGGCACCAATCAGTCAGGAGCCATTGGTCTTTGGCTGGATGTGGGCACGCAAGGGTATTTCACTGACCTAAGGGTGTCTGAATAGATAGTAATTCCAACCAGAATGGACGATCTTGATACCCTTATCCGCGAACTGGCACTGGAACAGGATGCCTGTCATTCCATCAATATTCCGGAACGCCTGACGGAGAAACGGGAGTTGTTACGTTCTCTGATGAACCTTCGTCCACCCCTGCCTTTATCCACACACCTGCTCGAATTACAGGATGCTGAGCTGGGTAGGCAACTGGCCGAAAAAGGTATGGTTCAACCGGTTGAGATTGCAGGGATTTCATCAGATCCACGCTTGAAATTATGGCAGGGAGACATTACCCGGCTCAGGGTAGATGCCATTGTAAATGCGGCAAACAGCCAAATGCTCGGATGTTTTGTTCCAATGCACCGGTGTGTTGACAATGCCATACATTCGGCGGCAGGGATGCAACTCCGGCTCGAATGCCATGATTTGATGCAAGCCCAGCGGCATCCCGAACCCATCGGCATGGCAAAGATTACAAAAGGTTATAACCTTCCGGCAAGCTATGTAATTCATACAGTTGGTCCGATTGTAGTGCACGACAGGGCAAACCTGACGGAACAAAACCAACTGGAAGCCTCTTACCGGTCATGTCTCATGCTGGCTGATGAAAGAAGACTGAAAAGTATTGCATTTTGCTGTATTTCAACCGGTGAATTCAGGTTTCCCAATGCACAGGCGGCAGAAATTGCCGTGAATACAGTAAGAATTTATCTTACAGGCCATCCGAATACCTATATTAAACAATTGATCTTCAATGTTTTCAAGGATATGGATTTGATGATTTACAGGAATTTGTTAAAGGGAGTATAATGATACAGGAAGCCTATATTGAAAGGATTGAAAGGGCGAAAAAGGCCATATTGGATGCCGAATACATGGTAATCGGTGCCGGTGCGGGCCTTTCTGCGGCTGCGGGACTGGACTATTCAGGAAAGAGATTCACGGATCATTTTGGCGACTTTATTGCTAAGTATGGAATGAAAGACCTGTATAGTTCCAGTTTTTACCCTTTTGAATCGCAGGAGGAAAAATGGGCCTACTGGGCAAAGCATATCAGTCTAAACCGATATGAGACGCCAGTTACGGACCTGTACCTGCAATTGTTTGAATTAGTAAAAACCAAGGATTATTTTGTAATCACCACCAATGTGGAGAGTCAGTTTGAGAAAGCCGGATTCGCCAAATCCAGGTTATTTGAGGTTCAGGGCAACTATGGGTATTTGCAATGCGCAAAACCTTGTCATTCTTTTCTTTACGATAATCGAACCATCATTGCCGAAATGGTGAAATCTATCAGGGATTGTAAAATACCGAAGGAATTGGTTCCCAAATGTCCTGTTTGTGGTGGGGACATGGAGGTGAACCTGCGAAAAGACGGCTTTTTTGTCCAGGATAAAGTATGGCATGTCTCGAATAAAGGATATACAGATTTTGTTATCCGTGCTTTGAAAGGCCGATTGGTTCTTTTGGAACTGGGAGTGGGATACAATACTCCGGGGATCATTCGGTTTCCCTTTGAATCCATCGTATTTAAGCAGCCAGAGATAACGCTGATAAGGGTTAATCGGGATGATCCGTCGGGATATAGGGAAAATGAGGATTCAACAATTGCCTTTAACGAAGATACAGCAAGAGTGATTGAAGATCTCATGCATACTGTCAAAACCAGGGGGCATTTTCCTGAAGATCATGTCCCTGCAAAGCGGCTTTGACTGCAATTCGGGGTCAATTCAGGGTCGGACCTAATTAACAGACAGATCTACAGTCAAATAAATCCTTTAAAACCGCTTTTTACAGGCTTACAAGTCCGATTTGGAGGTCAAAACGGACATGTATGAGACTAAATAAACTGCGGATATTTGGTCTTAAAATTTCTGAGATAAACTATACGTTCCAATTCTTGACTTTGCCTTTTTTTCGCCCTAACTTGTATAGGAATTGGCATTGTAATTTATTAAAATCCAAACACCTGCTCTATGAAAAAAGTATGTTTTGTTTTGCTGGTGGCCCTGGCTGCCTTTTATGCTTGCAGTAAACAAAAATCCGTTGAAAAGACCATCATTGGAGACTTCACAGCCTGGATGAATTCACCGGAACAACTCAACGGAAAGGTTAAGGAAGTGAAAGAAGTTACCTATTGGGCTGTGGAGAAGAACGGTACGGTTGAAAAGGGAAATATTCTCACGAAAAAGGAGCACGACAGCCTGGGCTGGTCGTTCGATTTCTCACTCCTGTTTGATGAATCCGGAATGTTACTCCGGAATGACAACCTGGATGAAAATGGTGTCGCCATGCAAGGCTGGACCTTTACAGTTGATTCGGGAAAATATACCAGGGCAGAGTTCGTTGAAAACGATACGATACGAAATGTGGCTAAATTTAAAACCAATACCAAGGGCGAAATTGAAGAAGTAATCATGTTCAAGCCCCAAAATGACACTACCATAGGCTGGTATGCAAGTTCCTACGATGAAAATGGAAACCGGATCCGCTGGCAATGGGTGAAGGCAAACGGGGAGAAAGCCGGTTATCAGGCCTTTTCGTGGGATCCGGGCAACCGTGTAACAGAAGTAAAGTTCTTCAGTGCAAAAGATTCACTCACGGGAAGCTGGGCGTTGACATACGATGAGAAGGGATTCCTGGCCAGCCAGAAGACACTTGACGGGAAGCAGGTGGTTACCTCTGACCTGTCCATGAAGAACAGTGATTTTGATGAGAAAGGAAATTATCTGAAGACAATAGTATACAAAGAAGGCAAACCTTACCTCTTTACAACCAGAAGATATATTTATTATTAAGGATTTCCGGGTCTCATCCCGGTTTGCCTCAAGGATTTTGCCGGTAGGTGACGGCGGCAACACACAGGTCATCTTACCGGGTGCATGTTCATTGTCAGTTTTGGCCACAGGCTGGGAAATCCTGACAGGTTCCGGTCGTTCTTTGAAATGCCGAACCTCCTGGTTTATAAAATATTTTACAGATAATTTCTTGAAATTATACCTCTCGCTCACAGTATTTAAGTACCTTTATTCTAGCATATAGTACAGGCTGGAAATGTCCTCTCTATCAGGTATTTCTGTTATATTATGCTTTAACACATGAATGAAATTCAACAGGTTAAGGCAGTAAAAACACTAAATAGGGGAATTATCACAGGTGGTGGTATAATCATTGCCCTGGCCGGGCTTACTATCCTCTTCGGATGGGTTGCAAATATCCCGTCTTTTTCCCGGCTTTGGTTCAGTAATACAGCAATAGCATCAAGTACAGGTTTATGTTTTATACCGACAGGTCTGTACATAGTCTTTTTGCAACTCAAGGCTACTCTGTGGAATAGGTTGAGACTGCTGATATCCATATTTCTGACTGTTATTCCCATACTCATCCTGGCAGAACACCTGTGGGACATCCACTTTGAGATGAACCACATCTTTCCGGGATGTTCACCGATGCCGAGTGAATCGGGAATGTCAGTTTTCACTGCATGTTCGTTTTTGATCATTGGCATCAGTAGCTACCTGCATCGGAAAAAATCTGAGGTATTGCGCATCATCAGCATTTTCCTGTTATCCATTGTATTTTCCTATGGCTTGTATAATGCGTTGGTAATCATAATGAGTATTGGATCTCCTGAAGTGTCAACAAGTTTGTATCCTTCTGCATTAGGGACATCTGTACTGTTTTTATTCACTGCTGCTGTACTTCTGATTTCCGAAATAGGAATTACTTCCTCCGCATTTCCTGCATTACAGGTGATTTTTCTTGGGCTGTCCATCACCTTGTTCCTCATGTATCAAATTGAGATTCTTGCATACAACAGAGCGAAGTATACAGTGAATGTCATTCGGTCCGTAAAAGAAATACACATGATCCAACAGGGTGCCACCGCATTGCGAACCGAGATCATTGAAAATCAGAATGCGGTCAGGGGGTTTGTGCTGACCTCAAATCCTGCATTATTTGACAGGGCAACCCATGCCGGGAAGCAAATTATGACGTTATACGAAAATCTGGATACATTGGTGGCGGGGAAGTCCAAGTGTCAGATGAGACTCGACAGTGCCAAAACACTTATTGATCTTCGGCTCAGGTTTTCGGAAGAGGTTCTAAACACTTATATCGATCAGGGCCGGGAGGAAGCGGTTCGTAAGGTACGCAATGGGATGGGTAGCCTCCTTGTAGATCAGATTTCAGCACAAATGGATAGCATCTACAGCTATCAGGATGTTCTGCTTACGGCCAAGATTGATCAGGGTATCCTCCTTACCAATAAGATGTTTGAATTGGTTCTCATGGCAATTATTTTGCTTGTTGCCGTTCTTGCTGCAATTGTTTATCAGACCGTCCGTTTTCTTATAAGCAAGCAAAGGTTGAACGTCGCATTGTTCGAGGCACATACCATAACCCGCCTTGCCATTGAAAAAAGCAATGCAGGGACCTGGGAATGGGATATGAAAAAAAACAAATTTGTTTGGTCATCTGAACTGAAGTTGCTGTGCGGCATTCAGACATCAAATGAACCTGGCTTTGAAACCCTGCTGGGTATGGTGCATCCGGAAGATGTGGAATGGGTCAGAACAGAACTTCCTCAGGCAGTAGCAGGCAAGACTCCATTATCCATTGAATTCGGCATCATCATGCCCGACGGGTCTACAAGATGGCTCAAAGTCTCAGGGCAGTTTACGAAACGGGACGACCTGCCGGCAACCTACAATGGAATTTGCTTTGATATAACCGATATCAAGGAAAAGGAGGCCGAAATTAAGTCGAAAAACTACGTACTGAGAATGGCCGGAAAGACGGCTCTTTTTGGTGTTTGGACGTATGATGTGCTGCAAAACACACTTGACTGGTCGGATGAAGTAAGGGATATCATTGAAGCGCCACCTGATTTTATGCCGGTTATCCTATTCAACAGGGATGTGCAGGGCAGATCATATGATGGGAGTATTTCCAAATTGATCAGAGAATGTGTGAAAACTGGTCACTCTTTTGATGCAATCAGTCAGATAGAAACCCTGAAAGGTAATCAAATCTATATCCGGACCACCGGGGATGCCATCAGGGATAAAAATGGCACAGTGGTCAGTGTGATGGGGTCGGTGCAAAATGTCGACAACCTGAAAAAAACAGAAGACCAATTACGAAGTGCCAAAAAGGAGGCGGAAATTGCAAACAGCGCCAAAAGTGATTTTCTGCTGAATGTTAGCCATGAATTCAGGACCCCACTCAATGCGGTCATTGGTTTTGCCGAGATCATTAAAAAGACGGAGGGACCTGTAAAGATTGAATTTGCCGAATCCATAAAGTCAAGCGGACAAAGATTGCTTACTATGGTGAATGACATACTTGACCTGATACGCAGCGAAAATGAAAATATTGAACTGGAAAGAGATTATTACGAAACAAGGGTTCTTCTGTCTGAGGTGATAAAGAGTTACCAGCCCAAAGCATCCGAAAAAGGGTTGAATTTAAGCGTGGTAATCGACCCTGACCTTCCCGGTTATTTGTATATTGATGGCAACCGGCTCAGACAGGTGATCATGCATCTGGTTGACAATGCAGTGAAATACACCGATAAAGGAGGCGTGGAATTAAAGGCATATGATGCACCTTCGGAAGTGTATTCCGACCGCATTAACCTAACAATCGAGGTGAACGATACAGGAAAAGGGATACCTGAGGAATTTCAACAGAAACTTTTCCGCATTTTTTCTCAGGTTGAAAGAAAAACTGTTCTGAACGGTATCGGCATTGGTCTGGCGCTTACAAAAAGGTATATTGACATGATGGAAGGTACCATCCGTTTGATTTCTCAGCCAGGAATGGGGAGCAATTTTATGGTTACCATTCCCGATATTCATTTCAGGACAACGGGTTATGCCACACTCAAAGAGGAGGAATCTAATTCTGTTGAAAGCACCCAGCTCCTGCATAATGAAGAAATAACCGGCATCGAGATGCTGTTGGCCGCTCTCAAAGGCAGTTATTCTGGTGTCTGTGCCAGGCTCGAACACCGGCAACCCATTGAGGAAGTAAGGCAATTCGGTATTTCGCTGGTTGAACTCGGAAACACCCACCATTGTGATCTCATTACCAATTACGGCTACGATTTGTTGCAGGCAGCCGAAAATTTTGACATCGATGCCATTTTGAAGCTTATCGGAAAATATAACCAAAACATCATCCTGCTGGAAACCGGTCAGGTATAAGAAGCCGCCGGTAAAAGAATTTTGTCTACTTCCTCATAATTCTTACTTATTGAAATAGTCAGGCAGTTCTGATCAGTCGTCAATTTACCGTGCTGCAAAATTTACCGGATTCATAACATATCCTATGAGATTTCATATTGTAGTTCTTTTTCTTTCGGTTACCGGGTTAAAAAGCCATGCCCAACCCGTTGACCAATATATCCGGGTGGAGCGCCGTATCGACTCACTGCAGCATCTCCTGAACGGATCCAGCACGGCAGTTTCATTCGGATTTTCAGGCAATTCAAGTGATGCCAGCCAGCTGTTGAAACTCAACAGCCATATCTCCTTTAAACGAGGAACTTTTCCGATGGAGTTCAGTCTCGATCTGAAAACGGAAACACAGGTTAAGAACGGGGTATTCAACGAACGGTTATCTGATTTTTTAATGACGTATGACTATTATCCGCGATTCAGGAATGTGGAAAAAAGAAAAAACCAGAAGGCTTTCGTTTTTTTGAACCGGTATAGTGATGCCTACCTGGGAATTGAAGAAAAATATGAAATCGGTTTCGGAGGAATGTACAACCGTTGGTGTTTGGGACAGACCCGTGCATCCGAAAAAGTGGCAGGGATCGTTAAGGAATTGGAAAATGATTCGATCAGTTTGGCGAAATTATTCGGCCCCACAAATTACAAGGATGAGCTTGAAAAACTGCGCATTGCCAATGTGATTAAAAACACCCGGGTAAGGGTTGCCTTACTTGGCGGCGTTTTTTATGAAATTGAAAAGATGGTGTTTACCGACAGCATAGCCTCCGGTGACGGAAAAAAGGCAATTGAATCAAACTTCAACGCAACGGGGTCTGTAAAATGGGAAGTTCGTCCGACCCTAGAAATAAACTTTACAAATGATTTGCAGTTCAGCTCGAAATGCTATTTCAAAATGCCTTTCACAGATATACTTGAAAACGTCGTAGCGTTGGGCGGGGTGCGGGATTCCAGACCGGATGTTTTTGTCGATTTTCAGAATTCACTCACGTACAAACTGAGTCCCAATGTCGGGCTCGAAATTCAGTACCGGCTGATGTATGACAGTGCCCCGCAACGGAAGTTTATCACCGACAACAATTCCGTCTTTCTAATCATGCCCGATCAGCGGCACCATTATTTTGGGATGAGTTTTAGGGTGGGGTTCTGACGGTGGTCTCACAGCCTCACAGCCTCATATCCTCACCGCTTCCTCCCCATCAACCTCCGCACCACTGGCGCTACTTCGCTTACCCATGCCTCCGCTCCTGCGGCGTTCGGATGGATCAGGTCGGGCATCAGGTCGGTGTTGATGGTGCCGTCGGCCCGAAGGAACACATGGTTGACATCGAGCCAGAATACATGTTTGTTGTCGGCAAGGGTCCTTGTCATTTCGCCGGCCTTGAACGTGGCGTCCAGGCATTCGGCCGAACGGTTGTATTTCCGTGGATAGTCGGTGTGGTCATTGGGACCACCGCATACGAAAATGCGGAGGATCAGAATCTTCGTTTTCGGATGCCGCGTCCTGATCAGATCCACAATGGCCCTGGTACCCCGGAATACCTCTTCAGCCGTATGCACTTTGGGATAGTGCTGGTCATCCAGGTTATTGGTGCCAATCAGCAGCACCGCCACCTTCGGTGATTTTTTCTGTTCGAGCTCCCCATTTTGCAGGTTCCACAGGATGTTTTCGGTACGGTACCCCGAATACCCCAGGTTGATCGCATTCAGGGGAGCCAGGTACTTGTTCCACACGGCCTTCAGCGGTTCCCATTCACCTCCTTCATCGCTCAGCGTCTGGGTGATGGAATTGCCGATCATGAACACGTCATAGTAGCCGTTCCGGATGGCCTCCACCTTATTGTCGTGCCGCTCGTTCAGCAACGGGGTGGGATAGTCGGCATCACCGGGCTGGCTTGGGGTCACAGATAGTGCCGGAGGCCGGGAGGCGGCGCAGCCGACCAGCAGCCAGAGGGCGGATAGGATAAGAAGGTTGAAGAATGGGATTTTCATTCTATGAAGCTATAAAAAACAAACCATTGATAAAAAATAATTCAACCTCTACGAGGTTGTTTGTATTGTGTCTCGATTTTCAATCTACAATAATGCGTCCTCTACGAGGACGTGATTAACGTCGCGGGTGTTTGGGTTGTATATCGGCATTTGATCTATCAATAATGCGTCCTCTACGAGGACATGATTAACGTCGCGGGTGTTTGTGTTGTATTTTGGTCATTCAGCTACAATATTTTGTCCTCTGCGAGGACGTATTTATGGGGACATGACCGACTTCGTAGAAGTCGAATTATTGTAGAAAACGGATTACCCCCACCATCACTCATACCTCAACGCCTCCACCGGATTCATGTTCGACG
>JADHED010002374.1_pt1 | contig 13131 bp, 10 predicted proteins | sample 8952041 | NCBI WGS metagenome assembly JADHED01 (sample SAMN16124423, study PRJNA663239) | bioreactor sludge metagenome | isolation source: sludge (control) | place: India:Bengaluru | collected 2018-09-08
GGGAGGCGCCAGGCGGCGGGGGGCGGCACGGGGGCGCCCCTTCGCGCGCGCCACCGCAGGCTCGCCCAGGCGGCCCACGCCCCGGCGGCGGCCCCCGCATAGAGCCCCGCGCAGCGCCCGCACACCGGCCACGGCACGCCCGCGCGCTGGAACGAGCGCTCCGGCTGCTGGTGGCAGATCCGGCTGCTGCCGGCGTGGATGACGGTACCGACGATTCGCGCGGCGCCGCCGCCGGCGCGCGCGGCAGGCGTCCATGCCAGCGCGGCGACCCACGCCAGCGTCAGGACGGCCAGCAGGGGCGGCGCGACTCGGGCCAGGAGGGCGGCGTGCGACATGCGCGGGGGACCGGCGCGCCCCCCCGCGGCATGGCTACGAGGAGGGCTGCGCGAGGACGGCTCCAGACTCTACCGCGAAGTAGCCGGTGCGCGTGCGCGGGAACACGCCGGGCCGCGTCACGGCCACCTGGACCCGGCGAAACGGCCGGGCGGCGGTCGACGGCTTCGGCGCATACGCCAGCAGGTACTGGTTCGCGAGTTCCTGGGCCACCGCCCCATAGGCGGCCGCGAGATCGCCGTCGGCCGACACCGCGAGGCTCCGCGCGCCCGTCTCGGCGGCGAGGCGCCGCAGCGCGTAGTCGCCCGCGGCCTGCTTGGCCGACGGCGGCGTCGGCCGCAGCCCGGGCAGCCGGCGGTCCAGCCGGATGGTGTAGACCGTGATCCCCGCCCGCTGGCACGCCTCCAGCACGTCGTCGAAGGAGATGAGGCTCGCCGTGTCGTTGCCGTCGGAGAGGACGACGACGGCCGGCCGGCGCGCGATGCCACCCGTCCCGGGCAGCGTGCCGAACCCCCGGATCGCGACGTACAAAGACGTGAAGAGCGACGTGCCGCCGCGCGGGCGGGCCTCGCGCACGGCGGCCTCCACGAGCGCGAGGTCGTCGGTCCAGGGCGCGAGCACCTGTGCCGCCTCGCGGAAACCGATGAGTGTCGCGCGGTCGCCGGGCCGCAGGGCCCGGAGGAACCCGACCGCCGCCTTCTGGATGAGCGGCATGCGGTTGCCGATGCTGGCGCTGGCGTCGAGCAGGATGGCGACGTCGACGGGCACGTCGCCGGCGGCGAACATCTCCACGTCCTGGGGCACGCCGTCCTCGTAGACCCGGAACTCGCCGGCCGTGAGCCCGCTCACGAGGCGCTGGCGGGCGTCGACGACGGTCACGTTCAGCGGGACGAGCTCGACGCGCGAGCGGAAATGCGTCGCCCCCGCCGGTTCCCCGGCACCCGGTCCCTGCGCCGCCGCGGGCGCCGCGAGCAGGGCCCCCAGCCCGCTGAGCACCACAATCCGAAGGAAATGCCGGGGCACTGTCGCCTCCCGCCCCGTCGACGTCGGTCCTCGACCCCGGGCCGACCGCCGGCGAAGCCACCGTGCGACCCGACGCTGCAAGTCACATTCCTGTCACAGGGACCCGGGCAGGGGCGGACCGGCCGCCGGCAGGGACCGTGTGGCCCGGGACGAGGGCGGGACGGCCGCACCGGCGCCCGTCCCGCCAGCGGAGGTGGGCCTCAGGCCGCCGCGCCGACGCGCAACTCGCCGAAGTGCTGCGCGTAGCGCGCGCGGAAGGCGTCCCAGGTGAAGACGTGGCTCTGGCCGCCGAGGTGCTCGAGGGCGTAGGTGGCGGCCACGCTGCCGAGCTGGCCGCAGGTGCGATAGTCGGCCCCGAGGGCCAGGCCCTTGAGGAAGCCCGCCCGGAAGGCGTCGCCGACGCCCGTCGGGTCGGCCTCGCGCGCGGGCGCCACGGCCGGCACCTCCACCTCGTCGCCGTGGGCGTAGATGGTGGATCCCTTTTCCCCGCGCGTGACGATCAGCGCCTCGGAGCGGTCGAGGATCTCGCGCTCGCCCAGGCCGGTCTTCTGGCGGATCAGCTCCATCTCGTAGTCGTTGACGATCAACATCGTCGCGCCGACGATGCCGGCGCGCAGTTCCTCGGGCGTGGAGCGGGCGCACTGCTGCCCGGGGTCGTACATGTAGCGGATGCCGAGGGCGCGGCACTCCTCCGCGTACTTCACCATCGCCGCCGGGTCGTTGGGCGAGACGACCGCGAGGTCGCAGGGACCCGCGTCGCGGAACGACAGCTCGCCGGCGTGGGCCATGGCGCCGGTGTAGAAGCTCGCGATCTGGTTGTTGTCGCGGTCGGTGCTGCAGAAGAACGAGGCACTGAACTTGCCCGGCACCTCGCGGACGAGCGAGGTGTCCACCCCGGCCTGCTCGAGCCACTGGCGGTACTCGGGGAAGTCCTGCCCGACGGTGGCCATGAGCGCCGGGCGCACCTCGAGCAGGCCGAGCGTGTAGGCGATGTTGGCCGCGCACCCGCCGCGGCGCTTCTCCATCGTGTCGACGAGGAAGCTGAGGCTGACCCGCGAGAGGTGATCGGGCAGCAGGTGCTCGGAGAACGAGCCGGGGAACGACATCAGGTAGTCGTAGGCGATCGAGCCGGTGACGATGATTCGCATGGGGAGCCGGGTCAGGACAGGTACTTGTCGACGATCGGGGCGAGGGCGCGGCGCGTCTCCTCGGGGATGGCGTCGCGGCGCGTGATGAGCGCGGCCGACAGCGCCGTGGCGCAGCCGCAGGCGCGCTCCACCGGCAGGCGCTCGGCGGCGTTGGCGATCACCTGCTGCGCGGTCTTCGCGTTCTGCTGCAGGTTCGCGATGACCATGTCCACGGTGACGTGGTCGTGGTCGGGGTGCCAGCAGTCGTAGTCGGTGACGAGCGCGATGGTCACGTAGCAGATCTCGGCCTCGCGCGCGAGCTTCGCCTCCTGCAGGTTGGTCATCCCGATCACGTCGTAGCCGTGGGCCCGGTAGAACTCCGACTCGGCCTTCGTGGAGAAGGCGGGGCCCTCCATGCACACGTAGGTGCCGCCGGCGTGCACCGTGGCGCCGGCGGCCCGGGCCGCGTCGGTCGCGAGGCCGTGCAGCGTCGGACACACCGGGTGCGCGAAGGAGACGTGCGCCGCGAGGCCGCGGCCGAAGAACGTGCCGGCGCGGCCCTGCGTGCGGTCGAAGAACTGGTCGGGAATCACCAGGTCGAGGGGCGCGTACTCGTGCTTCAGGCTGCCCACGGCGCTCGCCGAGAGGATCCACTCGACGCCGAGCATCTTGAACCCGAAGACGTTCGCGCGGAAGTTGAGCTCGGAGGGCAGCAGCCGGTGGCCGGCGCCGTGTCGCGCGAGGAAGGCGACGCGCCGGCCGCGCAGCGTGCCGGTGACGTAGGGCCCCGAGGGATCGCCGAACGGGGTGGAGAGGGTGACGTCCTGCCGGTCGGTGAGTTCGGCCATGTCGTCGAGGCCGCTCCCGCCGATGATGCCGATTCTGATGGACATAGGGGCTTGGGGCTTGGGGCTCGGGGCCAGGGTTGGGCCGGAGGCGCAGGGCCCGCCACGCGGGGCCGGGGCCGCTCGCCCCCGGACTCCGCTGCCAGGCCCGCTCGCCAGGCGATCGGGTCAGCTCCTCGGCTGCTTCAGCTCCACCAGCACGCCGTGGCTGGCCGACGGGTGGATGAAGGCGACGAGCGCGCCCTCGGCGCCCGGCCGCGGCGTCTCGTCGATCAGGCGCACGCCGCGCGCTTTCAGCTCGGCGAGGGCCTGGTGGATGTCGTCCACGCGGAACGCGATGTGGTGCAGGCCGGGCCCGCGCTTGGCGACGTACTTCGCGATGGTCGACTCGGGCTGCGTGGCCTCGAGCAGCTCGAGCTTGGGGGCGCCAGCCGGCAGGAAGTGCGCGCGCACCTTCTGGCTGCCCACCTCCTCGCTCTCCTCCAGGTGCAGGCCGAGCTGGTCGCGGTAGAAGCCCAGGGCGGCGTCGAGGCCGTCGATGGCGATGCCGATGTGGTCGAGTTCGACTCTCATGATGATGGCGTCACACCTTCCCGCGCGGGAGCGTGCCCGTCAGCTGCGCCGGAGGGCCCGCTGCATCACCGCCTCGGCAGCCGAGTACGGGTCGAGGTCGCGCGCGGCGATGCGATCCAACAGTGTAGCGAGTTCGCCCGGCTCCAGCACCTCGGCTTCGACGTAGCGGAGGAATCCGTGGCCGAGGAGTTCCCGGAGGCGGAACTCGGCGCGGTGCCGCCGGCGCCGCCCCGGCTGCGAGGACGGGTGCTCCCGGAAGCGCAGCACCGTCTCCCACAACTCCGTCACGCCGCGCCCGGTCGTGGCCTCGGTGCGCACGACGGGCGGGGTCCAGGCCCCCGGCGCCGGGGCCTGCAGCGCGAGCATCGCCTCGATGGCGGCCACCGTGCGGTCCGCGCCCTCGCGGTCCGCCTTGTTCACGACGAAGACGTCGGCGATCTCCATGATGCCGGCCTTGATGGCCTGCACCTCGTCGCCGGTGCCGGGCACCAGGGTGACCAGCGACACGTCGGCCGTGCGGACGATGTCCACCTCGTCCTGGCCGACGCCCACCGTCTCGATCAGCACGACGTCCCGGCCGGCGGCGTCGAGCACGAGCGCGATGTCGCCCGTCGCGCGCGACAGCCCCCCCAGGTGGCCGCGGGTGGCCATGCTGCGGATGAAGACGCCCGGGTCGGAGGCGTGGGCCTGCATGCGCACGCGGTCGCCGAGCACCGCGCCGCCGGAATAGGGGCTCGTCGGGTCCACCGCGACGATGCCGACGGTGTGCCCGCGACGGCGCAGTTCCTGGGTGAGCTTGTCGACGAGCGTGCTCTTGCCGGCGCCTGGCGGGCCGGTGACGCCGACGAGGAACGCGCGCCCGCTGTGGGGGTGCAGCGCGCGCACGAGCGCCGCGGCCTGGGGCGCCTCGTTCTCGATGAGCGTGATGGCGCGGGCGAGCGCGCGCACGTCGCCGTCGAGCACGCGGGCGGCGAGCGGGGCCGTCACGCGAGCAGCTGCCGGGCGATGACCAGGCGCTGGATCTCGCTCGTGCCCTCGCCGATGGTCATGAGCTTGACGTCGCGGAAGAACTTCTCCGCCGGGTAGTCCTTGGTGAAGCCGTAGCCCCCGTGAATCTGCACGCCTTCCTCGGCGGCGCGCACGGCGGTCTCGCTGGCGTAGAGCTTGGCCATCGACGACTCGCGCGACGTGCGGGCGCCGCGCTCCTTGAGGTAGGCGGCCCGGTAGGTGAGCCAGCGGGCGGCCTCGATGCGCGTGGCCAGGTCGGCCAGCTTCCACTGGATGGCCTGGAACGAGGCGATCGGCTGGCCGAACTGCCGCCGGTCCTTCGAGTAGCGCAGCGCGGCCTCGTAGGCGCCCTGGGCCAGGCCCACCGAGAGCGCCGCAATTCCCGTGCGTCCCGCGGCAGGTGGTCGGCCGGCACGCGGCAGGCCTCGAACACGACCTCGCTGGTGTCGCTCGCGCGGAGCCCGAGCTTGTTCTCCTTCTTCCCCGGGCGCATGCCGGGCGTGCCGTGCGGCACGATGAAGGCCGAGATGCCGCGGCTGCCGCGGGTGCGGTCGGTGACGGCCATCACCACCATCACCCCGCCGACGCTGCCGTGGGTGATGAAGGTCTTCGCCCCGTCGATCACCCAGTGGTCGCCGTCGCGCACCGCCACCGTGCGCGTGCCGGCGGCGTCGCTGCCCGCGGTGGGCTCGGTGAGGCCCCAGGCCGCCAGCATCTCGCCGCGCGCGAGCGGCGCGAGGAACCGTGCCTTCTGCGCCTCGGTGCCGAACATGGCGATCTGCGCGGCCCCCAGCCCGTTGTGGGCCGCCACGAGCAGCGCGATCGAGGGGTCGACCCGGGCGATCTCCTCGATGCAGATGCAGTAGTCGATGGCGGACATCTGGGCGCCGCCGTACTGCTCGGGAAACTGGATGCCGAGCAGCCCCAGGGCGGCGAGGCGCGGGACGATCTCGTGGGGGAAGTGCTGGGCCTCGTCCCAGGCGAGGGCGTGGGGCGCGATCTCGGCCTCGGCGAACTCGCGGACGGTGCGCCGCAACACCTGCTGTTCCTGCGAGGGTCGGAAGTCCATGGGAGAACCAGCCGAGCAGGGTACCACAAGCGGCTGGGACCCGGCCGCCGCGACCCGGGCCGCCTGGCGGGGCCCTCGTCCACCCCGTCCCCCCGGCGTCGTCTGGTCCCACGGAGGGAACCTGGCCGAGCGCCGACCGTCCAATCGTCGGTCGGCGGGTGAACATCGTTCAGAATTCGATTGCCAGTCAGGACCAAGCGACACTACACTGAACAGCGTTCACCCAGCAAACACCAGACAGCAAGAGAACCCAACCGTATGGGCATCAAGGAACGCCACGAGCGCGAACGGCAGTCGGTGCGGCGCGCCATTCTCGACGCCGCCCGCGCCCTGTTCACCACCGAGGGCTACCAGCAGGTCTCGATCCGCAAGATCGCCGAGCGCATCGAATACAGTCCCGCGGCCATCTACAGCTACTTCCCCAGCAAGGACGACATCTTCTTCGCCCTTGCCGAGGAAGGGTTCCAGCTCATGGTGGAGATGGGCGAGGGCACGCCGGCCGGGCGCTCGCCCCTCGAGACGCTCCGCGCCCGCTTGATGACCCTCTACCGCTTCAGCGTCGCGCACCCCGAACACTGCGCCCTGATGCTCTTCGACCGGTCGGTGCCGCGCATCGTCAAGCACCGCGAGCAGTTCAGCCAGCTCATCGAGATGCGGCGCCGGATGGCCGAGACCGTGCAGCACTGCATCGACGCCGGCGAGCTGCCGGCGAGCCTCGATCCCTACTCGGTGCTGCGCGTGCTGCTCACGGCGGCACAGGGCGCCGCGGCGGCCCGGCTGTTCAACCGCCTCGGGCCGAGCGAGGACGGCGCGGCCCTCGCCCGCGACGTGATCGAGGTCGCGCTTGCGGGCCTGCGCGCCGGCGCGCCGCTCACGTTCCGGGCGGTGCCCGGCGAGTGCCACCTGGTGGCGCCGGACGGCGAGGACGAGGCGCCGGAGGCCGCCGCCATCGCGGGCGCGGCCGCGTCGCGCCCTCCCGGCCACTCCAACTGAATCCACGGGCTGTTCCCTTGCGGCCGTTCCATTTCATTCGCAGTCCCCGAGGACCCGACATGACTTCCCTTCGTGTACGTGCCTTGCCCACCCTGGTGCCCGCGGTGGCCGCCCTGGCGGGGTCGGTGCTGCTGGCCGGCTGCTCGGCGCCGTCGGCGCGCAGCGCCACGGCCGCCGAGGTCCCGCCCCCCGTCGAGGTCGCGACCGCCACCGTCGTCGAGGAGGCCGTCACCCGCGTCGTGCGCGCGACGGGGACGCTCACGGCCGACGACCAGGCCGAGGTGAGCGCCGAGATCGCGGGGCGCGTCGCCGCCACGCCCGTGGAGCGCGGCAGCCGGGTCGCCCAGGGCGCCACGCTGGTCCAGGTGGTGGCCACCGAGGCCGCCGCCCAGCTGGCCGAGGCCGAGGCCAACGCCGCGCAGTCGGCGGCGGCGCTCGCGCTCGGGCCCGGCGGGGCTTTCGAGGTGGACCGCGTGCCGGAGGTGGCCAACGCGCGCGCCGAGCTGCAGCTGGCCGAGGCCGAGTACGCGCGCATCCGGTCGCTGCTCGACGAGCGGGTGGTGTCGCAGTCGGAGTACGACCAGCGCGCGACGTCGGTGGAGGCCGCGCGGCAGCGGGTCGAGGCCGCCCGCAACGCCGCCACCCAGCGGTACCGCGCGTACCAGGCGAGCCTGGCCCGCGTGACGCTGGCGCGCAAGGCGCTGGCCGACACCACGGTGCGCGCGCCCTTCGCGGGCGTGGTCGTGGAGCGCCGGGTGAGCACCGGCGACTACGTCACCCGGGGGCAGGTGGTGGCCACCGTCGTGCGGGTGGACCCGCTGCGCGTCGAGCTGTCGATCCCCGAGCAGGACGTGTCGCGGGTGGCCGCCGGCCAGGCCGTGGCCTTCCGCGTGGACGCCGCGCCCGACCGCCAGTTCACGGGCACCGTGCGCTACGTGTCGCCCTCGCTGCGCACCGACCAGCGCGCGATGGTCGTGGAGGCCGTGGTCGACAACCCGGACGGAGCCCTCAAGCCCGGGCTCTTCGCGACGGCGGAGATCGCCGAGCCGGAGCGCCGCACGGCGCTGCTGGTCCCCCGCGCCGCGCTGCGCGAGGTGGGCGCGACCCAGCGCGTGTTCGTCGTCAAGGGCACCAGGCTCGAGGACCGCATCGTCGCGCTCGGCCAGGTGGTGGGCGACCGCGTGATCGTCACGAGCGGCGTCGCCAGGGGCGAGGTGGTGGCCCTGCCGGGCGCCGCGCCGCTCGCCGAGGGCACCGAGGTCGCCGTCCGCTGAGTCATCGCCATGCAGAAACTCGCTGAACTGTGCGTGCGCCGGCCGGTCTTCGCGTCGGTGCTCATCCTGCTGCTCACCGTGGTGGGCGCCTTCGGCTTCCTGCGGCTCGGCGTGGACCGATTCCCGAAGGTGGACTTCCCCACCATCATCGTCACGACGGTCCAGCCCGGCGCCTCGCCCGAGCAGATCGAGACCGAGATCACCGATCGCATCGAGGAGGCCGTCAACACCATCAACGGCATCGACGAGCTGCGGTCGGTGTCCTCCGACGGCATCTCGCAGGTCATCGTCTCGTTCGTCCTGGAGAAGGACGTGGACGTGGCCGCGCAGGAGGTGCGCGACAAGGTCAACACCGTGCTGCGGCAGCTGCCCGAGGGCATCGACCCGCCGACGGTGCAGAAGTTCGATCCCGACGCCACGCCGGTCCTGACGCTCGCGGTGAGCTCGGCGGGCTCGATCCGCGAGACGACGGAGTTCGCCGACAAGCGGCTGCGCCGGCAGCTCGAGAACGTGAGCGGCGTGGGCCAGGTGCTGGTGGTCGGCGGCCGCGAGCGGCAGATCAACGTCTGGCTCGACGCCAACCGGCTGCGGGCCTACAACCTGACGGTCACCGACGTCTCGCGCGCGCTGCAGGCGCAGAACGCGGAGATCCCGGGCGGCCGCATCGAGGCGGGCCAGCAGATCCTCTCGCTGCGCACGCTCGGCCGCGTCACCTCGGTGGAGCAGTTCTCCCGCATCGTCGTCCGCGAGCGCGACGGCTACGCCATCACGCTGGGCGACGTGGCCACGGTCGAGGACGGCATGGCCGAGGCGCAGTCGCTCGCCAACGTGAACGGCGTGCCCAGCGTGGCGCTGCTGATCCGCAAGCAGTCGGGCACGAACACGGTGGAGGTGGTGCGCAACGTGAAGCAGCGGCTCGAGGACGTCCGCCCGACGCTGCCCGCGGGCTACGACATCCGCCTGGTGCGCGACCAGTCGGAGTTCATCGAGGCGTCGATCAACGCCGTGGAGGAGCACCTCGTGCTCGGCGCGCTGTTCGCGGCCATCGTCGTGTTCCTCTTCCTCTGGAACTGGCGGTCCACGATCATCGCGGCCGTCGCCATTCCCACCTCGATCGTCGCCACCTTCGGCCTCATGTGGTACATGGACTTCACCCTGAACTCCATGACCATGCTGGCGCTGACGCTGGCGGTGGGCATCGTCATCGACGATGCGATCGTGGTGCTCGAGAACATCTACCGGTTCATCGAGGAGAAGGGCATGCCGCCGTTCGAGGCGGCCGTCGCCGCCACGCGCGAGATCGGCCTCGCGGTGATGGCCACCACCTTCTCGCTCGTGGCCATCTTCATCCCGGTGGCGTTCATGGGCGGCATCGTCGGCCGCTTCATGAAGAGCTTCGGCCTGACGATGGCGTTCGCGATCCTGGTGTCGCTGCTCGTGGCGTTCACGCTGACGCCGATGATGTCGGCGCGCTTCCTGCGGCGCGAGGGCGCGGGCCACGAGGCGTCGAAGGACTCCCGGCTGTTCCGGTGGATCGACCAGCGATACTCGGCGCTGCTCGGCTGGGCGCTGGCGCACCGCGGGCTGGTCGTGGCCGGCGCCTTCGCCGTCTTCCTCTCAAGCGTGCCCCTGTTCGTCGCCACCAACAAGGCCTTCATCCCCGAGGACGACCGCTCGGAGTTCGAGGTCAGCATCCGCGCGCCGGAGGGCACCAGCCTCGAGCAGACCGAGCTGACGCTGAACCGCCTGGCGAACCTGATCCGGCAGCAAGTGCCGGAGACCGACTACACGATCGTCACGGCCGGCGCCGACGAGGCGCGCACGCCGAACTCCGGCACGGTGTTCGTCCGGCTGGTGCCGCTCGGGGAGCGGTCGCGCTCGCAGTTCGCCGTGATGGGCCAGGTGCGCGACCAGATCCTGCCGGGCTTCGGCCAGGACCTGCGGCCGATGGTGCAGGCCGTGTCGGACTTCGGCGGCGGCGGGCGGCAGGGTGCCGCCGTGCAGTTCGTGATCCAGGGCCCCGAGCTGGCCACGCTCGAGCAGGCGGGGCACCACGTGGCCGAACGCGCGGCGAAGGCCCCCTCCCTGGTGGACGTGGACACGTCGCTCAACCTCGGGAAGCCCGAGGTGGCGGTGCGCATCGATCGCCCCAAGGCGGCCGACCTGGGCGTGCAGGTGGCCGATGCCGCCAACGCCTTGCGGCTGCTGGTGGGCGGCGACGAGGTGACCACCTACAACGAGGGCGGCGAGCAGTACGACGTGCACCTGCGGGCCCGGCAGCTGGACCGCACCACGCTCGAGGCCATCGGCCAGATGACGGTGCCCTCGTCGAAGGTGGGCTCGGTGCAGCTGGCGAGCCTGGCGCGGCTCGACGCGAGCACGGCGCCCGCCGACATCAACCGCGTGAACCGGCAGCGACAGGTCACGGTCTACGCCAACCTCGTGCCGGGCAAGTCGCAGACCGACGGCATGGCCGCCATGCAGGCGGCCTTCGACGAGCTGAAGCTCGGGCCGTCCTACCAGGGGCGGTTCACGGGCCGGTCGCGCGAGCTCGGCCGCGCGGCCACCAACTTCACGCTCGCCTTCGCGCTGTCGTTCATCTTCATGTACCTCATCCTCGCGGCGCAGTTCGAGTCGTGGCTGCACCCGGTGACGATCCTGCTGGCGCTGCCGCTGACGCTGCCCTTCGCGCTGCTGTCGATCATCCTCACGGGCCAGTCGGTGAACATCTACTCGTCGCTGGGCCTGCTGGTGCTGTTCGGCATCGTGAAGAAGAACTCGATCCTGCAGATCGACCACGCCATCCAGCTGCGCGACGAGGGGCTGGACCGCGACACGGCGGTCGTGCGGGCCAGCCGCGACCGGCTGCGGCCCATCCTCATGACGACGCTGTCGTTCGTCGCCGGCATGATCCCGCTGGTGTGGTCGAGCGGCGTCGGCTCCGCCACCAACCGCGCCATCGGCTTCGTCATCATCGGCGGCCAGACGCTGGTGCTGGCGCTGACGCTGGTCGTCACGCCCGTGGCCTACTCCCTGTTCGACCAGTTCGTGGCCGCGCGCCCGCTCGCCCGCCTGTGGGCGCGCCTGTGGCCGGCGCGCGCCGCGGCGACCGCCGGCCTCGTGCTGCTCGCCCTCGCGCTGGGGATCGGGCCGGCCCAGGCGCAGGCCCCGGCGTCGCCGGGCGCGCCGCCGCCAGGCGAGCGCCGGCTCTCGGTCGACGAGGCGCTGCGGCTGGCGCTGGAGCACAACCCCGACGTCGCCGTCGCGCGGCTGGAGCCGCAGGCCGGCGACGCCCGCCTCGGGCAGGCGCGCAGCGCGTTCCAGCCCGTGGCCACGGGCACGCTCGGGCGAACGAGCAGCAAGCAGCCCCCGAGCAGCTCGCTGTTCGGCGACGGCGTGCTCACCGACGACTGGTTCGGGTCGGTCGGCGTCCGCCAGCGCCTGCCCGTCGGCGGCACCGTGTGGGCGGTGTCGTGGGACGCGGCGCGCACGACGTCCAACAGCATCCTCAGCACGTACGACCCGGCGCTCACCGCCGGGCTGCAGGCCGCCTTCTCGCAGCCGTTGCTGAAGGACTTCGCGATCGACGCGGCCCGCCAGCAGCTCCTCGTGACGCGGCGCAACCGCGAGATCTCCGAGCTGCGCTTCCGCGAGGTCGTGCTGCAGACGATGGCCGACGTGAAGCGGGCCTACTGGGACCTCGTCGCGGCGCGCGACAACGTCGCCGTCCAGCAGCGCTCGCTCGAGCTGGCGCAGGAACTCGCCCGCCGGAACAAGGTGCGGGTGGACGTGGGCCAGGCCCCGCCGCTCGACCTCGTGTCGGCCGACGCCGAGGTGGCGCAGCGGCGCGAGCAGCTCATCGTCGCCGAGCAGGCCGCGCTCGACGCCGAGGACCGCCTGCGCGTCCTGATCCTGCGTCCCGGCGACGAGCAGGCGTGGTCCACGCGGCTCGTGCCGACCGACGCGCCCCGGATCGGGATGCCCGCGCCCGACGTCGAGGCGGCGGCGCGCGAGATGCTGGCCGGCCGCGCCGACCTCGAGCGCGCCCGGCTCGAGCTCGAGAACGCCGAGACGTCGGTGAAGTACTTCGCCAACCAGCGCCTCCCCGACCTGCGCCTCGAGGCGAGCGTGCGTGGCGCGGGCCTCGGCGGCGATCGCCTCCTGCGCACGGGCGGCTTCCCCGGCACCGTCTCCGGCACGACGCCCGGGAGCTTCGGCGACATGCTCGGCCAGGTGTGGGGGTTCGACTACCCGACGTGGTCGGTCGGCGTCACGGTGAGCTACCCCATCGGCCGCAGCTACGAGGACGCCGGCCTCGCGCGCGCCCGCATCGAGCGGCAGCAGGCCGAGAGCCGCCTGCGCGGCCTCGAAGCGCGCGCGCAGCGCGAGCTGCGGCAGGCCGCGCGCCAGGTCGACGCCACGCGACAGCGCATCGAGGCCGCCGGCGCCGCCCGCGAGCTGGCCGAGCAACGGCTCGACGCGGAGCAGAAGCGCTTCGAGGTGGGCATGTCCACGAGCTTCCTCGTGGTGCAGGCCCAGCGCGACCTCGCGCTGGCGCGCACCAACGAGCTGCGCGCCCAGCTCGACTACCAGTCGGCGCTCGTGGACTTCGAGACGCTGCAGGAGGCCCCGCGCAGCGGCTCCAGCATCACCATCGCCGGTGGCGCGGTCACCAGCCTCCCGCCGGCGCAGCCGCGCGGGCTCTTCAGGACGACGGGCAGCAGCGCCTTCTGACGAAGCGGCGATAATGGCGGGCATGTCCTCCCGTGCCCGCCTGCCGCTGCTGGTCCTGCTGGTCACCCTCGGCGCGTGCGCGCCCGCCGCCGCCGACCTCACGGCGTTCGCGGGCCTCACGCCCACGCCCGCCGTGCGCACGACGGTCGGGG
>JADHED010002405.1_pt1 | contig 13130 bp, 13 predicted proteins | sample 8952041 | NCBI WGS metagenome assembly JADHED01 (sample SAMN16124423, study PRJNA663239) | bioreactor sludge metagenome | isolation source: sludge (control) | place: India:Bengaluru | collected 2018-09-08
TTCGCCATACCCTATGAAAAGGCACGGCGCGGATTACGGCGACAGGCTCCTAGCCCGACCTGGCTAGAACAGGGCGAGCGCCTCTCGGAGCGACTCCACCGGGAGGAGCGGGTTCAGGTGGGAGGTGAAGCGGGACAGGGCGGGGGGCACGTCGCGCTCGCCGATCCGCCCCAGCGCCATCGCCGCCACCGCGCGCATGCCGTCCGTCTCCCGGCCGTCCGAGAGCAGGTCGAGGAGCGCGCTCGCGTCCTCCGGCTCCATGAGGTGCCCGAGCGACAGCGCCGCGCTGCCGCGGCGATAGTCCGGGTCGCCGCTCCTGACGACCGCCACCAGGTCCTCGAGGCCGGCGCGATCCCCGAGGAGCCCCAGCGCGTAGGCCGCTTCCTCCCGCAGGACGGGCTCGCCCTTCTCCGCCATCGCCGCCCGCAGCGGCCCGCGGGCGGGCTCGTCGAGCAGGATGCCGAGCGCGAGCGCGTAATGCCCGCGCAGGATGGCCGGCCCGCTCTCCAGCACCAGCCGCCGCAGGAGCGGCGCCGACGCCGGATCCCCCGCCAGCGCCACGCCGATCGCGAGGGCCCCGCGCAGATCCTCCTGCCCCCGCCGCGAGAGCTCGTCCCGCAGCGTGGACCGCACGGCCTCCACGACACCCGGCGTCCCGCACCGCCGGGCGAGGAGCCCGAGCGCCAGCGCGGCGTAGGGCGCCTCCTGCGCGTCTCCCTTCTGGTAGAGCAGGAGGAGGGCGTCGAGCGAGCCCGGCGCGCCGCTCTCTCCCAGCGCGATCGCCGCGTACCCGCGGGCCGCCGGGTCCCGCTCCGCGAGAAGGTAGCGCGTGAGGGCTCCCGTCGCCGCCTCGTCCGCGGGGCCGGTCAGCGCCCCGAGCGAGAGCGCCGCCTGCCGGCGGACATCGAGGTCCCCGTCCTGCAGGGCGCGGCAGAGCGCGGGGATCGCCGCCCGCGAACCGATCTTCCCCAGCGCGGCGGCCACGAAGGCCCGCAGGACGTCGTCCCGCTCCCGGCTGCCGTTCGCCCCGGCGAGTTTCTCGCCGAGGTCCGGCACCAGGATCTCGTCCCCGAGGAGACCGAGCGCGAGGAGGGCGAAGCCCGGCGCATCCCGGCGGCTCTCCCGCGTCTCCCCGGCCCGGAGCAGCGCGGGCGCCAGCGAGACGGCGGGGCCGAGGCCCGCGCCGAGCGCGGCGAAGGCCCGCTCCGCATCGCGCCGACCGCCGTCCGCCAGGGCCGCCGCGAGGACGTCGCGCGCCGCGGGGTCGGCGCCCCCGGCGATCCCCAGCGCCAGCAGCGCCGATTCGCGGACGGTCTGGTCCACCGCGCCGCTCTCCGCCAGGCGCGCGAGGAGCGGCAGGGACTCCGCGTCGCGGAGCTTCCCCAGCGCCACGAGCGCGCTGGAGGCGACGTCGGGATCGGGGTCCTCGGCGGCGGCGCGCAGCGCGGCGGCGATCGTCACCCGCGCCCGCTCCGCCGGGTCGTAGCGGACGTTGCGACCCCCGGCCCGGCCGAGGAAGTGGGGGGTGATCCCGGTGCGCGACGCCGCCCGGGCCTTGCGCCGGAGGGGGGCAAGATCGAGCAGGCGGTCGCGGTTCAGGCGCCACCACACGCTCCAGTCGCCGGCGCGCGGGCCCGACGCGATCGGGCGCCCGGCGGCGTCGCGGCCCACGGGCGCCGGCCGCGGCTTCACGCCGGGCACCTCCGGCTCCGGCGCGCCGCCGGGCGCCCGCGGCAGCCCGCCGAGGTCGTCCGGTCCCGCGGGGTCGTCCGTCGGGCTCCGCGGCGTCATGTCGTCGCGCGGCGAGTTCGGCCGCGGCGGCCGCTCGAAGTCGCGCGGGTTCTTCACCGGATCCGGGGCGGGCTGCTGCACGGGCAGCTCGCCGTTGTGGGCGGCGGCGGCCGCCGCCGCCAGCAGCACCGGCAGGACCCACAGGACTCGGCGGGGCGTCACAGGAATGTGAGCACCTCCGTGAGGGAGGGCACGGCCATGCGGTGGTTCAGGTGCTCTCCGATGCGGGTCAGGAGCGGCACCGGGTGGCGCTCCAGCACCATGCCGAGGGCCACGGCCACGAAGGCCCGCGTCGTGTCGGGATGCCGGCGGTCGGCGAGGAAGTCCGCGAGCGCCACCGCCTGCTCCGCCGTGGCGAGCCGGCCCAGCGCCGTCGCCACGCTGCCCCGCACGAACTCCGAGGCGTCGCCCTTCAGGACCGCGAGCAGCGGGTCCACGGACGAATGGTCTCCCAGCAGCGCCAGCGCCAGGGCCACCTCCCGCTTGACGTTCGGGTCGTGGCCGGAGGCGATCTCCTTCCGCAGCGCCGCCAGCGCCCGGTCGTCGCCGATGAGGCCGAGCGCGACGGCGCAATGGCCGCGGTAGTCGGGGTCGCCGCCGGAGCCGAACTCCGCGAGCAGGACGGGGACCGACTCCGTGTCGCGACCCATCCCGAGGGCGAGCGCGAGGGCGGACCGCATCTCGACGCCGCCCGCCTCGCGGAACGCCTTGCGCAGGAACGGGAGGACGCGTTCGCGGACCTCGGGATTGCCGGAGCGGCCGGTGAGCAGGCCCAGCGCGAGGACGGTATAGGGCGCGACCTCCGTCGGGGCTTTCTGATAGCCGTAGTGCAGGGCGTCGGCGCACAGCGGGGAGGCGATCTCCCCGAGCGCCACCGCCGCGTAGGCGCGCACGAGGTGGTCGGGGTCCGTGATGAGGAGGAACGCGAGCGAGCGGACCGCCGACTCGTCCTCCGCGCGCGCCAGGGCGCCCACCGTGAGGGCCGCCTGCCGGCGAACCTGCTCGTCGTCGTCGCGCAGGGCGAGGACCGCGGCGGGCAGGCCCGCCCGCGACCGCATCATCGCCAGCGCGGCGGCGGTGTAGGCCCGGAGGAGGTCGTCGCGCTCGCGCCGGCCCCCGGGGTCGGACAGCGCGCGCGAGAGGTCCGGCACGATCATCTCGTCGCCGAGCAGTCCGAGGCCGACGAGGCTGCACGCCGGCACCTCCGGGCTCGCCTCCTTCGTCCGCCAGAGGCGGACCAGGTCGGGCAGGGCCGCGGCGTCGCCGAGGAAGCCGAGCGCGAGGGCGGCGAAGCACCGCGTGCGCGTCCGGACGGAGGCGTCGGCGGCCGTGCGCGCGAGGTACGCGCGGAGGCCGGCGTCGGGCCGGCCGAGCATGCCGAGGCCGAGCACGGCCGATTCGCGGACCGTCTCGTCGGCGGACGCGTCCTCCGCGAGGGCGCGGAGGACGGGGACGGCGCGGGCATCGCCGCACTTCGCGAGGGCGAGGATCGCGCCCGTCGAGACGTCGGCGTCGGGGTCCCGGGCGGCGGAGAGGAGGGCCTGGATCAACCGCTCCTCGGGGGGCGGACCCTCCTCGCGCTCCCCATCGCGTGGGCCCGATTCGCCGAGGAAGTGGGGGGTCGCCGTCGGCGTCCGCTGCCGGCGGCGCTCCTCCTCCAGGCGGCGGAACTCGAGGAGGCGTTCGCGGTTCTGCAGCCACCAGTAGACCCAGTGGTTCGGGCCGGGGCCGGGGTTCACGGGCGGCGCGAATCCGCGAGGCGTGGCCGAGGGCGAGGGGATGCCGGGGAAGCCGGGGTTGCCCTGTCCGTCGCGCGGGACGTCCAGCGGCCGCGCGGCGGGCGTCGGAGTCCCGGGCGGCACGGGAGGCGTCGGCACGGCGCCGGGGGGCGTCGGGATGCCGTCCGGCACGGTGCGCGGGTTCGGCGGGCCGCGCCACACGCCACCGTGGGCGGCGGCGACAGCGGGCAGGGCGATGAGTACGGCGACCGCGAGGAGCGCGGCGCGGCGGGATTGATGCATGGTGCCTCCGCGGGGCCTGCGCCCCATCCTACACCGTCGCGCCGCGAACGCCGCTTCCCGCGAGGAAACCCGGGAGTTCGGCCAACGCACGCAGGCGCGGCGCGGGGCAGTCGGGGAATACGTCGTACGGATCGAGGAGAATGGCCGCGACGCCCGCGGCGACGGCGCCCGCCACGTCGACCGAGGGGAGGTCGCCCACGTGCACGGCCTGCTCCGCGAGGACGCCCATCCGACGGAGGGCGAAGCGGAAGATCTCCGGATCCGGTTTCTCGGCGCCCACGAGCGCGGAGTCGAAGACGGCCTCGAAGGGGGCCCGGAGACCGGCCTCCACGAGCAGGCGTTCCACCGTGCCGTCGCTGTTCGACACCAGCGCGAGGCGGTAGCCGTCCCGGCGGAGGGCGGCGAGGGCCTCGGCGGCGCCGGGCATGGGGGCGCGCCAGGAGCCGGGCAGGATGCCGGCGACGTCCTCCTCGGCGGCCTCGCGGGCCGGGCCCGGCGGGAGGCCGAGGCGGTCGAGGAGGAGGTTGGTGAGGAGGCGCTTCGTCCCCGGGCTCTCCGTGGAGCGGCGGCCCGCGAGGAAGTCGTCGAGCAGGCGGCGCGCCCGGCCCGCGGCGTCCCGGAGGGCGTCGGGAGAGTGGATGAAGCCGTGGCGCGCCAGGGCGGCGGCGATGGCGGGCCACTCCGGTTCGACGACGGTGTTCCCGGCGTCCAGGAAGACGACGGCGGGGCGCGGACTCAACCGCGGGCCTTCCGCACGGCGGCGACGAGGCGACGGGCGAGGCGGGGGTCCACGGGCGCCTCGGTGACCCGGCCGCGCTTCACCGACGTTCCGACGACGCCGCCGTCGGCGAGGGGGGCGAGGGCGGGGGCGTTCTCCGCGGTGAGTCCGCTCGCGAGGAGGACGGGCACGCCGGGGACCGCGGCCTTCACCGCCCGGAGGCGGTCGGCGCCGGGGGCCGCGCCGGTGGCGGGGCCGGTGACGAGCAGGCCGTCGGCGAGGCCGCGCCCGGCGGCCTCGCGGGCAGCCTGCGCGGGATCGTCGGGACCGAGCGGCCGGCCGTGCTTCACGAGGACGTCGGCGAGGATCCTCACGTCGGCGCGGAGGCGCGCCCGCTCGCGGAGCGTCTCGTGGGCCCGTCCGGCGAGGATCCCCTGGTCCGTGGCGGTGGCGCCGGTGTGGACGTTGACCCGGATGAAGCGTGCCCCGGCCGCCGCCGCCACCGCCAGCGCGGCGCGGGCGTCGTTGCGCAGCACGTTCACCCCGACGGGGAGGCCCGCCTCGCCGGCGACGCTCGCCGCGACGAGCGCCAGCGAGGCCACCGTCTCCGGGCCCACGGCGTCCGGCAGGAACGGCGCGTCGCCGTAGTTCTCGACGATGAGGCCGTCGAAGCCCGCCGCGCGGTAGGCCGCCGCGTCGGCGAGCGCGCGCTTCACGACGCCCGTGAAGTCCCCGTCCCACCGCGGCGCCCCCGGCAGCGGCAGCAGGTGGACGACCCCGATGAGCGGCCACTTCGACTCGAACAAGTCGAGGAACGACATGCGACCAGCATACCGCGCCGCCCACCCCCCCGCGACCAACCCCTAACACCGGTGCCAGGTCAAATTCTAAGGACCAGCGGCACCCCTGCGGGGACCGAGCATACGCCAAGTCCTCAGAATCTGACCTGGCACCGGTGTTAGGGACTGCGGTGTGGGGGGGCGGGGGTCAGAGGGCGACGAGGGCCAGGGCGGCGGCGAGGCAGTAGACGCCGAACCAGTGGAGGCGGCGGCGGCCGGCAACGAAGACCATGAGGCGGAGGGCGAGCAGGCCCGTCGCGAATGCCGCCGCGGCGCCGGCGCCGCAGCGGAGCGCCTCGGCGGACGAGAGCGCGCCGATGTCGCGCGCCTTCAGCAGGGTCGCCCCGGCCACCGCGGGCAGCGAGAGCAGGAACGCGAATCGCGCCGCCCGATGGCCCGACAGCCCGAGAAACAGGCCGGCGGAGATCGTCATGCCCGAACGCGACACGCCGGGCAGCAGCGCCACGGCCTGCGCCGTGCCGACGAGGAGCGTCTCGCGGACCCCCACCCGAGCGCCGCGCGGGACGGCCAGCCGTGTCGCGAGGAGCACCGTGCCGGTGAACGCGAGACAGGCCACGACCGCCTCCGGGCGCTCGAACAACGCCTCGATCCGATCCCCGAGCAGGACGCCGGCCGCGCCCGCCGGCACGGTCCCGAGGGCCAGGAGCAGCGCAAGCCTCGTCAGCGGCGCGCGGCGTCGGCGGGCGAGGCTCAGGACCATCCCTGCCACCTCCCGGCGGTAGAAGGCGAGCACGGCCAGCAGCGTCCCGAGGTGCACGCAGACCTCGAACACCGCCCCGGGGGCCGACACGCCGAGGAGGTGCTGGCCGACGACGAGGTGCCCGGAGGAGGACACGGGCAGGAACTCGGTCAGGCCCTGCAGGATGCCGAGGACGATGGCGGCAATCAGGTCCAGAGCGGTCTCCTTCGTGACAACGGTGCCCGGCGCCCTCAGAATGGAGGGGTGGATTGTGCCCGAAGGAGGGGCGCCCCGATGAAGGACAAAGTGTTCTTCCAGTTCGTGGCGGTCGTCGCGCTGATCGTCACGGTCATCTTCCTGTTCACGGACACGAGGAACGACCGCATGTACCTGTCCGGCGCCGTCTTCCTCGCGGCCTCGGCCATCTCCGTGTTCCTCGGCCGCAAGGCGGGCGGCGGCGAGGATGCGTAGCGCCGCGGGCCTCGCCCTCCTCTGCCTCGCGGCCGCCTGCGCCTCCGTGCCCGAGGACCCGCCGCCCGCGCCCACCGGCCCCGTGGGCATCGTCGTGACCCCGCTCGACAAGGGCCGCACGGTGGGCGGCGAGGCGGTGTATGCCGTGGAAGCTCCGCTCGAACTCGTCCTCCGGGAGGTCCTCGACTTCCGCGCCCAGGCCTCCTACCGGCCCACCGTCCTCGAGGCCACCCCGATCGAGACCCGCCCCGAGGGAGGCATCGTGGCCTTCCGCTTCCGCGGCGACTACGGCTTCGAGCCCAACGCCACCTGCAACTACACGGTGACCCGGGAGGAGACCGTCGCCCGGATCCGCTACGAGATGTCGGACCCCTCGCTGGCGCTCTGGGCGCTTCGCGGCGGGTTCGACCTGACCCCGCTCTCGCCCGGCCGGACTCTGATCCGGCAGGAGTTCCTCGTGTCGGCGCTGGTCATGGACCGGGCGAAGCTGCTCGCGAGCCTCCGCGAGGACGCGAAGGCGATCGCCGACCACATGGAGGCCGTGGCGGCCGCCGCGACGAAGTGAGAGGGACGGGGAGGACGGCGGAGCGCGGGCGACCCACGGGGGAGGGGCCGTCCATGCGGGGACCGGCGGCCCACGGCGGGGGGCGGGCGGCCAACGGAGGAGGGCGGTCGGCGCGCTACTCCCCGTCGTTGCCGATCGCTTCGACTGGACAGCCCTCCATGGCGTCCTTGCACTGCTCCTCTTCTTCCGGCGTCTCGGGCTGCTTGGAGACGTAGGAGTAGCCCTGGTCCTCGGCGCGGACGAAGTTGGCGGGCGCCATCTCCCGGCAGGCGTCGCAATCGATGCAGGACGAGTCCACGTAGAACTTCCCGGGGGCGTTCTCGGGGACCTTGTCGCTCAGGTTCGGCATGGAGTCGCTCCGCAGTGAGACGCTCCGCCGGCGGCGGAGGGGGAAGCCCCCTGAATACCGAAGCGGTCCGGCGCGGCCAAGGGAAAACACCAAAGCGCGGCCGGCGGCGGGGGGGTATCCTGCGGGCGTGGGCGGCAAGTTCGACCACCTCGGGGATCCCTCGGTCCGGCTGGGGCCGCTCTGCCTCTGGGTGCACGGACGTCAGTTCGCCCCCGACACGGCCCACGCGGAGGACCGCGACTGGCTCGTCGTCACCGCCCACTGCGGCGCGGACGGGTCGGAGGTCACCGCCACCGGGCCCTTCCTCCTGGCGGGGGAGGTGGCCACGTGGCGGGCGGGCGTGGCCGCGCTCTCCGCCGGGGCCGCCCGCGAGGCGGACCTCCTCCCGCTGGAGCCATACCTCGCCGTCCGCCTGCGGGCGCGCTCCCTTGGCCACCTGGACCTCGAGATCGACATCACCCCGGAGCCCCTGACGCAGCGGCACCACTACTCCCTCGAGATCGACCAGACCTACCTGCCCCTCCTGCGGCGGGACCTCGACGCCGTCCTCCGGGACTACCCGGTCCTCTGGAGGTGAGACCTTGGGCGCCCCGGGCCACGAGCGGATGTACACGGACCTCGCCGAGTGGTGGCCCCTCCTGTCCCCGCCGGGCGACTACGCCGGTGAGGCGGCCGTCCATGCGCGCCTGATCGAACGGACGGCGGCGGCGCCGCCGCGGACCGTGCTCGAGCTCGGGAGCGGCGGCGGGAACGTGGCTTCGCACCTGAAGGCCCGCTTCACGCTGACTCTCGTGGACCGCTCCGAGGCCATGCTCGCGGTGAGCCGCCACCTGAACCCGGAGTGCGGGCACGTCGCCGGGGACATGCGGGAGTTGCGCCTGGGCCGCCGCTTCGACGCCGTCCTGATCCACGACGCGATCGTGTACATGACGACCCGGGCGGACCTGCGGCGGGCCTTCGAGACCGCGGCGGCCCATCTGCCTCCGGGAGGCGTCCTCGTGGCGGCCCCGGACTACGTGAGGGAGACCTTCCGGCCGGGGGCGTGCCACGGCGGCGCCGACGCCGCGGACGGCTCGGGCCGGGGGATCCGCTACCTCCAGTGGACGACGGACCCCGATCCCTCCGACGAGAACTACGCCATGGACTTCGCGTATCTCATGCGGGGCGCGGAGGGGGGCGTCCACGTCGCCGGGGACCACCACGTCGCGGGCCTCTTCCCGCGGGCGGCGTGGCTGTCGCTTCTCGCCGAGGCCGGCTTCGCCCCGCGCATCGTCGCGAACCCCGCCGCCCCCGGCCCCGCCGGCCTCGAGATCTTCGTGGCCACCCGCCGGTGAGGATGCCGAGGCGGGGCGCGGTGTTCACGCGCCGAGGAACTCGGGGGTGACGGGGTGGGGGATCAGGCCGGCGCGGTGGGCGCGGGCGAGGAACTCCCGCACCGCCCGGCGGCCGTCCTCGCCGTAGTCCAGGGTCCGCGCGTTCACGTACATCCCCACGAACTCGTCCGCCTTTGCCCGGGAGAGACCGCGCCCGTAGGCCAGCGCGTGCTCGAGCGCCTCGTCGCGGTGCGTGAGCCCGTAGGCGACTGACTCCCGCAGCAGGCGCGCCAGGTCGGCCGTCACCGCCGGTCCGAGGTCGCGGCGGACCCCGTTTCCCCCGAGAGGCAGCGGCAGCCGAGTCTCCTCGTGCCACCACTCTCCGAGGTCGCGGACGAGGTGGAAGCCCTCGTCCTGCCACGTCAGCTGCCCCTCGTGGATGACGACCCCGGCGTCGACCTCGCCCGCCTTCACCGCCGCGAAGACCCGGTCGAAGTCCATGGGCACGGGCACGGCCGCCGGCGCGTAGAGCCGGAGGGCCAGGTGGGCCGAGGTCCACTCGCCGGGGGACGCGACCCGGAGGCCCGCGAGGTCGGCGCCCGCGGCCCCGATCGCCCGCGCCGCCACGATCCTCGGCCCGTACCGCTCGCCCATGGACGCGCCCTGGTTCAGGAGCGCGTAGCGGTCGGCGAGGTGCGCGTAGGCGTGGATCGACAGCGCGGTGACCTCGTAGGTGCCGTCGCGGGCCTTGCGGTTCAGCGTCTCGATGTCCGACAGGACGTGCCGGAACTCGTACGGCCCCGTGTCGATCTTCCCTGCCGCCAGCGCGTAGAACATGAACGCGTCGTCGGAATCCGGACTGTGCGCGACCGTGATCGGGATGCGCGGCTTTCCCACGGCGTCACTTCCCCTGGTAGATGTGGATGGCGTGCCCGAGGGCGGCCTCCGCGGCCTCCATCATCGTCTCGGGCAGCGTCGGGTGCGGGTGGATGGTGGCGGCGACGTCCTCGAGGTGGGCGCACATCTCCACCGCCAGCGCGCCCTCGGAGATGAGTTCCGCCGCCTCCGGCCCCACGATGTGGACGCCGAGGACGATCCCCGTGGCCTTCTCCGCGACGATCTTCGAGAACCCCTCGCCGGCGTCGAGGGTCAGCGCCCGGCCGTTGGCCCCGAAGGGGAACTTCCCGGCCACCGTCTCGATGCCCTTCTTTGCCGCCTCCGCCTCGGTGAGCCCCACGGAGGCGATCTCCGGGTCGGTGAAGATGACCGCCGGCACCGCCTTCCAATCGCAGGCGGACGCCTTCCCGGCGATGACCTCCGCCGCGACGATGCCTTCCTTGCTCGCCTTGTGGGCCAGCATCGGCTGGCCGGCCACGTCGCCGATGGCGTAGATGCCGGGCACGTTCGTCCGGCACTGCCGGTCGATCCCGATGAACCCGCCCGGCCCGGTCGCGACCCCCGCCGCGTCGAGGCCGATCCCCTCGGTGTTCGGCCGCCGGCCCACGGTGAGGAGGACCTTGTCGCAGGGGATCTCCTCGCGGCCTTTCTTCGTCTCCACCTCGACCGCGAGGCCGCCCTCGGCCTTCCTCCACGACAGCGCCCGGCTCGAGAGCAGCACCCGCATCTTCCGCTTCTTCATGGCGCGCGCGACGACCGAGGACAGTTCGTCGTCGGTCCCCGGCAGGATGTGGTCGAGGACTTCGACGACGGTGACCTCGCTCCCGAGCCCCTGCCATGCGATGCCGAGTTCGAGGCCGATGTAGCCGCCGCCGATGACGAGGAGCCGCTTCGGCACGGCGGGGAAGGACAGCGCCTCGGTGGAGGAGACGACGTTCTCGCCGTCGATCGCGAACCCCGGGATCTCGATGGGGCGGGACCCGGTGGCCACGATGGTGGCGCCGGGCCGGAGCGTCTCCTCGCCGGTCTCCGTCTTCACGACGACGGCGTGCTTCGCCACGAACCGGGCGGTTCCCTTCACCACGCGGATGCGGTGGTTGCCGAAGAGGACGCCGATGCCGCCGGTGAGGCGCTTGACGACGGAGTCCTTCCATTCGACGAGCCTCGGCACGTCCACCTCGACGCCCGCCGCCCGGATGCCGAGTTTCTCGGCCTTCCGCATCTTTTCCAGGAGGCCGGACGCCGTGATGATGGCCTTGCTGGGGATGCAGCCGACGTTCAGGCACACGCCGCCGAGCTCGCCCTTCTCCGCCACGACGACCGACTTGCCGAGCTGGGCAGCGCGGATGGCCGCCACGTACCCACCGGGACCGGCGCCGATGACCAGCACGTCAGGATTGCCCATCGTCTGCTCCTCTGACTCCCGCTACGCGGGCGGACAACACCTTAGAATTTGACCTGGCACCAACTAGAGGGGGAAGCGGGCGTCGGGCGCGGGGTTGGCGGCGGTGCGGCCGCGGGCGGCCTCCGCCTGCTCGGACAGCGTCCAGGGCTGCTCCGCATAGACGTCCGTGAACAGCGCCTCCGCCGACAGCGGCGGAGCGGCCTCCGCCTCGGCGATCGCGGCGGAGATTTCCTCCCCGATCCCCGCCTCCATCGCCAATAGTTCGGACTCCGAAATAAATCCCGCGGCGAGCAAGTGCTTTCGGAACCGCTCGATCGGGTCGCGGGATGCCCACTCCGCGACTTCCTCCTCCGCGCGGTAGCGGGTCGGGTCGTCGGACGACGAGTGCCCGCGCAATCGGTAGGTCACGGCTTCCAGGAGCGTCGGCCCGCCGCCCCCGCGCGCCCGGTCCACGGCCTCGCGCATCGCCTCATACGTCGCGAGGACGTCGTTCCCGTCCACGCGGACGCCGGGGATCCCGTAGGCCACCGCCTTCTCGGCCACCGTCGCCACGGCCGTCTGGCGGGCGAACGGCACGGAGATCGCCCACTGGTTGTTCTGGCACACGAAGACGACCGGAGCGTGGAACACGGCGGCGAAGTTGAGCCCCACGTGGAAGTCCGCGGAGGACGTGGCCCCGTCCCCGAGGTAGCCCGCGACGACGGTGGGGTCCCCCCGCATCCGCGCCGCCATCGCCGCGCCCGCCGCGTGGGGGACCTGCGTTCCGATGACGCTCGACCACGACGCGACGTGGTGCGCCCGCGAGGACGCATGGCAGGGCATCTGCCGCCCCTTCAGCGGGTCGAGGGAGTTCCCGATGCACTGCGCGACGTACCGCGCGAGGGGGAACCCGCGGAACAGCAGCGCGCCGCCCTGTCGCAGAGCGGGGAAGATCCAGTCCGTGTCCCGCAGCGCCGCCGCCGTCCCGATGACGGCGGCCTCCTCCCCGGTCGCCGTTCCGTAGAACCCGATGCGCCCCTGCCGCTGCAGGGCGAGGAGCCGCGCGTCGAGGAGGCGGATCCGGAGCATCCCCGCGAGCATCCGCACCAGGTCCGCCGCGGAAAGGTCCGGCGCGGGGCCGCAGAGCGTGCCGTCCGGGCGGAGGAGGGTGCGCATCGCCACCCGCTACCTCATCGACAGGAGGAGGCGGCCGGGCTCCTCGAGGTAACGGATGACCATGGCGAGGAACCGGGCGCCCGTCATTCCGTCCGCCACGCGGTGGTCGAGCGACAGCGACAGGTTCATCACGTTCCCCGGGACGACCTGGTCGCCGCGGACCACCGGCTTCCGCTTGATGGCGTGGACGCCGAGGATCGCCACCTCCGGGTAGTTGATGACCGGCGTGGCGTGCAGCCCGCCGTTGGCCCCGGTGGAGGTGATCGTGAAGGTCCCGCCGGAGAGGTCCTGCGGCGTCGCCTTGCCGGTCCGCGCGCGGTGGGCGACGGCCTCGATCTCCTTCGCCAGCTCGGGGAGCGACTTGGCGTCGACGTTGCGCACCACGGGCACCATGAGCCCCTGCTCGGTGTCCACGGCGATGCCGACGTTCAGCGCCCCGTGCAGGACGATCTCGCCCTTCTCGTCGTCGAGCGAGGCGTTCATGTAGGGGAACTCGCGCAGCGCCGGCACGAGGGCCTTCATCACGAAGGGCAGGTAGTTGAGGCGCGCCCCGTGCTCTTCCGCGTCGTGGCGCAGGACCTCGCGCAGCCGCACGAGCTCGTCGCAGAAGACCTCCTCGACGATCGTGAAGTGCGCCGCCGTCCGCTTGCTCCGGGCCATGCTCTGGCTGATGAGGCGGCGCAGCCCGCGCAGCGGGACCCGCGTGTCGCCGGCGGCGGGGGGGATGGCGACCGGCGCCGGCGCGGGGGGTGCCGCGGTCGCGGCGGGGGCGGCGGCGTGCCGGGCCACGTCCTCCTTCGTCACGCGGCCGTGCGGGCCGGTGGCCTTGACCGCCGCGAGATCGATGCCCTGCTCGCGGGCGAGCTTGCGGGTGGCCGGGGTGGCGAGGACGCGGGCGGGCGCGGC
>JADHED010002377.1_pt1 | contig 13126 bp, 16 predicted proteins | sample 8952041 | NCBI WGS metagenome assembly JADHED01 (sample SAMN16124423, study PRJNA663239) | bioreactor sludge metagenome | isolation source: sludge (control) | place: India:Bengaluru | collected 2018-09-08
CGGCGCCATCGATGGCGTTCCAGAGCTTGAGCAGGTAGTTCAGGTCCCACTGCAGTTCGGGCGCGCTGCGGCCAATGCCGGCGGTGCGCGCGATGATGGACATGCCGTTGGGGTACTCCAGCTGGTCCATCGCCTCCTTGAGCTCGGCGCGGTCCTCGCCCTCGATGCGGCGCGACACGCCACCGCCGCGCGGGTTGTTGGGCATCAGCACCACATAGCGGCCGGCCAGGCTGATGAAGGTGGTCAGGGCCGCGCCCTTGTTGCCACGTTCTTCCTTTTCGACCTGGACCAGCAGCTCCTGGCCTTCCTTGATCACTTCGTTGATGCGCGCCTGGCTGGGCGAGACGCCGGGGGCGAAGTACTGGCGCGAGATTTCCTTGAAGGGCAGGAAGCCGTGGCGGTCTTCGCCGTAATCGACAAAGCAGGCTTCCAGCGAGGGCTCGACGCGCGTGACCACTGCCTTGTAGATGTTGCCCTTGCGCTGCTCGCGCCCTTCAATTTCGATTTCGTAGTCGAGGAGCTTTTGTCCGTCGACGATGGCCAGGCGCCGTTCTTCGGGCTGCGTGGCGTTGATGAGCATCCGCTTCATGATGCGATTCCTTCAGTGTGTTGCGGACAGCAGCGGTGCAGACATCCCTCTCAGCGGGGAAAGCTGCGCGGGCTGCCGCCCACAGTTCCAAACCATTAACAACAAGCTCTACAGGAGCGGTGAATGCCTGGACTGACGCATCGAAACGAAGGGAATTGCCGGGAATGCCAATGATCTGCCGCGCTCTAGCGCAGCATCGTGAGGCAGGGGCGCGTGGATGGGGGCGAGTGGTAGGAGCGCAGTTTTGCTAGCAAAAAAGTAGCTGGTTGCGCTTGCTGGCTGGGCGCTAGAGCCGAATAGGAGCGTGCAGCCGGGGGCATCAGCCACCGCCACAAGGTCACCATCCAGCTCATCAACAACCACATGCTCGCTTTGATCCGCTGGCAGGCTGCGCCCGGGTAGGGAGCATCTGCCAGCTGGGGGATTCCGTATCAGTGTTTCAATCTGTCAGCCCGCCGCACGGCATGCGGGCCACCACAGGCATCTGGCCTGCAATCTGCGCGCACGACGCCCGCTGGCATCGACCTGCCTGCGTGAGGGGCAAGGGCTGTGTGGACTAAACTCCAGACAAATCAACCACTTACATAACAACGCGCAGGTGAAACACATTATAGGGGCCAAACCGCCCGCAGCTTCTGCGGGGCTTCCCGCAGCCCGCCTGGTGGAAGTGGATGCTGACTCCGCCGGCCAGCGGCTCGATAACTTTTTGATACGCCACCTGAAAGGTGTGCCAAAAACGCACGTCTACCGCATCATCCGCAGCGGCGAGGTGCGCATCAACAAAGGCCGCGTGAGCGCCGACACCCGCGTCGAGGCGGGTGACATCCTGCGCCTGCCACCTCTCCGGATTTCAGACAAGGTCGCCGAAAAGGCCGAGCGCCCGGCGCCCGCACGCGAATTTCCCATCCTGCTGGAAGACGAGCACCTGATCGCCATTGACAAACCGGCCGGCGTGGCGGTGCACGGCGGCAGCGGTGTGAGCTTCGGAGTGATCGAGCAGCTGCGCCAGGCGCGCCCTGCCTCCAAATTCCTGGAGCTGGTGCACCGGCTGGACCGCGAGACCTCCGGCATCCTGCTCGTGGCCAAGAAGCGGTCAGCGCTCACTCACCTGCAGGACCAGTTCCGCGAGCGCGAGACGGGCAAAACCTATCTGGCGCTGGTCACGGGCACCTGGCCGGCCAATAAGAAGGTCATCGACCTGCCGCTGCACAAATACCTGCAAGCCGACGGCGAACGCCGCGTGCGCGTGACCACCGCAGACGACCCGGATGGCATGCGCTCCATCACCCTGGTCAAGGTGCGCAGCACAGCAGCGGCCCGGCCGGAGCAGGGCCTGCCCGCGATGTCGCTGCTGGAGGTGACCATCAAGACCGGCCGCACCCACCAGATCCGCGTGCACCTGGCCAGTCAGGGACACGCCATTGTGGGCGACGACAAATACGGCGATTTCGACCTCAACAAACGCCTGCAGAAGCAGGGGATGAAGCGCATGTTTCTGCATGCCTGGCGGTTACAGTTCAACCACCCCGCCTCGGGCGAGCGCGTGCAGCTGATCGCCGAGCTGCCCCCCGAGCTGGCCGATTTTGTGCCCAGCGCCTGACGATCCTGCGCGAAAAAACTTCTGCTTCCATGTCCGCCAAAAACTTCCGTCCGCGCCGTTTCGACCTCATCGCCTTTGACTGGGACGGCACCCTGTTCGACTCCACCGCCATCATCGTGCGCTGCATCCAGGCGGCGGTGCGCGACGTGGGCGGCACCGTGCCCACCGACAAGGAGGCCGCCTACGTGATCGGCATGGGCCTGATGCAGGCGCTGGCCCATGCGGCGCCCGATGTGCCGCCCGAGAAGTACACCGAGCTGGGCAACCGCTATCGCTTTCACTACATCCAGCACCAGGACGACCTGAGCCTGTTCGACGGCGTGCTGCCTCTGCTGAACGACCTGCGCGAGCGCGGCCACCTGCTGGCCGTGGCCACTGGCAAAAGCCGGCGTGGGCTGGACGAGGCGCTGCACACGGTTCAACTCAAGGGCGTATTCGACGGCTCCCGCACCGCCGACCAGACCGCTGGCAAGCCCCACCCCCTGATGCTGCAGGAGCTGATGGCTGAATTTGACGTGGCGCCGGAGCGCCTCTTGATGATTGGCGACACCACGCACGACCTGCAGATGGCCGTCAACGCCGGCTGTGCGAGTGTGGGGGTGAGCTATGGGGCCCATGAACCCGACGCCTTCCATGCGCTCCAGCCGCTGGCGGTGGTCCATTCGGTGCGCGAGCTGCACGACTGGCTGCTGAACCACGCCTGACGCTGGGCCGTGAAGCGGAGCAAGCCATGAACACGTCGCCCGAGCAGTCCTTCGCTTTGTGCAACAGCGCCGACCTCGTCGATGGCGGCCGTGCCGTGCCGTTTGATGTCGTGTGCGCGGGCCAGACCTGCCGGGCCTTTGCAATCCGCTACCAGGGCCTGCCACACGCCTACCTCAACCGCTGCACCCATGTGGCGATGGAGATGGACTACCAGCCCGACCGGTTTTTTGACGACACGGGCCACTGGCTGTTGTGCGCGACCCACGGCGCGGCTTATTTGCCCCACACAGGCCAGTGCGCGGGCGGACCCTGCCGGGGTGGACTGGTGAAAATTGCCCTGTCGGAGAGGGATGGCGTGGTGCACTGGCATACTGCCAACAACCTGCAGCCCGTAGAGTTCTAGAAAATCCAGATGAATTACCCTGATGTGCTGTCGCCTGGTTCCGTCCGGCACGGCGCGCGGGCTGCAGCGGTGCAGTTCCCAGGACGCATGACATGACAGACCCCCAACAGCCCGGTTCGTCGGGCTTTGACCCCAAAACCAATTCCGCGCCCGATCTGTGGGCGCAAGTAGCTACAAATTCAGGAGCACCTGTGAGCGACTCATCGCGTGAACCCGGCTGGGAACGTGCCACGCTGGAAAAGCTGGCCTTTGCCGCCCTCAATGAGCAACGCAGCGCCCGCCGCTGGAAGATCTTTTTCCGCCTGGCCTGGCTGGCCCTGCTGGCGGCGATTGCGTTTGCCGCGTTGCGCCAGGCGTCGCCCAGCACCAGCACCAGCACACCGCACACCGCGGTGGTGGACATCAAGGGCGAAATCGCCAGCGGCGCCGAGGCCAGCGCCGAGTTTGTGGTGGCCGCCATGCGCAGCGCACTGGAAGACGAGGGCTCGCAGGCCCTGGTGCTGCTGATCAACTCGCCGGGCGGCAGCCCCGTACAGGCCGGGATCATCAACGACGAGATCGTGCGCCTGAAGGCCAAGCACAAGAAACCGATCTACGCCGTGGTGGAAGAAACCTGCGCCTCGGCGGCCTACTACATCGCCGCTGCCGCCGACGACATCTATGTGGACAAGGCCAGCATCGTGGGCAGTATCGGTGTGCTGATGGATGGCTTCGGCTTCACTGGCACCATGGAAAAGCTGGGTGTGGAACTCGATGAACAGCTGGGTCTGGCCCGTGCGCAGCGCCAGGCCCTCCAGCTCCTTGATGCGCTGTGTGCGCTCTTGCCCGTCTTGCGGCAGGTAGCCGACAAAGGCGAAGTTTTGCCCGTTGAGGCCACTAGCCGCCAGCGCCAGCAGCAGCGACACCGGCCCGACCAGTGGCACCACGCGCAGGCCCAGGTCGTGCGCAGCCCGCACCACCGATGAGCCGGGGTCGGCCACGGCGGGCATGCCCGCTTCGCTGACGAGGCCGATATCGTGCCCGTTCAGTGCTGCAGCCAGCAGCGGGCGGGCGTCGAACGGGGCCGAGCCCTTGTCGCCGTGGTCACCTTTCTTGTGTACTTCGCGCGGCAACTCGGTGATCTGCTGTTGCTGCAGAGACAGTGCCAGGGGGTACAGCGCGTCAATCCGCTTGAGGTACGCCCGTGTGCTCTTCGCGTTTTCGCACACCCAGTGGGTCAGGCGGGAGGCCGTTTGCAGGGTGGCCGAGGGCAGGGCGTCCTGCAGCGGGGCCTGGGTGTCGCAGCCAAAGTCCAGGGGGGCAGGCACAAGATACAGCGCGCCGGATTTGACGCTCATGGCAGCACCAGCCCTGCTGCGCGCAGCATGCGGCATGTGCGGATCAGCGGCAGCCCGATGAGCGCCGTGGGGTCATCGCTGCGGATGGCGTCCAGCAGTGCAATGCCCAGGCCTTCGCTCTTGGCGCTGCCTGCGCAGTCGTAGGGCTGTTCGGCGCGCAGGTAACGTTCGATTTCCTCGTCCGACAGGTCGCGGAACTTCACCTCCACGGGGGCGAGGTCCACCTGCTCAAAGCCGGTGGCGGCGCACACCACGGCCAGCGCGGTCTGGAACACCACCGTCTGGCCGCGCATCTGACGCAACTGCTGCAGGGCGCGCTCGTGCTGGCCCGGTTTGCCCAGCGGCTCCCCGGCCAGGTCTGCCACCTGGTCGGACCCGATCACCACCGCTTCGGGGTGCTGCCGTGCCGCAGCTTTCGCTTTAGCCAGCGCCAGGCGCAAGGCCAGGGCGCGGGGCGCCTCGCCGGGCAGGGGGGTCTCATCGACATGGGGGGCGGTCACTTCGAAAGGCAGGTTCAGCCGTTCCAGCAATTCGCGCCGGTAGCGCGAGGTCGAGCCCAATACCAGAGGGCGTTGGGAGGAGGGGGATTGATGCATGCGCCGATTCTCTTACACTGCCGCCATGACCAAGGAATTCTCCGCACAGCGCCTCGACGTGAAAGCCTTTGCACAGGCGGGCGGTCGGCTGGCGGGCCACGACTCGCTGTTGAAGTACGAACGCCTGGCGCAAGAGGCCAAGGGCCTGCACCCGGACCTGTTGGTGGACTGGGAGGCGACGGGTGAAATACGCACTGCGCTGGGCGGAATAGGGCAGGTCTGGTTGCACATCAAGGTACGCGCCAGCTTCCCTATGGAGTGCCAGCGCTGCCTGACGCCGGTAGACGTCCCGCTGGAGGTGGATCGGGAATTCCGCTTCGTGGCCGATGAAGCCACGGCCGAGGCCCTGGACGATGAGAGCGAAGAAGACCTGCTGGCCCTGAGCCGCGAGTTTGATTTGCACGAACTCATCGAAGATGAGTTGCTGATGGCGTTGCCCGTGGTGCCCAAACACGACGAGTGTCCGACCTCGGTACCTCTCGCGTCTTCTGACGATGATTTTGAAGAAGCCAATGCCGAAAAACCCAATCCTTTCGCTGCCTTGGCCGCTTTGCGCAAGGATGCCAAAGACTGATTGGCAGGCCCAAAAAGCATTTGGGTTATAATCGTGGGCTTCACGCGAACCCCATCGTGTCTTTTTGGGCTGATCGCGTTTTTACCAACCTATTCCAGATCAGGAGCCATCATGGCCGTTCAGCAAAACAAAAAGTCCCCTTCCAAGCGCGGTATGCACCGCTCGCACAATGCCCTGAATGTGCCAGGCATTGCCGTGGAACCCACTACCGGTGAAACGCACCTGCGTCACCACATCAGCCCCAACGGTTTCTACCGTGGCCGTCAGGTGCTGAAGAACAAGTCTGAAGCCTGACCTTCACTCCATCCAAAGGCCCGTCGCTACACACCCTGTAGCGCGGGCCTTTGTTTTGACCGTCGTATTCATTTCTCGGCCCTTCGGGCCGACCGGACAAGTCGCCCATGATCACACTGGCTGTTGACTGCATGGGGGGCGACCACGGCCCCCGCGTCACGCTCGCGGCGTGCCGCCAGTTTCTCGACCACCACCCGGATGCCCGCCTGCTGCTAGTTGGCCTGGCGGACAGTCTGCAATCGTTCTCCCACGACCGAGCCACCATCGTGCCAGCCACCGAAGTGGTGGCCATGGACGATCCGGTGGAGGTGGCTTTGCGCAAGAAGAAGGACTCTTCGATGCGGGTTGCCATCCAGCAGGTCAAGGACGGCGCTGCATCGGCGGCGGTGTCTGCCGGTAATACCGGGGCCCTGATGGCCATTGCCCGGTACCTTCTCAAGACGCTGGACGGCATCGACCGGCCCGCCATCGCCACCCAGATGCCCAACGCCACCGGCGGTGCCACAACCGTCCTGGATCTGGGCGCTAATGTCGATTGCTCGGCCGAACATCTGCTTCAGTTTGCCGTGATGGGCTCTGCCCTGGTGTCGGTTCTTCAAGAGGGTGGTGAGCCCACGGTGGGCCTGCTGAACATTGGTGAAGAAGTCATCAAGGGCAGTGAAGTAATCAAAAAAGCGGGTGAATTGCTGCGATCTGCGGCCAATTCCGGCGATCTGAACTTCTATGGCAATGTGGAGGGTAACGATATCTTCAAGGGTACGGTGGATATCGTGGTCTGTGACGGGTTCGTGGGCAATGTGGCCCTCAAGGCCAGCGAAGGTGTGGCGTCAATGATCATTGGCGCTCTCAAAACCGAGTTTTCGCGCCACATTTTTACCAAAATGGCTGCCATCGTCGCTTATCCGATCCTAAAAGCGTTGATGAAGCGCATGGATTACCGTCGTTACAACGGTGCGGCGCTGCTGGGCCTGCGCGGGCTGGTGTTCAAGAGCCACGGATCGGCAGACGCCATGGCTTTCGAGCAGGCGTTGAACCGGGCGTATGATGCAGCCCGCAACAACCTGCTCGACCGTGTCCGGACCCGGATTGCGCATGCGGCGCCCCTGCTGGCGCCTGCAGATGCCCAGCCCCAGCCTGGCGTTGCGGCGACCGCACAATAATGAGACGTTATTCCCGCATTACCGGCACCGGCAGCTACCTGCCTCCACGCCGGTTGACCAACGCCGATCTGGTTGCAGAACTGGGCCAGCGCGGCATCGAAACCTCGGATGAATGGATTGTGGAGCGCACTGGTATTCGGGCGCGCCACTTTGCTGCGCCGGATGTCACGGCCAGCGACCTCGGTCTGGAGGCTGCGCGCAATGCCTTGCAGGCTGCCAATCTGCAGCCTACTGACATCGATCTGATCATCGTGGCCACATCCACGCCAGACATGGTGTTCCCGTCGGTCGCCTGTATCTTGCAGAACAAGCTGGGCGCCAATGGTTGCCCCGCTTTCGACGTGCAAGCGGTCTGCAGCGGGTTTGTTTATGCCCTGTCCGTGGCGGATTCCATGATCCAGACCGGTGCGGCCAACCGCGCCCTGGTGATTGGCGCCGAAGTTTTCAGCCGCATTCTGGACTTCAATGACCGCACTACTTGTGTGTTGTTCGGAGACGGCGCGGGCGCTGTGGTGCTGGAGGCCTCTGACACACCGGGCATCCTGTCGAGCGACTTGCACGCCGACGGCAAGCATGTTGATATTTTGTGTGTGCCCGGCAATGTGTCTGGCGGCAAGGTCCTTGGCGACCCGGTCCTCAAGATGGACGGGCAGGCGGTCTTCAAGCTGGCAGTCGGTGTGCTGGAGAAAGCGGCCCATGCCGCCCTGGCCAAGGCCGGGCTGACTGAAGCCGATATCGACTGGCTGATCCCGCACCAGGCCAACATCCGCATCATGCAGGGCACTGCCCGCAAGCTGAAGATGTCCATGGACAAGGTCGTGGTCACGGTGGACCAGCACGGCAATACCTCAGCGGCGTCCATTCCTCTGGCACTGGACCACGCGGTGCGCGCCGGTCAGGTCAAGAAAGGCGAAACCCTGCTGCTCGAAGGCGTGGGTGGCGGCTTCACCTGGGGTGCAGTGCTCCTGAAGTTGTAGCTGCTAGCGCAATAGCTACTAGCGCTACCGGCCAGTTTCATCATATTTCTGGATTCTTCATGAAGTCTTTTGCATTTGTCTTTCCTGGGCAAGGCTCGCAATCGGTGGGCATGCTGGATGGCTGGGGTGACCACCCGGTGGTGGCTCAGACCCTGAAAGAAGCCTCGGATGCCTTGGGCGAAGATGTTGGCCTGCTGATCAAGGAAGGCCCCAAGGAAGCGTTGGCTCTCACCACCAACACCCAGCCGGTGATGCTTGTCGCGGGCGTGGCGGCATGGCGGGTGTGGCGTTCAGAAGGTGGCGCAGCCCCAGCGGCTGTGGCCGGGCATTCGCTGGGTGAATATTCCGCCCTGGTGGCGGCTGGTGTGCTGACGCTGGCGCAGGCGGCTCCGCTCGTGCGGCTGCGCGCAGCGGCCATGCAAGAGGCGGTGCCCGTCGGGACCGGCGCCATGGCCGCCATTCTGGGCATGGATGCTTCCAAGGTCATCGCCGGTTGCGCCGAGGCATTGGCCTCGTTCGGCCCGGGCACGGCCGAAGTGGTGGAGGCTGTCAATTTCAACGACCCGATCCAGACCGTGATCGCTGGTACCAAGGCGGCGGTGGACAAGGCCTGCGAAGTGCTCAAGGCGGCGGGCGCCAAGCGTGCATTGCCCCTGCCGGTGTCGGCGCCTTTCCACTCCAGCCTGATGAAGCAGGCCGCTGAAAAGCTGCGTGTGGCTCTGGCGGAGGTTGACCTGGCCGCCCCCCAGATTCCGGTGGTGAATAACGTGGACGTGGCGGTGCAGCAGGATGCTGACGCCATTCGCGAAGCGCTCTATCGCCAGGCCTTCGGCCCCGTGCGCTGGGTGGAATGCGTGCACGCGCTGAAAGGCCGTGGCGTGACGCACATCATTGAATGTGGCCCTGGTAAGGTGCTGGCAGGCCTCACCAAACGCATCGATCCCGAACTGGTCGGTGCTGCATTGTTTGACTCGGCCACGCTGGCCGAAACCCGGGAGTTGTTGGCATGACGGAATCGACCCAGACAGCGGCGCAAGTGGCGCTGGTGACCGGCGCATCGCGCGGCATTGGCGCGGCCATTGCCCTGGAATTGGCGGTGCGCGGCTACCAGGTGGTGGGCACGGCCACCACGGATGAAGGCGCTGCGCGCATCAGCCAGGCGCTGTCGGCTTACCCTGGCTGCCGGGGTGCCAACCTGAACGTGAACGATGTGGCTGCGGTCGAGGCCTTGATGGACGGCATCGTCAAGCAACAGAGTGGTCTGCATGTGCTGGTGAACAACGCCGGTATCACGCGCGACACCTTGGCCATGCGCATGAAGGACGGTGACTGGGATGCAGTGCTGGACACCAATCTCAAGGCTGTGTTCCGGGTGAGTCGCGCCGCGATCCGTCCGATGATGAAGCAGCGCTTTGGGCGCATCATCAGCATCACCAGCGTGGTGGGTGCGTCGGGCAATCCGGGGCAGGCCAACTATGCTGCGGCCAAGGCGGGTGTGGCGGGCATGACGCGCGCACTGGCCCGTGAGCTGGGCAGCCGCAACATCACCGTGAACTGCGTGGCACCCGGCTTCATCGAGACCGACATGACCTCCGTGCTGCCGGAAGAACAGCAAAAAGCGCTCAATGCGCAGATCCCGCTGGGTCACATGGGAAAGCCGGCGGACATCGCACACGCGGTGGCATACCTTGCCTCGCGCGAGGCTGGCTACGTGACGGGGCAGGAGTTGCATGTCAATGGCGGCATGTACATGTAATTAAGACAAGTTAACGCCGGTTCATCCGGACGGCGGGTCGTTTAGGGGCTTCTCCTTAAGCGGCTAGAATCGCGGATTCATTCACAACCCCCAGAGGGAAACCATGAGCGATATCGAAGCACGCGTCAAAAAAATCATTGCCGAACAACTCGGTGTGGAAGAGTCTCAAGTCACCAATGAAAAGGCCTTCGTGGCAGACCTCGGTGCCGACTCGCTCGACACGGTGGAACTGGTGATGGCTCTGGAAGACGAGTTCGGCATCGAGATCCCGGACGAAGACGCCGAGAAGATCACCACGGTGCAAAACGCCATCGACTACGCCAACACCCACCAGAAGGCCTGAGCGGCGCCCTGCGCCTGACTCAAGCGATCAGCAGAAGGTTTTATACGCATGAGCCGTCGTCGCGTTGTCGTGACCGGCCTGGGTTGCGTCAGCCCCGTGGGTAACACGGTGGCCGATTCCTGGGCCAACCTCCTTGCCGGCCAATCCGGCATTGACCTCATCACCAAGTTCGACGCGTCGAACTTCGCCTGCAAGATTGCGGGAGAGGTCAAAGGTCTTGACCTGGAGTCGTACATCAGCGCCAAGGACGCGCGCGCGATGGACACCTTCATCCACTACGGCATTGCTGCCGCGGCGCAGGCCGTGCAGGACGCAGGCCTTCCCACAGGGGAAGCGCTCAGTGAGGAGTTCGCCACACGCATTGCATGCGTGATCGGCTCCGGCATTGGCGGCCTGCCGCTGATCGAAGACACCCACGCCGAACTGGTCAGCCGTGGACCCCGGCGTATTACCCCATTTTTTGTCCCTGCGTCCATCATCAACATGGTGGCAGGGCATGTGTCCATGCGTTTTGGCTTCAAGGGCCCCAACCTTGCTGTGGTGACTGCCTGCACAACGGGCTTGCACTGCATTGGCGAGGCAGGACGCATGATCGAATACGGCGATGCCGACGTGGTCGTGGCCGGCGGGACCGAATCCACGGTTTCCCCATTGGGAATTGGCGGGTTTGCCGCCATGCGCGCATTGTCCACCCGTAACGAAGATCCCAAGACGGCATCCCGCCCGTGGGACAAGGACCGCGACGGTTTTGTGCTCGGCGAGGGCGCTGGCGTGATGGTGCTGGAAGAGTACGAGCACGCCAAGGCCCGAGGTGCCAAGATTTACGCCGAACTCAGCGGCTTTGGCATGAGCGCAGATGCCGGGCACATGACGGCTCCCAACATGGACGGGCCTCGGCGCGCCATGCTCAGTGCGCTGCGCAATGCCGGGGTCAATGTGGACCAGGTGGATTATCTCAATGCCCACGGCACGTCCACCCCCTTGGGCGACATCAACGAAACCAACGCGATCAAGGCGGCCTTGGGCGACCATGCCTACAAGACCGTGGTGAGCTCCACCAAATCCATGACGGGCCACTTGCTTGGTGGTGCGGGCGGGATTGAGAGCGTGTTCACCGTGCTCGCCCTGCACGAACAAAAAGTGCCACCCACCATCAACCTGTTCAACCAGGACCCGGAATGCGATCTGGACTACTGTGCCAACACGGCGCGGGACATGAAGATCGACGTGGCCGTCAAGAACAACTTCGGTTTTGGTGGTACCAACGGAACGCTGGTGTTCAAACGCGTCTGATTGGGCGCAGACATCACGGATTCGGTTGCAACAAGCATTGCTTGTCCGCTTGCGACCGTCCTCACAAAGGAGTACGTCGTCGTTTTCTGGCGCTCGCAGGCATTCGGTCTGTCGGCCTGAGCAGGTAGTCCTGTGACACTGCTTTCGAGGCGTGCTCCTTCTGTTCAATACCCGCTGCGGCGCAGCTGGGTGCTGGGTGCAATGCTATTGGTTTTTTTGCTCACCGGGGCTGGGGTCGTGGCTGCTTGGGTGGGCTTTGGGGCGCGTGATGCAGTTGTATCGGCTTCTGTGGCTCTCGGACTCTGTCTGTCGGCAGCAGCAGGTGCAGCCCATTTTTGGTGGAGCCAACCGCGCGGAGTGCTGCAATTCGATGGTCAAGCCTGGACGCTGGGCCAAACGGCAAAGTCCTTTAGCGGGCCACTGGCGCTTTCCGTGCCCCCCGAGGTTTTGCTGGATCTGCAGACGCACCTGTGGTTGCGTGTCGTGCCCATAGGGCATGCATGCCAGTGGTTATGGCTGGAGCGCTCCAGCCAGCCTGAGCGCTGGATGGACTTGCGCCGTGCGGTATATTCGCGCGCCAGATCGGGTGTTGACAACGCTGACGAAACCGCCCGGCAAGCTGTTGCAGGGCGTGAATCCTGAGTATCCATGACTGTAATTCCGCCTTCCCCCTCCGAAGACAGCGATCTCCAACTGGTGGAGCGCACGGTAGCGGGCGACCAGCGCGCCTATGAATTGCTGGTCATCAAGTACCAGCGTCGCATCGAGCGACTCATCGGACGTATGGTGCGCGACGCGGACTTGGTCCAGGACATTGCGCAGGAAACCTTCATTCGCGCCTACCGGGCGCTGCACCAGTTCCGTGGTGATGCGCAGTTCTATACCTGGCTGTACCGGATTGCCGTCAACACTGCCAAAAAGGCGCTGATGGACATGAAGCGCAACCCGGTCATTTCTGAAAATGCCTTCCGGGGTTCCGAGGATGAAGATGAAACTTCCCGCCTTGGACACGAACTAACCAGCGACGAAACCCCCGAAACTGTTCTTGCGGCTCAGGAAATAGCGCAGGTCGTGAACGCAGCCATGGAGGCCTTGCCTGACGATCTGCGCCAAGCGGTCACGCTGCGAGAGATTGAGGGGCTCAGTTACGAAGAAATTGCAACCGCAATGGGGTGCCCCATTGGGACGGTGCGGTCTCGAATTTTTCGGGCGCGCGAAGCCATTTCGGCCAAAGTGCGTCCCTTGCTCGAATACCAGTCGGGCAAACGGTGGTGAGGTGATCGAATGAACAAGGCAGAAACAGGTATCCATACCCCGGCAGAACTTGACTTGCGCGAAGTGCGAAGCGAGCAGTTGTCGGCGCTGGCAGATGGTCAGCTCCAAGGTGACGAGTTCGCCGCTGCGCTGGCCTGGGCGGCGGAAGATGACGGACGAGACACCTGGGGGGTGTATCACCTTGTGGGCGATGTGTTGCGCTCCTCTGACCTGGCCCGGCCAGT
>JADHED010002407.1_pt1 | contig 13121 bp, 10 predicted proteins | sample 8952041 | NCBI WGS metagenome assembly JADHED01 (sample SAMN16124423, study PRJNA663239) | bioreactor sludge metagenome | isolation source: sludge (control) | place: India:Bengaluru | collected 2018-09-08
TGTAGTACTTCTCGATATCCACATGACCCGCCTGGATGGCTACAATGCATTATTGCAGGTACGAAAGGAATTTCCTGACCTGAAAGTGGTTATCCTGACAGTGACTGAGGATGAATCACAGATTGACAGGTTTATCAACGCAGGCGTGAATGGATATTTGCTGAAGACGATTGACCAGCATGACCTGGAAAGCGCCATACAGGCCGTAATCAGGGGTGAACCCTATTATTCCAGGGAAATCATGTCATATTTAATGAAACAACTTAAAATGGGCCGGGAAACAGACGGTGCCAGGAACAAGCTGTCCAAGCGGGAACTGGAGATTTTTCAGTTGATCTATGATGGACATTCCAATCAGGAAATTGCAGAAAAGCTGTTTATCAGTGTACGTACCGTTACCAATCACCGCCACAATCTCAAAATCAAAACGGCCACAAAGAATACAGCAGGGTTGATCTCATTCGGATTGAAGAACAAGCTAATACACTGAAATACAGTAGTTAGATGAAATATCCGGAGCCTTGCCCCCGGCTCCGGACCATCCCGCGATTACACTTAGGTACCGGAAATAGCTTCCGTTTAGGCACAAACTAAATTGAGTTTTATCTGCGATTCATTTTCTTCGGTTAGTGCGTAGAATTCATTGTACACTGACTAAAAACCTAATCTGAATCGCACGATTGCATGGCTGAATTTATCGGCAATGAATATACCTATCTTTTCCCCGGTGAATTGATTATTACCATGGAATGCATGAAAATCTGCACTGTGCTGGGTTCATGTGTTTCTGTCTGTCTGTTTGATCCGCTTCGCCATATTGCCGGAATCAACCATTTTCTCTTACCCTGTAATAAGTCGAACAGTGATGCACATTTCAAATATGGGGATGATTCCCTGAAACATTTGTTGGACCACATGTTCGACATGGGGGCGACCAAAGGCAATATGACGGCTGAGATCTACGGAGGCAGTTCCATGTTCAGCGATACCATCAACTGCTACAATATCGGACAGCAAAATCAGGAGATTGCCATACAATTTATTGAAAAACAAGGATTGTATGTAAGGAAAGCGGAAACCGGAGGATCCCTGGGGAGAAAGATAGTCTTTGACACCAACACGGGTATCATCAACTGTTATATGTTACAGGGGCATTCAAAGCACCACATTGCGCGTTTGTGAGAGGAATCTGTATTCGGAAACAGGCATTTGAAACCTTCCTCCAGGTACCAAAAAAACTTCCTCTACATCACAAAAAAAATTGAGTTTAACTGCTTACTGATTTTAGATCGAAGGCCTCGTAAAATTCATCCGGCAAGCAAATAAGAAGCACTAATCCATAATTCAAATTAAATGAAAAGCATAAATGATCTGAAAATCGGGACCAGGTTAAATCTGGTATTTAATCTGGCATTCATTGTCATTGTGGGTCTATTGGGTTTATATACCATCAGGTCTCAGCGCAATCAAATTATCAAGGATACGGATACCCGTATGAATGAACAGGTGAATGACCTGGCCACCATCATTACCGATCAGATTTCACAAAGACAGAAAAGCACGGAGAATTCTCTTCGTATCTGTGAAAATGAAATACTCGGATCCGGCAGGTTTACCTCCGGAAATCAAATGATATCAATTGAAGCCAAGAATCAGGAAACCAATGAGGTAAGCCAGGTTCAGCTGAAAAAAGTCGATATAAACGGGATGGGATTGTATAACAATGAAAGGACACTGGATAAAGTAACGGAATTGACCGGTTCTGTTGCCAGCATATTACAGAGAATCCCCCAGGGATATGTGAGAATAGCAACCACGATCAAGCAGAAAGACGGCACCAGGGCAATAAACACCTATATTCCAAACGATTCACCTGTAGCCAAGGCGCTGGATAACGGTGAGGTATATTATGGCCGTGCCATCGTATTGGGGGAATGGTATCTCACTGCCTACAAGCCTTATAAGCTGTCTGACGGTACCGTGGTTGTCCTTTTCACCGGAAACATCGAAAAAGATATGGCTTCCCTGAAAGGATATTTTAATGAAAAGAAATACTTCAATACGGGATATCCCTTCCTGGTAGATAAATCGGGAACATTGGTTATCCACCCGACCAAAGAAGGATCAGAAGAAAAAGATGCCGAATTTTTCCGGCAGATGATTGCCCATGATGACGGAATAGGTTCAAGTGAATACATCTGGGAAGGCAGGAAAAAGATTCAATATTTCAAATACATTCCTGAGATTGAATCATACGTTGCCGTCTCCATATTTCAGGATGAGTTTTTGAAAATCGTAAGACAGGTGACGTATGCCATTCTGATCGCTGTTTTGGCGGGTATCGGTGTATTTATCCTGATCACCATCTATCTGAGCCGGTCGATTACAAATGCCCTGAAAAAGGGAGTTGAATTTGCGAAATACATTGCAAAGGGAGATCTGACCGTGAACCTGAACGTAAATCAGAAAGATGAAATCGGTGAGTTGGCAGGAGCCTTGTCGCAGATGCTCGCGAAGCTTAAGGAGATCGTCATTAACATCAGGGTAGGAGCCGACAGTATTGCAGCAGCAAGTTCCCAGATCAGCAATGGTTCTCAGCAGTTGTCCCAGGGAGCTACCGAACAGGCGTCTTCCACAGAGGAAATCTCTTCCTCCATGGAGGAAATGGTGAGCAATATCCAGCAAAATACGGATAATGCAAAACAAACAGAACAAATTTCAGGTAAAGCCAAAGATAGCATGCTTGAGATGAGCACCATCGGCAGGGAAAGCTTTGACTCGATTAAAACAATTGCCGAAAAAATCACCATTATCAATGATATCGCATTCCAGACCAATCTGCTTGCCCTGAATGCAGCCGTGGAAGCAGCCCGGGCAGGTGAGCATGGCCGTGGATTTGCCGTGGTGGCGGCTGAAGTAAGAAAACTGGCAGAACGAAGCAAACTGGCAGCCGATGAAATAGGAAATCTGTCAAAAAACAGCCTTAAAATCACCGAGAAAACCCGTGAGTCCCTCGACGCACTCGTCCCCGAAATACAGAAAACCTCCCAACTTGTACAGGAAATCACTGCAGCAAGTATCGAGCAGAATTCGGGTGCCGATCAGATCAACAGCGCCATCCAGCAGTTAAATGTTGTCACCCAGCAAAACGCGGCTTCATCCGAGGAAATGGCCACAAGCGCCGAGGAATTGTCTTCGCAGGCGGAAAGTCTTAAAGAGGCAGTTTCGTATTTCAAGGTGGAAGAGGAATTCATGACATCATCCCGGGTGTTTAAAGCCAACGGAAGGTCCGATAAATCCGGTGACAAGCTGATGACAGGCCACATGAAAAAAACCATCCATATGAGCCAGCCGGCTTCAAAACGGTCCCTGCTGACCACGGAGACTGACTTTGAAAATTTCTGATGATTGCATTGGAAGTTGCACCCTTAACATTCAAAAGAATATGAAAAAGCGAGTCATAGTTGTCGACGATTTTAATACGTCCAGGCAGATTATCAGGAAAACGCTTGAAAGCATGGGCCACGAGGTGGAAGTTGCAGGTGACGGAAGGGAAGCAACCCGCTATTTCGACGGAACCCGGGTTGATCTGGTTATTTCGGATTACAACATGCCCAACATGGACGGCGGCGAACTTGTGGAATATATCCGGAGCAAACAGGAATACAGGTTCATACCGATATTCATGCTTTCAACAGAAACCAATATTGCGAAGCAAAACCGGGCCAGAGAGGCAAAAATTACCGCCTGGATCAAAAAGCCTTTTGAGGTCACTGAATTCAAAAAGTTGATAGATAAAGCGTTATTGTAATGGATGAGATCGTTATCGGATTCATTGAAGAGGTAAGGGAATTGCTTCTTCAGCTTGAAGATGACCTGATGGGATTGGAAAGTAATCCGGGTAACACTGAGATTACAAACAACATATTCAGGGTGATGCATACCCTGAAAGGTTCCGCAGGCATGGTCGGTTTCAAAAACATACAGGACCTGACCCATGAGTTTGAAGGGATATATCAACAGATCAGGGAGGGAGAAATCTCCATTACCCCTGAAATCATTGATCTGACCTTGAAAGGGAAGGACGAGATTCTGTCAATGGTAAACGGCGGTCACGATGAAACGACCCAGGCGGCCATTACATCAGAGATTCAGCAAATTCTCGCACCGGCCCAACAGCAACGGGTCACAGCCCCGAAACAGCAGGAGGTAATCCCGGTTCCTTCCCGGCGTTGCTATGTGGTGTTTTTCAAGCCTGATAAAGCCGTTTTCGAAAGGGGCCTGGATCCGGATAAAGCGTTGCTTGAACTGAGCACCCTTGGCGATACCCACGTGTTGCTCCACGAGAAAAAGAAGCCCTGGCCGGAGCAAAAGGAAGAAAAACTGTGCCAGACGGTGTGGGAAGTATACCTGAAAAGCAGGCGGGGAATCCATGATCTTCAGGATGTTTTCCTGTTTTATGACCGGGAAGAATTTCAGGTTTTCGATATTACCGAATTAAATGCATCCTTAGAACCAGAACTTGTAACCTGGTTGAACCGGATTTACAGGAAAAGGATGGATCCGGCAGAACACCTGAGTACGGGTCGTGATGCAATTGGGGAGGAACAAGCTGAGGAGGAAGAACTACCCCAGGCCAGGGAGGTCCCTTCCATCCGGGAAATTGCTCCCGCCAGCGTTAAGAGAAATGATGCAGAATCCACGGTCAACGTATCCTCGCATAAGCTTGATGAATTGATGAACCTGGTGAGTGAACTTGTCACAATAACGGCCACACTTGAATCACAGACTTCCCATTATAAAGACGCCGGTCTTGACAATTCGGTGGAAACCATTGAGAAACTCACCAAGCAGTTCAGAAACAACGCACTGGATCTGAGGCTCGTTCCCGTTGGAACCCTGTTGTCGAAATTCAAACGGCAGGTTCGGGACCTTTCGAAGGAACTTGGCAAGCAAGTCGATTTGCTTATAGAAGGTCAGGAAATTGAAATTGACAAGACCATCCTGAAGTCCATTGAAAGTCCCCTGCAACATATCATCCGCAACAGTATCGATCATGGCATAGAGTCTGAGGCAGAGCGGATTTCCAAAGGGAAGACCCCCGCAGGCCTGCTCAAGATTACAGCCTTTTATGCAGGAGCCAACGTGATTATACAGGTGCAGGACGATGGACGGGGGATCAATTTGGAAAGGGTACAGGAGTGTGCTATTAAGAAAGGAATGATTCAGCCTGATCAGGTCCTCAGCAAACAGGAATTGATTGGCCTGATCCTGGAACCCGGATTCTCCACCAGTGAAAATGTAAGCATGGTATCGGGACGGGGAGTCGGCATGGATGTGGTTAAAAAGGAATTAAGTACCGTGGGAGGCAGCCTTGAGGTTTTTACCGAAAAAGACCTGGGAACCTCCATAACCATGAAACTTCCGACCACCCTGACGATAATTGATACCCTTCTTGTAGATGTGGCCGAGACGCAGGTTCTGATTCCCGTGATGGATATTGAATACTGCTTCAAGGAAAGCCAGGATAACCTGTTCCATAAGGACAACCGCTACATCCAGTTTAAGAACAGCCCGATACCCCTGGTTTCACTCCGGGAACGATTCAGGTATCCCGAATCAGATCTGGAGTCACATATGGTCATTGTAATCAACAAGTTCGACCAGAAATACGCCATTACGGCCGACAGGATCCTGGGAGAACACCAGGCCGTAATTAAACCCTTGGGGGACCTGTTTACAAACCAGCATTTATTTTCAGGAGGGAGCATCATGGTCGATGGCAAGCTTGCCCTGATCCTCGACACCAATTTTCTGTATAACCAAGTCGCGAAAAACTAGCGCTAATAATCAATAAGTCATGGATATTGAAAAGAAAACCAGCTATATCAACCTGAGTATCGGTACGGAGAACTTTGCCGTGAGCGTATACAACGTGCTCGAAATCATCAAGTACGGGCAGCTTACCCGCATACCGGATGCATCGGATTATGTGCCGGGGGTGTTGAATTTCAGGGGATCCATTGTTCCCGTCATCGACATGCACAAACGTTTTCGGACTACCGGCGGCACATCGGATGCCCGCATGGTGGTGGTGGTATCTGTCAGGAATAAGGATAAGGATGTGTTGATGGGACTGCTTGTTGACCAGGTAACCGACGTGATTGAGTTTGATTTCCGGAGTGTCAAATCTGTGCCCGATCTGGGCATCAACTACAATCCGGAATATGTGGACGGGTTTATCGAGCTCGATGGCAGGTTCATCATGGTATTGAATATTGACAGGGTTTTGAAGGTAGACGAATTATCTGAAGTAAGCGAAATTTCACATGCGTAAATTTATACCAAGAACAGGCTGCATGCGGGCTGTGAATTACATCCTTCCGGTTGCATTATGCAGCCTGACCTTATTCCTGGGAGTGAAAAACGGATATGCTCAGGAAACGGAACCTGCAGTTCCCGTGGTTAAACTATCAGGCTATGTAAAGAGCGATATTTTTTATGACACCCGACAGGTGGTATCCGCCCGGGAAGGTCATTTGTTGCTTTTTCCTGCTGCCCGGCAATCCGATGCGGAGGGTGAGGATATCAATGCCAGGGGCGGCTTCAATATGCTGCCCATACAGTCGAACCTGTCCGTCAATGTCAGTGGCGCCAATATAATGGGCGCATCGGTATCGGCATGTGTGGAGGGAGACTTTTTCGGTCAGGCCAATGTAAACATCAATCTGTTCCGGTTGCGCCACGCCTATGTGAAAATGAAGTGGAACAAAACCGAATTTCTCGCCGGTCAATACTGGCATCCGTTATTTGTCACGTCAGCTTATCCTGGTACGATTTCATTTAATACGGGGGCACCGCTGCAGCCGTTTTCAAGGGCGCCCCAGTTGCGCCTTTCCCAGGAGGTGAACCTGGTCAGGTTCTCCTTATCCCTCCTTTCCCAAAGGGATTATGCCAGCAACGGTCCCGACGGAACCAGTTCAAAATACCTGAAAGATGCGGGTATTCCGGAGATTCAGTTCTCTGCCGAACTTAAAACGAAAGGCGAACATGAATTTATTGCGGGAATGGGGCTGGGCTACAAGAAAATTATGCCTGAAATCAAGACAAAGAAGAATTACAGTACCCGTGAAACGGTTGGAGGATTTTCGGCAATTGCCTATCTCAAAAAGACAGCCCGTTTGATCACGTTCAAGCTGGAAGGAATTTATCTCGAAAACGGAAGTGAATTGCTCTCCATCGGCGGGTATGCCGTGAAAGACACCCTGGATGCTGCCAAAGGAATTGTAAGCTATGCGCCCCTGAGAACCCTTTCGGTCTGGAGCGAACTGATCACCAATGGCAAGATCGTGAAAGTGGGTGTTTTCGGCGGGTACAGCCAGAACCTTGGTACAAAACCGACGGTTGAGGGGCCCTATTACCTGACCTGCAATCTTCCCATTCAGAGTGTATGCCGCATTGCCCCGAGGATCACCGTTACCCGGTCAAACCTTATGTTTGCGGCGGAAGTGGAATACACAGCTGCGCTTTTCGGAACTCCCGATGATCATGCCATCATGCGCAACACCACACGAACCGGTAATATTCGCTTTCTGACTTCGGTAATGTACAGGTTTTAACCGATTCGTATTGTCATGATGACCAGGCCGGCGAAAATTCTAGTGGTGGATGATTTCAGAACCAACATCCTTTATCTGAAGCGATTGTTGGGAAGAGAAGGACATGAGGTGTTGGGAAGTGATACAGCAGATGAAGCGGTGGACCGGATCTCTTCGGAGGAATTTGACCTGGTCCTGCTTGATATTGTGATGCCCGGTGCGGATGGATATAAGATCTGTGAATATGTCAGGAAATCCACATTGAATGCCGCAACTCCGGTGATATTCATTACTTCGCGGAATGATGAGAAAAGCATTGTAAAGGGCTTTGAATTAGGGGGGCAGGACTATATAATCCGTCCGTTTAACGACCGTGAATTGCTCGCCAGGGTGTCGACCCATCTTGAACTGAAACGCAGCAGGGTGCAGTTGAAAATGCTGAATGAAAAGCTGGAGAAAACAGTAAATAAAAGAACCCATGAACTTAAGGCAGCGCTTGCGAAACTTAAATTGTCCTATAAAGAGCTTAAAAGTGCACAAAAAGAGAACTTAAGGCTGGACAAGATAAAGGAAAACTTCCTGAAAATTATTAACCATGAAATCCGTACGCCCTTAAACGGAATCCTTGGCATTCATGAACTGATTAAGGTCAACTCACAGGACGAAGAGCTGAATGGCTACCTGGAGATGATGGAACAATCGGTGAACCGGTTGGAAAAATTCAGCATGGATGCCCTATTCCTGACGCAGCTTAAAGCGGGTATGTACCGGGTTCATGTGGATTCATTTTCCATTGATGAGCTGATTGCAGAATCCCTGATGCCGTTTGAATCAAAAATTTGGGAGGCAGGTATTTTAATGGATTTTGATATCCAGCAAGCCAACATTCATACCGACAAAAATTTATTGCTGTATTCATTAAGGAATCTCATTGAGAACGCACTATACCATACCCCCCGTCACCATGCCATTCTTATCAAAGGAGAAAAGGGGCGTGGCAAATCTTACAACATTACGGTAGTAGACTCGGGCGTCGGGTTCCCAACGCATGTGATCGAAAACAAGTACAAGTTGTTTCTCAATGAGAATTTTTCGGATAACCGGCCTGGTTTATCTTTATATACGATTAGCCTGATTATGAAGTATCTGAAAGGTAGGATGTACCTGTCCAACATTCCCGATGGAGGAGCCTCCGTAATGCTGAAACTGAAAACCCTGCAACAACCATGAATACAAACCAACCATCCAGTATATCCGGTACTTACCCGATCCACGAGGCTGATTTCCGCAGGCTGAGCAGCTTTATCATGAACCATTATGGCATCAAGCTGCCGCCTAATAAAAGGGTTCTCGTGCAGTGCAGGTTGCAAAAGCGGATAAGGGCACTGCAGATGAGCAGTTTCAGGGAATATACGGATTATGTCCTGTCCCCCCGTGGTAAAAACGAGGAAGTGCTTCACATGATTGACGCGGTCAGCACCAATAAAACAGATTTTTTCAGGGAGCCGGTACATTTTGACTATCTGCTGCAACAGGGAATAAAAGATTACAGGACGGCAACCGGCAAGCGTACGGTTTCCATTTGGAGTGCCGGTTGCTCCAGCGGAGAGGAACCCTATACGCTTGCTATGGTATTCAGGGAATATGCCGCGAAGGAAGCTGGTTTTGATTTTGACATCGTTGCCACCGATATTGCGGAGAGTGTGCTTCAGCATGCCCAGGTGGGCATATACCAGGAAGAAAAAACCCGTGTTATTCCTCAGGATCTAAAGCAAAAATACTGGCTGAAAGGGAAGAATGCCTATTCCGGTAAATTGAAAGTCGGACAGGAGCTCAGGGAGAAGGTGGACTTCAGGATGTTTAACCTGTTGTCAACGGATTATTCGGTTGTAGGAAAGTTCGATTTTATTTTTTGCCGCAACGTACTTATTTACTTTGACCGGGATCTTCAATGCAAAATTCTGGATCAGTTTTGCCGGGTCCTGAACCGGGGGGGACTACTTTTCCTCGGACATTCCGAATCCATCAGCGGATTCTCGTTGCCCTTGAAAACAATCAAGCCCACCATATTCATGAAGTATGCAGAAAGTTAAAGTGCTTATTGTTGATGATTCTGCATTTGTGAGGCAAACCCTGACCGGTATCCTGCAGTCGGATCCGGGTATAGAGGTTATGGGTACCGCTGCTGATCCTGTATTTGCAGCGGCCAAAATATCGAAAGACCGGCCTGATGTCATCACCCTCGATCTTGAAATGCCGCGTATGAACGGGCTTACTTTTCTTAAAAAGCTGATTCCCCAGATGCCGATACCGGTGGTAGTCATTTCGAGCCTCACAGGGAAGGGGAGTGAAATGGCCATGAAGGCGTTGGAATATGGTGCGGTGGATGTGATTACAAAGCCAAAACTGATCACCAGGGAGTTTTTTGAGGAGTCGAAGGTGCTGATTTGTGATGCCGTCAAAGGGGCGGCACAGGCAAGGATGAAGGTGCGTCCGAATCCGGTAAAAACTGTGGAAACCGTTCCGAAGTTGTCGGCCGACGAGGTGCTTGAGTTCAGCCACCATGGGGTGACAATCAGGAATACCACCGATAAAATCATTGTGCTGGGGGCGTCAACGGGAGGTACCACTGCCATTGAGTCGTTCCTGAAAACCATGCCCCCGGATTGTCCCGGAATCGCCATTGTACAACATATGCCGGAACTGTTCACCAAATCTTTTGCAGACCGTCTGAACAAGGTATGCCGTATTGAAGTGAAGGAAGGAGTTCCGGGCGAAATCATTACCTGTGGAAAGGCCATTATCGCTCCGGGGAACCGGCATATGGTCATTGTTAAATCCGGTGCAAAATATGCGGTCGAAATCAAAGACGGTCCCCTCGTGAACCGGCACCGCCCCTCCGTGGATGTGCTGTTCCGCTCCGCAGCCAACCATGCCGGTCCCAATGCCCTGGGCATCATCATGACGGGGATGGGAGATGACGGCGCCCGGGGGCTCCTTGAATTGAGAAAATCCGGTGCCTATACCATTGCCCAGGACGAAGAAAGCTGCATTGTCTATGGCATGCCCAAGGTGGCGGTCAGTCTCGATGCCGCCGTAACCATACTGCCCCTCGACGAAATCGCATCCCATGCGTATATGAGATTGGTTTCCGGGGTCGGACCAACGCAATGAATTAATAATGAATAGAATGACCTCCAATTAAGGCCATTTTCAGGCCTTACAGGTCGATTTTCAGGGCATTTTTCGACTTATAAGGATCAAATCAACCAACACACTGCCGTCTGATTCCAGATAATCCTGTTGCCTGTCATAGGTGATTGTAAATCCATTTTCAGTTAAGGAATGAATGAGATCCTGTTTCCGGTGATAGTTGAAATAGATCTCCGCAGCACCGGTGAAACTGGTGGATTCAAAACCCGCCTCTGTCGCATCGCCTTCCATGGTGCTGAGGTATAATATGCCTCCTTCCTTCAGCAAACCGGCACAATCTGAAATCAATTTGTTTGTATCCCCGATTGATAAAAATGGCAGGCAGAACGAACACATGATGGCATCGAACCGGTTGTCGACGGTATGGATATCTCGCACATCCATGACCCTGAAGTCCACCCCCGGAACCGTCTCCCGGGCGATTTCAATCATCCGCGGGGCCAGGTCAATGGCCAGGATATCACTGCCGGGCAACACCTGGCGCAGGTACCGGGTTACATTCCCTGGTCCGCAGGCCAGTTCAAGTATATCGGGATGCTCCCGCGGAATCATATCGCAGAAGGCATCGAAATGAATCCGATAAGGCTCAATGTTCATGAACCGTGCGGCGTATGCAACGGCAAAATCGTTGAATCGCTGAACAGAAACGTCGTATGGAGACCTCATTTTGAATTGTCCATTACAACAATGTTCGACAGGGTTTTGATCGCATCGTTGCGGCTCAGCATCCACACCACTTTTTTGTCGGGTGTGATCTCAATGGCATGGGGAGCTTTCCCAAAATTATCATGGCCCAGCCAGTTGGTAAGGATGGTATTCCCGTTGGGCAGCCTCCGGAAGCCGGCCACAAATTTCAGGCTGATGCCGGGAATGTCGTCTTTCCGGACTTGCCACACCACTTCTTTCGCGGCATTGAATTCGACAATTCCCGGATCGCCGTTGTGGTCAGTACAGGCAACCAGGGTGTTTCCGTTGGGCAACCGCTCTACGGAATGGGGTCCCCCGGTTACCGGAAGCTCCCAAAACAGCTTGCCGTCTGCGTCGTATTCGCAGACCTTGTCGAGACCATAATGGGCGACCAGGTAATGTCCGTTGTCGAGCTTGCGTGCATTGCGCATGAACCAGCGGTTGCCTTTCACACTGTCGGGCAACAGGTTGATCGCCTTCACAATGTTGCCTGCCTGATCTGCTTCGATCAGCCGAGCGCCGGAGCATTCTCCGACAAAGGTATTTCCGTTGGGAAGCCGCTGGCAGGCATATATATCCGATTGCGAACGGTATTCCCACACTATCTGTTTTTCGCGGTTGACTTCTTTCACGGTGTTACCGTCATTGAACAACAGGTTTCCGTTCGGCAACACCCACAGGTCATTGCAGTTTTTAGCCGGATAATCCCATATGATTTCCTGCTTATCGTTGAGGATCATTACCTTGCCCTGGGTGTAATCGGTGCAGGCAATGAAATGCACCACAACCCTGCCGCCGAAGAATTCATTTTCAAGGGTACGGGCTTCAGAGAGTGGGATGATGGTGGTAGAGGGACCGAGATTGGCCGGGTCGGTCCATGCGCGCAGCGCCCAGACAATTTTTTTACCGGGAGTCACTTCAATCGCCTGCACCGGTTGGTTGTTGAGGTCCACTTCTCCGTTCCATTGGTTAAACCAGTTGTTGATCAGGGTATTTCCATTCGACAGGCGCTTGGATAGCTGGGGATTTGAAATGTCATATCCCTGTTCACGTGCCAGGCTTAACGGGTATTCCCAGATGGTTTCAAGCTTGCGGTTGATCTCGCGAACAACGGTTTTGCTGGTTATCAGAATGTTGCCATTGGATAATTCCTCCCCCGACCAGATGCCCGGTACATCCACCGAGAGCAGGGTCCTGCCTGTCTGGTCATATTCACATAGTTTTCCCATGTCAAGATGGGCTACCAGGATCGTTCCTTCCCGCGTGAGCCGGGCGTGGCGGAAATGGCCATGCACACCGGCGGGATTTCCAACAGGCAGCACGATCTCTTTTTCAGTGGCGTTGGTCTTTTTGTAGACGATCCGCAGTTTGGCGGGATTGCCATTCTGGAGGAACAGTACCAGGTCGTTCCCGATGGGTTGTGCGGTGTGAATTTCGGTTCCTTCGGGGGCATTATAATTCCAAACCACTTCCTTATCCTGCGTTATTTCGGTGATGCCGAACTGATGAGCGAAGAGGATATTCCCGTTTGTCAGCATGACGGCATCACTGATTTCGCCTTTGGGTGCCGGATGCGTGTATGACCAGTCAATTTTCCCGTTGCGGACCATGTACATGTTTTCC
>JADHED010002406.1_pt1 | contig 13120 bp, 15 predicted proteins | sample 8952041 | NCBI WGS metagenome assembly JADHED01 (sample SAMN16124423, study PRJNA663239) | bioreactor sludge metagenome | isolation source: sludge (control) | place: India:Bengaluru | collected 2018-09-08
CCCTTGGTGCCCGCTATAGCAGCCTTGCTCTTGTCACATTGGGAACAACGCTGGGAATGATGGGATCAAACGCGCTAGCAATTTTCTTAGGGGACAAAATGTTGAAGCGTATCCCGATGAAGTATGTGAGGATGTTTGCCAGTGCGCTGTTTGTAGTGTTCGGGGTTCTGATTTTGGTTAAGGGTTTGGGGTAACACCGCAGATTTCAGCCCTGCTTTTTCGCGGTTTTTCTATTTATTACATTTAATTTGATTCCAAAATTCCTATGCAAATGAATTGAAATTAACCGATTTAAGTAGATAGTAGGCGAAAGTGTACTTAAATCCCACTCGAGAAGAGAAATTGAAAAAAATAGCTTGAGGTATCAACTATCTTGACTGGCTCCGTGGCCTTCATCGCTACCGAAAAACTATAGTTATCAAGGATAAAGTTCCTATTGTTATGTTCGTAGTAGAAAGCGCTTTTGGAATTATTTTTAATCTATGGATAAATATAGCCATTGCAAATGATACAATACAAATTGCGAAGGCCGGCATTGAAACGGCGCTTATTTTTTCCAGAACCTGACGCCCAATTTCTCTATCTAATTCATAAACCCGCGCGATTACTATGCTTTCAGTGCTAGATCTAAGCTTCGTGTAAATTGCTAACAAGCTCAGGAGGATATTTAATATCCCCAAAACCTTGGCATTCATTTATACCCATACCAAAGCTGAATATAATAGAAGCAGCACGTTCAAGAAAATCGCTACAAAGCTAAACTTAGATGGATACAGTTTCTTAATTTGGTTAAAGCCCAAAATTATTAACGATACTACGCCAATTAAAATTGCGACCTTACTTAGAAAACTAGATTCAAAATAAAGATTACCATACGATTTAAGCTGGCATATAGGCTCAACGTGGAGAATGTCCTTCTCGCACATTGAGTCTAAAAAACGCTGTTGGGAATTAAAATTTGAGGTGGCCGCATACATACTCGTCGATAGAAATTTCAAAAGAAATCCTACCCCAATTAGAAACGTTGCCTGCAAATAAAAAACTATCGTTTTGGACATGGAATATTTTACTTCGATATTTCTTTCTCCGAAAGTATAAGCATCTCTTTATTAAATTTTGATGCGTAGTCAAAAGCGGCATCTTGATAGTCTTTACCCCCAGAAGGGACAACATCGCCGGTGGCAGGAATTTTTAGTACCTTGATTTTTTTGTCTTCAAGTATCTTTTTAGCAAGCTTCATGTCGTCGATACCTGGAGGAGCTAACCAGGCAGTCGACGCAACAAAACAAGGCCCAGATTGTTTAAAAACCTCTCTCGCTTCAACGATGGGATCTGCATCCTTAAAAATCTTAGTACCAACCGCATACTCTCCGCCCAACGGAACATCGGCCTTTAAATCGTGACTGGCAATTTTACTATAGGCTAATTTTCCGTAATCCATTTGCTTTTGATTCGAAATGCTTGCGCAGGACGAATTAAGTAAAATCAATATCCAACTTGAATAAGCGATCATTCTAAATTTCAAACTTTTCATACTATTGTCCTTCCCAAACCCTAGTATATCCATCAATTGGACTGAATACACCATTTTCTATTCCGATAGTGGCATTTTCACTTCCACCTCTTAAAAGCGCATGCCCTAATTCGTGAGCCAAGACTCGCCCTGCAGAAACTTCATGAAGCCCGCGCACACCGCTTTTATCAAAAGCCGCAATTAAAGTGTTTGCATTGCGGACGTCTATCGTATTTGTCTTTGGATTAAAACCACCAGTGCCGCCACATTCATTCAAATTTACGGTGTATGTTTCCTTTCTGTTTTCTAATTTCTTTAAAAGACTCGCGCCTTGTTTTGTCGATCTAATTTGAGCTATAAAAGCAGCAAGCGCTGTTCCTCCAGGTGTTCCATCAACGTACTTTATTTTTAGACCACTAGGATCTGCCCAGTTCACATACCCATATATATTGGAATCACCCCCAGCAAACCCAATCGGATCTTTGGTAGTCCAACGCCCTATCGCAGGATCATAATCACTCGCCCCTAAGCACCCAACGGCCGTATCACAATAAGAGAAATTTAAAACTCATAAAATAAAAACGGCCGATTTCGGCCGTTGAAAAATGACTTGAAAGTCGCAAATTTAGAAATGCCTCCAGCGACAAAATCTAGTGAATACAACCTTCAATACTATCTAACAAATCCTTCATTAGTTCCGAAGTGTCTGAATAGTCAGGAATTTCAAATCTTTTATCCAAGGTAATTTTTCCATTGGTTTTTTTGATTAGATTCGCCTCCCCATCGTGATATAGATAAATCTCTAAATCATTAACTTTCACCAAAATATAAGACTCAGTGTTTCCAGCGAATTCAATTTGAGGTTGCGCTACTTTAAGTTTCAAAAGTATTTGCTTCACCATCATCAAATTTTCATTTTGTAATGCAGTTGTTTGCACTTCTACTCCTTTATAGAGGACCAAAGTTCCAAAGGTCATAGTGACGGCCGCCTAACCAATCACCAGTTATTCTAAAGACTTTATCGCCACCTTTTCGACTTATACCGATTCTAAGGTATCTATTACTATTTAGCAATCCGCCTCTGCCAAATGCTTTAGTTCCCGCATATTTTGCGCCGTCTGCTCCAGCCTCGCAAATAGCTTTGCTGCTTCCACTAGCAGCACCGCCTGCTACCGCTAAAGGTACACCATACAACTCATCATTTGCAGCGTCTGGAGTTTCTAAATCAGTCGCGTAGAATACTCCTGCCGCTATTCCCCAAAATAAAGGCAACGCAAATGTCCCTTTAGGATCTATAAAGTTCACAGGATCCTGCAATACATACCCATACAAATTTGTATCTCCACCCCAGAACCCAATCGGATCCTTACTCAACCATCGACCGATGACAGGATCATAATCTCTTGCACCGAAGCTTCTAACGGCCGTATCACGATAAGAGAATTTCAAAACTCACAAAATAAAAACGGCCGATTCCGGCCGTTAATTTATGTAATTTAAAAATCTAAGGAAATAACTTTCGAATCTCACTAGATAGAGATCTCAATTAATTAAACATCTAATTATCCTAGTTAACTATACGAATAGGTCATATAGGTTACCGATACGGCCACAGTTCACTATCTTTAGCGTCGCCAATTTCATTTTTTGTATCTATGTAAAAGCCTTCCGCAAAAATACGACCCACACCGCCGAAAGAAAGGTAGTTTGGATATCGCCAAGTAGGATAGAATGCTTGCACTATAATAAGGGCCTTCTCTTGAGAAACAGTATCCTTAAAGACTGTAAGGGTCGCTATTTTGCCATTTACTTCTATTTCCGTAGTTTCAATATTACTCCATTTTTCTAGCTGCTCGATTCTTAAATTCTTCAAGTATTGAATCTTTTCAAGGACAAGATTACAGACATCAAGCAGCGATTTCTCGCTGCCTGTATATTTTTTGCATGAAGCATCGCCAAAAGAGATCCTAAACACCATTACCTACCAATTAGATTCAGTTTCCTTTTCTGATAGTATATCGTTCAGAACCAATTTTCACATCAATTCTTCCTTTAGGGGATATTCCAATCTCGAATTTTTTGCCTTTTTCGCCGCCAATGGAAATTCTTTTACTAAATGGAACAGGAAACTTACCTTCTCCCACTCGAATAAATCTATTTGAATTTGCAACTGCACACATTGCGCCAGCGCCTTGCACAACGGCTCCAGCCGTTAACCCTGCCAAAGGAACTTGCCACAATTCATTAGTTGCAGCATCTGGTGTATCAGTTTGCGAAGAAAGAAGATAAGCACCTGCAAAGGCAGCCGCTGCTGCTAAAGGAAATGTACCCTCTGGATCAACCAAATTCACAGGGTCATTAATTACATATCCATACAAATTCGTATCACCGCCATCAAACCCAATCGGATCTTTACTCGTCCATCGACCAGTCTCAGGATCATAATGACTAGAACTGGAGCGGCCGTTTAGCTAAACTCGTTTGCTTTAATTGATTTAAAGAACAAACGAAGCATTTTTTCAAAAACTAAACTGTCGGCCTCATCTGTAAATTTCGAGAGTAGTTTAGTATAGTTTGCTCTCGGTTGGCCATTTTTCGGCCGGCAAATTTCTCGATCGCACCATTTAAGCCTTCTGAAAAATAGCTATGATCACAAAATTCTCAAAATAGTCGGCCGGGAAAAAATGTCCGGCCGACTTTGCTGTATTATTTAGGCAGTTCAAATAGTTATTGAAATTTTATTTCTCAAAAACTCGAACTCATCGTCCGTCTTTTTATAATAGTCGTAACTAGCCTAAATTGCAGATGGCGCAATTTTCAACCTGACAACTCTTTGGATTTGGAGTAATCCTATTGTTATCGTAGGATTACTCTATCCATATGAGCCAACCAAAAAGCCAACATTTTGTACCTGCGTTTTTACTTTCAAATTTTACTAAAAATAAAACTCGGCAGTCTAAGTTTGAAGTTTATGATTTTATAAATAAAAAATACCGGTCCTCAAAACCTGATAAAGAATGTAAACAAAACCATCTTTATACTTTATCTGAACCACCAGACGGCATGCCCCCATATTTTATTGAAAAAGAAATTTTGGGTAAACTGGAATCCGATGTTAAACCAATAATAAACGAAATAGTTCAAACGAAAGCACTGCCAAATAATACGGAAACCTATCAACTTTTCTTTTATTTCTTAGGTGTTTTAGCTGCAAGACATCCTTCCGTAAATGATTCGATTTCAAGGGCAATTGCGCATACAGGAAATATTTTGATTGATATCATTGGTGAAAATCTTGGACAGTCTACCCTCGATGGTTACTACGAAAAATCTAACACACCTCTAGAAGAAAGATTGCCCTTAGATGAAGTGAAAGAACTATTATCCACTGAGAAGTTCTATGCAGTTGCTAATAAGGATGTAGTTATCCCAAGCGCATTAAAAACAGCGGAAACAATTACCACCTTACTTTTAGAAAGAAAATGGATGATCGTCGTCGCAGACAAAGGTGATAAGTTTATAACTTGTGATCGTCCTTTAGCGCTACACGCTACTAGTAAAGGGCCCAAAACGGGTCCTTTAGGTTTCGGAATGCTTCACACCGAAGTGATCATCTGTCTTTCCTCTAATATAGCTTTAGTAGGTACATTTGAGGAAATTCCGAGTCCAGTCTACCTTGCTGATATTAAAATGACAGCATCGATAAATAGAGTAAATATTGATAGTGCTAGAAGAAATTTGTTTTTCGAAGACAAACATTTTAATTGGATTGATAACGATTACATCATCAGATCAGGTTCAGATTTAGAGAAAACAGCGAAATTCAAAAAGTCTTTTGTCTCGAAGAATAAAAAATAAGGCTAATATAGTTTTTGGGAAAATAGGCCACTTTTAGGAAGTTCGCGGTGGTAATCCCCACATTTCTCTTGGGGTCGCTTGATCAGAAATAGGTATAAGTTGAATAGGTTCATCAGTAATAATAGCTTCTCCAGATTTAATCGCATCTATTAACTTCTGCTGAGCGACTTGGATCCTCTTAGAAGTTTCGCCAAGAGCTTTTGTAACCAATGCGTTTAAAGCACCATAAAAGTGAGTATCTTCTCGGTATGAACGAGTTGCCGTTAACGGACCAACTGCAAAATCGCTATTTACAAGCTTTATTCCTCCGGTATCAGCAACCTTCAGTAGTCGATCTGAATGGACAAGATGCATATTCCGATAGTTCATTATCAAATTGTGAAACTCACGTTCCGAAAGCTGTGCAGGATCGGGGTTTTGAGGAAGTTGATCTGAGAAAATTACTGGATCGAGTTTATCGCTAAGTTCAGAGTTAAAGCACTTTGTATACTCCACCACAGCGTAAAATGTTAGAGCCTCGAGTATCATTCCATCCTGTTGATCCGCGGGTTTCTGAAATTCGTCCCAAATCCGCTTTAGCGTGTGTAGTGTTCTTTCAAGGCTTCCGACATTTAAATGGATCCTCCATATACGCTCTTTAATTTTTTCAATTTTTTGATCACCCTTAATTTTACATAACGAATTTTGATTTTCCATACAATCCCTAAAGCCGTTAAGACTACACGATTTATAGGCCTACGAAAAGCGTTCGGCTATATAAAACAGAGTCACCGATAAAAAGCTAAAAATTCCCAGATTTATTTTTGACGTTTTTCCAAAACCATTGGACAACAAAATGCAACCCGTTAAAGCAACCAAAAGCCAGTGATAAAGAGAAAGATACTCTGCTTCTTCATGCCGCAACGAGATAATTTCAGCGATTTTATTAGCCATTTCGGGATGCTGAAATTTTAGTTCATATAGCTTAGCTATTTTTATTTGGGAAAAATTCCTTTTAAAAATTGGACCGATCCAATACAGGGATATGACAATGAAAACTATAAAACCATTAATAATTCTATTCACTCGACACTCCTGCTGACTTCAGATTGCTAAACGTCTAAGATACCGATCCATAAAATGTTCTCTGGTACCGGCACCAGAGACGGGACCTCGGGAGTCCGAACTATGCAAATTTCGAGAATTTTCGAGTAGATTTTGAATAGGCCCGGCCGGAAATCGGCCGGGCTTTATACAATTTCATCAAAAATTCTTTAAATTATTAGTTCGGGCATTTCACAGAACTTTGCTCAAATTTTTCATTTGACACCATTAACTCAGTTCCAAACTTATACTCCGGACGAGAAGACTCCATCCCAAACCACTCTTTTAATCTGTCAAACAGTCCTACATTATCATTACAAATAACCGCAATCATTCCACGATTATCTTGATCCTTAATTTCGTTACTGCAAAAAGCCTCGGTCGTGGAAAAAGTGTAGTCTTTTTTTGAATCAATCTTGTCTTCGTAAAAGCTGTACACACCTGTTTTCTCGTATGAACTTATCTGGCCTTTAAAAATACATTTTCCATCTTCAACACGTATCTTCTCGACAAGTTTTACAGACGCACAAAAGTTCGGTTGTCCTTTTTCAAAACCTTTACATTTTGCGTTTGAATAAAGACCAATGAACATAACACCCAACGCGACCGTATATCTAAATTTTGCCATTATTTACCTACATTCCTTTCCATTTTTATATTTTAACGAATCATCAAATATACCTGGCAAGGATTTATTATCACTATCTTCGGAATCCGCGCCTGGCCAAAATCTACCCAAGTTATTTGCGGCATGATTAAATTCGTGAAGAAGTGTATCCTCAAGCAAACTCAGCCCCGCATTAGTACCAGAGGTTTTGTTACCGATTGCATTTACATCGATAGCGATGTCCTGAAATCTTCCATACGGTAAACTGTTGTATGTTGTACCAAACGAATCACGCTTCGATAGATCACCTTTCCATACAACTATTGCCGCTGCCGCAGCGTCGAGTTTCTTATACAAAGGAGTTGATTTTATCCAACCAGGAATAATATTTCCCGGATCGAAAACTTTCAAACCAGATGGATCAATCCAATTTATTGGATCATTCTGAACATAGCCATAGAGATTACTTTGACCACCCGCGAAAAGGATCGGGTCCTTCGCAGTCCATCTCCCTATCATCGGATCATAATCCCGAGCCCCAAAACGAAGCAGCTTCGTGTCTTCGTCCCACAAACCGCCGGCGAAGCGGAACGGTAATCGCTCAGTACCCTCAGTGGATAAGAAGTTACCGAACTCATCCACATTTAGTTTTGAATCAACTGCGCCTGACGTTATGTTTATCACGTGTCTTGGCGTTCCTAAATGGTCGGATACAATTCGGTATTCCTGCCCGCCCGCTATGACAGTGTCTGGAATATTTACTTTTTCACCGTAGACGAAACGTTTTGTTACTACGCCACTCCCATTTGTAACCGCAGCAATTTGCGTTTGCGATTGGTAAATATAGCCTTCAACTAAAACTCCATTCACCTTTCTTCCTACTCTGCGACCTTGGCCGTCTACTAAATATTCAATAATCTTAGTATCGGGCAAAATTACTTTTGTTAGCAATCCATAGCTATTGTAAAAATATTGAGTCACCAAATCATTTGCCGGATTAGAATCTATCTTTTCCGTTTTAGAAATCCGTTCGCCGTTACTATTGTAGCCATAGTGCAAATTTCCATACTGGACTAGTCTGTCCTGCTCGTCGTATGTACCAATCGTTGTTGTTGACGGTGTGATCTTTTTTGTTCTATTTCCGTTATGATCATATTCATAAGTCGTCGTGACACCGCCGCTGGTTACTGTTTCCAGTCGTCCGACAGTATCATAGCCGTATGTTTTTGATGCCGTTTCATAAGCGCCATTAACTTTGCGTAAATTTTCTGAAACTGCCGTTACGCGCGAAAGTTTGTCTCGAGTGTATGTATAGTCACTTAAAGTTTGAGTTTGGTATTTGGTTACCGCAGAGCTCAATTCACCAAAATTAGAAAACGTATTCGTTGTTTGAACCTGACTATTTGTGATTGTATCAATGGCATTAAAATTATTTCGCGTGTAGTCCGTGCTACCCGCCTCTACCATAAGCCCATCGCGGTTATAAGCATAGGCTGCCGATGAGGAAATATTATCACTACCAACAATTTGTATTGAAGCTACTGAAGCGGCACTACTATACGTATAATTCACTTCATTAACCAAAGAACCGCTGGTTTTCACTGAGTTCAAGATTTTTCCAATATAACCATATTCTAAATTTAATCCCGAGGTTTGGTTTCTATATCGAACCAAATCAGAATTCGAGTAATACACAAAATCTATATTACCCGAAGGCGCCGCCATCTGGGTCAGTAGGCCAGTTGTAGAGTGGTAGGTAAGATCAATGCTTATGCCGCTTGCTCTATTAACCCTAGTCATTTGATTATCTAAATTATACTCATAAGTTTCTTGGCCCAGTACTACCGAGCCAATCGATGGCGGCAGATAACTTGTAGCTAGTTCCAATAGACCATATACAAAACTATGATTTGTTTTTCCGGGAGGTTTTACCGTGGTTACATTGCCATTTGCATCGTATCCGAAATTCCCACCTGCTCCGTTATGTAACGTGTATTGAGTTAAACGATTAGAGTTATCATAAGTGTAACTTGTTACTCGCCCTAACGCGTCTGTATAGGTAGATATATTTCCGTATGTATCATAGGAAATCTCTGAAGTGCGATTGTCTTGAGTGATGTGAGTTAAATCACCAAAAGAATTATAGGTATAAGAAATTGGAAAAAGCGATCCAATTTTATACTCCGATAGCACGCCTTCGGTATTTAGGCTTATTTCACTTGTTTTTGCCAAAGGCGATGTAACAACTAATTTTTTATTAGACGTCGTATAAACAGCGGTGAAAATCCGATTGGAATCATTCTGCAATTTATAAGTTGTAGTCAATGTCGAGAATGCAAGTGGATTCGTCGGAGACGAAATATCCACAGTTTTCGTTATAAAATTTCGAATATCTATCGGTGAACCGCCCTGGTAGCGGATGTCTTGCTCATAGTAAAGGGCATCAACAGGGTATCTTGGGTCAGATACACGCGTAGCTGAATACTGAGGACCAACTGAGCTGGTTGACGAATAAAGTCCTCCTTTTATACTCGTTGAATTAACCACCTCGCCAAAACTAAAGCTTTCAGATCTGTCTACCTGAGTCGAGGTCGCAACCGTGGTGAAATTATCTGCAATACCTCTTGCTGAGGTCATAGTCGTATTTTGGTTATTTATAGTAGCGCCAACACCACGAGCGAAATTTAGGAAATCACCGCCTGCACCCAGATCTTTTAACACACTACCATCTGTATGGTAGGTCACAGTGCTTGTTTGCCCTCCCGGCTTTTGAAATGTTGTAAGCTGTTTTTGAGATGTATACGTCATTTGAAATGCTTCACTATTTCTGTTTACCAGCGATGTTAACATTCCGTTTGTATCTAAATTCAACGTAGTCACTTCACCCCTCGGTGAAGTTATTGTAAGTTGATTCGTTGAATAATCAAAAATAGTTTCCTTCGAATAACGATCTATAACTTTAGCAAGTTTTTTACTTGTCGAATCATATATGAATTTAAAAATTGTCGCGCCAGAAACCGAGTCTACGGTCTTAGTGTGGCGTCCCCAACCATCAAAATAGTAAACTTCGCTACCCGACTCACTCGGAATAAAAAATGCGCCAGAATTAGACAGCAAAGGATTTTTCTCGGTAGGTGTTTGTCCGCCGTACCCAAACTTGAGATTTTTTTTAACTAAATCATAATCATGTAAAATATTCGGCGTCCAACCACCAAGCCCCAGCACCGTCGGCAAAGTACTATATCCAACTTTGTAACGATCGCTCGAGTAATTCAAATAAAATGGCACGCCTTGTACTGGAATTTGCTCTTCAAAAGAAAGCGTATCTATAATTACGTGAGAATGAGTACAGGCATTTTTACTTTCTGACGATGTAGTATTTGATTCACCATTTCCGGCAGAAACGTAAACATTGCACCATGAAAACATTTGCGGACTATAGCCAGTCGGATATAAATAGAAAACATAGGATTTAGCAGTACAATATTCGGTGCTGCACTCACCCAAATAGGCTGGATTTATACTATCCCGGTGAACCATTGCAGTTTCAGAAACGACAGAACAAGAGTACCCCCGATCTTCCTCACCACAAAAATATTCGCGATAAGTTGAGTCTCCGTATGTTTGCCACCCTAGGTTCGAGGGGCAATCACTAGATGTATTCTGCGAAAAAGCACTAGGAACAAACAAAAACAATACGATAAAGAATGCAAATACTTTCATAAATACCCCCGTTTCTATGGACACGCCAATAAACGCTAAATAAAGTAATTAAGTTTATCAAATCATTTTTGTGTTTTGACAGACTAGACTAGATCAAGGAACTATCTTTTTTAAACCATAAAAGGTTCAAAAGCTCATAAATACTGTCGCCGAACTTGGAACATCTAGCGCTTGATAAAAAAACAAAAAAGGCGATGTTCATCACATCGCCTTTCGCTATTTTCATTTAACTATCTAAACTAACCGTTGCACGACACCACGCTGAATTTAACTTCTTTTTGCGCGTCTGTACCTAGTTCTTTGATTTTCTTTTCGCCCTCTTTAACATCCACCGCGCGGTGAACTAATACTGATGAACCGACTCTTAGGCGGATACGATTAGCTGCTTTTTTGCCAACCGATTTAACTGTGTTTTTTAGAACATCGTCATCTTTGCTGCACTCAAACGAAGTCAACAGACCTTTTTCTGTGCTCGATCCTTTAGAGATTAATTCAAACGTTTGTTGCCCAGCTTTTAATTGCTTCACTTCGATTTCTTTTACTTTAGACGCGCCGTTAGCATCTAGGTAATCAGACGCTTTCACGCTCGATCCACTATTGCAGGATAACATATACGTTTTTGGTTTTACCGTTTTATCGCCTGTGTTCACACTTAGGTCAGCCACGATCGATGAGTTGTTAAATAAAATCATACTTGTTACAGCCGTTAACTTGTCTGGATTAGCAATGTTAGTATCTTTGATTTCACTTGGATCTTTTAAATCACCACAAATAACTTTTGTTGAAACCATGTCCGAGCCATCTGCATTTACGCGCAGGTCAGCAATTAATGATGTATCCGCGCTTAACATGATGCTCATTTTCGAATTTTCTTTTAGGTCCTTGTCATTAACGTTTGGAATGGTCTCGATTATATCTTTAGCTGTATCGGCACCGGACTCCGCTACATCAGGCGAAGTTTCCACCGGAGTCTGTCCATCTAGTTGAGCTTTCGCAGCTTTTTCTTTACACTCTTTAGTATCTGGATTTTTAGCGCAAACGTCAGTTTGTGATTGACCAGATGTTTTTCCTGCTTGTCCTAGTTTTTTATCTTTTTTTCCGCACGAAACAAGAAACGCAAATACAGCAATAGACACTAAAAAAGCATATTTCATAAAAAGCTCCTTGAAAGTTGATAGTGCGGCTTTCATGCCATTCTGAATCAATTCTATTAGCCTCTGCTCAAGCGGTTCAAAATTATACGTCTGACAGGTGTCTAATCTTTTGACAGGGGTCCGGGCCGGTGTATCCTTTATATATGATGGATATGGATCGTCCTCGCAAAATACTAATGATGGTGATGACTAGCTTAACTTTAGGGATAGGCTGTCAACAAAGCAAAACTAACGTTTCTAAAACAGAGCCGATCGAGCCGCCTAAAAAGGTTTATCGATTTGACGACTCTAAAGGCTGCTATTCGGAAGGGATTGTGAACGGCTATGTTGCCGATCAAACAAACCCACTAAAGAGTCACGTCGTCATGGTGCTATCGCGTTTTCAAAAAGACGAATTCAGTTCCGAAGTTCTTTCAACGTTATGTACAGGTACGTTGATTGATGCCAATACGGTACTGACGGCCGCGCACTGCTTTCCTAAAAACACGATATCGACTCAGATTGTGGCGTCGATTAATCTGTTCTGCTCGAGTGGTTTTAATAAACGCTTGGTCTATTCCGCCTACAATGTGAATATCCACCCGCAATATCGACATAAAATGACACCGTCGAGCACCTCACCTGATTTTGACATTGCCACCGTCAAATTTGACGGAGTTCTGCCCCCGCCCTATGCCCCTTTAAAGCTTGCCCCGGTGGATATCAGAACAGAAAGCACCAACCCTGCTAGCCAAATGATCATGATTGGCTACGGACGCACGCATACAACTGATGACTCTTTACCTGAACTTCGCTATGTAACTAAGAATTGGGACCAATTGATGCTCGTTAAGGACTCTGTCAGTTTGATAGATCGTTTAAGCTTAGTAGGCGTCAATCAACAGGATGCCCATGGTGGTTGCAGCGGTGATTCCGGTGGGCCGCTTTTAATTGCGGACAAAAACGGTTACAAAGTCGTCGGTGTTGCTTCGTACATTGAAAGCGCCTCAGAGTCTAAGCTGTGTGAACAAGGACAGATCTTTTATTCATACGTTCCCTCGTATTGGGACTGGATACAAGAGCAGCTTAACTAATGAGAACACACTTTGAGTATCGTACAGACATTAACTAAAAAACTAAATCCGACCGTAATTTTTCTTGGCTTCTTTTTACTGATCGCATTCCTCAACGATGGCTTTATGG
>JADHED010002408.1_pt1 | contig 13119 bp, 13 predicted proteins | sample 8952041 | NCBI WGS metagenome assembly JADHED01 (sample SAMN16124423, study PRJNA663239) | bioreactor sludge metagenome | isolation source: sludge (control) | place: India:Bengaluru | collected 2018-09-08
TGACCTGCAATCTCAAAAATAATTCAAATTACTTTTGAGACACCACACTAGCAGGTCGAACTTGCGGGGGTGACCGACATGCGGGGGGATCACGTCGCGCATGGCACGCAGGCCTTCGCCGCCCTTGGCCCAGTCCATCGACGTGATGAGGCGCGGATGCGATGTCCACGGGTTGGCGTGAATACCGCGCTCGCGCCGCAGCTGCTTGATGTAGTCGGTGTCGACCACGCGGAAGTCGAGGCCGAACTTCTCGAGCATCTCGACGCGCCACTTCTCCTGGAGCGACGCGGGGCAGACGATCAGGACGGTGCGCGCGCGATGCCGCAGCAGCAACTCCTGAATGACCAGACCGGCTTCGATGGTTTTGCCGAGGCCGACGTCATCGGCGATGAGCAGATTGACGCGAGCCATGTCGATGGCGCGCACCAACGGGTCGAGTTGGAAGTCCTCGATGCTGACGCCGCTACGGAATGGAGCTTGGAGAAATCCACGATCGGCATTGGTGGCGGCACCCCATCGCACGGCATCGAGGAACGCGTCGAGCGTGTCCGAGTCGTCTTGCCCCGTGACCGAAGGCAGGCCAGCCCGCTCGATGACCTGAGCGCCCGGCTCGATCTCCCAGACGACTTGCAGTTCTTCGCCGAGGCCGTCCTCGTCGATCGACGACAACGTCAGGCAGTGTTGAGGCGTACCGGTATCGAGTCCGGCGGCATCGACGTCGGCCACCACCCACTGACGGCGGCGCACTTCGACGAGTTGCCCTGGCTCGGGGCGAGCGCGATATGTCTGAGGTTGCCGTTCGTTCTGGACGCCCATGTAATTGCCATCTCCCTTATCGGTTCTTCTCGTTCGCGCTGGGCGACGCCACGCGATGCTTCGAGTCGGCCAAGGCAACCGCACGCGCAACGGTTCGGGCGGCCTCGGTCGGCGGCTCGTGCGACCAGAACCGGAGTACCGTCCAGCCGAGAGACCGCAGACGGTCGTTCGTGTCTGCGTCCCGTCGCTGGTTCGCTTCGATCTTCTCCCGCCAGAACTCCGCGTTCTGCTTTGGCCACGTGGCGTGTTCGGGGCAGCCGTGCCAGAAGCAACCATCGACGAAGACGGCGACCTTTCGACCGGGGAAGGCCACGTCCGCAACACGACGAGGCTTCTTCAGCACTTCGTAGTCGATCCTGTAGCGCAGGCCGATGCGGTACATCTCCCGTCGCAACGCCACTTCCGCGCCCGTCCCCTTCTGTCGCACCTTCGCCATGCGGCGACTGGCATCGGATGACGAGGACACGGGTCGAAGCATCGGGTAGCCCTTGTCAGTCCATCACCGAGCCGCGACCGACGCGAGGTGTTGATTGATGCTGCGTGCGATGGCGCGGCCGAGATCGACGGGAACCGCGTTGCCGATCAACCGCCCGAGCACCTTGAAACTCACCTCGCCATCTTGCGGTATGAACGCGTAGTCTCGCGGAAAGCTCTGCAAGATCGCCGCTTCCCGCAGGGAGATGGCTCGATCCTGCTCGGGGTGGCCGAAGCGACCGTTGCCGAACCCGTAGCACTGGGTCGTCATCGTCGGGGCTGGTTTGTCCCACTCCATACGTCCGTAGACGCCCGGATAGGTGCGCCCGCTTTCGGCGCGATGGCATTCGGCGATCAAGTCCTTGGGCCAGTCACGCCAAGTGCCACCGGGTTTGGAGACTTTGATGCGTTTGAGGTTTTTCTCGGACAAGGTCGAGGTGACGTGCAATTTGTCTCGCGGGGCAGACTCCCCGGCGCTGAGAGGCCGCAAATGGCCGATGGCCTGCTTCACGGTTTTCGGCTTCTCGTGGGTCGGCGCAATCATCTGTATGTCGCCGTGCTTGGAAGCGAGCAGAACCATCCGTCGCCGCATTTGCGGGACGCCATAACGGGAGCTGTCGACAACGTCGTACCAGACCTTGTAGCCGAGTCGCTCCAACGTATCCACGAAATCGTGAAACACCTCGTGCTTGGCAACGGTCGGCACGTTCTCCATCGTGATGACGTCCGGCATGGAGCCTTGGGCGAGGCGCGCGAACTGATAGAGCAAGCCCCACTTGCCGTCCTTGCCATCCAACTCGTACCGCTGGGCATAGGTCGAAAAAGGTTGGCAAGGCGCGCAGCCCGCCAGAATCGTCAACTCCGCATCGCCGAACAGCCCATTTAGTTCATCGGTCGTAACCTTGCTGATGTCGCTCTCGAGGAATTGGGCACCAGCATTGTTTGCGGTGTATGGGAAGTGGCAGGCGGGATCGAGATCGATGCCCGCGACGACGGGAAGCCCCTCTAATTTGAAGCCATGCGTCAGCCCACCCGCGCCGCAGAATAGATCGACACAAGCAATATTTTTCTTCACGTCAATTCTCCTGTTTTAGTTTCGACCACTGCATGAGGCGATCGAAACTGGCAGAAGCCAAGTCCTTCATTCCTTTTCTCGACCTTCGTTTTCCGCCGCACCACCCGAGCGCACCCATTCGTCGACTTCTTCGGATTTGAATTTCCAAAGTCGGCCGATTCGATGGGCAGGCATGTTTCGCTTATTGATCCACGCATAAACGGTGTCCTTGCTCACGCCGAGGTATTCGGCGATCTCCTCGACCGACAACCAGCGATCAGTCATGTCACGACTTCCATCAAAAGGTCGAACTTCTAGCTACTTGACATCATCGCACGAAGTCGAGCCTTTCGTAACCCGATCAAGTTGGATTTGATAGGTTTTCATATGATTCCGTCCGATTCTGGCTTGACAGGTGATTACACGCCGCTGGCACGGCATGTTTTGAAACGATAAGATCTGTCACACGATCAGGGCGGTTTCGGCGCTGCGCCGGGCTACGAGGCCCGGCAGCACCTTGCCCCCACCGTAGACCCAGCGCCGGAGCTCCGTCCCGGCGGCTGGCCAGTCCCGCTGGTTCACCCGCCGTCGCAGTGTCGAGGTCTGCAACCGCCCGCCGCCGAGGTTGAAGGTGAAGTCGACAATGGCCGCCAGCCGCCCTTCGGGTTCGGTGGCAAGCACAGGGCAGTGGCGCAGCGTGGCGGCCAGCGCCATGTTCAGGTCCTGGGCCAGATAGGCTTCCGCCTCGGCCTCGGTGATCGGCGGGTGCTGGGCGTCGCAGAGGTGGCCGTAGCCAATCGTCCAGAAGCCTGCGGGGCAAATGTAGGGAATGGCCGTGATCTCCGTACCGCGCTTCACCCTGCGCTCGAACCCCTCGAAGCGCTTGGCCAGTTCGATGGCCGTTTTCGGCACCTCGATCACGGCCGTATCCGGTCGAACACGCGCCCAAGGAACCAGAAGTTCAGCACCCCGGCCCACAACGCCTGATCGGCCTCCGTCCAGGCGTGCAGGACGGCGGTGTCCCAACCAGCGCCAGCGGTCATGGCGGCCGCGAACGCCGCCGTCTTGGCCGCGCAGTACAGCGCCATGAACCAGTAGGTGATCACCGGTCGCACGCTGACCGACAACGCATCGGCCCAGCGCACGCCGGAGCGCTGCCCCTGGGCGGCGACTGCCTCGCGCAGCGTCTCGATGGCACCGACATTCCACGCGGCATCGGCACTCGCACCGATCTCGGCCATCCGCTGCGCACCGCGCAGCTTCTCGAACTCCAGCGCCTTGTCCTGCATCGCCAACTCGTGGCCACGCTCGCCCTTGCGGTCAAGCCACTTGAGGATTTCGGGCGCGAGACGGAAGGCCCCGCCGAGGAGGCCGCCAAGCAGGGTCTCGATCATTGGCCACCTCCGATCAGCCTGAGCTTGATGGCGGCACCGACCAGCAGCGCAGCCAGAACGCCGGTGGTGATGACCTTGATGGTGGTCTGCCACGCCGTGTGACGGGCGTCGCGCCAGGCCTCCAGCAGATCGCGCAGTTCGCGGATGTCCCGCGCTGCATGGCCGTTTTCCAGGCCGAGATGGGCGAGGCAACGCTCGGCCCCACGTTCGGCGGCGCGGTCGAGCAGATCGTCGAAGTCCTCTTTGCGCAGCAGGAGCATGTTCTCGACGAGCGCAGGCGGTTGTTGTTCGGGTTCGGTCATTGGCTTTCTCCAGAAAATGCGAAACCCGCCTGATGCGTGGGCATCAAGGCGGGTCTCAGGGTTGAATTGGTGAATGGGCGGCGCTTCAGATTTCGATGATCTCCAGCGTCAGACTCGGCGCGATGCCCTCAATGGCGTCGTCGCGCACGAACACCTTCTGGCCAACGGCTGCGTTGCCACGCGCCCGGATCAGGCCACCACCGGGCAATGCAACGGTGACCACGCCGGAGCCGACGCCGATCACGGTGCCCGCCTGCAGCGGCGGATCGGGGATCAGTTGGAGAAACTGTTCGTAGAGGTTATGCATGGCTCTGCACTCCCAAGGTCTGCCAGACCTCCGGCATCCCGGCCTCGACTTGCGTCGAGCGCACGAGGCCCAGTCGGGTCACGCTGCCGTCTTGGTACTCGACGAATGCGCCCGGCTGGATGATCCCGGTCTCGGCGAGCACCGGCAGGCGCAGGTTGACCTCGATCTGCTGCCCGGTGTCGGCCAGCACGGCGATGCCGCGTTGGCGCGCCGCTGCTGCCTCGGTGATGAGCGAGTCGACCACCATCGGGGCCAGCACATCCCCGGCAGTACCAGCACGAGTCACTTGCCCGAGCACACCGACGTCCTGGCCGGAGACGAACACGCGGTTGTAGGCGGGCTTCTCGACCCAGCGCAGCGACTCGCGGGCGACAGCATCGACCGGCAGCACGAAGTCCGGCGAGACTGCGCCCCACTCCCACGGCGCGACCGGATAGCGATGGCGCACGCGGATGCTCTGGTCGGACTGGTGCGGGATCAGATAGCCGCCGACCGCACTGGCGATGGCGGTCAGTGCCTCGATCCACGTTCCCTGCCGGGCAAACACGCCAGCCGGGACGTTCCAGTCCGTGAGGCCCCAATCGACCGTCCAGCCCAACGGAATGCCGTTGAGCGTGAGCACGTCGTCCATCAGTTGCCGCGCGGTGCGCGCCTCGGCGTTGCTGAAGGTCATCACCGGCGCATAGGGCGCGGCCAGCACGGCGTTGCGTCCACGACCGGAGATGCGGATGCTGGCGTCACCGAAGGCGCGCTCCCTGCTGATGTTCTCGGCCAGCACACGGAACACCGTGCCGTTGACGCTGGCCACGAGTTCGACCGGGCCGGATGCGCTACCGGGTGCCACCAGCGCCTCGGCCTTGGCAGGCAGTTGCGCATCGAAGCCCCACGTCCAGGATGCGGAGTCGAGCGAGAGCGAAAGGCTGAACACCGGCACCGGCAGGCCATCAGGCAATCGGTGCAGGGTCACGTTGTTGATCACGAAATACACCCTCCGGATGGGAACGACCACCGGCTCCCCATCGGGCGGCGGCGGGTCGATGTGGTTTTCACAAACGAACAGCAAGTGGCTGTCCGCTGGGGCCAAGGCGGCGAACAGCAGGTGCGTGCTCGGCGTGTAGCAAGGTGTCGGCGCGGGCGGTTGTGGAACCACCCAGACGCTGATCCCCGGCGGTGGTGGCACGGCGTCCTGATACGTGCCGCGCCACCCTTTGCGTACAGCACTGGCGCTCTGGAAGTCAGAGCCTTGACCCCGGGTAAGCAGCCGAGCGATCTGCCAGAAGCCCACCCGACCGGCGCGCTTGGTGCGGTCGCCGTCCTGATGCCGGAAGCGCGTGGCATCCCGCAGGCGGACGGCGTTCTGGAACAGACCCAGGCAGTCGAGTTCGAGGTGCGTGCCATCCTGATGCGCGAACCACGTCAGGTCGTGGAAGCGCTTGGCCTGCTGCTGGCCCGTGCGACGCTGCGCAGGCAGTGAGGCCAAAACCGGGGGCAACCGATGCGCGATGCCTTGTGGCAAAGCGAGCGTGCGCCGCCAAAACGTCTCCCAGCCAGCAGGCGTCGAGGCCGCGTCCTGTTGGCCCTGATCCGCGCCGTCCTCCGTCTGCAGCGCCATCTGCCAGTGGTGCGAGGTCTGGCCGACCGTGGGCCGCTGCGAGTGCGACGCATACCTGACCTCGCCGGTGAACACCACGCCGGGCAGGCTTGCGCCCGAACCAGTGCCCACGTTCAAGGGCACACTCGGGCGCAAGACCAGTGACTGCACCGTCAGGCCCGGCAGTTCGGCCAACAACTCGGCCCGCGCCGGGGGGATGAACTTGATCGTGACGACTGGCAGCGGCAGAGTGGCCCGTACCGTCACATCGTCGCGCGGCGCGATGTAGTTGGCCCCAAACACCAAATTTGCGTCGGTGGCGGCAGGTTGATCGAAGAGCAGATCGACCAGGGGCGGACCGACGACTACGGTGACGGCGGGCGCGGGTAACGTGGCGACCAGGGTCACCTCGTTAGACACGGCAGGCACGGCTTACCCCAGGATGGCCGACACCATCCGGGCGTCACCGCCCAGATAGAGGTTGGTGCTGGCCAGTTTCACATCGCCATCGCCGTCGGTACCGCTGCAATCCAGATCCAATGCCGTGACTTCGTTGCCGTTGACCAGCCGCGCCCACGTGGCGACGCCGGTGTTGGTGATCAGACCGTCCTCCTGTTGCGTCAGGGTGAGGAGTCCCCCCGCAATCGTGCCTGCGGGCTTGGTGAGCCTGATCTCGACCAGCATCGCGCTCGCGGGCGTCGTCGCCGGGGTGGCGGGACGCGTACCGCCGTAAATGCGCAGGCGCGCCGGATTGGTGCCTGCGTCGAGGAAGGCTAAGGTGCCTGCCAGCCGCGCCTCGTTGTGTTCGACAGTGATGGCAACGGTCACGGCATCATCTCCGGGCGTAGGTTGTCCGCGATCACGGCGCGGTACATCTGCTTGTGGTCGTAGCTGACCACGGTGTATCGCTGCGCCGGGTCCAGCAGTTCGAATCGGTAGTTGCCTCCGGTGTCTGACCAGGTCTCGGCGACCAGGACGCAGGTGTTCTCGCTGATGAGCTGCACCCTTGCTACCCTCGGTTGGTCGGGTTGTCCCTTCTCCTTGACCGTTCCGACGATGAATCCGTGGCCGCTGAAGTGGATGTTCTTGCGACCGTTCTGAATCGGATGGAACTGCCAGTCGTAGCCACCACCTCGGTTCCACAGATTGCTCGACGGGCTGTTGAAACGCGACAAGTCGAGCTGGGCATTGACGCCGATGTTGGCGGCGGGATTGGGCGGCACCGAGGTCGAGCCCCCGGCCAGGGGCAGGAGATCGTCGTCGGCGTTCACGCCCACCGTCGTCGGAAAAGCGGGCAAGCCAGACGGGGTGTCGCCTGCGATAGCGTGGACCCGTGCCGTGGCTCCGTACAAGAAGACGCCAGGAATCAGCTTGCCCCGGTAGGCTGCATCGCCAACCTGGAACATCAGCACGCCATCCGCTTTGAACTGGATCAACCGCGCCCAGGGCACGCCGTTGGCATCCAAGGCACCGACGATGACCTCGCAGCGCAGGGTCAACCGCTGGCCGACGTTGAAGGTCGGAGCCACGTCGGCCAACCCAGCGATAGGCCTCGCCCCATCATTGACCCCGCCCGTCACCCCGGCCCCGTCACCGAAGCCGCTGTTCCAGCGGGAAACACTCCACCCCCCGTCGAGGTGTGCGAACCGGTAGCCCTCGGAACCATTGCCGGTCGTCATCCACAGCCCGATGTGCTTGCGGGCGCTTGGGTCGGTCAGCAACTCGACGTCGGCCTCGAACCAGAAATCGCCGTGGGCGGCTTCATTGAAGCGCAGGATGGACTGGCTGTTGGGAGCCGAGATGTCGATGGATTGCTGCGCGCTGTTGTACGTCGCGGACATTCCGCCCAGGACTGCGGTGTAGCCAGTGGCAGGCGCCGTGGCGAAGGACTCGCTCAGCGGGTAGCTCATGGCTTACCTCCAAGGCCCGGTAATGTCGAACGCGATCTGCGCGCCTTCGGTTTCCGAGCTGTACTGCGTCCTGACCAACAGGAACCTTCTGCCTTCCTGGCCGACGACGTTGTCGACGATGGTCTGGTCGCTGTACGGACGATCCTGGGGCATCCACAGCATTCCAGGCAGGATGCCGCGCATGTGGCCATCCTCCTGCCGCACGTAGGTGGGCAGCAGCCACAAGCTGTAGTCGGCTCCATTCGGGAACGGCGTCGGGCCCCGGCCGCAGATCTGCTGGCCGTTGTTCGTGTTCAGGGACGTGAGCCCAAACCGCACCGGGTTGCCGAGTTGGGTGTGGTTGCGCAGCAGCACCTTGCCACTGAAGTCAAGTGAGGCCGTCAGCCCGTAGCCGTTGTACTGGCCTGGATAGCTCCAGTAGGCCCCCATGCTTGAAAAGCAGTCATCTGCACACAGCACGGTGGCGTAGCTGTCGCCCGGCTTAAAGCTCGTGATGTCTCCGAAGCAGTAGGAATTACGACCGTACCAGTTGAAGCCAGCGGCGTTGGTGACGAAGAGGAAGAACAAACGGTCGTCACCCACCAGTACCCAGTTGCGGTTACCGCCACCGCTGTCGCCATAGTTTTCGTAGCCGCCTTGGCGTGCGTGATACCACTTGTGCCAACCCCACTGGCTTGGGGTGACTTGCTGCCAGTTCTGCGACGGATTGTTCGGGTCATAGGGAGCTTGCGCTCCAACGACGGTGTCGATGTCCGACAGGTCTTCCACAATGCCGACATTCGCCCACTTGGCCCAAGATGGGTCGTAGTCGGGCGTCTTGAGGCTGTTGTCGATCAGCAGAATGTTTTGCGGGGACTGCGGGTTCTTGCTGCGGTAGGCGGCCTTGTGAGTCGCCGAGAACGGCTTCTCCCACCCCAGCGGGGCGACCTTGGCCGAGAGACTCGTCGCCGTGGTGGCGGGTGAGACGGGCGTGCCGGTCACCGCGTAGGTGAAGGTGGTCGTGGTGGTCGAGATCACCCGAAACAGCCCGTTGTACTCGGGCTGGCTGGCTCCGGCGATCAGCACCACCTGATCACGCAGGTAGGCATGTCCGGAGGTGATGGTGGCCGTGGCCACGCCATCGGAGAAGGTCAGCGTGTCGATGGCTTTGAGCGCGAAGCCATTGACGAGGCAGGCATCGAGCATGGTCACCAGATCGCCCCAGTTGTTGCTGATCTGCGGCGCGCCGGTCATGCCGCTGCTGAAATATTTGACAGTCAGATCGGTCATATCAATTCCTGCGAGAAGGGTTCAAAAATCAGGAGGCACCCACGCCATCAGGGCGTGTCGACATCCCCGCGAATCAGCAACGTGAAGTGGTCGTCGGGCACGGACTCCGGTCCCTGCTGGACGGTGCGCACCACCCAGACCGGGAACTGGCTGCCGATGGTGTTGAAGCGCAGCACGTTGCCGGTGGCCCAGCCGTTGCCCCAGCCGAGCGCGGGCAGACGGAAGTACGGCACGCCGGTCGCGGGGTTGTTGGGGGCGCAGTCGGCGCTGGTATTTCCGGTGGCGATCACGCCTACGTTCTCACCGATGACCTCGAACGAGGTGCTGTTGGTCATCCGAACCACCCAGCGCTCGGTGAGCGCCCCGCGATTGGTGACCGTGATCGGGTACTGGGTGTGGTTGAAGGTGGCGGTGGCGGCGCTGCCGATCAGTTCATCCGACCAGCTGCCGTTCCAGGTGCTCTGGTCGAACACGAGGTTCACGCGGGCGAACAGGTCACCGGCCACCAGCGCACTGGAGACGAAACTGCCAGAGACCGGATCGCCGGGACTGGCCAGCGGATAGGCGTGCGTCAGCGGGCGCGTGAAGCTGATCTCGCCGTTGATCTGCACGTCGCGCACCACGGCCATGTCCTCGATGCGGTGCTCGATGGTCACTGGCTGGCTGTAGCCGGTCACGTCGGTGAACGTGACGGTGCCTGCTTCGAGATCGGTAACGTAGCCTGTGTGGATCACCACGCCGTTGTGGCCGACCACACGCACGCGCGACAGACGCACCCGCGCGCAATCGATGGTCTGGCCGTTGCTGACCGAGGCAGTGATGCGACCGGTGTGGCCGACGACGGCGAAGCCTCCTGGACGGAAGATCGGCACGCGCCCATCGCTGGGCAGGCGCACCGGGTCGATGCCCAGCAGCGCCGCATCCAGGGGCAAATAGCTGTAGGCCACGGCGCTGTAGCGCAGGCTGGAGGCCGCCACCGGCTCGGGTCGGAAGATCTTGCCGTCTGGCCGCACGTTCTCGGCGTCGAACCACGGCTCGCTCTCGTTGCCCGCCGCCGTGACCACGGTGCCAAACCGCACTCGCACAAGGCCAGTGTCGTAATCGACGCTGCCGATGACGCCAGACGCGGTGATCGTGCCGTCGATGCCTGCCGTCACGGTCTGGGTTCCACCCACCGCGCGGGCGAACTGAATGGAGAGCGATCCTGGGCGAAGTGGCGCAGCACCGGTGCGGAACACGTACTCGCTGGAGATGTTCTCGCCCACAGTGGTCACGCAACTGGCGCGCGTGATGCTGTTGGTCGCGCCCGCCGACCACGAGGTGAGCGTCACCGCACCCGAGAGGTAGTTGATGCTGCCGCGCGTGACCCAGCCGCTGGGCGTGAATTCGCGCAGCGTGCCCTGACCGCTATCTCCCCACAATTGATGGCCCCAGGGCTGGCTGCCCGCGATGGCCAGCAGCACCGAGCCCGTCACCACCTGCGCGTTGACACCGGGCACCAACCGGAACGATGGGCTGAATGCGAACGTTTCGCTGTGGTTGCTGGTCGAGCCCGCGCTGTTGTAGCGCAGCAAGACGCGGCCGGACTCGTCGTTCGGGTAGAGCGACGGCGCATCCACGTAGTTGATGCCGCCGTAGTTGAGGCGGAACATCTGGCCCACGCCCGACGCCCAGCCAAGGCGCTGCGCCCCGTAGACGGGACTTGGAATCTTGACAGTGACGTCGGGCTGGAACTGCACCGCCCCGGTGGCGTAGTTGACGCTACCGATGACTTGGCCTGCGCGCAGCACATTGCCCGCACCATCGTCGCGGGCGTATTGCGTGGGATCGACCCCGTTCCACAGGCCTAGCCCCATCGCCTGAATCTGCTGCAGCGTGTAGACCCCGAGTACGGCGGTGTCCGTCAGGGTGTTCCACTCGATCTCCAATGAACCCGGCTCGATGGAGCCCAGGGTTGCAGTCACCGGCACCTTGCCCTGGCCATCGCGCGAGGGGTGCGCGAAGCTGTCTTCCTGCTTGGGGCCCGCAACGTAGTCCACGGTCAGCAGCGCGCCGACGGGCGGCAGGACATTTGGCGCGAAGCTCAAGAGGTTCTGCGCGACGTTCAGACTACCGGTGGCAGCACCACTGAGCTCGCCAGACGTGGTGGCGGACGCCGTGCGCGTGCCCGAGCCGCTCTCGTGTGGCCAGGTGATGGTGAGCGTCCCCGGCTGAACACTCTTTCCTTCGGGTGGGGCAAGCTGCAGGGCCTGCGAAGCCTTCAGGGCGGCAGTTGGCTGCTGCGTTTCCTGGGTCGGCACGTTCCACGTCAGGATCAGCGACGAGCCCACGTCGGGCAGTGCCCCCAAGGTCACGACGAAGGCCCCGGTGTTCTTGTTGAAAGTGCCCGCGCCGTAGCTGGCATCCAGCCCTTTGAGGGAGCCATTGCCGCCATCCGACAGCACGTACCAGCGGCCCTGCGCCATGTAGCTGATGGCAAGCGTGCCGGGTTGCGGCACCGGATTTACGGTGCCGACGTAGGACTGGCTGCGCGATTCCGGCGTGACCGCGATCTCCGCGCTTTGCGGCGCGCGCTGCAGTTGTGCAGCAGGTGTGTAGGTGATGGCTTTGCTGTTGGACATCGAGCCGGAGTTCAGGCTCAGGATGCCGTTGGCGTAGTCGATGGTGCCCAGCGTGCCGCTGGCGGTCTTGAGTAGGCCCGCATCGTCGAAGATCGTGATGCCATCGGTGACGATGGACAGCGACCCCGGCAGGCAGCCACCCGGCAGGTTGAATTTGATGCTGGTGTTCCAGGCATGGCTGGCCGTGTAGCTCACGGGTGCCGCGCCCGGCACCGGCAAACCTGCTGCGGCGTAGGGGGGCACGAAGGAGATCGGCGTCTCGGTCTGGGCGCTGGGCACGAGCTGCGTGTAGATGGACGCGCCCTTGATGGTGAAGTCGCCCACATTGGCAGCCTGCGTCAGCGGCACGACGCCGACGTAGGTGCCCGCGTCGGCCACCACCGTGTCGCGCGTTTTCGTGCTGTTGGTTGCCCGCGTGAAAGTTCGGCTGGCGGGCGAGCCCGTGAAATCGAAGCGCAGCGCGTCGCTGATGGCGACGGTGACGACCGCCGCCTTGTAGTCCTGGTCGGTGTTGTAAGTGAAGCTGCGCTCGACCACCGACACGGCGGTGGCGCGGATGTACTGCTCCTTCTGCGTGGGCAAGCCTTCGTTCTCGATCAGGACGAGGGTCTGGCCGACGTTGGGCACGGCGTCGCTGAGGCGCTGGAACAGTTGCACCACGCGTTGGCCCGCGATGTGGTTCTCGAACAGGTAGCCCGCCCATTCGGGGCCCTTATTGAGGTAGGCCTCGATGCGGGTCTGCGCCTGCTCACGGGTGTCGAAGGTCTTGCGGGTGGAAAACAGCGTGACGCTGACGCGCTCGTCCTGCGGCGGCTCAGCCACGATGATGTTGGCCCCGAAGTAGGTGTCGGTGTCATCCGTGGCCACTTGCACAAAGCTCTTGCGCAGGTTGACACGGCCTCCGGCGCGATCCAGCTCGGAGATATCGGGGAAGATGGCGTTCGAGACGCCATCGGCGATCACGAGGCCGGTGGGCGCGCCGCCGCCTTCGGGCACGCCTGCCATCACGGCGGACTTGAGCAGCTTCACGTCGCCAGATTGAATTGGCATCAGGCAATCTCCAAAAATCGAAGGGTCAGGCGGTAGAAGTCATTGCCGGATCGCGCCGGGATGCCCAGCACGGGTTCGGCCTCGATGGCGACCTCCTGGTGGCGAAAAGCGACCGTGAAGACCCGGCCATCGGCGAAAGTCAGTTCGAAGCGGCCTGTGCTGCCGCCCACCGGAATCGCCGCCCACGCGCGCAACTGCTCGACAGCGGCACGCGTCACCCAGGCCATATCGGGTGCTCCCACCAGGGTGATCGGCCGACCGGCCTGCCGGGTGGCAGACTGGATCAGCAAGGCCCCGGTGATCAGGTAGGACGCATTGGCGACCGCAGGCG
>JADHED010002410.1_pt1 | contig 13117 bp, 9 predicted proteins | sample 8952041 | NCBI WGS metagenome assembly JADHED01 (sample SAMN16124423, study PRJNA663239) | bioreactor sludge metagenome | isolation source: sludge (control) | place: India:Bengaluru | collected 2018-09-08
TGTCGGCATCATGGCTTGGGGTAGTGACCTCGTTCTATCTGTTCGTGATCTGACCATCGAGAATATTATCAGACAAGGTCTAGACATCGAATTGGGCCGCCTAGAAATGGAGCGGTGCGAGATTAGCCGATGTGTGTTCGGGATATTCGCGATCGTGCCGCAGGGAGGATGGATACGAGACTGTCAGTTCCACGACAACGGTGTTTGGGGGGTTGCGACTGGGACCGCAGTAGAGGTTTTCCAGCCAAGCGTAGGCTTGCAGATCGAGAACTGCACGTTCACGCATAACTGGGGGCGAGCTGTTGGCTCATACTGGTCCGGGTGTCGCGAGATCAACATCGAGAACTGCACTATGAGTGGCGGGATCGCCGGTGTGGTGTTTGCCGACGGGGCGTCCGGTTCGGTGCGCAACTGCACGATCAGCAACATGATCAATTACGGGATCTACATCTCGTCAGGTGGGACGATAATCGTCGAGGACAACGTCATCGACATTATCGATGCATCGAGTACCGGCCTCGCTGCGCTTCACTCGGTCCAGAGTCTGGACATGCATGGCAATATCATCATGGCCGTGGACTATGTCCTGGGTATCAACGCGAGGATTAACGCTGGCGAGGTCAGTCGAAATCATTTCCTGCGGTCGAGTGAGGATGCTTTCTGGGTTTGGACGGCCACCTACTATCCGTTGTCGGAACCGCGGATCATCCGGCTGGAAGACAACTACTGGGGGACCACGGACACGGCGCTGTTGGACCAGTTCATCTATGACGGCAACGACGATCCGGACGTGGACATCTATGTCGACTACCTGCCGCTGGCGGACGGGCCGGTGACGACCGAGGGTGCTACCTGGGGAAAGGTGAAAAGTCTTTTTCGATAAGCGGGCGCTTGAATGGATGGTTATCGCGAAGACAGGGATGATTGCCGCCGGCCTCTGCTTCGCCGTGGTTGCTTGGAAGGACTAAGCGCCGGCGCGGGTTTTCTTTATTTGTACCTCAGGTGACGCGGAAGATCCGACGAGACGCCTTCCGGTGGTCCCTAAAATCTAGACTGGCGTCGAGATAGGTCCTTGAGCGGCGGCCGGCGTTCGCCAGGGTTGACCGCCGGCCAGGCGCGGGTTATCTTGCGTCGTCCAGTCTCTGGGCCCATAGCTCAGCGGTCAGAGCGGCCGGCTCATAACCGGCTGGTCCCAGGTTCAAATCCTGGTGGGCCCACCATCGGGTCCCTGCGAGCTCTGGGTGACGAACGGTTCGGGCGATTAGCTCAGCTGGCTAGAGCGCTCGCCTCACACGCGAGAGGTCACTGGTTCGAGTCCAGTATCGCCCACCATCGCCTCGCTGCCGGGGCCTAGGTCGCAACGATCAGGAAGGGTGCCCCGCACCCTTTCTTCGTGTTCGGGGGGGTGTTCGTGACGGAGTTGCTGCGCGCCTTGCGTCAGGTTGCGGCCCTCTACGACGAGCTGGCCCGCGCCCGGCGCGTGACCACGACCACGCCCGGGCGCGACGAGCATCTCGCCGCCCTGGCGGCCGAGCACGTGGCCGACGTCGCCGACGAGGCCGACCTGGTGGCCGTGCGGCGCCGGGAGGCCCGGCGGCTCGAGGGCGAGCTGCGGGACCTCGAGGCGCGGCTGCAGGAACGGCGGGCGCGCAAGGCGGTGGTCCAGGACCTGCACGCGGCGCAGGCCCTCACGCACGAGCTCGCGCACTTGCAGGCGCAGCGGGATGACCTGGAGACGCAGATCTTCAAGGCCTGGGACGACGCCGAGGCGGAGTCGGCGCGGCTCGCCGCGGTCGAGGAAGCCTCGGGCGAAACGGTGGCCAGGATCGCGGACCAGCGCGAGGACCTCGCCGTGCACGAGCGGCAGGCCGCCGCCGCCCTGGCCGAGGTCGAGACGGAGCTGCAGACGGCGCTCGCGGCCCTGCCGATACGCGTGACCTCCAAGCTGAGCCGGCTGAGTGCGCGCTACGACAATCCGGTGTCCGGACTCGCGGCCGGCGGCTGCGACGCCTGCGGGCAGATGCTGCCGCAGCAGCAGGCGATCGACGCGGACCACGACCGGGCCTTGCCGGTCTGCACCGGCTGCGGACGTTTCATCGTTGCGCGTCGCGGGACGCGGCGCGGCGAATGGATGTGAGACGATGACCGACGGCAAGACCTCTGACACGAAGGCACCCGACGCGAAGGCCCCCGAGACCCTGTCCGATTTGCTGCGGACCCTCGAGAAGAGCCGCGATCTGCGTCCCCTGGCCCGCGAATGCGGGTTGACGGTGCGCGAACTGCGCCGCCGGCTCTCCACCTGGCGGCGCGACCTCGGCCTGGAGGCGGCCGCGGCCCAGGCGACGGTCGAGGCCGCGGACGGCGTGACGCCGCCGGCGCCGCCGCCGCCGGTCGTGCCGGCGCCCCCGTCGGCCCGCGCCTCGAAGTTCCCCGAGTTGCCCGCGGCCGCGAGCCTCGCCGAGTCGCCCCTGCCCGCCAAGGGAGTCCAGGTGCTCGAGGTCTACACCGACGGCGCCAGCCGGGGCAATCCGGGCCCGGCGGCGATCGGCGTCGTGGTCCGCCAGGCGGAGGGGCCGGCCCTCTGCGTCCACGGCGAGGCGATCGGCCTGGCGACCAACAACGTCGCCGAGTACCGGGCGGTGCTGACGGCCCTGCAGATCTGTCGCCGCTGGAACGCGCCCCGGGTCCACCTGTTCGTGGACAGCGAACTGGTGGCGCGGCAACTCACTGGCGTCTACCGGGTGAAGAGCCCCGACCTGCTGCCGCTCTTCCAGCAGGTCCAGCATCTCGCGCGGCAGCTGCGGGAATTCCAGGTCCGGCACATCCCGCGCGAGCGCAACGCGCACGCCGACCACGTGGCCAATCTCGCCCTGGACGGCGCCAAGCCGGCGTGACGGCCGGATTTGTGTGTGACAAGGGCATTCAACACCCCTATCATGGTGGCTTGAGGGAAGCCGGGGAGACGACCGCGGGCTCGCTTGCGGGTCCGAGGAAAGTCCGAGCACCGCAGAGCAGGATGCTGGGTAACTCCCAGGAGGAGCGATCCTACGGAAAGTGCCACAGAAAACAAACCGCCCCGCTTCGGCGAGGTAAGGGTGAAACGGTGAGGTAAGAGCTCACCGCGCTTCCGGTGACGGAAGTGGCAGGGCAAACCCCATCCGGTGCAAGACCAAATAGGGGAGGAGAGGTTGCTCGCCTCGCTGGACTCCCGGGTAGGTCGCTCGAGGCCGGCGGTAACGCCGGTCCCAGATACATGGTCGTCGCCGCGCAAGCGGTAACAGGACTCGGCTTACGACCGGCTTCCCTCTCGCAGTCCATCGGCTGCTCGCCGAATTCTATCCTCGCGGACCGAGAGGGAGCGTGCTCGTGCAGTCCGAATTGCCTCTGCCCCCGCCTTCGGAAACCCCGCCGGTGGCGCCGCCGCCGGATGCCGTGTGCGACGCCGACGTCGTCCCCGGTTTCCTGTCCGGCCGGCCGTGGCGCGCGGAGGATCTCGCGCCGGCCGAGACCATCGAGCGCCTGCGCCGCGAGGTGCCGTTGCCCTTCTCCGTCTCGGACCGACTGCTCACGCTGCTCGCTTGCCGTGGCCTGACCACGCGGCGCGACCTGGACAGCTTCTTCTACCCGGCCCTCGACAACCTTTCCGACCCGTTCCTGCTCGTCGAGATGGACAAGGCCGTGGCGCGGGTGGCGCGCGCCGTCAGCCAGGCGGAGCGGGTGGCCATCCACGGCGACTTCGACGTCGACGGCATCACCGGCTGCGCCGTGCTCTACGAGCTGCTGACCCATCTCACCATCGACGGTTCGCGGGCGCAGGCGCTGCCGGCGTTCATTCCCGACCGCGCGACGGACGGCTACGGCGTCGCGGCGCGCATGGTCCGCGAGTGGGCCGCCGAGGGCGTCACCCTGCTGCTGACGGTCGACACCGGCTCCGCGGCGCACGCCGAGCTGGCCCTCGCCCAGGAACTCGGCATCGACGTCATCGTGCTGGACCATCACATCTACGAGGAGCGTCCCTGCGCCGTCGCCCTGGTGAACCCCCGTCGTCCCGACGCCTACTACCCCAATGCCGACCTCTGCGGCGTGGCGGTGGCCTTCAAGCTGGCGCAGGCGATGCAGCAGACCTACCCCGCGTCGTTGCCCGCGGGCTTCCTCAGTCAATTGATGGACTTCGTGGCCCTCGGCCTGGTGGCGGACCAGATGCCGCTGGTGGGCGAGAACCGGATCCTGGTGCGCAAAGGGCTCGACCGGCTGGCGGACCGCAACTGCGTGCGCCCGGGCGTGACGGCCCTGCTGCGCATCGCCGGCCTCGATCGCGGCTTCCCCGTGACCGCCGCCGATCTGGCCTACCAGATCGCGCCGCGGTTGAACGCCTGCGGGCGCATCGGCCGCGTCATGGCGGCGCTCGAACTGCTCCTGACGGACGACCCCGCCGTCGCCGAGCGTCTGGCCCAGGAGGCGGATCGCACCAACACGCGCCGCAAGCAGGCCGACGTCGCGCTCAAGGAAGAGGCCGTGGCGATGGCCGAGCCCTATGTCGGCCGCGAGGATCCGGGCCTGGTGCTGTCGTCCAGCACGTGGCACAAGGGCGTCATCGGCATCGGCGCCGCGCGACTGGTGGAGCTGTACCAGGTGCCGACCATCCTCATCGCCATCGAGGGCGACGAGGCGCGCGGCTCGGCCCGCAGCGTCGCCGACGTGGACGTGCGCGCCGTGCTCGACCGCTGCGCCGGCTACCTGCTGCGCTACGGCGGCCACGCGCAGGCGGCAGGCCTCACGCTGCGCCGGCGCGACATCCCGGCGTTCCGCGAGGCCTTCCTCGCGGCGTTGCGACGCGAGCCGCGTCGTGGCCCGGTGCCGGTCACCTTCGACCTCGACCTGCCGCTGGCCGCCATGAGCGCGCAGGACGTGGCCGACCAGGTGTGCGAGCTGGAACAGATGGAGCCCTTCGGCTCGGGCAACCGCAAGCCGGTGTTCCGCACCGGCGGGCTGCGCCTCCTGCGCGCGCCGACGCTGATGAGCGGCGGCGCCCACCTGCGCTTCGCCTTCCGGTCCCCGAATCACGCCGGTGGCCAGACGCCGGCGCTGTCGCGCGAGTTCGTCGCCTTCGGCAGCGGGGAGGCCTGGCGGCGTAGTTGCCAGGACCTCGAGTCCGCGGGGCAGAACCCCCTGGACGTGGAGTGGGAGATCCTGTTCCAGATCGGGCGCAGCACGTTCCGGCCGCGCGGCGCCTCCTACGATCCGGTGCAGCAGCTTCTGGTGGATATCCGGCCGTCGCCCGCGCTGACATGAAAGCCGGCGCCCCGCAGACGGACCGCGGACACGACCTCCGCGGCAGGATGGAAGCGATCGCCGCCCGGGTGCAGGAATACCATCCCGGCGCCGACCTCACCCGCCTGTGGGATGCCTACACCTTCGCCGCCGCCGCCCACGAGGGCCAGGCGCGCCGCAGCGGCGAGCCCTTCTTCTCGCACGCCCTGACCGTGGCGGAGATCCTCGCCGACCTGCGCCTGGACGTCGACACCATCATCGCTTCCCTGGTCCACGACGTGGTCGAGGACACGGTGCACGAGCTGGCGGAGATCGAGCAGCGGTTCGGCGGCGACGTGTCGCGCATGGTCGACGGCGTCACCAAGATCAGCGAGATCCGCAGCGCCAACCCCGAGGCGCGCAAGGCCGAGACCTACCGCAAGCTCATCCTCTCCATCGCGCAGGATCCGCGCACGGTGCTCATCAAGCTGGCCGACCGGCTGCACAACATGCGGACCATCGAGTTCCTGGACGCCGAGCGCCAGCGCGACATCGCCCAGGAGACGATGGACGTCTACGCGCCCCTGGCCCACCGCTTCGGCATCGCGCGCATCAAGTGGGAGCTCGAGGACCGCGCCTTCAAGGTGCTCAACCCGGGCCGCTACTTCGAGATCGAGCGCAGCATCAACTCCACGCGCTCCGAGCGCGAGCAGCGGGTCGAGGAGGTGCGCGGTCCCCTCGAGGAGGCGCTGCGCAAGGCGGGGCTGCAGTGCGAGGTCACCGGCCGGCCCAAGCACTTCTACTCGATCCACCGCAAGATGAAGGAACAGGAGATCACGCTGGACCGCGTGTTCGACCTGCTCGCCCTGCGCGTGATCGTCGAGACCAAGGCCGACTGCTACCACGCGCTCGGCGTGATCCACAGCCTGTTCCCGCCGATCGGCGACCGCATCAAGGACTACATCGCGATCCCGAAGCCGAACATGTACCAGTCGTTGCACACCACGGTGCAGGTGCCCGGCAGCCGGTACATCGAGGTGCAGATCCGCACCTGGGAGATGCACGAGCGCAGCGAGCTGGGCATCGCGGCCCACTGGCGCTACAAGGAGCACACCCAGGACGACACCGACTTCAGCCAGCTCGTGAAGTGGCTGCGCCAGATCATGGAGTGGCAGCAGGACGTCGTCGATCCGCGCGAGTTCATGGAGACGGTGAAGATCGACTTCTTCCAGGACGAGGTCTTCGTCTTCAGTCCGGCCGGCGACCTCTTCCAGTTGCCGCGCGGCTCGACGCCCCTGGACTTCGCCTTCCGCATCCACTCCGAGGTCGGCCTGCGCTGCGTCGGCGCCAAGGTCAACGGCCGCATCGTGAGCCTGCGCACGCCGCTGCAGAACCGCGACGAGGTGGAGATCCTCACCGCGAAGAACGCCCGGCCGTCGACGTCGTGGCTGCAGATCGTCAAGACCGCGCGCGCCCAGCACCACATCCGGCGCTGGATCAAGAACACGCAGTTCCAGGAGTCGTTGCGGCTCGGCCGCGAGATCCTCGAACGCGAGTTCGCGCGCCAGAAGATGCGCGTCAACCTCGACCGCGACCTCGTGGACGTGGCCCAGCAGCTCGGCTACTCGGACCCCGACCGCCTGCTCGCCGCGGTGGGCCACGGGGAGCAGTCGTGGCAGCGGGTGCTCACGCACCTGCAGCCGCCGGAGCGGCGCCTGCAGGAGAAGGTGTTCGACAAGGCCCGCGAGATCTCGGACACCCTGCTGCGCCGCAACCACGGCGGCGTGCGCGTGGCCGGCGCGGACAACCTCGTCGTCATGTACGCGCGTTGTTGCAATCCAATCCCCGGCGACGAGATCATCGGCCTCATCACCCGCGGCCGCGGCGTGAGCGTCCATCGGGTGGGCTGCAGCAACCTCAAGGACCCGGGCCTGGAGGACGAGCGGCTCATCGAGGTGAGCTGGGACGCCGATCCCGAGCAGACCTTCCTGGTCAAGCTGGTGGTCCTGGCGCAGGACCGGCGCAACCTCCTGGCCGACATGAGCCAGGTCATCGGGGCAGAGGGCGCCAACATCCAGGGCGGCGAGTTCTCCGTGGAGCACGACATGGCCCGCGCGGTCATCGTCATCGAGGTGCGCAACCTGAACACCCTGCAGAAGATCCTGCGCGCGGTGCGCCGCATTCCCGGCATCGACAAGATCGAGCGCTACCAGGTGAGCTAGCATGCGCTGCGTGATTCAGAGGTCGGGACCCGCGCGGGTCGACATCGACGGGCAGACGGTGGGCGCGATCGAGGGCGGCCTCGTCGTCCTGGCCGCGTTCGCGCCGGCGGACACCGCGGCCGAGCTGGCCTGGATGGCCCGCAAGCTGCCCGACCTGCGCATCTTCAACGACGACGACGGCAAGATGAACCTCTCGCTGCGCGAGACCGGCGGCGGCATCCTGCTGGTGTCGCAGTTCACGCTGTACGGCGACTGCCGCAAGGGCAACCGGCCGTCCTACGTGGGCAGCGCGCCGCCCGCGCAGGCCGAGGCGCTGTACGTGCGGTTCGGCGAGCTGCTGCGCGCGCAGTGGCCGCACGTCGCCGAGGGCCGTTTCGGGGCGAAGATGGAGGTGTCCTTGACGAATCTCGGACCGGTGACCGTGATCCTCGACCGCGAAGCGCAGGAGGCCGGCGCGTGACCACCAGCCCCTTCGTGCCCTGGCCGGCGGGCGAGACGCTGGTGCTGGCCAGCCGCTCACCGCGCCGCGCCGAGCTGTTGCAGATCGCGGGGATCCCCTTCGACGTGTGCGTCGCCGACGGCGGCGTGGAGGAGGACGCAGCCGCGCGGCTCGCGTCCCTGCACGACCAGCCGGGCCGATACGGCGAGGCGCTCGCGCTGGCGAAGGCGCAGGCGGTGGCGTCGTCCCTGCCGGGCCGGCTGGTGCTCGGCGCCGACACGGTGGTGATCGAGGGGCGCGACATCCTGGAGAAACCGGTGGACGAGGCGGACGCGGCGCGCATCCTGGCGCGGCTCGCGGGCCGGCGGCACGTGGTGATCACGGCGATCGCGCTCCTGGGCGGCCGCGCGCCGTGGCTGGGGCACGAGAAGACCACGGTCGAGTTCCTGCCGCTGGACGACGCCGCCATCCGCCGCTACGTCGCCACCGGCGAGCCGATGGACAAGGCCGGCGCCTACGGCATCCAGGGCTTCGGCGCGATGATGGTGCGCGCGGTCGAGGGGTGCTACTTCAACGTGATGGGCCTGCCGCTGGCGCTGCTCGGCCGGGCCCTGCGCGAGGTGCTTGAGCCATGAGCCTGCCCTTTCCTTTCCCCGTGGCGTCGTGCGACGGCGACTGCGTGCGATTGCTCGACCAGACGCGCCTGCCGGGCGAGGTGGTGTTCCGCGACTGCCGGACGGTGGCCGAGGTGGGCGAGGCGATCCGCGAGCTGGCCGTGCGCGGCGCGCCGGCGATCGGGATCGCGGCGGCGTACGCGCTGGCGATGTCGTGGCGGCAGGGGGTGGCGCAGGGGCTCGACGGTCCCGCCCTGCTGGCGCGGCTGCAGCGGGACCACGACGACCTGGCGGCGACCCGGCCGACGGCGGTGAACCTGTTCTGGGCGCTGACGCGGATGACGGCTTTCGCCCAGACGCGCGCCGCCGCGGGGCAAGCCCCGGCCGCGCTTGGCGAGGCATTGCTGGCCGAGGCCCGCGCCATCCATGCCGAGGACCTCGCCATGGGCCGCGCCATGGGCCGCGCCGGCGCGACCCTGTTGCCGGACGACGCGACCGTGCTCACGCACTGCAACGCCGGCGGCCTGGCGACCGGCGGCTACGGTACGGCGGTCGGCGTCGTCTACGCCGCGCGGGAGCTGGGCAAGCGCGTCGCGGTGTACGCGGACGAAACGCGGCCGCTCCTGCAGGGCGCGCGGCTCACCGCCTTCGAACTGCAGTCGCAAGGCATCGACGTGACCGTGATTCCCGATGCGGCGGCGGCGACCGTGCTGCGCCGCGGGGGCATCGACGCCGTGATCACCGGCGCCGACCGCATCGCCCGCAACGGCGACGCGGCGAACAAGATCGGCACCTACCCGCTGGCCGTGATGGCGCGGCGGCACGGCGTACCGTTCTACGTGGCGGCGCCCGCCTCGACCTTCGACCCGTCGACGGCCTGCGGCGACGACATCGTGATCGAGGAGCGCGACGCGGGCGAGGTGCATTCCTTCGGGGCGAGCCGGGCGACGCCCGCCGGCGTCGCGGCGTTCAATCCGGCGTTCGACGTGACCCCGGCCGAGCTGATCACCGCGTTCATCACCGAGCTGGGGGTGCTGCGGCCGCCGTATCCGGAGTCGTTGCGGGCGATCATGGCCGCCTCAGCGCAGTAGCATCATCTTGCGCGCCTGCGTGGCCCCCGGCGTCACCAGCCGCACCAGGTAGGCGCCTGCCGCCACCGCCTGACCCGCGTCGTCCAGCCCGTCCCAGGCTTCGCTGTGCGCCCCGGCCTCGAGCCGGCGGGACACCAGCGTGCGGACCAGCCTGCCGTCGAGGGCATAGACCTCCAGCCGGACGTCATCGGGCTGCGCGAGTTCAAACGTGAGGCGCGTCGCGGGGTTGAACGGATTCGGCGCGTTCGGCAGGAGGATCGCCGCGGCGGGAATCCGTGGGCCCGCCGGTTCGGTGGTGAAGGACCAGCGGTGTTCGACCAGCAGCGGATTGCCCGCCGTGTCGGTCACCGCAACGGTCAGGCGCGCTTCGTAAAGGGTGGCGAAGTCCAGCGCGCCATCCGGCACGAGCGACGCTGTTCGCCCCGTCGCGTCGAGGCTCGTCGTCGAGGCGGTTGCGGCCCGTCCCTCGGCGGCCAGGGCGAAGCTCGCGGCGGTCACGGTGGCCGGGTCGACCGGTTCGGTGAAGGTCGCCGAGATCGAGGCGCCGACCGCGATGCCGACCGCGCCGGCGGCCGGCAGCGTCGCCGTGACGGCCGGCGCGACCACATCCGCCAGACCTTCGCGGCCGAGGAAGATCTCATCGATCACGGGGCTTGCGAGCGGGTCCGTGGTCGCGAGGGAAGCCCGGTATTGCGCATAGCGTCCGGGGGGGCTCGCGACGGTGTCGCCGTCGAGGGGCGACCAGACCGACCAGGATCCGCCCGGCGCCGGCGTTTCGCCCGTGCGTGTTTCGAACCGGACGCTCGTCGCGGCCGGCGCGAGGCCGGACCACTCCAGATCGAACCACTCGGTGTCCGCGGCGCCTGCATCGACGACCGGCGACTCGTAGGTCCCCTGCGTCGCGGTGTAGGGCGTGACGCGGATCCAGTCGATGTAGAACGGCGTGTCCTCGGAGTAGTTCGACTTGTAGAACGCCGCGCGCATCGGATTGGTGATGACGACGTCGGTGTGCGTCGCCACCAGCGCGCCGTCGACGAAGAACTCGACCCGCCCCTGGGTCCAGATGATCTTGAAGACGTGCCACTCGTTGAAGGTGGCGCCGGTCTCGATCGCGACCGTGTCGTGGTCGTACTCGCGGACCCGCGCGGTGATCTTCTCCTGCCCGGGGATGTCGCCCGTGCCGGCGGTGCTGAACCAGGCGTACTGGTTGTTGCCATTGGTGGACTGATCGAAACCGACGTCGATGAATCGGCTGCCGGGGACGAACTTCGCGCGGGCCTCGAGCACGACGCCGGGCCCCCATGCCTCCTGGGACTCGATCGAGGAATGGCCGGTGTAGTTCGGGTCCTGCTCCTGCACGTTGAGGACGCCGTCGACGATGGACGGCGTGTATCCCTCCGGATTCGCGGCGAACCACACGGACGACAGGGTCGGCGCGTCGAAGGTGTCGCTCAGGCGGCCCTGCAGGCGCAGCTGCCCGCCCGCGGCGCCGCTGTCGACCTCGGTGATCATCAGGCCGGTGGACGTGCCGGCGGCGAAGTCGACCGCGCTGGTCGCGTGCGCCGTGACCGGCGGCGCGAGCCGCGTTGCGAAGGTCCAGGCCACCGGACCGGCCAGCGGGTTGCCGGCGAGGTCGCGGACCTCAGGGCCGAGCCGCGCCTCGTGGACCACGCCCCACCCGAGCGCGACGACCGGCGCGAGGATCGCGCGCAGCGCGGCGGGGTCGTACGTCACGCTGGCCGCGACGGGCGTCCCGCCGTGCGGCGTCACGGTGAAGGTCGCGTCCGTCAGGGTCGCCGGGTCGATCGGTTCGCTGAAGGTGGCGGTCACCAGACGGCCGGCGAGGACGTCGGGCGCGCCGGTTGGAGGCACGGTCTCCTGGATGGTCGGGGCCACCGGATCCGCCGCCACGGTGGTGAACGACCAGACGTGTTCCGCGGCGAGGGGATTGCCGTCGGCGTCGCGGATGGCGGTGGTGAGCCGGGCCTCGTACATCGCGGCGTGGGCGAGGGACGTCTGCGGCGCGAGGGTCGCCGTGGGGCCGGCCGGGTCGTAGGACAGCGTCGCGCCGACGGGACCCTGTCCCGGTCGCGCCAGGCGGAAACTGGTCGCGTCCAGCGTGGTCGGGTCGATCGCCTCGCTGAAGGTCGCGGCGATGCGGGCGCCGGTCGGGACGCCGTCCGCGTCGTCCGGCGGCGAGGTGGTGATCACGGCGGGCGGGACCAGGTCCGCGTAGGTGTACGCGAGCCGGACCTCGTCGACCGCCGGGCTGGTCGCGGGGTCGTCGGTGGCCAGGGCGGTGCGGAACTGCGCGTAGCGGCCCGGCGGGCTGGCGATGGCGCCGCCGGGGGCCTCCGTCCAGGCGGACCAGCCGCCGCCGGGGATGGCCGTCTCGCCGGTTCGGGTAACGAACGCAACGGCGGTGCCCGCGGGCGCCTCGCCGGCCCAGGCGAGTTCGGTCCACGCGGCGGCCGCCACGCCGGCGTCGAGCACCGGCGACGAGTACGTGCCGGTCGACGCCGCGTACGGCGTCACCCGCACCCAGTCGACCAGCAGGGGCGAGGCCGATCCCTCCGACTTGTAGAAGCCGACGTGCTGCGGCAGCGTGAGGTTCGTCCCGGTCCGCTGGTCGACCAGCTCGCCGTCCACGTAGAAGGCGACGGCGCCCGCCGACCATTCGATCCTGAACACGTGCCACGCGCCGAACGTGGCGGCGATGGGCACGTCGACGGTGCCGCCAGTCGCGCCGCGGACGCTGGTCTTGAGGATCGGCACCGGGCCGTTGCCGGTGCCGCGCGTGCTGAAGTAAGCCCACTGGTCGTTGGCGGCGGTGCTCGAGGTGAAGCCGAGGTTCACGAACGCGCTGCCCGGCTGCACCAGCGCCCGCACCTCGCAGACGACGCCCGCCCCGTGGGTGGCCCAGCTCTCCAGGGCCGAGGTCGCGTACGTGTCGTCGTCCCGCTCCTGGACGTCGAGGATGCCGCCGGCAAGGACCGGCGCGAAGCCGCCGGCCGGCCGCGTGACATGCCAGAGCGGATCCAGGGACGACGCCAGGAACAGGTCCGCGAGCGGCGCCGCGAGGTGGAGCCGGCCCGCGGCGGCGCCGCTGTCCAGCTCGCCGACCGCCGTGCCGTCGTGGGTGCCGGCCAGAAAATCGGCCGCCGTCGTCCTCACCAAAACGTCGCCTGCCAGCGGCATGGCGCCCGGTCCCGGCCTGGCCAACTCGATCCCCGCCGCCGCCCACACCGCCAGGTTCACGATCAGGGCAGCCGCCCCGAGTCGCCGCCAGACCGCCAATGCCTGGTCCTCCATGACGCCATCTCCCCGATCCGTAATAAACAAAGTATTCTACTCCTGTATTGAGCCCGCATCCTATTCCCCGGTCCACCCGCCGCCAAGGCCAATTTCGCCCCGCCCGCTCCCCGTCCCCGGACGGACCGAGGGGTTGGGTCCCCTCGCCTGAGCAACTCCGCAGGCTCAGCGAGGACCTGCGAAGGCGGG
>JADHED010002411.1_pt1 | contig 13111 bp, 8 predicted proteins | sample 8952041 | NCBI WGS metagenome assembly JADHED01 (sample SAMN16124423, study PRJNA663239) | bioreactor sludge metagenome | isolation source: sludge (control) | place: India:Bengaluru | collected 2018-09-08
ATCGTTGCAAACACATAAATACATGAATATTCCCTGAACGGGAACTCTCCTTGTGAATTTTTCATAACTTTGAGAACAATTAAATCAATAACATCAAACCAAATTTATGAAAAAGTTTCTGACTGTTGTCCTATTATTTTCGTTCATTTTCCTCAATATCAACGCCCAGGAAAAGAGTACCCAGAAAGAGGGGTATAAATTTACAGTAGTTAAAGAGCTACCGGTAACCAGTGTTAAAAACCAGAACAGAACAAGTACCTGCTGGAGTTTTTCGTCTATTTCATTTCTGGAATCAGAGCTTATCCGCACAGGTAAGGGAGTTCACGACCTATCTGAAATGTTTATCGTTTCAAATGCATACTTTGACAAAGCTGATAAGTACATCAGAACATCAGGGAATATAAATTTCGCACCGGGAAGTTCATTCGGAGATGCACTTACAATATGGAGAAATTACGGAATTGTTCCGGAATCGGTGCTTTCAGGACTTAATTACGGAGAGAATGCTCATGTTCATAATGAGATGGATGCTGCTCTTGCCGGTTATGTAAATGCCCTTGTAAAGAACCCTAACGGAAAATACAGTACTGCCTGGAAACAAGGGGTTAAAGGAATTCTTGAGGCTTACCTGGGGAAAGTTCCGGAACGTTTTACTTATAACGGAAAGGAGTACACTCCAAAGAGTTTTGCTGCCGAACTGGGCTTAAATCCTGACGAATATGTCTCGATTACCTCTTACAACCACCACCCGTTCTATTCGGAGTTCGCTCTCGAAATTCCTGACAACTGGCGCTGGGATAAATCCTATAATCTTCCTATTGACGAATTTATGAAGATTTTTGACTTTGCCATTGAAAAAGGGTTCACAGTTCTTTGGGGATCAGATGTCAGTGAGAAAGGGTTTACCAGAAAAGGTATTGCTTTTGTACCGGAAACTGAGGTGAGCAATATGTCCGGCTCAGATCAGCAGAGATGGCTTGGAGTTAACAAAAACGAAATGGAGTCAAAAATTTACTCAATGGAATCAATTGTTCCGGAGAAAAAGATTACTCAGTCCGACAGGCAGATTGCATTTGACAACGGGCAGACCACAGATGACCACGGAATGCATATTTACGGTATTGCCAAAGATCAAAACGGGAACAAGTACTACATGGTTAAGAATTCATGGGGGGAAGCCGGTGATTACAAGGGGTTCTGGTATGTTTCCGAAACATTTGTAAAGTATAAAACTATGAACATTGTAGTTCATAAAAACTCAATTCCTTCAGAGATTAAAACCAAACTTGGAATAAAATGAAAAAATTCTCAACTATTCTATTAACTCTACTTCTGTTTTGTAGCTCGCAAATACTATCTGCTCAGGGTTACATATTTACAGACGTAAAAAAGAATGCCGCAACTCCTGTTAAAAACCAGGCAAGCAGCGGAACATGCTGGAGCTATGCTACCGCAGCTTTTCTGGAGTCTGAGCTTCTGAGAACCGGAAAAGGTGAATTTGACCTCTCCGAGATGTACATTGTCAGGTACAACTATATCAAACGAATGGACGATAACTATCTCAGAAGAGGAACAGGTAATCTGGGACAGGGAAGTCTTGCCCATATGTTTACCAACGGTGTGGCAGAATGGGGAATTGTACCACAGGAGGTCTACAATGGGATTAATTACAACTCCAAACTTAATAACCATAAGGAGTTGAATAAGTTTGTAAATGTGATTTCTGCTGCTGCTGTAGAGCTCAAACAGAGAAGTCCCGAGTACTATAAATTGGTCAACTCTCTGCTTGACATCTATCTTGGAAAGGTGCCTGAGAACTTCAACTATAAAGGGAAGGAGTATACTCCGGTCACTTTTGCCCAATCATTAGGTTTAAATATGTGTGATTATATCGAGATTACCTCTCTATCCCATATTCCATTTTACAAACAATCTGTAATTGAAGTTCCGGACAACTGGGATTTCGGCCGTTTTTACAATGTTCCACTTGATGAGTTTATGTCAATAATTGACTTTGCAATAATGAATGGTTACACTGTTTGCTGGGACGGTGACGTAAGCGAAAAGGGTTTCTCCCACACCAACGGTGTTGCAATAAATCCGGAGGTGAGTGATCTTACAGTTCACCAGGATGAAGATCGTGCAAGATTTGAAAAGATGTCTCCTGATGACAGGTATGCCGAAATCTATAAATTCCAGAAGATCTATCCTGAAGTAAAGGTGACACAGGAGATACGTCAGAAAGGATATGAGAGCTTCTCCACTACAGATGACCACCTTATGCTGCTTACAGGTATTGTAAAGGATCAGAATGGCAATAAATACTATGTTACCAAGAACTCCTGGGGTACCGAGAGAAACAAATTCGGAGGATATCTCAATATGTCAGAGAGTTTTGTTAGAGCAAAAAGTATCTCCGTAATGGTTCATAAAAACTCAGTTCCTGCAGACATCAGAAAGAAACTCGGTATATAATTTAATAATTTAAAAAACAATGGGCCTGAAAAAACATATCCCCAACACTATCACATTAATGAATCTGCTTTGCGGTTCAATAGCAGTAATATTTGCTTTGAAAGGATGGCAGATATTTGCTGTTTATCTCATTCTTACGGCTGCTTTAATGGATTTTCTGGATGGATTTTCGGCCCGTATGTTAAAAGCATACTCGAATATAGGAAAGGAGCTGGACTCACTGGCCGATCTGGTCAGTTTTGGTCTGGCTCCCTCCCTGTTACTCTACTCCAGATTCAGCTCATATCTCTCCGGGATGCATATAACACCGGTTTTGGAGCTTTTATCATTCTCACCCCTGCTCATAACGCTGGCATCCGCTCTCAGACTTGCTATTTTTAATATAGACACCCGACAAACAGTCACATTTATAGGGATGCCTACCCCTGCGAATGCTTTACTGATATCCATGCTCATACATTTTACCGTATATGACAACTCATTGGATACTACCCTGAACAGTTTGTGGTTCATACCTCTGCTCTCACTGGCAGTCTCCTATCTGCTAATTAGCAATATACCTATGTTTTCTTTGAAAATTAAAGGATTAAGCTATTCTGAAAATAAGAAAATCTATCTCTTTCTAATAATTTCTGCTCTTATTATTCTGCCGATAGTGATCTCAGGTAAGATATGGTCTTTGGCTGTTCTTTTACTGTTTGTAATTTACATCCTCTTCAATTCTCTTACTTTTGTAATTGAGAGTATTACCAAAAAAAGGATTTAATTTTGTCGCCAGTATAAACTCTGACTGAATCCTTTCCGTTCGATTCCACACCGTTGTTAAGATAGATCATTAAAAACTCTCCGGATGGATCTTTACGGATCATACTTCCGTTTAAATTGTCAAAATAGTAATGATCAAAAAGTTCCGTAAACATGGCTGCCTCGTTTGCCATCACCTCGACGCCTCCGTACTCACCCCCGTTCTGAATCATTACAAGGAATTTTGCTATGTCGTTTGCGTTTGAAAAGAGTCCCTGTTTGCTAACATCCGATACACTCATTCCCAATACTTTATATAGTGTATCAGATACAAATTCAGAGATTTGGCGCTCTATTACGCTCTCTGCAATCTTCCTTATAGTCTCAACATTCTTATATGAGAAATGGGGAAAATCATCCTCTTCATTAATATCTGATCCCCTTTGCATCAGCAAATCAGAAATTAGAATCTTCTCTTTATGCGCTCGTTTAACCGACTTAAGATATTTATCGGCAAAATCTTCGGGTGATACCTTTTTTTCGGAAAACAAAATTGAGATTGCCGGTAACTCACAAATCAATGGAGAGATTCTGTTCAGGTTTACCAAATCGGAACGGGTGAGGTTTCCGTAAGATCTGTTCAGAATAACTCTGTTCTTGTGAACAATAACCAGTTGAGCACCTTTATAGAGTCCATCAGAAATATCCTTATTAATAATAGAATCAGGAAAATGGGTCTTATTGGAGGTGTTATATGCAGAAAGTTGGGAGATATCATATTTTAATCTGAATAGTTCGCTGCTTCTCAGACCATACCCGAGCGGGTACTCCCCCGAAGATACGGGTAACCTCCCTTTTGCCCCTGAAATGCCAAAAATTATCTCACCCGAGGCAATATTGTTAAAAACAGTATTATTGTAAGCTATTATTACCGATTTAAACCTATCCAGATTTTTAATAAATGGAATTGCCAATGGGTTACCGAAATATACAAGAGTCACTTTTCTGTTTGCAGCAAAGTCAGTTATAACCCTTATCTCCTTCTCATTCAACCCAAAATCCCTCTGAGGTCTTGAGTCTGTATTATGCATTGCTATAATAAAGCTTGTGTTTCCTGAGATTGAGTTCAATGCATTTGAAACCTGTGAAATAGTATATTTTCCCCGCAGAATTGCAGTATCAACCTTTGTATAGAGGGAAAGAAAATCGGCAAACTCCTTTCCATTTATGTCACCTCCAAGAGATAGATAACCTATCTTTTCTCTCTTTAAACTCCTGTATGGAAGATAACTATCTTCATTCTTAATAAGAGTTACCGAACCCTTTGATATTTCGGATATCAAAGAGATGTATTCTCCTTTATTAAGATCGGAATAGAGGTTTGAGGTAGAAACCGGCTCTCTTCTTTCCAGTATTCCCAACCTCTTCTTAAGCATTAAAAGCTTCATGCATCTCATATTTAGTGAATGAAGCGAAATTTCCCCACTCTGAACGGCTCTCTCCATTACCGTTAATGATTCCGTTACCTTTTCTGGCATCAAAATAATGTCGCAACCGGCTTTAAAAGCCTCCAGAGGGAGAGTTTCAACAGGGAAATGATCGGAAACTCCTTTCATATTGAGAGCATCGGTTACAATATACCCACCGAACTCCAACTCTCCTCTTAAAAGATCTCTTACGATTTTTCCTGAGATCGAAGCCGGGCGGCCCGAACTGTCAAGAGACGGTATCTGCAGATGTGCTACCATTACCATATCAACTCCCGATTCAATTAACATTTTGAAAGGAAGGAGTTCGAGTGAGTCTATCCTTTTCTTATCGAATGGTATAAGTGGCAGCGAATTATGAGAATCCACGTCAGTATCGCCATGTCCCGGAAAATGTTTTGCAGATCCAGGAACTCCGGCATCTTTCATTCCCCGCATATACGCAATTGAGTAGTTCGAGACCAACAATGGATTTTCACCGAACGATCTGGTATTTATAACAGGATTTCTTGGGTTGTTATTAATATCGGCAGTTGGTGCGAAATTAACATCGACACCAAGTCTTTTGGCCTGTTTACCAATAGCATATCCCACTTTATAAACTAAATTTCCATCTGATAGAGCGCCCAGTTGCATCTGTCGCGGAAATGGTACAATCGAGTCGAATCTCATGGCTGCACCCCATTCACCGTCTATTGTTACCAAAAGGGGTATTTCTGAAATACTCTGCAGATAATTTATCATTTTAACCGCAGGAGTCAGAGGAGAATTCATCAGAATGACTCCCCCTACTCTCTCCTTTTTGATCTCATTAATTGCGTTGATAGTACTTATATCGTTTGTGTCGGATGAAAAAGAGACTACAAATAATTGAGCAAGCTTCTCCCTGACAGTCATTTGAGAAATGATTTTCTCAACGGATTTTATCGATTCCGTATCAGAAAAAAAGATTGATTGCGCCAAAACCGGATTCTGAAAAATTGAGAAAATAGAGGTATATAAAAGCAGCCTTATGAATAATATTTTCATTATATTTTCTTAACGTATTTCATTTAACTAGTAACCTGCTATTTGCGCTGCAATTTCCTCTATTTTCTTAGTCAAAGCTTTCTCTGCCTCATTGTACTCTTCAATAGAATTTATTTGTGCCTTTACCCCAAAATAGAATTTAATTTTAGGTTCAGTACCCGAGGGTCTTACGGAGACAACCGAATTATCGCTGCTGATAAACTGCAAAACATTGGATTTTGGCAAACCTATCTTATAGCGTAAATCACTCACCATGTCAACAGTTTCTGAGTTGAGGTAGTCATGTACCAGAACAACCGGGGATCCTGCAAGATTTTGAGGCGGAGTCTCCCTGAATTTTTTCATCATCTCTGAAATCTGCTCCAGACCATCTTTCCCCTTTTTGGTTAACGAGACCAGATGCTCTTTATAAAGCCCGAACTTTACATATATCTCCATCAACAGATCATACAGCGATTTACCCTTTTCTGAAGCCCAGACTGCAGCCTCGGCAACCAGACAGCAAGCTATTACCGCATCTTTATCTCTTACAAACTCACCTGCATTAAAACCGTAGCTCTCTTCTCCACCGCCAATAAATTTTCTCTTTCCTTCATTCATCCTCACCACCTCGGCAATATATTTGAATCCTGTCAGAACATCCATCATTTCAACGCCGTATTTTCCTGCAATTGACCTTAAAAGATCTGTAGTGACAATTGTCTTAACCATGTAATAACCCGGATTGCTTTCTCTGTTAAAAATCCCCTTTTCAACCCCTCTCTCCAATAGGTAGTAAGTAAGTATAGACGCCATTTGATTTCCATTGAGCATAATAAGCTCATTATTACCGTTCCTGACGGCTATGCCAATCCTGTCGGCATCCGGATCTGTAGCCATAACAAGGTCAGCACCAACAATATTTGCCTGCTCAATTGCCATTTTAAGCGCTCCCTTCTCTTCGGGATTCGGAGAATCAACTGTCGGAAAATTTCCGTCTATCACCTCCTGTTGCGGCACTCCGTATATATTCTTAAAACCCGCTCTTCTTAATGCTTCTGGTACAATTTTCACACCAGTTCCGTGGAGCGGCGTGTATACTATTTTCAAACTGCTGTTTTTCTCTACCAGCTCCTTTGATAATGTAAGAGAGAGTATTGCATCCAGATATAAATTATCGGCCTCATTTCCTGTGATTTTTATATTTTGCCGGTTTCCCTCAAATTTAACCTTTGATGGTGACTCAATTTTAAGCACCTCATTAATGATATTTTCATCATGCGGTGAGGTCACCTGTGCACCATCTTCCCAATAAGCTTTATAACCATTGTACTCCTTAGGATTGTGAGAAGCCGTTATCATAACACCTGCAACACATCCTCTGTTTCTGATAGTAAAACTCAGTTCGGGAGTTGGTCTCAGCGAGTCAAAAAGAAAGACTGTAAAGCCATTTGCAGCAAAAACCTCAGCGGTTACCTGTGCAAAGAAGGGGCTGTTATTTCGATTATCGTATGAGACTGCTACCGACAGACTCTCTCTATCTTTAAAGGATTTTAATAAATAATTGGCAAGTCCCTGAGTTGCCATTCCAATTGTATATTTATTTATTCTGTTGGTACCTACTCCCATGATACCTCTTAATCCGCCGGTACCAAACTCCAGATTTTTATAAAATGCATCCTCAAGCTCCTTTATGTCGTTATCCATGAGTTTTTTTACCTCTTCTCTGGTTCCTTCATCAAAACTATCCGATAACCATGCTTTTGCTCTCTCTGTGTAATGTGCATACATATATTAATAATTTTTGAATAATCACTTAGCATCAAATTTAACCATTTGCCTTTAAATATCAAAAATAGGTCAATTCGGACTATATTTGCACCATGAATTTGAGAGAGTATATCCCATTTTATAAAAGAAACCTTAAAGTTGCCATACCGGTTATGCTGACTCAGGCTGGCCAGGTATCTGTACATCTGGCCGATAACATAATGGTTGGACGGCTCGGTACCACTGAACTAGCATCTGTCTCATTTGCCAATTCAATCTTTATACTGGGAATGGTTTTCGGAATAGGTTTCACTCAGGGACTCACCCCTCATGTTGGGCAAAGTTACGGAAAGGGAGATCATGACAAAGTTAAGGCTCTATTAGGTAACTCATTGTTTTTAAATATAATCACAACATTTATCCTGACAATTGCGATGACTCTTGCCGCCATTTTTATGAATTCGATGGGTCAAACTGAGAATGTAGTAAAACTTGGAAGAGATTACTATGATATTGTTCTTTTCTCAATGCTTCCATTTCTCCTATTCTTCGGATTACGGCAATTTTCTGAAGGGATAGGTATCACAAAGTATGCAATGTACATTACACTTACAGGAAATCTGATTAATATTTTCTTAAACTGGGTGCTTATATTCGGACATTTAGGATTTGAATCACAGGGTGTTAAAGGAGCGGCAATTGCTACACTTATAAGCAGAATCTTTATGCTCACGGCATTTATTTTCGCATTTTATAAACTAAAATGTTACGGCAGATATGTTAATTTTAACTTTAGAAAAGTAATTGATAAGGTAATATTAAAAAAGATATTAAAGACCTCTGTTCCGTTATCCTTTCAAAACCTTACAGAGATTACGGCATTTAGTTTGAGTGCGGTTATGATTGGCTGGCTCGGGGAGGTTTCCCTAGCTTCTAATCAGGTGGCAATGAGTATGAGCAGTTTTTCTTTTATGCTTGCTTTAGGTGTTGGGGCGGCTGCAACCATAAGAGTTTCACATCAGTATGGCTATGGCGATTACAAATCCATGAGAATGGCCGGATTTGCAGCTGTTCACCTGAGCAGCGCTTTGATGGCAATATGCGGTATTTTATATGTTATTTTCCGTTCAAATATTCCTGAAATATACTCAACGGATCCTCAGGTTATTGAACTGGCTTCAAAACTATTGATTGTTGCTGCTCTCTTTCAGATATTCGACGCTGTTCAACTCTCCAGCCTTGCCTGTCTGAGAGCACTTGCAGATGTTAAAATTCCGCTTATTCTTTCAGTTATCTCATATTACCTGGTTTCTCTCCCACTTGGATATTTTTGCGGTTTTACACTTAAACTTGGTGCCACAGGGGTGTGGATAGGTCTTCTCCTTGGTCTGGTGTTTGCTGCTGTGCTGTTTCTCCTGAGATTTAATAAAATAAGCCGGGAGATGATAAAAAGTCATCATATATCATGAAAAAATTCAGTTATACCAAAAGCGTCTTGTATCTGATTATGATTTCTGCAATAATCAGATCATTTCTGGCCATCATTATGGAGTTAAGCCCGGAAGAGTCCTATTACTGGACATTTGCTCTTTATCCTGAACTGAGCAATTTTGATCAGCCACCAATGATAGGTTGGTTTATCCAGCTTTTCTCCAACAATCTGTTCTTTGACAGTGAATTCTTTGTCAGATTCGCATCTGTGGTTTGCGGTTCTGCCAATATCTGGATTGTTTTTATAATTGGAAGAAAACTTAAAGGGGAACAAACAGGATTCTACTCGGCAATTTTGTTTACAATCTCTTTCTACCTCTCTATCATCTCAGGAGTATTTATCCTGCCCGAAACTCCTCAAACTCTATTTTATCTGCTTGGGCTCTACTTCTTGCTTGAAGGTGTCATTCCCGGAGAGAGCGAATGCAGTGAATCAAAAATTATTTGCAGAATAGCTCTTATAATGGCCGGTATATTCATAGGCCTTGCAATACTATCAAAATTTTCATCACTTCTGCTTTGGGTCGGTGTTTTTGTGTATGGTGTTTTTTATCAACGAGCAATTTTTAAAAAACCGGAGTTATATATATCATTTATAATCAGTATTCTATTTTTGATACCGGTATATATTTGGAATTTTCGAAACAATTTTATGGGGGTTGATTACATCTCATCCTTAACCCACCTCTCCAGCGGATTTGATACAAAAGCCCTTTTTTCGGCCTTATTAATACCTTTTATTTTAAATAATCCGGTTAATCTGATAATTATTTCAAAAGCACTTTTGAAATACAACAAAGAGAGATTTTTGGAGGCACCTCAAATGAAACTGCTGCTATCCCTCTCATTGCCGGTTATAATTTTATCCATCGGGTTGTCTGCATTTTCCGACAGTTTTATATACGCAGTTTCACTCGGAATCTCTCCCCTTGTATTTATTGCAGGATCCTATTTAGCCAACCTTGTGAATATCAAAAACAAAAAGATTATTCCGGGCCTTCTTAAAAGCGGAATCTGGTTTTTTGTTTTGGCACTTATATTATCACTGTTACATCTTTATACCGGAATTTTCAATACAAACTATCTTGTAAAAGAGGAAAATCATAAGACGGGAATGGGAGACATCACGATTGGAAGATACGGATGGAGAGAGCTCTCATCTGAATTCGGAAAGATCAGAGAGCTGGATATAGCTTTAGATAAAATTTCCGAAAAATCTTACATTCTTGAATTTGGACACAAAGAGGCTGCCCATGCCCACTATTACCTGGCCAGGCCAAATAATACGGTGGTAAAAACAATCGGAAGTGTAGGAAAAACAAGAAAATATGCTTGGATAACCCGAAAACTGGGAGGAGTTAAACTGGGAGAAAGTGTCTATTGCATAGAATCTTCTGCCGATGAAAGGGGCATAGAGGAGTTTGGAAAAAAATACTTCGAGAAAACCGAACTGGCATCAACACTTTATATTTTCAGAATGAATCAGCCAGTTGTCAGATATAAGATTTTCAGATTAATAAATCTCAGGGAGATACCTATTAACTTATAGATGGACACATGATCGAAAAGGATCTTAAGGAATTTATTGAGAAACACTTAAAAGATGATATCACCGGTATTGTTTTAAGATCGGACCGATTCAAGGGTATCGATGTGAAAAAGGCTGTCTCAATAATCGAATCCAGAAGAAAGCTCTCCGGAAAATTTAATCATTGGGCAGACTCCATGGATTTGGTATTTACGATCCCTGTTGCTGTTGAGCAGTCCAGCTCCGAAATAACGGCAATCCATAAACAAAAGTATTGTAAATCGGGTGTTATATATGATCTGACAGGTGGCCTGGGGGTTGACAGCTTCTTTTTCGCAAAAAATAATAATCTGGTTATCTATTTTGAGAGGAATGACCGGCTTTACGAAGAGGTGTTATACAACTTCGGTGTTTTGGGGGTGACCAATATAAGATGTTTCAATTCTGAGATAACAAAAAACAATGCAGAAGAGACTCTTTCAAGCCTTTTGAAGAGAGGTATTCCTGCGGCGGATGCAATATATCTGGATCCTGCAAGAAGAGACAAGAGCGGTAAAAGAGTACTTAATCTAAAAGATTATGAACCCGATATTACAGAATTAAAGGAGCCTCTTTTTAAGTTCACAAAAAGGATTATAGTGAAAGTATCACCAATGTCCGATATTAAAAGTCTATTTTACGAATGTGGAAATATATCAAACATAGATGTTGTATCTGTTGATAATGAGTGTAAAGAGCTACTGCTTGTGATGGACAGAGATTGTGATGTTCCATTCGGGTCCGTGAAAATAACTGCCGTTAATTACAGTTCAAAAAAGGGTGTTCAGGAGCTCTGTTTCAACGCTTCAGAAGAGTCAGATGCAGTTCCCCTCTATATATCCGATACTACCGAAGAGTATCTCTATGAACCCAACTCCTCACTTTTAAAAGCCGGAGCATTTAAAATAACTGCCTTAAGGTATAATATCAGAAAGCTATCCGTAAATACACATCTGTACAGCTGCGACAGACTAATAAAGGATTTTCCGGGAAGAGTGTTTGAAATAAAAGAGGTTGCCGATTACAATAAAAGTAATATCCGCAACCTCAGTAAAAAATATCCTAAAGTAAATATCTCAGTCCGAAACTTTCCAACCTCTGCTTCCGATCTCAAAAAGATATTAAAAACAGAAGATGGAGGAGATATTACTTTGATGGGATGCACACTGAACAATGGTGCAAAAAAGATTATTATCTGCAGGCAAATTTTTTAATTGTCAATTCTTTCACCTTTACTATCCAGCCAAAATACCTCCAGGAGAGAATTTGCCGTAGATGAAACAATTTTCAGTTTGCATTTGTACTTGTACCTCCATTTAAATGCGATACTGAAAAAACCTCTGGTAAGATAGGCCTCTACCAGCGGATTAACCTTAAGCACAATCTGCTTATAACCTTTCTCTTTTACATAAAATGCCAGTTCTCTTTCAATGACCTCATCAATCACTATGGATGATGTGATCTTTCCTGTTCCGTTACACGAAGGACACACCTCACTGGTGTTTATCTCTGTAGCGGGTCTGACTCTCTGACGGGTAATCTGCATCAATCCAAATTTTGTAATTGGAAGGATGTTATGCTTTGCCCTGTCACTCTCCATTAAGCTTTGCATATGTTTGAAAAGCTTAATACGGTTATCGTTGTTATCCATGTCGATAAAATCAACGATAATAATTCCGCCCATATCACGGAGACGTAATTGCCGTGCAACCTCATCGGCCGCATACATATTCACGTCAAATGCATTTTGTTCCTGATCTGATCCTGATTTTGCTCTAATACCACTGTTTACATCAATAACATGCAGTGCTTCGGTATGTTCTATAACGAGATAAGCACCCTGTTTAATCGGAACCACCTTACCAAAGGCACCTCTGATCTGTTTGATGACATCAAAATGGTCAAAGATGGGTTCGCTTCCTTTGTACAGTTTTACAATCTTCTCCTGGCCGGGTGAAATTACCGAGATGTAATCTTTAACTTCATTACATATATTTTCATCATTAATGTAAATGTTTGAAAAAGAATCATTAAGTAAATCCCGGAGGATTGTGGTTGTTCTACTGTTTTCAGTAAAGAGAAGTTGAGGTGGGTTTGCTTTGGCAATCTTTTGCCATGAGTCCTCCCACTTTTTAATCAGAGACTTAAGTTCGCCATCCAGTACCGCCGCCCTTTTTCCTTCGGCTGCAGTTCGTATGATTACTCCGTAATTTGGAGGCAAAATACTATAAACAAGCCTCTCAAGCCTCTTTTTCTCCTCTTTTGAAACTATCTTCTGAGAAATGCTCACTTTATCGGAGAATGGAATAAGTACCATATTTCTTCCGGCAATTGAGATTTCAGCTGTCAGCCTCGAACCCTTTGTTGAAATGGGCTCCTTTACAATTTGTGTAACTATGTGCTGACCTGGTTTTAGAACGTCAGCAATTTTCCCCTCTTTTTCAAGTATATCTCCAAGTTTAATTCCGGAGAAGAGCTCTTTAACAGGTTTTTTACTTTGGCTGACGTGTCTTACAAAAAAATCAAGGGCTTTAAATGAAAATCCAAGATCAAGATAGTGAATAAATGC
>JADHED010002413.1_pt1 | contig 13104 bp, 12 predicted proteins | sample 8952041 | NCBI WGS metagenome assembly JADHED01 (sample SAMN16124423, study PRJNA663239) | bioreactor sludge metagenome | isolation source: sludge (control) | place: India:Bengaluru | collected 2018-09-08
TGAAGGACATGAAGGCCCAGCAGGAAGCCGGCCTGGAGTCCATGAGCAAGAAGGAACAGCTCATGTTCTCGCGCGAGCTGGAGAAGCTCGAGAAGGACATCGGCGGCATCCAGGACATGAACGCGCTGCCCGACGCCATCTTCGTGATCGACGTGGGCTACCACAAGATCGCAGTGGCCGAGGCTAAGAAGCTGGGCATCCCGCTGATCGGCGTGGTCGATTCCAACCACTCGCCCGAGGGCATCGACTACGTGATTCCTGGTAACGACGACTCGGCCAAGGCCGTGGCCCTGTACGCCCGCGGCATCGCCGACGCCATCCTCGAAGGCCGCGCCAACGCCGTGAACGACGTGGTCAAGGCCGCCGCCGGCGAAGGCTCCGACGAATTCGTGGAAGTGGACGAAACCGCCGCCTGACCTCCGGGCCGCGCGCGCGATGCGTCGCAAGAAAAGCGGGGCCCTGGTGAGCCCCCTTTTTTTTAGCTTCCTATCTCTGTAACGAACTGAACTGAAACACTGGAGAAATTACCGATGGCTGCTATTACCGCAAGCATGGTCGCCGAGCTGCGTGGCAAGACCGACGCCCCCATGATGGAGTGCAAGAAGGCCCTGACCGAGGCCGGCGGCGACATGGCCAAGGCCGAAGAGCTGCTGCGCGTGAAGCTGGGCACCAAGGCCGGCAAGGCGGCCTCGCGCGTGACGGCCGAGGGCGTGGTGGCCGCGAGCATCAGCGGCGACGTGGGCGCGCTCATCGAGGTCAACAGCGAGACCGACTTCGTTTCCAAGAACGACAGCTTCATCGCCATGGCCAATGCGGCCGCCAAGCTGGTGGCCGAGCACAACCCCGCCGACATCGAGGCCCTGGGCGCCCTGGCCTACGAGCAGGACGGCTTCGGCCCCACGCTGGAAGACGTGCGCAAGGGCCTGATCGGCAAGATCGGCGAGAACATGTCCTTCCGCCGCTTCAAGCGCTTTGCCGGCACCAGCCTGGCGCACTACCTGCACGGCTCGCGCATCGGCGTGGTCGTCGAGTACGAAGGCGACGCGACGGCTGCCAAGGACGTGGCCATGCACGTGGCCGCCATGAAGCCCGTGGCGCTCACGAGTGCCGACGTGCCCGCCGAGCTGATCGAGCGCGAGCGCTCCGTGGCCACCGCCAAGGCGGCAGAATCGGGCAAGCCCGCCGACATCGTCGCCAAGATGGTCGAAGGCTCGGTGCAGAAGTACCTCAAGGAAGTGTCGCTGGCCGACCAGGTCTTCGTGAAGGCCGCCGACGGCAAGCAGACCGTGGCCCAGATGCTCAAGGCCGCCAACACGACCGTGAAGGGTTTCACCCTCTACGTCGTGGGCGAGGGCATCGAGAAGAAGACCGACGACTTCGCCGCCGAAGTGGCTGCCCAGGTCGCCGCCGCCAAGGCGGGCGCCTGACCGCCCTGCCAGCCAACCCGCCCCTGTGTCACTGCCTTACGGAGAAATAGCCCATGACCTCTGCCACACCGGCCCACAAGCGCATCCTGCTCAAGCTGTCTGGTGAGGCGCTGATGGGCGATGACGCCTTCGGCATCAACCGCAACACCATCGTGCGCATGGTCGGCGAGGTGGCCGAGGTCACGCGCCTGGGAGTGCAGGTGGCGGTCGTCATCGGCGGGGGCAACATCTTCCGCGGCGTGGCTGGCGGCGCCGAGGGCATGGACCGCGCCACGGCCGACTACATGGGCATGCTGGCCACGGTGATGAACTCGCTGGCGCTGGCCGACGCCATGGACAAGCAGGGCGTGACCGCGCGCGTCATGTCCGCCATCGACATCCAGCAGGTGGTCGAGCCCTACGTGCGCCCCAAGGCGCTGCAGTACCTCGAAGAGGGCAAGGTGGTGGTGTTCGCCGCAGGCACGGGCAACCCGTTCTTCACCACAGACACGGCCGCGGCCCTGCGCGGCGCCGAGATCGGCGCCGAGCTGGTGCTCAAGGCCACCAAGGTCGATGGCGTGTACACGGCCGATCCCATGAAGGACCCGCACGCCACGCGCTACGCCCGGCTCACGTTCGACGAGGCCATGGTGCGCAACCTGGGCATCATGGACGCGACCGCGTTCGCGCTGTGCCGCGACCAAAAGCTGCCCATCCGCGTGTTCTCCATCCTGAAGCCCGGCGCGCTCAAGCGCGTGGTCATGGGTGAGGACGAGGGCACCTTGGTGTACGCTTGAACGCTTTGCCGCGCCTGGCTCGCGCTGGCTGCACGCTGGAGGATTTCACATGACGATTGCCGAGATCAAGAAGAACCTGGATGCCAAGATGGACCAGTCCATCGCCGCGCTCAAGAACAACCTCTCCAAGGTCCGCACCGGCCGCGCCAACCCGGCGCTGCTCGACTCCATCCATGTCGAGTACTACGGCTCCATGGTGCCGCTGTCGCAGGTGGCCAACGTGTCCCTGCTGGACGCCCGCACCATCAGCGTGCAGCCCTGGGAGAAGAACATGGGCGCCAAGGTCGAGAAGGCCATCCGCGAGAGCGACCTGGGCCTGAACCCGGCCTCCATGGGCGACCTGATCCGCGTGCCCATGCCGCCCATGAGCGAGGAGCGCCGCAAGGAGATGACCAAGCTCGCGCGCAACGAGGGCGAGAACGCCAAGGTGGCCGTGCGCAACCTGCGCCGCGACGCCAACGAGGCCGTGAAGAAGCTGGTCAAGGAGAAGCTCGCCTCCGAGGACGAGCAAAAGCGCGCCGAGGCCGACATCCAGAAGACCACCGACAAGCACATCGCGGAGATCGACGCCTTGGTCGCGGCCAAGGAGCAGGACATCCTGGCAATCTGATCCGGGCCTCGATGTCGACCACTGCACAGACCGCCATTCCCCACCACATTGCCATCGTCATGGATGGCAACGGCCGCTGGGCTACACGGCGCTTCCTGCCGCGCCTGGCAGGCCACCGCCAGGGTGTGGAGTCGCTGCGGCGCTGCGTGCGCGCCTGCGTGGCGCGCGGTGTCGGCGTGCTCACCGTGTTCGCGTTCTCCTCCGAGAACTGGAACCGCCCCGCGGACGAGGTCTCGGGCCTCATGGACCTGCTGGCCAAGGCGCTGGCGCGCGAGGTGCCTCAGCTCTCGCGCGATGGTGTGCGCCTGCACTTCGTGGGCGAGAAGTCCGGCCTGTCCGACAAGGTGCGCGACGGCCTGCGCCAGGCCGAGGCGGCCACGGCGGGCAACGGCCGCCTGGTGCTCAACGTGTGCTTCAACTACGGCGGCCGCTGGGACATCGCCCAGGCCGCGGCGCAGCTCGCCGCGCGCGGCGAGCCCATCACCGAGTCCAGCCTGCACGCGGCGATGGGCATGGCCCACGTGCCCGACCCCGACCTGCTGATCCGTACCGGCGGCGAGAAGCGCATCAGCAACTTCCTGCTGTGGCAGGCCGCCTATACCGAGCTGTATTTCAGCGACCGCCTGTGGCCCGACTTCGACGAGGCCGCGCTCGACGAGGCGATCGCCGACTATGCCGCGCGCGAGCGTCGCTTCGGCCGCACCTCCGAGCAACTGCAGGCGGCGGCGCCCGGTTCGCTGCGCGCCTGACCGGCAGCGCGGCCTCCACCATCGCGAAAGGGGCTTCGATGCTCAAGCAACGTGTCATCACCGCCCTGGTCCTGCTGGCCATCCTGCTGCCGGCGCTGTTCTACCCGTCGCCCGTTCCGTTCGCCGCCGTGGCGCTCGTGTTCATGGGGGCGGGCGCATGGGAGTGGGGGCGGCTCAACGGCCTTGCCGGCGCGGCCAGCGTGGGTCTGGGCGCCGTCTGCGTGGCGATGTGCGGCGCGGCCTGGGCCACCGGCTGGCTCCACCAGCCGCTGCCGTGGCTCTGGGCCATCGGCGGCGGCGCGTGGGTGCTGGGCGGCGCGCTGCTGCTGCGCGGCGGCGTGGCGGGCTGGCCGCACGTGCCGCGCGCGCTGCGCGTCGTGGGCGGCGTGCTGGCGCTCTGGCTCGCATGGCTGGCCGTGGCGCAGGCGCGCGTGGCAGGCATCAACTACCTGCTGTCGGTGCTCACGCTGGTGTGGATGGCCGACATCGCTGCCTACTTTGCGGGCCGCGCGTTCGGGCTGCGCTTCACCAGGAGCAAACTGGCCCCCGCCATCAGCCCCGGCAAGAGCTGGGAGGGCGTGTGGGGAGGCATGCTCGGCGTGTTGCTGCTGGCCGTGTGCTGGGCCTGGGCCGACGCGCACTGGCACGCGCAGGTGTCCAGTCTCTATTCGCATCTGGCGCGCCGGGGCTGGTGGCTGCTGCCCATCGGCGCGGTCTTCATGGCGGCCATGAGCGTGGTGGGCGACCTGGTGGAGTCGCTCATCAAGCGCAGCGCCGGGGTCAAGGACAGCTCCGGCCTGCTGCCCGGCCACGGCGGCGTGCTCGACCGCATCGACGCGCTGCTGCCCACGCTGCCGCTGGCCATGATGCTTTCCCAGTTCTGACGCATGAAACAACGACTCACCATCCTCGGCTCCACGGGGTCCATAGGCACCAGCACCCTGGACGTGGTGGCGCGCCACCCCGGCCGCTACGAGGTCTTCGCCCTGAGCGCGGCCACGCAGGTGGACCTGATGCTCGCGCAGTGCGCGCGCTTCCGGCCGCGCTACGCGGTGATGGCAAGCGCCGAGCACGCCCGCCAGCTCGATGAGAAGATCAAGGCAAACGGCCTTGCAACGCAGGTGCTGCAAGCGCCGGAAGCTCTTGAAACGATAGCTTCGCACGAACAGGTGGACGCCGTCATGGCCGCCATCGTGGGCGCGGCGGGCCTGGCGCCGTGCCTGGCCGCGGCGCGCGCGGGCAAGCGCCTGCTGCTGGCCAACAAGGAGGCGCTGGTGGTCGGCGGCGAGGTGTTCATGAAGGCCGTGCGGGACGGCGGCGCGACGCTGCTGCCCATCGACAGCGAGCACTCCGCCATCTTTCAGAGCCTGCCCGAGGACCCGGCCACCTGGGCGCGGCGCGTGCAGCACGTGCTGCTCACCGCATCGGGCGGGCCGTTTCGCACGCGCGACCCGGCCACGCTGCGCGGCGTGACGCCGGACGAGGCCTGCGCCCATCCCAACTTCTCCATGGGCCGCAAGATTTCCATCGACTCGGCCACCATGATGAACAAGGCGCTGGAGGTGATCGAGGCGCGCTGGCTGTTCGACCTGACGCCCGAGCAGATCAGGGTGGTGATCCACCCGCAGCAGATCATCCATTCCATGGTGCAGTTCAGGGACGCGTCCATCATCGCCCAGCTGGGCACGCCCGACATGCGCGTGCCCATCGCCTGCGGGCTGGCCTGGCCCGAGCGCGTGGAGAGCGGCGCCGCTGCGCTCGACTTCACCCAGCTGGCCGCGCTGACCTTCGAGGAGGCCGACGCGCGGCGTTTTCCCGGCCTGCACCTGTCCTGGCAGGCGCTCGCCGCCGCGCCCGGCACCACGGCCGTGCTGAACGCGGCCAACGAGGTCGCCGTGGAGGCCTTCCTGCAGCAGCGCATACGATTCGACCAGATCCACGCGCTCAATCTTGCAACTCTGGAGGCGGTGCAGCCCTCCAACCCGGATACTCTGCAGGCCCTACTGGCGCTGGACGCCCAGGCGCGCGCCGCGGCGCGGAGCCTGGTGCAGCGCTTCAATTAAGTGAGCTGTCAGCGCTTGCCATGCAAGGATTTCACGATGTTTCCATGGTGAAACGCTTGTATATCAAGCGCAAGCAGCTATGAATTTCGAGGAGGCATCCGTATGCTGCTGACCATTGCCGCCTTTGCCGCTGCGCTCGGCGTGCTGATCGCCGTGCACGAATACGGCCACTACCGCGTGGCCGTGGCCTGTGGCGTGAAGGTGCTGCGCTTCTCCATAGGCTTCGGCAGGCCGCTGCTGCGCTGGCAGCCCAAGGGCTCGCCCACGGAATTCGTCATCGGCGCCTTTCCGCTGGGCGGCTACGTGCGCATGCTGGACGAGCGCGAGGCACCCGTGGCGCCCGAGGAGCGCCACCTGGCCTTCAACACCCGGCCGCTGCGCGCGCGCGCCGCCATCGTGGCCGCCGGGCCGCTGGCCAACCTGCTGCTGGCCGTGCTGCTGTATGCGGCCGTCAACTGGAGCGGCGTGGACGAGCCCAAGGCCATGCTCTCCAGCCCCGTGGCCGGCTCCATCGCCCAGCGCGCGGGAGTGCAGGGCGGCGAGCAGGTCGTGGGCGCCGCCATCGGCGAGGACGAGCTCGAACCGGTGCGCTCGTTCGAAGAGCTGCGCTGGGTGCTCACGCGCGGCGCGCTCGATGCCGAGAACGTGCGCCTGCTGCTGCAGCCCGTGCGCGGCGCGCAGCGCGAGGTCGTGCTGCCCCTGGAGGGCATGCAGGTGCGCGAGGCCGACGCCCAGCTGTTCCGCGCCATAGGCATCGTCGGCCCGTGGACGCGCCCCGTGCTCGGCGAGGTGATGGCGGGCGGCGCGGCCGAGCGTGCGGGCCTGCACCCCGGCGACCTGGTGCTGCGCCTGGGCGGCACCGACGTGGTGGATGGCGCCCAGCTGCGCGACCTCATACGCGGTTCCGTGCGGGACGGCAAGCCGCTCACCCAGGTCTGGCGCGTGGATCGCGAGGGGCGCATGCTCGACGTGACCGTGACGCCGCAGCTGGTGGCCGATGCCACGGGCCCTGTGGGTCGCATAGGCGCCTACGTGGGCAACCCGCCCGAGATGGTGAACGTGCGCTACGGCCCCGTGGAGGGGCTGTGGAAGGGCGTGGAGCGCACCTGGGAGGTCTCGGTGCTCACGCTGCGCATGATGGGCCGCATGGTGATCGGCGAGGCGTCCATCAAGAACCTGAGCGGGCCGTTGACCATCGCCGATTACGCGGGCCGCTCGGCCAGCATGGGTCTGACGCAATACCTGGCGTTCCTGGCCCTCATCAGCGTCAGCCTGGGGGTGCTGAACCTGCTGCCGCTGCCGGTCCTCGATGGGGGGCACCTGATGTATTATCTTTGGGAGGGGCTGACGGGACGCAGCGTATCCGAAGCCTGGATGGACCGGTTGCAGCGCACAGGCGTCGTGGTGCTCCTCCTCATGATGTCCATCGCCCTGTTCAACGATCTCACCCGGCTATTTGGCTAACCTTTTCGCCGCCGCTGTCCTGTAGCGTCGGCTCCAGCTTCACCCATGAGAAAACACATCAATCGCCTGGGCGTGCGCACGGTATCGGCCGTTGCTGCCATGGTCTTTGCCGCCAACGCAGCGTGGGCCCTGGCGCCATTCAAGGTGCAGGACATTCGTGTGGAGGGCCTGCAGCGCGTGGAGCCCGGAACCATCTTCGCGTCGCTGCCGCTGCGCGTGGGCGACGAATACAACGACGAGAAGGGCGCCGCCGCCATCCGCGCGCTGTTCGCCCTGGGCCTGTTCAAGGACGTGCGCCTGGAGGCGTCGGGCAACGTGCTCGTGGTCGTGGTGGAGGAGCGCCCCACGATCGCCGACGTCGAGTTCGCCGGCACCAAGGAGTTCGACAAGGACACGCTCAAGAAGGCCATGCGCGACGTGGGCCTGACCGAGGGGCGCCCCTTCGACAAGGCCCTGGCCGACCGCGCCGAGCAGGAGCTCAAGCGCCAGTACATCAACCGCAGCCTGTACGGCGCCGAGGTGGTGACCACCGTCACGCCGATCGAGCGCAACCGCGTGAATCTCACCTTCACCGTGACCGAGGGCGAGCCCGCCAAGATCAAGGAAATCCGCATCGTCGGCAACCAGGCCTTCGGCGAATCCACGCTCAAGGGCCTGTTCGACCAGGACACGGGCGGCTGGATGAGCTGGTACACCAAGTCCAACCGCTATTCGCGCGCCAAGCTCAACGCCGACCTGGAGACGCTGCGCTCGTACTACCTGGCGCGCGGCTACCTGGAGTTCCGCATCGACTCCACCCAGGTGGCGATCTCGCCGGACAAGCAGGACATCTCCATCACCATCAACGTGACCGAGGGCCAGCGCTACGTGGTCTCCGGCGTGAAGCTGGAGGGCAACTACCTCGACCGCGACGACGAGTTCAAGTCGCTCGTCACCATCCGCCCCGGCGAGCCCTACAACGCCGACAGGGTGGCCGAGACCACCAAGGCCTTCACCGACCACTTCGGCAACTTCGGCTTCGCCTTCGCCCGCGTGGAGGCCGTGCCCGAGATCGACCGCGAGAACAACCGCGTGGCCCTGGTGCTGCGCGCCGAGCCGTCGCGCCGCGCCTACGTGCGCCGCATCCAGGTGAGCGGCAACAACCGCACGCGCGACGAAGTCATCCGCCGCGAGTTCCGCCAGTACGAGGCCTCGTGGTACGACGGCGACAAGATCAAGCTCTCGCGCGACCGCGTGGACCGCCTGGGCTTCTTCACCGAGGTCAACGTGGAGACGCAGGAGGTGCCGGGCGCGCCCGACCAGGTGGACCTGGTCATCAACGTCGCCGAAAAGCCCACGGGCTCGCTGCAGCTGGGTGCGGGCTTCTCCAGCGCCGAGAAGGTCGCCCTGTCGTTCGCGATCAAGCAGGAGAACGTTTTCGGCTCCGGCAACTACCTGGGCGTGGACGTGAACACCAGCAAGTACCGCCGCACGCTGGTGTTCTCCACCACCGACCCCTATTTCACGCAGGACGGCATCTCGCGCACGCTCGACCTGTACTACCGCACGGCCAAGCCGTACGAGAACCAGGGCGGCAACTACGAACTCGTCACGGCGGGCACGAGCATACGTTTCGGCGTGCCGTTCAGCGAGACCGACACCGTGTTCTTCGGCGGCGGGCTGGAGCAGACTCAGATCAAGGTCGGCACCAACATCCCGGCCGCGTATCTGGTGTACGCGGAGAAGTTCGGCGACACCAGCTGGTCCCTGCCGCTGACCATCGGCTGGTCGCGCGACGACCGCGACAGCGCGCTCGCGCCCAATTCGGGCCGCTACCAGCGCCTGAACACCGAGTGGTCCGTGGCCGGCGATGCGCGCTACGTGCGCGGCAACTACCAGATCCAGCAGTACATACCGCTCAACAAGCAGTACACCCTGGCCTTCAATGGCGAGCTGGGCATGGGCAAGGGCATGAACGGCCGGCCGTTCCCCGTGTTCAAGAACTTCTATTCGGGCGGCCTGGGCTCGGTGCGCGGCTTCGACCAAGGCACGTTGGGTCCGCGTGACGTGACGGGCGCCTCGCTCGGCGGCCCCAAGAAGATCACGCTCAATGCCGAGTTCATCGCGCCGGTTCCCGGCGCCGGCAACGACCGCACGCTGCGCTGGTTCGCCTTCGTGGACGCGGGCAACGTGTATGGCGAAGACGAAAATTGGGAGCTGAGCGACCTGCGCGCCTCGGCGGGCCTGGGGCTGAGCTGGATTTCCCCGTTGGGCCCGCTGCGCATCGCCTTTGCGCAGCCGGTGCGCAAATTCGCCGGCGATAGAATCCAGAAACTGCAATTCCAGATCGGAACATCCTTCTAATGAAATCCCTTTCCCGCCATATTCCCCTGGTCCTTCTGCTGGGCTCCCTGGCTGCCGCAGTGCCAGCCCAGGCCCAGGAGTTCAAGGCCGGCTTCGTCAACACCGACCGCATCTTCCGTGAGGCCAACACCGCCAAGGCGGCGCAGGCCAAGCTGGAGCAGGAGTTCTCCAAGCGCGAGAAGGAGCTCGTGGACATGGGCAACGCCCTCAAGAGCGCCACCGAGAAGTTCGAGCGCGAGGCCCCCACGATGGCCGAGAGCCAGCGCGTCGCGCGCCAGCGCCAGCTGGTGGACCAGGACCGCGACTTCCAGCGCAAGCGCCGCGAGTTCCAGGAAGACCTGAGCGCACGCAAGAACGAGGAACTGGGCCAGGTGCTCGAGCGCGCCAACAGGGTCGTCAAGCAATTGGCCGAGACCGAGAAGTACGACGTGATCCTGCAGGAAGCCGTCTACATCAACCCCAAGCACGACATCACCGACAAGGTGATCAAGGCCATGAACGCTGCCGGCAATTCCGGCAAGTGAAGCCTCGGGCACACAAGGGCGGTAGCGCGTGAGCTTGCGACTCGGGCAGATCGTCGATGCACTCGGGGGCAGGCTTGAGGGGGCGGACAGGGACACCGAGATCCAGCGCATCGCGCCGCTGGAATCGGCCGGCCCCGGCGACCTGGCCTTCCTGAGCAACCCGCGCTACCGGTCCCAGCTGGCCGCCTCCAGGGCGGCCTGTGTCATTGTGGCGCCCGGCATGCGCGAGGCCGCGCTGGAGCGCGGCGCATGCATCGTCGCGGACCAGCCCTACGTCTACTTCGCGCGCGTCACGCAGCTGTGGGTGCGCGCGCAGGGCCTGGGCGCCCGGGCGGGCATCCACCCGAGCGCCGTCGTCGATGCGCAGGCGCAGGTGCATCCCACGGCAACCATCGGCCCGCTGTGCGTGGTCGAGCGCGGCGCGGTGATCGGCGCGCACACGGTGCTCAAGTCGCGCGTCACGGTCGGCGAGCGCTGCACCGTGGGTGCGCGCTGCATCCTGCACCCGGGCGTGGTGATAGGGGCGGACGGCTTCGGTTTCGCGCACGAGCGGGGCGAGTGGGTCAAGATCGAGCAGCTGGGCGCCGTGCGCATCGGCGACGACGTGGAGATCGGCGCCAACACCTGCATAGACCGCGGCGCCCTGGACGACACGGTGATCGAGGACGGCGTCAAGCTCGACAACCTCATCCAGATAGCCCACAACGTGCACATAGGCCGGCACACGGCCATGGCCGGCTGCTCGGCGGTCGCGGGCAGCACGCGCATCGGCGCGCACTGCACGATCGCGGGCGCCGCGTCCATCGTCGGGCACCTGGAGTTGGCGGACAATGTGCACATTTCCACCAACACGGTGGTCACGCACTCGATTGCACAGCCCGGGCAGTACACGGGGGTGTTTCCCATGGACGACAATGCGAAGTGGGAAAAGAACGCGGCCACGCTGCGGCAGCTGTACCGGCTGCGCGAACGCATCAAGGCCCTTGAACAAGCACGAAAAGACGACCAGAGCGCTACACAACAATGATGGACATTCACCAAATCCTCAAGCTCCTGCCACACCGCTATCCGTTTCTGCTAGTGGACCGTGTGGTCGAGCTCGACCGCGGTAAGCGCATCCAGGCGATCAAGAACGTCACCATCAACGAGCCGTTCTTCACGGGCCATTTCCCCGCCCGTCCGGTCATGCCCGGCGTGCTGATGCTGGAGGCCCTGGCCCAGGCCGCCGGCCTGCTGTCCTTCGACATGATGGGCGAGGCGCCCGGCGACGACAAGGTGTTCTACTTCGTCGGCATCGACGGCGCACGCTTCAAGCGCCCCGTGGAGCCGGGCGACCAGCTGATCCTTGACGTATCGCTCGACCGCATCAAGGGCGGCATCTACAAGTTCAAGGGCGTGGCCCGCGTGGGCGACAGCATGGCCTGCGAGGCCGAGATCATGTGCACCATGCGCACGGTGGCCTGACGGCCGCGTGTACGGGGGCGGCCCAGTGACCACCATCCATCCGACGGCCATCGTCGATCCCGCGGCGCAGCTCGATCCATCCGTCACCGTGGGGCCCTATGCGGTCATCGGGCCGCACGTGCGCATCGGCGCGCGCACCAGCGTGGGCGCGCACTGCGTGATCGAGGGCCACACCACGATCGGCGCGGACAACCGCATCTTCCAGTTCGCCTCGCTGGGCGCGGAGCCGCAGGACAAGAAATACGCGGGCGAGCCCACGCGCCTGGTGATCGGCGACCGCAACACCATCCGCGAGTTCTGCACCTTCAACACCGGCACGGTGCAGGACCAGGGCGAGACCCGCGTGGGCGACGACAACTGGATCATGGCCTACGTGCACATCGCCCACGACTGCGTGGTGGGCAGCCAGGTCATCCTGGCCAACAGCGCCACGCTGGCCGGGCACGTGCACGTGGGCGACCAGGTCATCATCGGGGGCCTCACGGGCGTGCACCAGTATTCCAGGGTCGGCGCCCATGCCATGGCGGGCTTCGCGAGCCATGTCTCGCAGGACGTGCCGCCCTTCATGATGGTGGACGGCAACCCGCTGGCCGTGCGCGGCCTGAACATCGAGGGCCTGCGCCGCCGCGGCTTCTCGGCCCAGCGCGTGGCCGCCCTCAAGCAGGCCTATCGCCTGCTGTATCGCCAAGGCCTGACGCTGGAGGCCGCGCTCTCGGCCATGGGCGAGCTGCCGCATTCGCATCCCGAGGCCGAGGGCGACATCGCCCTGCTGCGCGACTTCGTCGCCGCCTCGCGCCGCGGTATCGCGCGCTGACGGGGCCGGGCATGGAGCATCCACCACGCGTCGCCATGGTGGCCGGCGAGACGTCCGGCGACCTGCTGGCCGGCCTGCTGCTCGACGGGCTGCGCGCCCGGTGGCCCGGCGTGGCCAGCATGGGCATAGGTGGGCCGCGCATGCAGGAGCGCGGCTTCGACGCCTGGTGGCACAGCGAGCGCCTGGCCGTGCATGGCTACAGCATCGAACTCGTGCGGCGCCTGTGGGGCATCCTGCAGATCCGCAAGGCACTGCGCGTCAGGCTGCTGGCGGACAGACCGGACGTGTTCATCGGCGTGGACGCGCCAGACTTCAACCTGGGCCTGGAGCGCGACCTGCGCGCCGCCGGCGTCAAGACCGTGCACTTCGTCTGTCCGTCGATCTGGGCCTGGCGTGCCGACCGTGTCGAGAAGATCCGCGCCGCCGCCGACCACGTGCTCTGCATCTTCCCGTTCGAGCCCGAACTGCTCGCGCGCCACGGCATCGCTGCCACCTACGTGGGCCATCCGCTGGCCAGCGTCATTCCCATGGCGCCCGACAGGCTGGCCGCGCGTGCGCAGCTGGGCCTGACGGCGGATGACGAGGTTCTCGCTATCCTGCCCGGCAGCCGATCGGCCGAGGTGGCCTACATCGCGAGGCCGTTCTTCCAGGCCGCGGCGCTCATCAGGAAAGCGCGGACAGCTATCAAAATAGTAGTCCCCGCAGTGCCCGCGCTGCGTGGGCGCATCGAGCAGATCGCGCGCGAATGCGGCGTGCTGGAGAGCCTCGCCATCGTCACGGGCCAGTCGCACCAGGTGCTGGCCGCCTGCGACTGCACGCTGATCGCCAGCGGCACGGCCACGCTGGAGGCGGCGCTGTTCAAGCGCCCCA